>Ga0214472_10003557_pt1 | contig 16454 bp, 11 predicted proteins | sample RVTome_6_FD_207662 | JGI IMG/M metagenome (GOLD analysis project Ga0214472, IMG submission 207662) | Soil microbial communities from uranium-contaminated site in the Upper Colorado River Basin, Wyoming, United States - RVT140D175 | ecosystem: Environmental > Terrestrial > Soil > Contaminated >... | reverse complement strand
GACGTCCGGTTCGCCGCGATGAGCACGTTCCGCACGGCGCCGTGCAGAAACACCAGCGCAATGCTGACAAGCAGCAGCCGGAAGGGCATCGCGGCTTCGGCGAACGGCGACCCGAAAAACGTGCGCAGCATCGGTTCGGCGAGCACGCTCCCGCCGGCGGCGAGGGGGATGCCGATGGCCGCCGACATGCCGAGCACCCGGCGGACGGCCCGGGTGAGAGCCGGCGGGCCGTGCCGGACGGCTCGCGTGCAGGCCGGCAGGTACGCGAGGTGCAGGGAGACCGCGATGGCCCAGGTGAGACCGTAGAACCGGTACGCGGCGCCGTAGAGGCCGGTGAACCGCGCGTCGAGCAGCAGTCCGATCGCCACGATGTCGAAGTTGAGGATGAGCGCCCGGAACAGGCGCGACAGCACCATCGGGCCCGACTGCCGCAGGATGCTCACGCCTTCGTGGACGTTGGCGCGCAGCCCGCGCGCCGGGAACAGCGGGATCGCGAGCAGCGCGGCGGCCGCCATCTGCCCGGCGACGAGGGCGAGCGGCGCCAGCCACACGTCCTCGGGCGCCCGCACGGTCGAAAGCACCACCAGCACGTAGACGACCTGCGACATGACGGCCGACGCGCTCACGATGCGGCCGTGCTCCAACCCCTTGTGCACCCACGAGACATCGACCGCGCGAGCGAGCAGCGTCAATGCCGTGAGGCCCACGACCAGTCCGAACGGAGCGGGGCGGTCGAGCGCCTGCGCCGCCAGCAGCATCGCGACCGCGGCGGTCATGGCCAGCACCAGCCGGACGATGGCGCCGCCGGCCGCCAGCGCCGTGGCCTCCTCGCGCCTCCGCGCGACCTCTCGAACCCCGATCGACTCGAACCCGGCCGTCACGACGAACCCGCCGTAGGTGCAGAGGGCGACGGCGAGCTCGAACAGGCCGAAGCCCTCGGGACCCAGCCGCCGCGTCAGGTGGGCCGTGCCGACGAACGCGATGCCGCGGGCGAGGAACTCGCCCGCGGCCAGGGTCGTGAAGTTGGCGACGGCGCTTCTCGGCCCGCGCCGGACCGTCGGCGCATCGCCGCCGAAGCTGCTGTTGAACATGCGGGAACAACCGGCGCCCGTGTGGTACACTCGCCGGCCGCCAGCAGTATAGCGGACCGCGATCGGCCGACGGCCGCTCGTCTGACCCCCTCGATGTTCACCATGTCGATGCTCGACGGCCGCCCGACCGATACGCCGGCGGGCCGACGTCGACGGCCGACGCGCGCCGGCGACCGGCTGCGACGAAGGCTCGCCTGGATCCTGGCCGCGTCGCTCCCGCTTCTGCTCGCGCACTCCGTCATTCCGATCGACCAGTTCGTTCATCGCGGCGACGACGCCTACTACTACTTCCAATTGGCCGCGACGTTTCCGCGGCTGGGCTTCTGGTCGTTCGACGGCATCCACCCGACCAACGGCGTACAACCCCTCTGGGCGCTCGGGCTCACCGGCGTCGCGCTGGTCCTGAGCTGGTTCGGCGTCACGGATCCGAACCTGCTGGCGCGGGTGTTCGTGGCCTGCGCGGCCCTGTGCCATTTCGGCGCCAGCCTGCTGCTGTTCCACCTGCTCTCCCGGACGGTTTCCACGGCGACCGGTCTCGTCGCCGCCGGCGCGTTCCTCTTTCCCATGGGGATCGTGTGGTCCCGCGTCTGGGGCATGGAGAACAGCCTGTACGCGCTGCTGCTCGTCGCGTCGTTGTGCCAGATCCACCTGGTCGTGCTGCGGCGGCCGGCGAAGCGGTCCGCGGCCGCGCTCGGGCTCCTGCTCGGGCTGACAGCGCTCGCCCGCCTCAACGCCGCGCTGCTGGGGCCGCTCGCCCTGGCCTGGGTGTGGTGGAAGCTCCGCGCCGGACCGGCTGGGCGCCGCGTCGTCCTGACGGCGGCGCTGATCGCGCTTTGCGTCGTCGCCCCTCACTTTGTGTGGAACCTTGCGTCGACCGGACACGTGCTGCCGGTGAGCGGCGTCGTGAAGGAGATTCGAAGTCAGGCGTTCCTGGACGCGCGCGGCGTCGAGAGCCGGTGGTCGCCCGCGTTCGCCGGAGCGCTCGCCGAGTACCGGCCGGCCTTCAAGTGGTTCGTGACCTCGCGGATCGTCGACAGCATGTGGATCGGCGGCAGCCGCCTGCTGCTCGACGGCGACAGCAAGCTCAACTGGCGATGGGTCGTGCCGCTCGTGTCGGGACTGGCGCTGGCGCCGCTCCTGGTCGGCCGCGCCCGGCGATGGGCCCGGTTCCTCGGCGGCCACGCCGCGCGCGTGAGCGCGTTTGGCTACGTGCTGGCGTTCGCGGCGGGGAACGTCGCGCTCTCCGTCTTCCGGTACCCGAGCGAAGTCGGCTACGCGATGATCCGCTGGTGGCTGGTTGAGGGCGAGCTCGTCGTCGTCTGCGTGAGCGCGACGCTGGTGGCGGCGTGCGGCGTCTGGATGTCGCGGCGGATCGTGCCGCGCCGCCTGCGCGCGTCCGCGCTCGTGACCCTCGTGGTGCTGCTCGTCGCCCTCCACGCCCAGCAGATGGTCCGTTTCTACTGGAGCGGTCGGATCGTGCGGCACGACTGGAAGCTGTCGTGGAACGACGAGCTCTACGCTGCCGCGCGGTGGCTCAACGAGCACACGCGGCCGGGCGAGCGAGTCGGGGCGTGGAATGCCGCCATCCTCGGGTACTACCGGCGAGGGTCGGTCATTAACCTGGACGGGCTCGCCAACGGCTTCGAGCTCGTGCCGTATCTGCGGACCGGCCGGATTGCGGACTACATCAAGGCCAAAGACATCAGGTATCTCAGTGACATCGAGACGGAGTTCTCGTCGCGGCATCTCGAGCGGGAATTGCGGCTCACCGAGGTCTACAGCCGGTACTCCGAGTTCATGCGGCGGCACTACCGGATCTACCGGGTCGAGCGGGACGAGCCGCCGCGGCCGGCCGCAGTGAGGTAGCGAATCCGGAGCGCCTCAGGAGGGGCGGGCTTTTCAGCCCGCCCGGGGACCGGGCACGCGGCGCTGTCGTGGTGGAAGGCGGAGATGCCGAGGATATTCACTCGCGCTCCCGCAGGAATCCGCCAATCGCCGCCGCCGCCGCGCCGTGGCCCTGCGCGTTCCAGTGCCGGTACGCGGCAAAGTAATCGCCGACGCCTGCCGAGGCGCGCTCGGCGAACGTCGCCGACAGATCGAGGAACGCGACGCCTGCGCCCGCGCAGATGTCGGCAACCGCACGCGCGGCGGCCGCCTCGTCCCCGGGCTCTCCGCCCCGGGCCACGCGGCCGTCGAGGGCCGTCATCGACGGGACCGCGACGACCAGAAAGTCGCCGCTGAAGGCCGACACGCGGCGCGCCGTCTCCCCGATGACGCCGCGCATCAGGGCGACCTCCGCTGTCGTCGGCCACCGGCGAAGTCGCTCGTCTTCGCGCGCGCCATCGGCCGCACGCCGGGCGGCCCGCGCGGCGATTTCGTACACCCGGAACTTCCACAAGCTGAAGAGGAGTCGGTCGGTCGGCTTCGGAGGCTCAGGCCAGTCGTCGACGATGAGACGCCCGCCGACCACCCGGCCGCGCGGGCGCTCGTAGCCCGTCCGGAATCGGCTCCCGTCGAGATCCTCGAAGTCGTTGCCCAGGTAGAGCACCAGGATCACGAGATCGGGCGCGAAACGGCGCACCTGATCCTCGACGAGGACGAACTCCTGAATCGGTCCGTACCCGCTGACACCGAAGTTCAGCACTTCCGTACCAGGCTCGAGCCACTCCTCGATTCGGGACGTCAGCAGGTCGGCATCATCGACGCCGAGACCGACCAGAAACGAGTCGCCGACCATCGCGATGCGCCTGGCGCCGGGTCGGCGCTCGAGTGGGTGCGACCGATCGCGCATCCCGTGCTCGTTGATGCGGACGATGGTCTCGTGCCCGTCGGGAATGCGCACGCGGGCCTCGCGGTTCGGAGCGAAGCGCCAGCCCAGGCGCGGATCGAACTCGAAGAGCTCGAGCTCGCCGGCCGTCGCCCGCGACGGAACGAGCGCTCGCGCGACGAGCTCCGATACCGCGAGCGCGAGGCCCGTGCTGACGACGAGCAGCGCCGCGTTTCGGAGCGCCGGCAGCTTCACGGCGTCTCCGTCGCCCCGCCGCCAGCCGTTCCGCGGCGTTCGTACAGCCGGAGGCGCGGCTGAAGTTGTCGGCCGGCCCCGAGATGGGTGTCGAGATGGGCCGCGATCTGCTCCCCCTCACCCCGCCGGCTGCGCAGGTGGAACAAGAGGACGCGCGAGTACCGTCGGAGCGCGTTGACGTCCGGCAACGCGTTCGGCTCGCCCCGGTAAGCGGCCGTCCAGTGCAGCATCGGCTGCTGCGGCCGTACCGCCCGCAGGTAGTAGCTCAGAAGCTGAGGGGACCCGACGCTCCCGGTGACGACGAGCAGATCGCCGTTCTGGAGCTGCGCGCTGAGCCACGCCGCGGCTTCACGCGCATCCGACTTGACGGGATACCGGAAGGGCGAGCGCGCCGCGACGGTGCCGGCACCCACGCCGATCATCACGACGATCGCCAGGCCCGCCAGCGCGCGACCGCGCCGGCTCCCCGCCAGCTCGGCGAGGCCCAGCCCGAGGAGCACGCACATCGGGGGCGCCATGAGCATCGTGAACCGCATGCTCACGGCCAGGCTTGACCCGAGCGCCAGATCGACCAGCACCTGACACCCGAGCGGAATCGCGAGCCACAGCCAGAGAAAGCCGTCGACCGTCCAGTCGGCCCCACGCCGCCAGCGACTGGCGACGTACGGCGTCAGCAGCAGGACGACCACGGCGACATAGAGGGCCTTCGCCCACGCGTTCTCTCCCGCGACGAGGCGCAGCGGCGCGCGCGCCGCCAGATAGACCCAGCGCAGCAGGTCGCCCGGTCCGGCTGCGAAGGCGCCACCCGCCACGGCCTCCTGCGCGCCCCCCACGAACCGGAGCAGGTGCGAGTGCAGCGGCGGCCAGAGCAGCACCGTCGCGACCGCGAGCGCCACCGGGACCGAGAGGACCCAGTGCGATCGACGCGGCGCGCGCCAGGCCGCAACGGCCGCATAGAGCCCCTGGAAGACCAGGATGAACACGAACACGTAATGCGTGCACAGGCCCGCCGCGGCGCTTGCCGAGTACGCCGAGGCCCACGCGATCGGCCGCTCCCCCCGCAGCACGTTCCACACGCAGAGGCTCGAGAGCGCGGCGAAGAGCATCGCCAGGCTGTACATCCGCGTTTCCTGCGCGAAGTACAACTGCGCCGGGCTCAGGGCGGCCACGAACATCGCGGCCAGTGCGGCCCGTCGGCCGCCGAGCTCGCGCGCGATCAGGTAGACGGGCCACAGCAGCAGCCACGAGCTCAAGGCCGAAAGGCTCCGAAGGGCGACCTCGGTCGTGCCGAAGGCGCCCGTCCACAGGTTCAGGAGAAAGAAATAGAGCGGCGGGTGAATGTCCTGCCTGACCGCGGCGATCAGGTCGGCCGGCGAGACCGGCTGCCAGTCGAGGTACGCGGAGGCGAAGCCCGAGGCGGTGCTCACCGACGGCTGGAGCGTCGGGGCATGCCCGGTCGCGAGCATCAGCGAGATGATCTCGTCCAGCCACAAACTATCGAGCCCGATGTTCCAGATGCGGAGGCCCGCGCCAATCACGAGCACACCCAGACCGGCAGCGGCAGGCCAACTCACGAGCGCTATTAGATACCATTTACCGGAGGGTGAAGTTCACCGTCACCGTGATCACGACCTCCACGGGCACGCCGTTCAGCCGGGTTGGCGTGTACCGCCACTGCCTCACCGCGTCGAGCGCCGCCTGATCGAGAAGCGGCACCGATCGCAGCACCTTCGGATCCCGGACGGTGCCCTCCCGCGTGATGATCGCCTCGATGATGACCACTCCGCTGACCCCGGCGGCGACCGCGAGGGGCGGGTAGACGGGCCGGACGTCTTTGATCTTTTCCGGCGGCGCCACGTCTCCACCGGGACGGATTGGCGCATCGGGAACGGCCGGCGGGGCGGCCAGCTCGACCGGCGAGCTGCCGACCGCGCTTCCCGGGATCCCGCCGGGGACCCTAGCGCCCTGCGCGAGCGAGTACGCGCGCGGCGGCGCGGGCGCCGGATCGAGCACGACGACCGACGGCGCTTCGATCGGCGCCGCTTCGGGGCGGACGGCCACCGCGGGCCTCGCGTCCGCCACCTGGGAGGGCTCGGGCGGCGGCGGCGCGGGTGGCACCGCGATGAACGCGAGCACCGACGCGGGATTCGGCACGAGGTCGCTCGCCAGCACGGGCACGATGAGCGCGACGGCAAGGACTGCCGCATGCGTGAGGATCGACAGCGGCACGGTGTACCTGCGCTGCGTGCCAATCACGCTCGAGGGGTTGCTGAGGGCACCGAACATCTCGCGTGTCATGACAGACCTCCGGCACGGTCCGTGCGGGTGCGTCACGCGCGGACCGCAGCTCCTGCTGCCGCCGAGTGGTGAGAACTCAGAGAGGCCGGCCTGAAGAGTTAGACACCGGTCCACGGAAAACGGGTGGCGCGCCGCGGCGATTACGTGAGGCGATCGAGCTTGGCGTCCACGCCGGCCATCGACACGCTGATGTCGAAGCGGCTGACCGGAACGCCAGCCGTGGCGCCGAGGGCCTGGATGTGTTCGATCACGCCGGCGGGGGGATCGCTCACCGCGATGATCACCTCCTGCGCGCGCTGCGTGGTTAGCGCCTGCGAGATCGCGCCCAGCCCTCCGAAGACGGGCAGCCCCTGGATGCGCGTGCGCTGCTTCATCGGGTCGTCGTCGCAGAAGCCGACGACGGTGCGGCCGTGCCGCGGGTTGCGGCGCAGCTCCTGCAGGAGCGAGACGCCGGCCTCGCCGGCTCCGTAAATCAGCACGCGCGTGGCGCCGGACGGCACGGGCCGGAGCATCTCCGACAACGCGCGCAGCGACAGCCGCGAGGCCGCGAGCATCGTCGTGAAGAGAATCCAGTCGAGGACGAACACGGAGCGCGCGTAGCCGTCGAACTGATGGGCGAAGAGGACAACGACAAGCGCCGTCGCCGAACCGACGGTGCTGGCCGACACGAGGGCGGTCAGGTCGCGGGAATCGGTGTACCGCCAGACGCTCCGGTAAGTGCCGAACAGGCCGAGCGCGAGCATCTTCGCACTGACGACGATCGGCAGCGACTCGACGAAGGTCGGATCGGCCAGCGTCCCCGCGGTCCCGAACCGGAAGGCGTACGCGGCGTAGTAGGACATGAAGACGAGCGTGAGGTTGATCGCGGCCGTGGCGGCCGGACGCACGTACGTGGCGCCCGGGGTCAGCGGCAGGCTCAGGCGCCGGTCGGCTCCCCCCGGGTCCGTCTGGTACACCGCAATTCGGGCGAGGCTCACGCCGAGAATCAGCATGGCCATCCCGAGCGCGAGCAGGAACAGCAGCCCGGCGTACAGCCCCGCACCCCTCGTCGAGATCGCGATCACCCCCGAAATGGCGGCGAGCGCGTAGAGGGTGACGACGGCGCTCCGCTCGGTCAGCCCGGCGGTGACAAGACGATGCGACGCGTGGTCGCGGCCGCCCTGCGAGATCCTGCGCCCGGTCAGCGTCCGCACGACGGTGACCAGCACCGTGTCGAAGATCGGCACGAGCATCAGGACGACGGGGACGATCAGAACCGACATCGTCGCGCGCGAGCCCGGCTCGGGTCCGACCGTGCTGAGTCCGGCCACGAAGAACCCGAGGAACAGGCTGCCGGCATCGCCCATGAACACGCGGCGCGGCACGAGGTTGTGCACGAGAAACCCGAGACAGGCCGCGACGAACACCGCGGCGGCCGCGGCGCCGGCCAGCTCTCCGTCGAGCACGAACAGCGCGAGCTTCACGCTGCCGGCGATGGCGGCGATGCCGGCGGCCAGTCCGTCCATGTTGTCGAGCAGGTTGAAGGCGTTGGTCAGGCCGACGAGCCAGAGCATCGTGATGGGAACGTCCACCACGGCAATGCCGGTCAGCGGAAACCGGAGGCCGGCGCCGGTCACCGCGGCGGCCGCGACGAGCTGGGCGGTGAGCTTGGCGGCCGGGCTCACGGGACGCAGGTCGTCGATGACGCCGACCACGGACATCGCGACGGCACCGCCCAGCAGAATCCAGACTTCGAGCGGAAGGCCCCCGACCAGGCCCATGGCGAGCGCGGTGGCCGTGACCATTGCGGGCCCCCCGAGAAGCGGGACCACGTTGGGGCTCCACCGGTCGGCGGCCGGCTTCGAGACGATGCCGGCGTACAGGGCCACGCTCCGGCACGCCGTCGTCAGCAGGACGGAAAGGCCGAACGCGACGGCGGCGGGGATCCAGAAGGTCATCACGTCTCTGGCCGGCCGGCCTCGGCCAGCAGGCGGGCGTACAACCGATCGATGTCGGCAACGAGCCGCTCCTGAGCATACTGCGGCACGACCCGCGCGCGCGCCAGCCGGCCAAGCTCGCGCCGGCGCTCCGGATCGGCGAGCAGATCCGCGGCGTGCCGCGCCAGGCCTTGCGCGTCGCCGACGTCAGCGAGCAGGCCGGCCCCGCCCACGAGCTCGGCCACGCCGCCGGCCCGCGTCGACACGACCGGCCGCGCCGCGGCCATCGCCTCGATCAGCGCGACCGGTGAGCCTTCGTTGGTCGAGGTGAGCATGACAACGTCGAGATCCGCGTACACGCGGTCGAGATCCGCGCGCCAGCCCAGGAAGCGCGCCCGGTCGCCGAGCCCGAGCGACCGCGCGAGGCCTTCGAGCTCCGCGCGCCGCTCGCCGTCCCCCACGATCAGGAACATCGCATCCGGCGCCCGCAGGGCGATCGCCGCGGCGGCCCGCAGAAACACCTCATGAGCCTTTATCGGCACGAGCCGGGCGACAATGCCGACGGCCGGCGTGCCGTCGGGAAGGCCCAGCTCCCGCTTCAGTTCGCCCCGTCGGGTCTCAGCGGTTTGGAACGGCGCGAGGTCGAGACCCAGCCGGACGACCTCGAAGCGGTCCGGCCGGCCGATGCCGCGCGACAGAATCTGCTGCCGCACCTCCTCGCTCACCGTGACGAGGCAGGTCGTCGTCCGCGCAAGCGCGCGCTCGAGACGGACGAACATGGCCGTTCGAACCGGCGAGAAGTACCCGTGAAACACGTGTCCGTGAAAAGTGTGGACGATGACGGGCACGCCGCACCGCCGCGCGGCCCGGCGGCCCAGCACGCCGGCCTTCGCGGTGTGGGTATGGACGACATGCGGCCGTACGTCGCGGATGATCCGCACGAGATCACGGTAGGCCTGCCAGTCGCGCCAGGGCTGAATCTCGCGCCCGAGCGCCGGGACCAGGTGGCGCCGGTCCAGATCCAGCCCCTGCAGGGCGAGGTAGTTGCCTTCCGAGGCGGCCTCGGCGCCGTGCACGAGGTGGCTCTCGTAGCGGTCCGGGTCGAGCCCGCGCGAGAGCAGCGTGGCGTGAATCGCCGGCCCGCCGATGTTGAGCCGGGCGATGACGCGGAGGACGCGGATCTTCACGGCTGGGCGGGCTCCGCGCGCCGGTGGCCCAGGGCGCACCAGTACGGTGGCGACTCGCTGAACCGGACGCGTTCGAGGCCGGCGTCGGTCATGAGGCGGTGAATCTGGTCCCTGGTAAAGCGCCGCTCGAGTCGCGTCCCGAACCGATCGAGCGCGTCGGTCCGCATGACGTAGAAACTGCGGCGCCGGTAGAAGGCCAGGGGGAACGACTCGGCCGACAGGCCGGCACGCTCGGCGGCCGCCGCCGTCCGCGCGAGCGGCCAGTAGACGGTTGCGGCGACGACCTGCAAGACGGCGTAGCGCAGCGGGAACGGCAGAGCCGACACCACACGCCGCAGCCGGTCGCTGACCTTCCACAGGGCGCGGTACCAGGTGGGCCGGTTGTCGAAGGCGTAGTACAGGTAGATCAGCAGCGGCGCGCCCGGCTTGAGGCAGGCCACCGCGGCGCGCAGTCCCGCGGCCGTGTCGGGCACGTGGTGCAGGACGCCGAGCGAGTAGCCGAAGTCCATCGACGCCGGGGCGAGCGGGATCGCCCCGACCGATGCCTGATGGAACTCGCAGTTCGCGTGGCCGGCGAGTGTACGTCGCGCCACGGCCAGCGCCTCGCCGCTGGCGTCGATGCAGTGCAGCGTGCCGACGCGCGGCGCGACGCCGCGCGCCCAGCGGCCGCTGCCGCACCCGAGGTCGAACGCCTCGGCACGGTCGGGCAGCGTCGCCCAGTCGACGAGGTGGAAGTACTGGTCGAAGAGCGCCTGCCACTCGGCAGGTGACAGCCCCGACTGGTCGAAGCGCGACCACTCGTCGCCAAAACCGCGGACCGTGCGGGGATCGACGTTGGGCGCGGGCGAGCCACCGCGTGCCGGCTGGCGCATCTGACGCGATTATCGCAGCACCGGCGCTGCCGGCGCAGGATCGACCGAGGGTGTCCCGCTCACGCCAGCACGAGACGTGCCCGCGCGATCCAGGTGTGCCGTTCGTCGGACTCGCGGCGCGCGTCCCGCGCGAGCCGCCGGACCAGATCCGGCTCGTCGATCAGCCGCCGAATCGCCGCACACCATTCGCGGGGGGCATCGGGAGAGCACAGCAGGCCCGTCCGGCCGTGATCGAGTACTTCGCGAATCGGCGGCAGGTCCGACGCCACGATGGCCTTGCCGTACGCCATGTACTCCACGATCTTCAGCGGCGACATCCATCGGGCGGCATCGCCCCCGCCGCTGACGCTCACGTGGTGCTGATACGGCGCCAGGGCGATGTCGAAGGTCTGCATCCACGCGGCGAGGCGTCCCGGCGGCACATGACCATGCAGCAGCAGGTTCGACGACGTCCGGCGGACCCGCCACCGCGAGAGGTCGTGCTCGGTGCCCCCGATGACATGGAAGTCGACATCCGGCATCGCCTCGGCCAGCGCGGTGATGATCTCGAGACCCTTGCCCGGATACAGATGGCCAACGTAGCCGACGCGCGGCGCGGCGGGACGGCCACCGAGGCGGACGGCATTGCCCTCCGGAGCCGCCGCTTCGGCGGCGCTTCGGGCGATTACGACACGCGCCGGGCCGAGGCGGGGAAACAGCCGCAGATACTCGGCGCGGAGCGACTCGCTGATGACCAGCAGCCGATCGAAGGACGGCGAGCTGAAAATGCGCCGCAGCGCGGCGCGCTGGAACACGTGCGCCGGCGGCAAGTGCACCTCGGCGACAAGCGGACGCCCGGCCCGGCCGGCCAGAGCCAGCGACGGCAGATGCCGGCCGTAGAACACGTCCGGCAAGCCGCGCCGGGCGGCTTCGCGCATCACCGCCTGCGCGTGCCAGAGGCTGCCCACGCCCCTGACGGGCGGCCACGGACAACGCACGATCTCGAACGTCGGCGCGGTGCCGTAGTAGACGTGGGGATCGACGGCCGGTGCCCCCTCCCCCGAACAACAGAACAGCGTGACCTCGTGGCCGAGCGAGGCGAGCGCCGCCGTCATCCTCATCGCCTGGATCGAGTTGGCGGTCCGTGACGGAATGGCGGCGGCCGACAGGTGGTGTATGCGCACCGGCGGTCCCCTCAGGCCTCGGCCCGCCGGCCGGCGCCGGCGGCTGTGTCGTGGCGCCAGCCACTGAGGTCGACCCCGAGCAGTTGCTCGAGCGCGACGATGTCGGCCTCGTAGTCGCGCCGCAGGCGGGCGAGCGTCGTCTCCGGCAGGTCGGGGCGCGACAAGTTCAGCCGCCCGACAAACTCCGCCAGGCGCCCTCGCCGGTCCGCCGACAGCCAGCGCCGCGCCAGCCGTCGGACGGGCGGCGGCGGTGTCGCAAGCAACTGCTGCAGGCGGCGCGACTTCGGCACGCCGGACCGGTTGACGCGTCGCGACAAATCCGGCGTGAATGACGGATCGACGCCGAGGAACGTGTACACGGCGCGCACGAGCCGCGCCGGGTCTTTCTGGAAGTCATCGTGGAAAGTCACCAGGATCCGATCGCGGCCGAAGACCTCGAAGTAGCGCGTAAGCTGCCGATGATAGAAGCCCATGTCGCGATAGCGCCAGAAGAAATCCCAGCCCGCTCGAATGCGGCCGGGCTCCCTGGCAAGCCCCTCCTCGAACGTCGCCGCGGTCTCGAAGCCTTGCCGCACGAGGTGGAGGTAGTTTGCAAACGCGCGGCGCGCCGGCTCGCGCAGGATCGCGACCAGCCGGACATCCGGCAGCGACTCACGAATCCGCGCGGGCGCGATCGGGCTGTACAAGTAGTAGGTCGACGCCTCGCCGGCGATCTGATCGGCGCGCCGGCCAGCGAACAGGCGCGCGTAGGCCGTCGGATCCGTGATCGTCCGCCCATGCCGCTCGTGATCGCGTGGTCCGCCGAACGAGAGCGGGCCCGGCGGAAACGCGAAGAAATGCGGCTCCTTGTTGTCGGGCATGAACACCTGCGGGTGCGCCCGAAGCGCGTGATAGAGAGCCGTCGTCCCCGACTTGGCGGCGCCGACGAGCAGAAAGTGCGGTCCGTCGCTCATCGTGACGTGGTGACCTGAGGCGCCGCTGATGCACGCGCCGGCCCGTCGATGTCGGCCAGGCACCGTTCGAGCACGACGAGCGACCAGAGACGCAGGCCGGCCAGACGGGGCGCGAGCACCCGCAGGCCATCCGGACTGATCAGCCCTGCCGAGACGAGCGGGCCGGCAGCCAGGTCGGCCAGCAGCCGCTCGCGCCTCGCGTGCAGCCAGTCATCGAGCGGCGCGCCGAAGCCGGACTTGGGCTGGTCGAGCACGGCGTCGGGCACGCGGCCACGGAGGATCCGGCGCAGGAGATGCTTGCCGCCGAGCCCGAGCCGGCCCGAGCGCACGTGGGCCGGAATCGCGAACGCCAGCTCGACCAGCTCGTGATCGAGCAGCACGGGCCGCACTTCGAGACTGCACGCCATGCTGGCCCGATCCACTTTCGTCAGGATGTCGTCGGCGAGGAATGTCCGCAGGTCGACGTACTGCAACCGCGTCAGGTGATCGAGTTCGGTGCGCCAGTGCCGGCTGAACAACCAGTGGTCGTCGGACGAGGCCAGGACCGGCGCAAGCGCGGGCCCCGCCAGCAGCCGTTTCTCGGCTGGCGAGAAAAGCTCGAGCAGGGCGCCGTACGCGGGGGCTCCCTCCCGTCCCAGGGCCTCGGCGATGCGCGCGGCCCGGGTGCCCCGTCGAACGCCTGGCGCGACCGCGGCGAAGAGGGCCCGGCGAATCGGGCCAGGGATGCCGCCAAACCAGGCGCGCTGCCGGATCGAACGGCGGTAGTGCGTGTAGCCGCCGAAAAGCTCGTCGCCGCCGTCGCCCGACAGGGCGACCTTGACACTCCGGCTCGCCAGCCGGCAGACCTCGAGTGTCGGGATGGCCGAGCCGTCGGCGAACGGCTCGCCGTACAGTCGCGGCATTCCCGGCAGCGTGGCGTCCATCGACTCGCGCGTGGCGGTGCCCTCGTGGTGCGAGGTGCCGAGGTGCCGCGCGACCTCGCGTGCGACCGCGATCTCCCTCTTGCCCGGAACGTCGAACCCGAGCGTGAACGTCGAGAGGCCAGCGTGTTCTCGGGCGGCGAACGCCGCCACGGCCGTCGAGTCGATGCCACCGCTCAAGAGGACGCCGACGTCGACATCGCTCACGAGCTGCCGCTCGACCACCGCCGGCAGGGCGGCCGCGAGGGCCTCGGCCGCCCTGTCCGGCGAGCCGAACTCGGCGCGAGGCCGGATGGCCAGGCTCCAGTACTCACGCACCTCGGGCGGGCGATCGGGTTCGAGCGCCAGCAGCGAACCCGGCTCGAGCTTGCGGATCCGCGCCACGTGCGTCCGCGGCGCCGGCACGTACCGGTACGTCAGGTAGTCGCCAATCGCCGGCAGGTCCAGCGCCGTATCCACACCCGGATACTCCATGAGCGGACCAATCTCGGAAGCGAAGAGAAAGCGCCGGCGGTCGCGGTAGTAATAGAGCGGCTTGATCCCCAGTCGATCGCGCACGAGCAGCAGCCGCCCGCGACGGCCGCCGGCGCGCCGCCGATCGTACAACGCGTAGGCGAACATGCCTCGAAGACGCGCCACGTGATCGTCGTGCCACTGCTCGTAGGCGTGCACGAGCACTTCGGTGTCGGTGCGCGACCGGAAGACGTGTCCGGACGCCTCCAGTTCGCGCCGCAGCTCGAGGTAGTTGTAGATTTCGCCGTTGCAGGTTACCCACACGCCGCCGTCTTCATTCGGGATCGGATTGCGGCCGGCCTGGCTGAGATCGATGATCGAGAGTCGCGTCTGGCCCAAAGCGACGCCCTCGGCATCCCACGTCTCCAATCCCCGGTCGTCGGGTCCGCGGTGGACCAGCCGCGCGCCCATCGCACGCAGGCTCTCGTGCGTGAGGTCGTCGCCGACGGCGCCGAAAATGCCGCACACTAGCCTTTCACCCCCTTGACGACGTAGCGCCCGGCGCGCTCGGGATCGTCGGCGACATTCCATCGCCAGAGCAGCAACCGCCGCAGGCCGCGGCGCGCGACAGCGACGTCATAGTAGCGGTTCTGCACGAGGCGCCAGAACCACGGCGACCACAGCACGCTTGGCCGTCGCTGGCCGACGATATCGGTGACGGTGAACCCGGCGGCGGCCAGGAGATCGCGGCATTCAGTGAGTGTGAAGTGCTTGTAATGCCACCGGTTGACGGGCTTCAGGTGGACGGACGGCACGGTGACGACGAGGCAGCCGCCGGGTCGAACCGTGCGAAACAGGCCCGCGAGGACGCGCGCGTGATCGGCAGGCGCCACGTGCTCGAGGACTTCGACGAGAACCGCCGCGTCGAACCGGTGCTCGAAGGCCGGCTCGGCCGCGAGCGCCCGGACGTCGAGGACCTCGAACGCGGCGCCGGGCGCGAGGATCCGGGCGAACCCTATCGCCCGTTCCGAGAAGTCGATGCCGCTGACCCGATAGCCGGCCTCCTGCAAGCGACGGCTGAAGAGGCCGTCGCCACATCCGGCGTCGAGCACGTCGATGGGCGGCGGAGGCAGGAGCGCCTGGACGATGCGCGTGTAGCCGTCGAACTGGATGCGGGGGCGATCGGATTCGTCCCAGAGAAAGTGTTCGGGCCCTTCGTAACGCGCGCGGAAGTTCTTGTCGCCGCCCGGCGCCCGGTCACCGGCCGTCACGGGCCGGTCTTACCCGAAGGCGGTTCGACGCGTGGACGGTCCACGACGAGCAGCGGCAGCAGGACGAGGCCGACGAAGACCATGCCACGGTGCCTGAACAACGTGCCGAAGTTGCCGCTGTCGTAGGCGAGCAGGGCTGCAATCACGATCGTATGGAACAGGACGAGCCAGAAGGCAGGATGCAACATCGCCCGGCGGCGCACGAGGCCGATGCCGACAAACCCGAGCACGGCAACGAGAGTCGCGTCGAAGAAGACGGTGTCGAGTTCGGCAAACGCCCAGAGACTCCGGCCGCCGCCAACGTGAACCCAGCCGAGTGCCGAGCCAATCGACAACGGCAGGCCCATGGCGACCGCGCCGACGAAGAACTTCTCGGCACGCGACTCGGGCGGCCGCGAGGACGGCCCGACGCCCACCGCGGCGCGCGTGACGACCTCGGAGCCCTCTCCCGCGGTCTCGGCAGGGCCGAGCCGGATCTCGGTTTCGCCCGTAGCCGCAATCCTCGCCCGGAAGTTGTCCATGACCCTGACGGCATTCGGCGCGGCCTGTTGCATCGTCTGCACGGTGTTGGCGCCGGGTCGGAAGAGCGGTCGCACCCACCTTGGCAGAAACGGTCCCGCTCCGATCGGGATCGCCTGCGACAGGGCCGCGGTGAGGGCGAGGCCCCCGGCCAGGCGTCGCCAGCCGGGCCGGCCGGCCGGCATGGCGGCGATGAGCCAACCCAGCACGGTGGCGGCGAACAGAAGCACGCCGAAATACCAGCGGATGCCGGACACGGCGTAGAGGAGCACCCACAGGGCGACGCCGGTGGCGACGAGGCGGGCCGCCGACAGCCGCCGGCCACCAGGCCGGCGATGGTCGAGCCACAGAAAACCGGCGTGCGCGTACGCCACGACCAGACACATGAACAGCGGGTCCTTGAGCGGCTGCAGCGACCACAGCACCCAACTGGGGCTGAGCGTGACCGCGCCGACGGCGAGAATCGTCGCGGCCCGGCTCGCGCGAGCCCGTTCGGCCAGAAGGACGATCGCGCCGCAGAGCCCCAGATACGAGAGCACGTTCAGGAGGAGCCCCGCCGAGGGCACGCGCCCGACGATGTACATGACGAGTGCGAGGACCTTGATGTAGAAGACCGACGGCAAGGTCGGGTCCAGTTGCCAGATGGCCAGCGGTCCGCCGGCGGCTGCCAGGTCGGCAAGCCGGAAGTACCCTGCGCCATCAGGCGCGATGAACCAGAAGCCGTTGCCGAGCTGCAACGACCGTCCGATGGGCAGTTCGAGATACGAAACCCAGAACAGCACCGAGCCG
>Ga0214472_10003555_pt1 | contig 16458 bp, 18 predicted proteins | sample RVTome_6_FD_207662 | JGI IMG/M metagenome (GOLD analysis project Ga0214472, IMG submission 207662) | Soil microbial communities from uranium-contaminated site in the Upper Colorado River Basin, Wyoming, United States - RVT140D175 | ecosystem: Environmental > Terrestrial > Soil > Contaminated >... | reverse complement strand
CGGCCGCGACCACGGCGAAGCCCTTGCCGTGCTCGCCGGCACGGGCGGCCTCGATCGCCGCGTTCAGCGCCAGCAGGTTGGTCTGGTAGGCGATCTCGTCGATGATGCCGATCTGCTCGGCGATCCGTTTCATCGCATCGACGGTCTCCTGCACCGCCTGGCCGCCCTCCTCGGCCTGGCGGGAGGCACCGGTGGCCATCTCGTCGGTGACGCGGGCGTTGTCGGTGTTCTGTTCGATCGAGGCGGACATCTGCTCGATCGACGCGGAGGTCTCCTCGACGCCGGCGGCCTGTTCGGAGGCGCCCCGGCTCAGCTGCTCGGAGACGGAGGACATCTGCCGGCTGCCGGAGGCGACGTTGCGGGCGGTGTCGGCTACGCCGCCAATGACTTCCGCAAGCTGTACGGCCATCTCTCGCAACGAATGCTGCAACCGCCCGATTTCATCATTCGATGTCACCTCGACCCGCTGCGACAGGTCTCCCTGGGCCATGCGGTCCGCCGCAACAGCTGCACGATCGAGCGGCCCGACGACCAATCGATTCAGGAGCCACAGCAGCAGTCCAAGCAACACGACTACCGCGACGACGCCGATCAAGGCGGCGAAATTACGTATATCGGCAATCGATGCCAGAATGACGTCGGTCGGTACGGCGATCTCCAGCATCCAGGGCGTATCGCTGCCGCTGACGGTAACGGGCGTATAGGTACGATAGAGTTCACCCCCCGTTTCGGGATCGACCAGGGTTTCGTGGAAGACGTCTCCAGACACGATGCGCGCCTTGACCTGATCGAAGGTGCCGGTGTCACTCACACTCTGACCAAGCAGGGCGACATCGGGGGTGCTGACATAAAGGCCGCCGGAAGAGATCAGACTCGCCCGGGAACCGTCGAAGGGCTTGATCCCGGAAATGGCTTCATGCACACCGGACAGGGGCATATCGACGCCGGCCATACCGAGAAATTGCCCGTCGATCATGATGGGGACCACGAAGCTGGTCAATAACACCTCTTCGCCGGCGATCGGGTAGAAATAGGGATCGGTCAGAACGGGTTTGCCGGTCTGCTTGGGCAGCAGGTAGTAGTCGCCATCGCCCGGCACTTCATAGCTGACGAGCGGTTCGACCTCCACGGCACCGCTGCCATTCGTCCAATAGGGAATGTAACGGCCCGTTTCGTCATGGGCCTTGGCATTGACATAGTCGGCATCGTGGCCATCGAACGCATCGGGTTCCCACAGCGTATAGACACCGACCAGTTCGGGGTTGTCGATCAACACCTGGCGCAGCATGGCATCCGCCGCCCTGCGATCCGTCAGTCCTTCCAGCTTCAGGCCGGCCAAGGCACCGGCCAGGGTTTGGGCTGTTCGCATGGACGTTTCCAGAGCGGTGCCGACCTGCTCCGCTTCGGCACGGGCCGTTTCATTCACCTGTTCCAATATGGCCTGCTCATGCTGTCCCCTCTTAAGATAATACCCAGGGCATCCGTAAGATAATGCGGGTTTTGGTGGGTCTTGGAAGGTTTTAACGGGATAGGAAATGAAATGGTGATTTCAATTATGACGCGGAGATTTGGGAGGGCGCGCGGCTCATTCGCCCCGGCCCTTCCGAAAGCGCTTGAGCTTCACTGAGCACCAGGCGCTGAGCCAGAGCCATCCACCCCAGGCGGCGACCGCCGCAACCCCACATACCGCGATTGCATCCAGGAAGCCGAGCGACGTGGCGTGCGTGGTGAGGTTCGCACCGATTACGATCACGAGGATGGTCATGCCGACCAGGAAAAAGAACTTTTCCGTCTCCCTGCGTGAGCGCTCGGCAGCCATGGCTCGTTCCAGGGCGTAGTTATAACCGCACTTCCTGCACTCCGAAGCGTTCACTGCAACCCCACGCCAGCCACAGGCTTTGCAGGGGTGTAGGTGGGGGCTGTCCGCCGGTGGGTTGTACCCCTCGACTCGTGTATGGTTATGGATATCATTCCCTGCGATTTGATGCCCTTCTCCCTGGATGACCTGATGAATTGCCGCCGTACGGTGGCTGCCATCACTGCTCACTTCTTGTGCCTCCCGCCAATGCTGACACCCCCGCTGTTTTCGATATTTCCGCCTGCGACCTGATGCCCCTCACCCTCTATGTTTTGGTGGACATTACTGGAGCTTGGCCGGGGGTTGTGCCTGTCATTCGAAGAGCTGTCCTGCTCGTCACCCGCGTCAGGTTGGCCGCTTTTCTGACCTGATCGACCGGAGCTTGGGTCTTGGGCGGGAAGGAAATCTTTGTATCGTTCGAAGTCAACCAGCGCTATCTGCACGAGATGTTCAATTTCTTCATCTATTTCAGGTGTCCAGACTTGGCCTTTAGGGAGACGACCAATGATGCGGTTGTAGACCATAGCGGCGTAAGCGAAGATTTGAGGGCCCTGCATGAATCTTTCATAGCCAGCGCCCTTCTCCTTTCTGACTTTATCCGCCGCGTCCAGCAATACGTCACCAACTATCTCTAGCATTTTAGGGCTGATCTGCCCTTCGTCTAAGGGTACTTCCAGCAGGTCGGCCTCTTCACCCCAAAGCAGATAGTTGAGCGACACCACCTCAAACTCTTGCGCAAATTCCACCAGCTTGTCGTAGGGGATGGTTCCGCGTTTCCGCCAGCCTGATATCACCTGCCTGGAAGTGTTCAAGGCCTCCGCCAGAGCGGCGTCGCTCTTTGCCCCTGTGAGACGAGCAACCCGATCCAAGATGGCATTGATCTCTATAGCCTCGCGCAGAGAAGAAGAATCTGTTGACATCTGTAATCACCATGCTTACATTAAGTACACACGGCGCTTACATACGCCATGCAGTTACACCAAGGATACCGGAGAAAATCGCAATGAACGACATCAAGTATGCCCCAGGGCCTGAACTGTACCTCTGCGTCAGGGCCGGCTTTGTCACTCAAGGGACCTCTCTGACCAGTTGGTGCAAAAAGCGAGGTGTGAATGCCTCGAATGCAAGGGCTGCCCTGGCTGGTGCCTGGAACGGCCCTAAAGGCAAGCGGCTTCGCAAGGAGCTGCTTGAGGCCTCCGGAGTCATCGAGACCGAGGCGGCTGACCTCGCCAGCTCTTAACAGCATAGGTGGCGCGTGACGCGCCGAATAGAGTCAAAGTAATTCTTTGTTTGGAAAGCATTAAATGGGAGGTTATCCAATGGCGGGGCGAAATTGGAAACGCCGACAGCCAGGGTCAATTCGGCAGGCGATGGAGTGGAACCTGGAATTCGCCAGGGCCAAGCATCAGCGCTCGGTCGAGCGGGTTGCCGATCTGATGGGGCTCACCACCAAGTGGGCGTTATACAAGTGGATGGAATCGGGTCGCATGCCTGCAATTCTGATCCGTCCTTTCGAGCAGGCGTGCGGGATCGACTTCCTCACCCGCTACATCGGCCACTCAGGCCACAAGCTGTTGATCGATATTCCGACTGGCAAGCGAGCCAGCGGGGATGACATCAACGCTTTGCAAGCGTCCTTTGCGGAAGCCGTCGGTCTACTCCTGCGCTACTACAGCGGTGATGTTGATGAGAGCGAGACGGTTGGCGCGCTCTACACCGTGATGGAGCAGTTGGCCTGGCACCAGGGCGCCATAGCGCGGCATCAACAGCCAGAATTCGATTTTTGTGCAGATGGAGAAGCAGGACCATGTTGAGCAAACCGGAAATGAATCAACGGCATCTTTTGGTACTGACAGCACTGGGCGGGCTGAGCCAAGGCGAGGCAATGGCGGTTCTAGGAGGCGTTATGCAAGAGCTGGCAGGTCAGCCTGCAAGCGAAAAGCCCCGCTCCACTACCGAAGAACTGATTACGCGCCGATCCCGGCTGAAAGTGGAAAAAGATCCCGAAATTCGAGATCTCGTTCATAGCCTCAGCAGGGAGCCGGTTGGGCGGATCGCCGAAGAGTGCAAGGCGCGATTTGGCGATCGTGCCCCCAGCAAAAGCGCCATTTATAGCTACATCAAAAGGCTTGAACGGCGCCGGACGATCGGGGAGTGAATATGAGTGATCAACTGAACCAATCTGTCAGCAAGGCAATGGGGTTGTTCGAGACCTTATTGAACGACGGCTTTCAGGGCAAAGGCCTGGCAGAGATGGCCGCTACAGCAGGGGTCTCAACCTCTACGGCCTGGCGCCTGCTCAAGACTCTTGAGGCGCACGGTTGGGTGGTCGAGGTTCCGGTTGCTGGCAGCAAGCTGAGCCGGTGGAAGGTCTCTACGCAACTGGCCGCCATAGCCCATGCGTACCAGAGAGACACCTTGAGCCGTGTTCAGGCGGTCCGCCAAGAGTACCGACAAGTTACAGGAGAGGAATTGCAGCATGGTTAAGAAAGTACAACCACACGAAGACTTGCAGGACCAGGTTGCCCAAGCCGATTTGGCTGAGCAGCAACTGGAGAACCGGGCGCTGCTGGAAGGAGCCGAGAAGGCGGAATTGACACGGTACAGCGATGATCGGGACTTCGTTAACCGCCTTCTGGGGCAGGCCGAGGCTTATAGCTCAATCGCAAAATTCTCCAACGTCGTCGGTTTGAGTAAGCTCGCCTACATTAAGGAAAACCAGCTATATAAGGCATTTAAAGGGAAATCAGCCATATCTCCCAAGGGGGAGAAAATCGCCGACGTCGGAACTTGGGAGGGTTTCTGCAAGCTGGCGGGGACATCAAAAAGCAAGGCTGATGATGACCTAAAGAACTTGGCTGCGTTTGGAGAGGAAGCCCTGGAAAGCCTCAAGTCTATTGGGGCTGGCTATCGAGATCTTCGCAAGCTGCGCCAACTCCCTGAGGAGGAGCGAGAGCTGATTATCCAGGGCGAGGTGGTCAAGGTCGATGACAAGGAAACGCTGGTTGACTTGATCGAAGAGATGGCCGCACGCCACGCCAAGGAAAAGGAGAGCCTGAAGGAGCAAGCCGAAACCAGTCGCCAGGAGCTGGAGGCATCCCGCCGGGTCACACAGGACAAATCCTCGCGCATTGCCGAGCTTGAGGAGCAGCTGCACCGGCGTCAAACCATGAGCCCCGATCAGCGCGTGGAGGACTTTTCCCGGCGGTTAGAGGCGGCTGGCCTGCGGGCCCGCTCGGCGCTGCTGGAGCCGCGCTCCGTGATGGTCGAGATCCTCGATTGGCAGGACGCTCCCCGCGAGTTGCGGCATGCCTGTGCGCAGCAAGTCGCCCGGCTGCGGATCGAGCTGGACCAGCTTCAGATCGAGTTAGGACTGGAGCCGGTCGACCTGGATGTTGACGACAGCTGGATGGAGGAGGTCGAGCAATCATGACCGCCTTCAGCGCTGACGAAATCCGGCACTTTGATCGCGTAGCTGCCGAGCTGCGGGACGCACCACGCGGCAAGAAAGGCGAGATCGTGTCCCGCGCTGCCCAGTTTCTGGGGTGCTCAAAGGACCGGGTATATCGTGGCCTGAAAGCCGTGGGCTGGGAGTCGCAGCGCCAGAACCGGCAGGATCGTGGCTGTAGCCGTGTGAGCCGCGAAGAGGCGGCCATGGTGGCGAGCATCATGCGCCAAAGCACCCGCGACAGCGGCAAACGGTTGTTGTCTGTGGAAGATGCTCTGGAGATCGCTCTGGCGAACCCGGCCAGCGGTGTCAAAACCCAGGCCTCAGCCGACACCTATGCCCGCGTGATGCGCGAGCATGGACTGCATCCTGACCAGGTTGCTCGCGCTACGCCCTTTACCCAGATGCGCAGCCCCCACCCTAATTACGCACACCAGTTCGACGTCTCGGTGTGCGTTCTCTACTACCTGGATAAAGGCGGCCTTGCGGTGATGGATGAAAAGCGGTTCTACAAGAATAAGCCGGAGAACGTTGCCGAGGTGTCCAACCAGCGGGTGCTTCGCTACTTGATCACTGATCACTACTCCGGCGCGTTCTACGTGGAGTATTTCCAGGCGCCTGGCGAAAACCAAGAGACGCTGTTCGAGTTCCTGATGAGCGCCTGGCCCAAGCGGGCACATCCTCATGACCCCTTCCATGGGGTGCCGGAGATGATGGTCTGGGATGCAGGCAGCGCCAACCAGTCGCACCTGATCCGCAACCTACTAGATAGGCTTCAGGTCACTCATAAGGCGCATACGCCTGGCTTGCCACGCGCCAAAGGACAGGTCGAGCGAACTCACGATCTGGTAGAGCGTAGTTTCGAAGGCCGCCTATCTCTGATGAAGGTCGAAAGTCTGGATGCCCTGAACGCTGCGGCCCACACATGGATGCGCCACTGTAACGCCACAAAGATACATACGCGCAGCGGCACCACTCGTTATGGGCTATGGCAAACCATAAAGCCAGATCAGTTACGGATTTGTCCGCCGCGTGAGCTCTGCGAGCAGCTGCTGCGCACCAAGCCTGAGCCTCGACAAGTAAAGGGCGACCTAACGGTCTCGTTCGCCATCAAAGGTTATGACCGCATGGCTTATTCGGTTGCGGATCTGCCAGGCGTTCGAATTGGCGAGACGGTGATCGTCTCAGTGAATCCCTACCGGGCACCCAATGTGTTCGTTTCCCTGGGAGAAGGTGGGGAGCAGTTCGAGTGCCAGCCCCTAGAGCGCGATGCCGCTGGCTTTTATCTGGATGCGCCGGTGTTTGGCCAGTCCTACGCGAGCAAGCCGGATACCGACGTGGACAGCAACCGCAAAGCCATGGACAAGGCCGCCTATGGCGTCGAGACCCAGCAGGAAGTCGACAAGGCGCGAGCGAAGCGGCGGACTGCCTTCAATGGCGAGATTGACCCCATCGGCTACCTCGATGCCGCCCCGCTGCCGGCTTACATGGATCGCCCTGGTACGCCGCTGGATGTAGCTCAGGCGGCACCCGCAACCCTGGCCCCGATGCCCCTGATTGAGGCGCTGAAGGCTCTACGGGCCCGCCTAAACCGACCGCTGAGCGCCGATGAAAGCGACCGTGTGAAGGCCCGGTACCCGGATGGCGTGCCGGAAGAACAACTGGATGACCTGGTGGCCTGGCTGACTGATGGACCCAAGACATCCCCAACTCTGGCTGTGGCCCGATAACCCTTAGGAGGCTGGAATGCTTGCAACCCACACCCACCACAACCCTGCCGGCGAGGTTCAGCCGGACTACCGCCCGATCCGGGCCAGGCGCTTGCTTGCAGATCTGGGTAAACGGCAGATGGACTTGGCGGCGAACGTGGTATTGACCAGTGGTCGGCACCCGTCCAACGCCACCATTACCCACCTGCTGCGGGGCGGTGTGTGGCCTGCCCGGACGCCGAAGCCGTTCCTACGTCGCCAGATTGAGGAGTTCCTGCGCCAGGCTGGCGCAACAGAAGAGGAGGTAAGAGTGGCATTTGAACCCGATGACGAGAACCCCGGCCCGGTGCGCCCAATCCGCCAAGACAGTGCGCACCTAAGCCGGAGCCTCGCTCCGATCGCTGAAGAAGACATTAACCAACTACCGGAGAAAGTGATGTTAACACAGATGGCTCGCCGTCATTTCGGCCTGTTTCGTGACCCCTTCCAGGATGATGTCCAGGGCGCCGAGGATGTCTTCCTTGCCCCGGACCAGCGTTACATCCGCGAGCACATGTTCAGCACTGCCAAGCATGGAGGCTTCCTTGCCGTTATCGGTGAGTCGGGCGCTGGCAAGAGTGTGCTGCGTCGGGATCTGATCGACCGCATTCAGCGGGAGGAGCACCCGATCACCCCCATCTTTCCCCGCACCATCGACAAGGAGCGGCTGACCGCGAGCGCTGTCTGCGACGCCATTATCGAGGATATCTCCCAGGAGCGTCCCAAGCGGTCCCTGGAGGCCAAGGCGCGCCAGATCGAGAAGCTGCTGACTGGCTCCAGCCGGGGCGGTAACAGCCATGTGTTGATCATTGAGGAGGCCCATGACCTGACCGTTCCGACGCTGAAGTACCTCAAGCGTTTCTGGGAGCTGGAGGACGGCTTCCGGCGGCTGATCTCCATCATCCTGATTGGCCAGCCCGAGCTTCGCGGCACCTTGGACGAGCGCCGTAACTGGCAGGCCCGCGAGGTGATACGGCGGATTGGGATTGCCGATCTCGCCCCGCTGGACGCTCACCTGGAGGGTTATCTGGGAATGAAGTTCAAGCGCTTGGGCAAGGAGGCTGGTGATGTATTCGACGCTGACGCCTATGACGCCATGCGCGAGCGTCTGACCCTTCGCAGCCGCAGCAGTCAGAAGGCGGTCTCGATGCTCTACCCGCTGGTTATCAACAACTTCACCGTCAAATGCATGAACATGGCCGCCGAGCTGGGTCAGCGCAAAGTCAACGCCGATGTAGTGAAGGGGGCCTAAAGGCATGACGATCTACAACGAACAGTATCTGGAGCACTACGCGGACCGATTTCTAGAGTTAGACCTGTACAGCCACGGCGTCACGTTGGAGCGGTATCTCTTTGACCCTGCCGGATGCGAGTTCGCCGTGTTTGAGCTGAGGCCAATAATACACGCTGCTGAGGCCGAGCAGGCGAGCTCGGAAAGGGAGGCGAAGGAACAGGCCGCCATGGCACCGCGCTGTCATGCGTGTGGGTCCGTTACGCAGAGCAACGAATTGCTGAGTCTGCTCTGCGAGGAGTTGCAAACGGCGATTCCGGAAAAGCTCTGAGAGCGTCTCTGAGGCCCTCAAAGGATTGAGGGTCTAACGACCCGACTCGAAATTTTTACACGCGTGAACGAGCCGTTAAACATGTTTTAAACAAGGTTGCCGGGGCGACCTGAAAGAGAAGGACGATCTACCAGACGGATATCCGAAAAATGACTCTGATTCGGAGAGCGCCCTGGACTCGGACGGGCGGGATCCTCGCTCAAAAGCACTGCACTTGGACAGCTGGTATCGGCTCCCGGATTATGGCACCTTCATACGTTCATGGCCATTTTGCAGTAACGTTCCGGCACCACCGGAACGGTTGACGTCTCCAGGCCGGCACCGTCACCCGGTGCCCGGCCTTCAACCTCCCCTCAGTTTCACAGCATTCCTCTCACTCCTGCTGAAGTGCTTCACGCTCTTCGGCTTTGCTGTTCGTGGTTCTCTAGCTGAAGGCTTTCAGGAGGAGGACCGCCATGCAGCCACCACAAGCACAAAGCACACACGACAATCTGATGACCGCCTATCGAGAGGGGCTCTTCTCTGATGAGGAGCTTTTGGCGGCAGCGGGTGGAGATCTCAGGACCCTGGTTGAGGAGTCACCTGAGACGGCTATCCGTCTGGCCGATGCCCTCAGTGGTGTGCGCCTTTATGTTCCGGCCCGACTAACGGAAGACAGCCGGCTTAGGGAGGCCGTTACCGAAGCTGAGGCCGAAACGGTTATAAGCCTGTACCGAACGGACATGCTTCACATCCCCCGTTTTACCTCTCTTCGGACAACCATTCGGCGCCGTCGAATAGTGGCCCTTCACCAGGAGGGTTGGAGCCCGTCGCGATTGGCTCTGCACTTCCAGGTCACCGAACGTCAGATCTATTCCATCTTGCGACGCTGCCGCCAAGAGGCTGCCCATGAGCATAGCCGGGGCGAGAGTCGCCCGGATGGAGCCAAGCAACCCATGCCCTCAACAGGGCGTTAAACCCAACGTAAGGAGATTTCAACGTGACCATGAACCTTAACCAAGCGCGGGTCATTGACCCGGTACTGACCGACGTCGTTCAAGGCTATCGCCATCCCGAACGAATCGGGCATGTGCTCTTTCCGCGTGTCCCTGTGTTGGCACGGGGTGGGCAGGTGATCGAATTCGGCAAAGAGTCCTTCCGACGCTACAAGACCCGTCGGGCACCAGGGACGAATACCAAGCGGTTGCAGTTTGGCTACCAGGGCAAGCCGTTCGTCCTGGTACAGGATGCACTCGAAGGCATGGTGCCCCTGGAGCATGTCTCTGACGCTCAAAACGTGCCAGGTATTGATCTGGGCACCGGCGCTGTCAATGAGGTGATGGACATCCTCACTCTGGCCCTGGAGATCGAGCAAGCCGAGCTTGCGACCAACCCGGAGAACTACGGCGTAGACAACAAAGTCACCCTCTCCGGTACCGACCAATGGAGTGACCCCAACTCGGACCCGGCGCAGCAGATCCGCGAATATCGTGAGGTGGTCCGCAGCCGAATCGGCACCCGCCCGAATGTGCTGGCGCTGTCCGCCTCCGGCTTCAACGCCCTGGTTGAACATCCGAAGATCGTTGATCGGTTCAAGTACACCTCCAGTGGCTCGATCACGACCGAGATGCTCGCGCAGCTGTTCAACCTTCGCGAGCTGGCTGTTGGTGAGGCGGTCTACATGGATGAAGGCAGTGCGGAGATGAAGGACGTGTGGGGTAACGAGGCGATACTGGCCTATGTCCCCGAGCAGGTGACGTCACGCCGCGCTCCTTCTTTCGGCTACACCTACACCCTGGAAGAGCACCCCATGGTCGAGGAGACCTACTTCGAACGCAACGCCAAGTCCTGGATCTATCCGGTGACTTATGAGCGGAAGCCAGTCCTGTCCGGGATAGATTCCGGCTTTCTGATCCAGGACCTGGTAGCAGCTGGCTAACGCCCGAGGAGTGAGGTTATGGCAAAGCAGGTTATACAGGCGCTGGATCGGCTGGAGTTGGCCGAGCTGAAGAAGCTCTCGGAGCGTGAGCTTCGCCACTTTGCCCTGCTGTGCGCGCATGGTTGCCAGCAGGCCGAGACGGAGCTGGCCAGGCGCCGGCCCTCCTTTGGTGAACGTCGGCGTGGACGTGACCGTGATGTGGTGAGCTTTGCGGGTGAGCGGAGTCAAGACGCGGTGAGCTTCGCCATGGATCTTAAACCAAGGCCAGCCCGGTCTCGATAGGAAGAGGTGACCATGAATCAGAGAGAGCCCGTTGTTCTCCAGATCGGGAGCCAACGCCACCAGGGCTGGCAGGAAGTCCGCATTCGCCTGTCCCTGGAGCAGATCGCCGACAGCTTCGAGCTAACCCTGACCGAACGCTGGTCCGATTCCGGGATGGTCCGACCGGTGACGCCTGGTCAGGCTTGCACGGTTATGGTCGGTGATGAGCTGGTGGTGACCGGCTATCTCGATGAAGTGCTGCCCGACTATGACGCGACCAGTCACACCATTTCGGCCAGTGGCCGGAGTATGGCGGCGGACCTGATTGACTGTAGCGGGGAGCGGAAGCCTATGAACAACAGCACGCTGCTACAGATCGCTTCAGCGCTGGCTAAGCCTTACGGGATCACGGTCATTGATGCCGTGGGAGCCGAAAAGCCATTCCGGGAGTTTGCAATAGAGGAAGGCCAGCCGATTGCCGAGGCCATCGAGCGGGCAGCGCAGATCCGGGGCGCCCGGATCGTGAGCGACGCCGAGGGGCGCTTGGTGATCGTGCATGCGGTGCAGCGGGAGATCCGCACGCCGCTTGAGCTGGGCGGCAACATCCGCAAGGGCTCCGGGGCGTTCAGTGATCGCGACCGCTTCAACACCTACATCGTGGAGGGCCAGACGCCTGGTACCGATACCTGGTTTGGCGACGATGCAGCAGGCCCAAGAGGCGAGGCAGCAGACCCGCGCGTCCGCAAACCGCGCACGACCCTGATTGTTTGCGATACCCCGGCAGATGCCGTCGATTGCAAGGCCCGCGCTGAGCTGGAGGCAAGGATGCGTTGGGCGAAGGGGCGCGGTGTGACCTACACCGTATGCTCGTGGCGACATGAGCAAGGGGTGTGGCGTCCGGGTGACCTGGTGCACGTGCGGGATGCCTACCTTGGCCTTGATGAGCGGATGCTGGTCAGTGACGTGCAGCTGATAGAGAGCGAACAGGGACGCTCAGCTGAGCTCAGAGTAGCCCCGCCGGCAGCTTTCGAGCCTGTTCCGGTACCGGAGCCTCAAGTCGACGGTGACAACCAACAACTGGGATGGATTGCCGGCCAACGGTAGCCCCCTACAACAGATAAGCAGGAGATAGAAATGGGAAGCTCGGATAACACAGCCAAACATGGCGAGAGCAATAGCCAGGAGCGAATCGAGCACACAGCCGATAGCGTCATCGTCACGCTGCACGAGCCGATCACCTTTGTGGTCAGTAACGCTGAGAGTGAGCGCACGGTCGACAAGCTCACCTTCCCGCGCAAAGTGAAGGGCAAGCACCTGGTGGCGACCGATCAGGCGGAGGGAGAGATGGGCAAGAGTCTCGCACTGTTGGCAAAAATGGCAGGCATACCCCGCATAGCAGCGCACGAGCTGGACGGTCGAGACATTGACCTGTGCATGGAGGCTATTGAGCCGTTCTTGCCCGGTCACCGAGTTATGGGCGAGCGATAGCACGCGCGCCTACTGAAGGGGAGACGGCATTATGAGCAATATGGTGACAAGCGTTGTCATGCAGTTGGTGGACCGCGTGAGCGGTCCGGCCCGGCGGCTGCAACAATCCCTTTCCGGCCTATCACGGCGTGCAGGCTTAGATCGCCTCTCGACGTCCGCTCGTCGGCTCAGCACCTCCATGCGGGGCGTTGTTGACCAGGCTCGGGGGCTCACTCAGCGGCTGGCCATTATCGGCGGCGCAGCCGCCGGCGCGGTCTGGGGGGTGGAGCGGCTGGTGTCTGGGGTCACCGACGTCGGAGCGGCGGTTAAGGAAAGCTCAGAGCGCTTGGGCGTCGGCACCACCTGGCTCCAGGAGTGGCAGCAAGTAGGCCGGCAGTTTGGGGTCCAAAACGATTCACTGGTCGATGGCCTGAAAGAGCTGTCCATGCGAGCCGATGAGTTCGTTGTCACCGCTGGGGGGCCGGCGGCTGACGCGTTCAAGCGATTGGGCGTCGGAATGGATGAGTTACGCAAGACTGAGGGGCGCACCGAGGCCTTATTCGACCTGGTACGAAGCAAGCTCGCTGAGGTGGAAAACGACGCGGAGCGGCAACGTATCATGGATGAGATTTTCGGCGGCCAAGGTGGTGAGCAGATGGTCGAAATGCTCCAGGCCAGCCGCGAAGAAATCGAGAAGATGATGAAGGCGGCACATGAGCGTGGTGCCATCCTCAGCCCGGAGGAAATTGAGAATAGCCGGCAATACACAAGGCAGATGGGCGACTTCCGGCAGGTGTTGTTTGGCATTCAGACTCAGGTGGTGGGCCAGTTGCTGCCTGGTATTACTGAGTGGATCAAAAGCACCGGCGTGCTCGCAGCAGAGAACCGGAAGGCGATTGGCCGCGAAATTGTCGAGGGCCTGAAAGCGTTCTGGGGCGGCTTGAAGCGGATCGGAGAAGCCGCAGGGTGGGCCGCGTCGTTAGTGGGTGGTTTCGGAAATCTCGCTGCCATCGTCGCTGGCGTGTTTGCCGGCAAGTTCCTCGTTTCTGTCGTCCGGGCGGGGCTCTCCGTATTCCAGTTTGGCCGGGACGTCGCCCGCGTGGCTATGAAGATCCTCCCCCGCTTTATTACCGGGGTGACTCGTGCGTCCGTTGGCCTGTTGCGACTGTCGACCCGAGCGGTTGCCGGTGCGGTCACGGGGTTGGCAGGCTTGGCGCGCGGGATGATCGGCTTGGCAGCGAGGGCCATTCCGGCGGCGATTGTTGGCATTCGAGCCCTGTCGCTTGCCCTTTTAACCACGCCGGTTGGCTGGATTGTCACCGGCGTTGCCGCTGTGGCGGGTGCGGTCTACCTGATATACCGGAACTGGGATGGCATAGCCGAGTGGTTTAGCGGTCTGTGGCAGGGCATTAAGGGCTTTTTCAGCCAGGGTATAGGAGAGATCGCCAGGGACCTACTCAGCTTCAGCCCGGCAGCCTTGCTTATGAAGGGCATTGATGCTGTGTTTGAGCTATTCGGCGCCCGGCCTCTGACCGAGATTGGTCAGGAGTGGATCGGTGGGCTCTGGGGTGGCATTAGCGAGCGCTGGACCCAGCTCACCGGCTGGCTGTCGCAGAAGATGACAGAGCTCACCGGCTGGCTGCCGGATTGGGCCAAGGACCGCTTGGGGCTTGGAAGCATGGCCGCGCCACAAGCCAGTGGAGCCCCTGTCAGTGAAGGGCGCCCATCGGCTATGCCTGCCCCGGCGCGGGCTGAGGTTGGCGGCGAGCTGCGTATCGTGGTGGACTCGGAGGGTCGGCCTCGTGTCGCGGAGGTACGCCGGAATGGCGGCATGGACTTCGACGTTGAAAGTGGCGTCTTAGGGGTGGCGCCGTAAACGGACTTTAGGCGGCGGTTGCAGGGGCTTTATAAGCCGTGTAACCGCCAGCTAAGCGAGAGATCAAACCCCGCCCAAACCCTCGAACCCGGTTTAAAACTGGAATTCCTATCCCACACAGTGAAAAATACGGAAATCCAATTATCGTGCGCCGAGGGTAAGAATTATCGTGCGGCGCTACATCATGCAACCTGGCGGTTCGATCGGCAAGCAGACCGATCGCGCCGCCAAATCCCAAGACGAGAAGCACGGCCATCAAAATGCCGAATTTCGCCCGCAGGGAACGAAGCACCAGCCTATCCCTGATCCTGCGGTGTTTCCGTACGTTCATGATCACTCTCCTCATTTGCGTTCTTATTATGAGTGTTCTTTCCGGGCGCAGACCTAGTCGACGGGCAGTCGAACAATTTCCGGATCTATTTTTTGATGAGCCTATTCTCGCAGATAACCAAATACTGTATCTATTCAGATACATCTGAATCTCATGTAGGAGCAATCCGCAAACAGCAGGAATAGGTGTACATCCTCTTGAGACAGGATCGGATTTAGCCGAATCTACCGGTCGCTCGACAGCAACGGCTGCGGATCGAATAGAAAGCGGGGGAAGGGCAAGAGAAGCGGGCCGGTCCTAGTCAACCAGCCCGCTGGTAACGGCAAAGCGGATCAGTTCGGCGTTGCTGCCGATCGCCAACTTGCGCATCAGGCGTGTCTTGTGTGTGCTGACGGTCTTGTTGCTTATTTTCAGGAATGCCGCGATATCGTTCTGGCTGTTGCCCTTGGCCAGCAGGCGCAGGATCTGCAGTTCACGCTGGGTCATGTTGACCGGCAGCTCTTCCGTCACCGAGTCGGCCTCGAACGCGATCCGTTCGGCCAGTTCAGGGCTCAGGTAACGTCCCCCGGCCACCACCTTGTGTATCGTGTCCAGCAGCGTCTCCGGTTCGCAGTCCTTGGTCAGGTAGCCGGAGGCACCCGCTTTCAACTGCCGCCGAGCGATCTGCGGTTCGTTATGCATGCTCAGCATCAACACCGGCAATGTCGGGTAATTGAGGCGTATCCGCTGCAGTAGATCCTCGGCACTCATGCCGGGCATGGTCACATCGAGCAGCAGCAGGTCGCATGTCCGATGGCGCAACAGCTCCAGCACCTGATTGCCGTCGGCCACTTCGCCTACCACCTCTATATCCGGACTTTCGGCAAATAGCTGTTTGAGTCCCTCGCGCACGAGGGTGTGATCATCCGCCAGACAGAGTCGAATCATGTGGAGTTTTACCCGTAACGAAATACCCGGTTACCTGGCAGCGCAGGTCGGTTCGGTAAAAAAATGACGATATGGCCGATATCGCAATCATCCTGATCTGTTCCATATGCGTTCCCGCGGATAACGACCACCCACCATATCGTCATCAGTGGGGGTGCTCCGCCCGGAACCAGCAGGCGGTGCAGGTGCACTGTGACAAAAAAAACAGGGGGATTCTATTGGGTAAACTCGGATTTTGTTGTAGGAAAATTCTGAACCAAGAGAGGAATGGAAGAGAGGAATAATCGTTGTTCGACCATTCCTCGGAGACCTCATACCGGATAGGTTCGGCCGGATTGTACCGAATCAGATCCGATACGGGGTATTTGAGCTCGCACTTCGCTCCAAACGAAAGAACGCCATCAGTTTCTGCAACTGCTCGGCCTGGGCGCTCATCTCCTCGGCGGTGGCGGCCAGCTCCTCGGAGGCGCCGGCGCTCTGCTGGGTGATCTGGTTGAGTTGGTTCATCGCGGTGTTGATCTGGCCCACGCCGTTGGACTGCTCCTGCGACGCGCTCGCGATCTCCTGCACCAGATCGGAGGTCTTGCGGATCGACGGCACCATCGCCTCCAGCAGGCGACCGGCCTTCTCCGCCAGCCCCACGCTGCCGCGGGCCACCTGGCCGATCTCCTGGGCGGCGTTCTGCGAGCGCTCGGCCAGCTTGCGCACCTCGGCCGCGACCACGGCGAAGCCCTTGCCGTGCTCGCCGGCACGGGCGGCCTCGATCGCCGCGTTCAGCGCCAGCAGGTTGGTCTGGTAGGCGATCTCGTCGATGATGCCGATCTGCTCGGCGATCCGCTTCATCGCATCGACGGTTTCCTGTACCGCCTGGCCACCCTCCTCGGCCTGACGGGAGGCGCCGGTGGCCATCTCGTCGGTGACGCGGGCGTTGTCGGTGTTCTGCTCGATCGAGGCGGACATCTGCTCGATCGAGGAGGAGGTCTCCTCCACCGAGGCGGCCTGCTCGGCGGCGCCCTGGCTCAACTGTTCGGAGGCGGCGGACATCTGCTGACTGCCGGAGGC
>Ga0214472_10003554_pt1 | contig 16459 bp, 15 predicted proteins | sample RVTome_6_FD_207662 | JGI IMG/M metagenome (GOLD analysis project Ga0214472, IMG submission 207662) | Soil microbial communities from uranium-contaminated site in the Upper Colorado River Basin, Wyoming, United States - RVT140D175 | ecosystem: Environmental > Terrestrial > Soil > Contaminated >... | reverse complement strand
ACCTGACCAAGACCGCACGCTGGCACGAGCAGGTGGGCCAAGCGGTTGATGCGGTGGTCTCTACACTGAGCCGCCGCGAGCGGCTATCGCAAAGGGCTCCGGACACGGGGTTAGCGCGCGCGGAGCCCTTTCCGTGTTTCCCAGGTGGCGCCTCGCGGCGTTGGACGCGTCGTGAGTAGCGCTGCTACGCCCTCCTCGTCCGCCTGGCGACGCATCCACCTGGATCACGCTCCCTGATCGAACCACCTATTGGCACAACCTCTTACAGAAATTCGTCGACTTCCTGGAGCAGCTGACCTTTGCCGCGAGCTCCCACGAGGCGCTTCTTTTCGTCACCGTTGGCGAACACCATCAGGGTGGGGATGGACATCACCTTGTACCGGCGGGCGGTCTCAGGGTTGTCGTCGACGTTCAGCTTGAGCACCTTCAGGGCACCGGTCTTCTCCGTGGCGATTTCTTCCACCACTGGTCCCACCATGCGGCACGGCCCGCACCACTCGGCCCAAAAATCGACCAGAACGGGGAGGTCGGACTTCAAGACCTCGGTCTCCCAGTCGGCGTCTGTTACGGCCTGTGTGTTGGCCATGGGTGTCTCACTCCTTGCGGTGATGTATGGGCGGGGATGTATGGGCCGTGATGATGGCTCTGTCGTAGCCCTGGACTGCGGGGTCATGGTCGCGTGCGATTGTTGCCGACACGCACTACAGGAACGTCATGCGGACTGCAGCCTATTCCCTCCACCGCATTGCCGTGGTGCACGTCGGCACAGGATTGGGGGCAAAAAAGAAGCGAGGGGCGCCGTAGCGCCCCTCGCGCGCGGTTCGGATGACGGGGGGACAGCCGAACCGCGGATCTGGCCCGCAAGGGCGCTGCTCACCGAAGTGGCGTCTGCTCCCGCGGAAATCAAAGCATATCAAGTAATGCGGATACGAGTGTGGCCGCTCTTGATTCAAGAGTCAAGCGAAAGCACGAAAAACCCCGGAAATTGGCTCGAATTGGCTACGCGCTGCTGCCGGGCGTTAGCCACGGTTAGCCTAAGGACTCCAAGTACCGCTCGGCATCCATGGCGGCTTTGCAACCCATTCCGGCGGCAGTGATCGCTTGTCGGTAGATGTGGTCAACCACATCTCCGGCAGCGAACACCCCGGGGATGTTGGTATCGGTGCGGGGTTCCGCGACCACGATGTAGCCCTCGTCGTCCAAGGTGATCTGGCCCTTGAACAGGGCAGTGGTGGGGTCATGGCCAATGGCCATGAACAACCCATCGGTCTTGAATTCCTTACGGGTGCCGTCCTTGGTGTCGGCGAGGACCACGCCTTCGACCACGTCGTCACCGACCACGTCGACCACTTCGCTGTTCCACACGAAGTCGATCTTGTCGTTTTTGAAGGCGCGCTCTTGCATGATCTTGGACGCGCGTAGCTCATCGCGACGGTGGACCACGGTGACGCGCGAGGCGAACTTGGTCAAAAACGTGGCTTCTTCCATCGCCGAGTCGCCGCCGCCGACCACGACCAACTCACGATCACGGAAGAAGAAGCCGTCACAGGTTGCGCAGCTGGATACGCCGCGGCCAATCAACCGCTGCTCATTGGGAAGGCCGAGCCAGCGGGCCGTGGCACCGGTAGAGATGATGATGCTGCGGGCCCTATGCGTGTCCTCACCCACCGTGACCGCGAAGGCATTGCGGTCGGAAAAATCCACGGAATCCACGTCGGCCGTGATGATCTGCGTCCCGAAACGCTCTGCCTGCGTGCGCATGTCGGTCATCAGTTGCGGACCCATGATGCCGGTGGGAAAGCCGGGGAAGTTTTCGACCTCGGTGGTGAGCGTCAACTGCCCGCCGGGTTCTCGTCCTTCGATCATGAGCGGCTCGAGGTTCGCGCGCGCGGCATAAATGGCTGCAGTCAGGCCTGCGGGGCCAGAACCAATGATGAGGACATCGTGCACGGCGTCGGTTTGTGCCATGAGGGCGCGGCTCCTGTCGGGTCAGCTCTTACCACACGCGCAAACGGTCCCACCGCGCGCGATATTCCGGCAGGCAGCGTAATGCAGTGTCACGGTAAGCGGGAAGCGAGAGGTCGCGCGACCGCTTAGTCCCAGGTAAGCAGTTGGCGCACGGTGCAGTCTTGGCTAGCCACCACGTGCAACTCGAAGCGGTCCAGGTTCGTGGAGCCTTCACCGATGGTGGCAACCAGGTAGGCCAAGGTTTGTTCCCCGCGCCACTCGAGGCGTTCCACGCGCATGATCGGACGCGGGCCTTTGCCGGCGTCGCTTACCGAATCCAGACAGCTGTCGGGCCGGACCCCTGAGGCGAACGGACCGGCCTCGCGCAGTGTTTCCACGTTGCGTGCGGCGATTTCGGAGGCCTCGTCCGCGGGGGCACCGCGGACCTCGTGGCCCTCGGGCACGCTTTGAAAGTGATCGAGCAGCGCCGCGTCTTCATCCAGCGACAATCCGTCATCGGCAATCACGACGCTTCCGCGCATTCGGGCGTGTGAAATTGTGGGTGCCTGGTCCTCGAAATCGCTGGTGGAACCGCCATAGGCACCGGCACCGTCACCGGCCACATCGTCCTGAGCGGTGGCCTCGTTGGCACCGGCTGCCGCGTCGAACAAATCGTCCGTGCTTGGGGCCTGCATGGCGTGCGGGGCCGCTTCCAAGGCCACTGACTCAGGCGCGGAATCCTTCACGGCCACGCGCGTCCCCTCATCCGTGGGAGCGCGAAGAACTTGCACACTGGCAACGGCGGCAAGGGCGACGACGGCCGCGGCGCTCAAGCCCACGGACCACCTCGTGCGTCGCTCACGCCGGGCGCGTACGACCTCAAGGGAAGCGACCTCGCGCTCAGCCGACAAACGAGCTCCGAGTGAAGCCGCGAAATTGTCGGGCAAGGCCACCTCATCGGCAGCGCTCATCACCACAAGGGCTTCAGCCAAGGCATCCAACTGCGCGGCAAGGGCCGGCTGTGAGGCCAACCGAGCTTCGAATGCCGCGACTCCAGCCTCGTCGAGTTCGCCGTGAAGATAGGCCGACAACGCCTCGTCAGACCCGGGGTCGACCGGGTCCGACAGGGGTGCCTGCATGCCAGGCTGAGGCGTCTGGTCGTTCATGGCGTCACCGGTTTGGAGGTCGTATCGGACGGCAGGGTTCCCTCGGCCGATTCCACATCCGTTAAGAGCACGGCTAAGCGGGCATGCCCGCGATGGATGCGCGACTTTACGGTGCCGACCGCCATCCCGAGGCGCTCGGCGATGTCGTGGTACGGCACGCCTTGCACGTCATGCAGCACGATCGCTTCGCGGGTTTCGGGATCCAACTGCGTCAAGGCCTGTTCCAAAACCATTCCCAGTTCACGCTGACTGATGAGGTCTTCGGTACTGGGCAGGTCATTGGCCAGGTCGGCCACCTCTACCCCGGCGTTGCGTGGACGCCGACCGCGCTTGCGGGCCAAGTCGTTACAAGCGTTAACGGCCACGCGGTACATCCAGGTCGAAAAGCTCGCGGTTCCTTGGAACGTGGAGGCTCGTCGCATGAGCGACACGAACGCGTCTTGGGCGGCATCCTCGGCTTCGCTGCGGTTGCCGAAGTAGCGAAAACAGATGCCGTACACGCGCTTGGCGTAGCGGCGTACTAGTTCGTCGAATGCGTCGTGGTCCTGGGCTACCCAACGCGCGACCAAGACCTCGTCGGCGACTGTCGCCAGGTCCGTGTCATCGCTTTCTCCGGGGACACCCAACGTCATTGCAGGGTCAACTCTTTCGTGCCTCGATGGCCAGTGCGGAAAATCCTCCGGCAAAGTTATTACCTGGTTGCGGTTGGAGCTTGCCAGTGATCCAGACGAGCACATAGCGAGCGGTGACGGAATCGGCGAATACCACGTCCTGCAACGCGGTGGCATTGAGCACCTCACCGACGGCGCGCCACCCTTCGACGTTGGGCGCGGGACTGTCCGCGACGCGGATCTGATAGCTGATGCCTGGCGTGGTGGTGCGCAGGACCACCGAATGCAACGACCGTGACGCGCCCAAGTCGACCCAGAACCCCACGCCGTCTTTAAGGCCACCGAACTGCGGCGAGCGGCGGTACAGGTCGGTGCGCCAGGTGGTCTCGACGGCTCCGTCCAGCAGGTTGGGCAGGTCAGAGTCGTTCTCCGCACCGTCACCTTGGGGATCAAAGCCCTTGATGTTGACCGGGGCGATCAGCGCACCGCCTTGTTCGCCACTATCGTCGCGCGCGAAGCGAATGGGAAAGCGGTCTCCTTGCTCCAGCACGCCCGTTGCCAGCCCGACGCCCACTAAGACGCCAGCGAGAGCCAGCAGCCCCAGAATCGGGGCGATCCATCGTCCTTCGCTGCGCAAGAAGGACTCACCTGGCGGGCTGCCGCCGTAGGGCAACGCCGAGACCGGCAACGCGCTGGTATGGCCTGCGCCGCGGCCTGGTTCGTTGGCGCCGGCCAGCGTTTCGGCGTCGGCGTGAGCATCGCCCCAACCGGCCGGGGACGCCCAGCCCGCAGGGGATGAATGGGGCACTGGTGTGGGGCGCGGTGCGAGGTGGAGCTCCATCGTCAAATTGCTCTCGGCATACGGTGCCAGCGCGTTGGCGAATTCGCCGAGCGAGGTATGACGCTGGTCGGGATGCACCGCCATGGCCGTGAGCACCACGTCGTCAAGACCCCGCGGGATGCCCGCGCGCAACGAACGCAAGGGCAAGGGGTTGGTCTCTAAGCGCAAGGCTGCGGTGGCCACGGGGCTGTCGGCTTTGAACGGCTGTCGGCCGGTGAGCGCCTCGTACAACATGCAGCCCAGCGAGTACTGGTCAGCCTGACCGTCAACCGGCTGGCCGCGGACTTGCTCGGGAGCCACGTAGGCCGCAGTGCCCAGCACCATGCCCGGCTTGGTGAGGTCGTTGGCGGCCTCGTCGGCCTTGGCGATGCCAAAGTCGGCGATCTTTATCGCCCCGTCCTCACCGATCAAAATGTTGGCAGGCTTCACATCGCGATGGACCAGTCCGCGTTCATGGGCGTACGCCAACGCTCGCGCTAACTGCTCGCCGATCGAGGCGGCTTGGCCCGGTTCCAGCGTGCCCAGATCACCCAACACGTCTTTCAACGTGGGGCCGTCCACATATTCCATGACCAGGTAGACCTGCGCGCCGTCGCTTCCCGTGTCGAACATGCCGACCACGTTGGGGTGCGTCAGCTTGGCTGCGGCGATGGCTTCGCGACGGAAGCGCTCACGAAACGCTTCGTCGGCGGCCAAGTGCTCATGCAGGATCTTGATGGCCACGGTCCGGGCCAAAAGCTCGTCGTGCGCTCGCCACACGGTGGCCATACCGCCCGTGGCGATCGGCTCTTCTAGCAAATAGCGCTCGCCCAGGACCCGCACTGCTGCGTGATCCGATGAAGGGGGCGTGCCGTCAGATTCGGGCGGCGTCCCGCTCACCTCCGTGCAGCAATCAGCAGCGGGGTGTTGCCAGGACTTATTTCAGCACGAGTTCCTGGGGCCCCGCCGGGCGGACAGACTTGGTCTTGCCGAAGTGTACGCCCGGGTTATTGCTGGAGTGCCGCAGAGGCGGTGACTTCCACCGTGACCTGATCGTCTAGGGCGCTGATGCGACTGGCCACGACCACGCGTGCGCGCCGCTTGGCTTTCACCACCACCCGCCCATCCACAAAGCTAATTTCCAGCAACTCGATGCCCTTTTGGTCGGACAAGCTGCGAGCGGCGGCCTCATGCGCCGCGCCGAGTGGATAGTCGGTGGCATTTCGGGCGGCGTCAGCGGCTTGCCCAGCCGCCACCCGCGCAGCCTCGTCGAGCAGAATGCGGTTGGTCACGATGCCACCGGCATCAAACGCCAGAATGCAGAAGAAGGTGAGCCAGGCGGCGAGCTTCACCATGCCGGACACGACCACCCCCCTTGCGACCACGTGCACGCCCATAAAGACCTCAATCGGTTTGCGCTATTGCAGTCAAAACTGGGGGCACCCCTCGTCTTAGTCGGCACTTACCCGGCGGCGCACGAGCGATTTGATGAGATCGAGTTCGGAAATTCGCAGTATTCGCGCGATGACGACATACGACACGCCACCGAGGGCGACGGCGGCACCGACCTGAGCCGCCTGCTGGAGCGCGTTGACCGTCCCGAACCATTGGTCCATGGCCCGTGCGGTCAGCCAGGCCAACCCGCCCATGCCGACGGCGGCCAAGCCAATGCGTCCCAGGGCCGAACTGGTGTCGCGTCCGCCGAGCCCATTGAGCAAACGCCGCAGGCGAAGCGCAAAGATGCTGGCACCCAAGGTGTAGGCCGCCGCATGGCCGACCGCCAGACCCACCACTTTCCACTGGTCGGGTAACACCAGGAACAAGGCGATGTCGACGGCAATGTTCAGACTCACCGCCGCGACGTTGACGAGGACGGGACTGCGGGTGTCTTGCAGCGCGTAGTGCGCGCGCAAGAACAACTGGAACAAGCTGAACGATGGCAAACCAATGGCGAAGGCGACCAAGACCCCTGACACCAGGGACGTGGATGCGGCGGTAAAAGCCCCACGCTCCAACAACAGCTTCACCACCGGTTGTGCCAACACGGCCAGGCCGACCGCGGCGGGAACGATGAAAAGTGCCGTGGCACGGATGCCTACGGCGAGCTGGGTGCGGAAGGCGTCGAACTGCTTGGTCGAGGCGGCGTGCGCCAAACCAGGGACCAAGGCCGTCATCACGCTTACGGCGTAAATGCCATGCGGCAGTTGGAAGAACACGAAAGCGCCAGCATAGGCCGCAAACGCGCCATCGCCGGGGATCGCGCTGGTCAACACGATCACCACCACGTAGCCCACTTGATTGATCAGGACGTACAGGCCCGCCCACACCCCGAGGCGGCCAACACGACGCACGACGGGGTGGCGCCAATCAAAGGTCGGCCGAAACGACCACCCGTGCTGGCGCGATACCGGCCATAGGGGCACGGTCATCGCCGCGATGCCCGCAGTGGTGCCAAGTCCCAGCAACCACAACTGTGCGGTGGACAGTCCGCCCAGATCGGCGACGGCCTGGAAATCCACGATGCGCCCGAACCACAACAGCACCCCGATGACCACCAAGTTGTTCAGCACTGGCGCGAACATTGGTGCGGCGAAGTGGCGGTGCGCATTGAGGTACGCGGTCCACACGGTGGTCAGGCCGTAGAACAGGACTTGCGGCAAGAACAACCGCAGGAACAGCGTGACCACCCACCGCAGGTGCGCGACTTCTGCCGCGCTGCCCTCGGCACCGAGCGTGAACAGCGTGGCGAGCCATGGTGCGGCCACGATGCCCAACGTGGTGATGACCACCAATACCAGACCGGCCAAGCTGGCAATCGTGTTGGTGACGTGGCGGTGCTCCTCACGGTCGCGCGCCAGGGTTTCGACCAGGACAGGAACCAACACGCTGGACAACACGCCGCCAAGCACCAACTCGTAGACGATGTTGGGGGCGACATTGGCCTTGTTGTAGGCGTCCGCCAACGGACCTTCGACAATGCCAAATGCGGCCGTCATCGCGGCCAAACGTCCGAAGCCGGTCAGTCGACTGAGCAACGTGCCCAGCGCCATTACGGCGGTATTGCGGGCAAGGTTGGTCGAGGCCGCCTCGTCAGCTTCGTTGTCAGCGTCTGGCAGACCCATGCGCCCGTCGTCCCCGCTCAACCGATGTCCTGGCGCGCATCTGCTGACACGGAATCGACCCGTTGGACTCGACGCCGCTTGGCCACGGTACGCAGCCACCAGGCCAACAGGAACAACGTGGCGCCGACCACAACGGCCAGGGCCACAACGGAGACGGCGGTCGAGCGGACGACCAAGGTGCCTTGGGCCAGGACGAGTTGACCGTCCTGATCTTCCACCACTACTTGGACCGGGAAGGTGCCACCGGGGGTGCGGGCTTTGACCATGAACCCGAGGGTCTGTCGTGCCCCGGGCTCCACGACCACGATGCGCGAGGCACCGTCTGCGAAATCGAAGCGCTGTGTCTGGAGGCGAACCGCGACGCGTAAGGGGATGGGACTGCGGTTCTCGATCGTGACCGGCAGTTGTCCCTCATTTCCGGACAACAGCACCGTGGGCCCGTCGATAATGGCGACGGATTGGTACAACTCATCTACCGTGCGCACCACTTCGCGCGACAATGCCAAACCCTCGCGAGTGTTGCCGCGAAACCACACCGACGCGGCGGTCAACAGCATCCGGTCGAATCGTTCAGGGGTGCCGGAGTCGGTCGACAAGACGCCAGCGAGGGAGCCGAGCGCGCGGCGAGACTGCCGCAGTTCGCGCACATAGCTCAAGGGCAGTTCGTTGGCCTGACTGGCGTCGTCATAGGCGATGCGGGCGGGTGCCGTGTCGGGCACCGCGATGTCGCGCACCAGCGTGGACAGGGTCACTGGCTGAAGCCACGGCGCGGCTTTCAATGCTCCAGCGAGGCCGGCCACGAAGTCGCTGTCCGGGTTCCATTCCAGTGGTGGCACCATCACCAAACCGCGCGTGTTGCTGGCGAAGGGACGTTCGAAATACACCGCAGCGGTTTCGGCGATGACGCGCTGTACCGCGACCGGTGGGTCCAGCGCACTCAGATGGTCGTCATCGGCGAAGAGGTCAGACAACCACGGGTCAGGCACCGCGACCTTTACGGTGGTGCCGTCCAGGCTGCGCAGCCGTCGCAGCGGCGACGGCGAAGCGGTCGACGTATCAACCCCGCCTTCCAGATGACGTGCTTCCATGACGAGCGTGCGGGTCCCCGCACTGGTCACTTCGGTCAGCGCTGCTGGCGACAATCCCGCAGCGGGGAGCACGACGCCGGGAGCCGGTCGCACGCCCGTGTGACCCTCGACGCGGACGCGGCCCTCGTTGAGCAAGCGCGCCGCTTCGTTCGACATGCCGCCCCGCATCAGGGCCGACAAGTCCGCGGGGCCGTACGGCACGGCAATGGTTTCCACGTGTTCTTGACGCAACGTCCGACTCAGTTGGGCCAAAAACCCTGCGGCGGCACGCGCCAATCCAGACGAGGCGCTCTGCTCGACGGGGCCTTCTAACGTCCGCTCGGTGTAGCCGTCGGCCAGGTCAGCGGCGTCATCCAGCAAGCGACCATCCACCGCGAACGTCACCGGCACGTCGGGCCGTCCGCCTAAGCCTGACACCAATGTCCGCAGGCGCCCGCTTGGGGCCAAGTCTTGGCGCAGTCCGTCGGTCTCCACTCCCCCAGCACTCAGCGCGGGCGTGGCATTGAGGGGGGCGATCAGGGCGGCACGCAACGGTTGCGCGACCTCTCCGCTGACCACCACCACGGCGGTGCGCACGGTGGTGAGCGTCTCGTCGTCGCGCACCACGCGCACCACCAGTGGGTACACGCCCTGCAGGTCCTCAGAGCCCAAACCCAACTCGTCGGCACTGCGCCGCAGTTCGATGGTTTGTACCCGGCGACCCGGCAACGATGACAAGTCCGCACTGATGGTGGTGAGCTGCTCGCCCACGCGACCGGCATCAACGGCGCGCGCAAAATCCAGTCGGTGGAAGGCGCGTCGATGGAAAACGGCCACCACTTGCAGGCCTTCTAGGGCGCGGCTGGATCGGTTGCTGACGCGTACGCGCAAGCGGAAACTGCCCTGCGGGCTGATCGCGCCGGTGAACGCGACCAGATTCAGATCGACCGGCGACGTCGGCCGCGTGGCTTCTTGCGTGGGCTGTGCCGCTGCGGGAAGCACGGCCAACCCGCACAGGACCAGCCCACACAGGATCAGGGCCGCAAGGCCGCTGGCTACGCGGAGGTGCGAAAAGAGTGGTCTCACGCGTCGCGTGCCTCGTGGTGCGCGGCGTGCGCCGCTTCGGGGGGTGCCGCTTCGGGGGGTGCCACCGCAGTTCCCGCAGTGGCCAGCAGGTTGCGCTCGTTGGTATGGGTGAGCCGTGCGATGGCCTCGTCCAACGGCAACCACACCACGTCTTCGGCCTCTTCGTCGCGCGGCTGCGCTGCAGGCCCCAGATAGGTCATCAAGTAGTAGTGCACATACTTGTGATAGCGCACTGCGTCGGGCCGCCACACGAACCAGTAGTCGATGACGCCCAGAGGGCGTTCGATCTGGCAAGCGAACCCGGTCTCCTCCCCCACTTCGCGCACGGCGGCTTCTTCGTAGGATTCGCCGTCCTCGAGGCCCCCCTTGGGCAGGGTCCACTGCAACTCGCCAGCGGCACCGCGTCGAGAGATGAGCACAACCCAACGCCCGTCCGGCCGGTCAGAAAAGACCAGACCTCCGGCGGAAACCGCCTCTTTGGTGGGGTACCGGGCCATTGGCAGGAGGATAGCCCGCAACGGCACCCGAAGGTGCGTGGTCAAGAGGACGGGGTGGACGGCCGATGCAACAAAGGTCAACGGATCATGCTGATGGCCGCCCGGCGCTGCTGGGATATGACCTGACAAGGACGCAACGCGCGTGGAACTCCATGATTTCTTGAAGTACACGGCCGACAAAGGCGCGTCGGACCTGCATTTAAAGGCAGGCGGCCCCGCCAATGTGCGCATCGACGGCACGCTGTCTCCTTGCAATGACCTGCCCGCGCTGACGGCGCAGGACACCGAGCGTTTCGCCCAGCAAGCGATGTCCGCCGCGATGTGGGAGCGTTTCAACGAAGGCGTTGAGGCCGACTTTGCGTACGCCATCGAGGGGTTGGGCCGTTTCCGTGTGGCGGTGTTTCGCCAGCGCGGCGATGTGGGTCTGGTGCTCCGGCGTGTTATGGCTGGCGCCCAAAGCTTTGACGAACTGAACTTGCCTGCTGCGGTGCGCAAGTTGGCCGAGGAGCACCGTGGCCTGGTGCTGGTGACCGGCCCGACTGGATCGGGCAAGACCACGACGACTGCGGCCATGATTAGCCATATCAATGCGACTCGGCGCTGTCACATCGTGACGGTGGAAGACCCCATCGAGGTGCTGCATCACGACGATTTGGCCATTGTGGACCAGCGTGAAGTAGGCGTGGATACGGGATCGTTCTCCTCGGCGCTGCGTTCGGTCGCGCGCCAAGACCCCGATGTGATCTTTATCGGTGAGATGCGCGACGAAGAAACAGTCTCGGCGGCGTTGCAGGCGGCGGAAACCGGACACCTGGTGATCTCCACGCTGCACACCACCAACGCGAAAGAGACCGTCAACCGCATCTTGGACATCTTCCCGGCGCACCAGCAGAACCAAGTGCGCATCTCGTTGGCACATGCGCTGCAAGGCATCGTGTGTCAGCGGTTGTTGCCCAAGGCGGGGGGCGGTCGGGTGGCAGCCATCGAATGCTTGGTGAACACCACCCGCGTGCGCGAGTTCATCTTGGAGCCCGACAAGACTTCCATGATCGAAGATGCCGTGGCGGAAGGCGCGTATTACGGCATGCAGACCTTTGACCAGCACTTACTGGAGCTGTTCAAGGTGGGCCAGGTCACGCTAAAGGACGCGATGGATGCGGCCACCAGCCCGCATGACTTCCGCATCATGGTCCGCAACGCCGGTTTGGACGACTCCTCCGCTTAGGGTCAGTGGCCTAGTGTCAGGGGCCTAGCGTCAGGCCGTAGCATGAGGCCGATATGGCCGCTTCGCTTCCTGCACCGTTATCTGCCGCGCAATCCCGACAACTCGCCGAGATGGTCGCGGTCTACCCCGTCGCGCTCCAATTGGGCGAGCGCTTTGCGGCGGCTGGTCACGAGCTGTACCTGGTGGGTGGCACCGTTCGCGACACCCTGCTGAACCGCAGCGAACAGCCCGACCTAGATTTCGCGACCTCGGCGCGTCCTGAGCAGACTGAAAAGTTGCTGAAGGGCTGGGCGGACGCGGTGTGGATGACCGGCGCCGCGTTCGGCACCGTGAGTGCGCAGAAAACCGATGACCGTGGCGGGTGGACCGTGGAAATCACCACGTTCCGTTCTGATGTGTACGCGGCGGGCTCACGTCACCCAGAGGTGACCTACGGCGACACCATTGCCCAGGATCTGTCACGGCGCGACTTCACCATGAACGCCATGGCCGTACGGGTGCCAGAACCGGAGTTTGTTGACCCCTACGGGGGCCTAAAAGACCTGCGCGACATGGTGTTACGCACGCCGGTGGCACCCGAACAGAGCTTCGCCGATGACCCGTTGCGCATGGTGCGCCTGGCGCGGTTTGCCGCGGTGCTCGGAGCGACGCCCGCTCCCGAAGCGCTGGCTGCGGCAACCGCCATGGCGTCGCGGTTGGACGACATTTCGCGTGAACGCGTGCGGGTGGAGCTGGACAAGATTTTGACGGCCGAGCACGCCTCGCTGGGCCTGGATTTGTTGGTGGAGACGGGCTTGGCCGAACGGTTCATGCCGGAGTTGCCCGCGCTACGGTTGGAGCGCGATCCGCTCCACCATCACAAGGATGTGTATCGCCACACCTTGGCGGTGGTGGAGAACACGCCTCGCCATGACCCCGTCCTGCGTTTGGCGGCGCTGTTGCATGACATCGGGAAGCCGGCTACCCGTGAATTCCATGCCGATGGCAAAGTCAGCTTCCACCACCACGAAGTGGTCGGTGCCCGTATGGCGCAGCGGCGGCTCAGGGACCTGAAGTACCCCAACGAGGTGGTCGATGCGGTCCGCGACTTGGTCTTTTTGCACCTGCGCTTCCACGGCTACGGCGATCAAGCCTGGACCGACTCGGCAGTGCGGCGTTACGTGCGTGACGCGGGAACTCCCGAGCAACTGTGGCGGCTGAACCAACTCACTCGGGCCGATATCACCACGCAAAATAAGGCCAAAGCGCGTCGTTTGCAGGCTGGCGTGGACGCACTTGAGGAGCGCATTGCCATCCTTGAGGAGCAGGAGGAACTGTCCAAGCTGCGACCAGCCTTGGACGGCAACCAAATCATGGCGCATCTCGGCCTCTCCCCTGGCCGTTTGGTGGGCGAGGCTTGGAACATGTTGTTGGAAGAGCGTTTGGAGCGCGGCCCCATGAGCGATGCCGAGGCCTATGCCGTGTTGGACGCGTGGGCAGCCGAGCGTGGCGTGGAGCGCGGGTAGGAATGTGGACCGACCGCGACGGACGCGAGGTCGACGCGCCTGAGCCGCCCCCGTCGGGCTCTTACTACCAAGAACTGGGCGATTTCCAAGGTGGGGCGTATGCCCGTAACGCCTTTGCGCTGGGCACTGCCCAGGAAGCGGACTTCTTGTGGACGGCCTTGGACTTGCAGGCTGGCGATGTGGTCGTCGACGTAGGCTGTGGGGTGGGCCGACACGCCCACGCCTTTGCCCAACGCGGGGCTCACGTTGTGGGCATCGATATTTCCGCAGGGCTGCTCGAGGCGGCGCGCCAACAGCCCAGCCGCGCTGCATTTGTGCAGGCCGATGCGCGGACCATCCCCCTTGCCGACGGGGCCGCGGACGCGGTGATCTGCCTGTGCCAAGGCGGATTCGGGGTCACCCCAGGAGGGGATCGGGAAATCATGGCCGAAATCGCCCGGATCTTGCGTCCGGCAGGGCGGTTGGCGCTGACCGCGTTTTCACTCCCCTTTGCCGCGCGCTTTCTGGGCCCCGACGATGCGATCGATGTGGCCCGGGGACTGGTGTGGTCCCCAGCGGAAGTCCGTGGCGCCGACGATGAACGCCGGACCTATGACCTGTGGACGAGCTGCTATAGCCCGGGAGAGCTCACCAACATGCTGCTGACCTGCGGTTTTAAACTGGAAATCCTTTCCGGTATCGAACCCGGGGCGTATGGCCACCAACCACCGACCTTGCAGCACCCCGAGTTCCTGGCGCTGGCGAGACGAGCAAATGAACATTAAATAACAGTCACGGAACTCACCATCGAGTCCATGGGAAAACCTTCCAATCACGGTTTGGAGAGCCTTTCCGAGGTGCTGCACGTTCCGGGCGGGTACCGCGGATGGTCGCGGGCGGGTAGCGAGCAAGGATTTCCGCAGATTTTCCGAAATAAAGCGGCCACTCATTCGTTAGATACTGAGAAATAGGTAACTTCCGAATCGCTTCCTGTCCACAGACGCGGACGGGTGGTACGTTGAGTATGGCCACGGGGGGCCACGGTGAGGCGCGCATCGGCGCATCTCTCCCGAGGACTCCCTGGGCATGACCGCGACGTACCAGGCAATCGTACGGGGGAGAGCATCATGGGTCGGCCAGGAATCGTGACCTTCGAGCCGATGGCGTTGCCAGAGGACGAACTGCTCGCGCGCATTTTTCGCACCCTGGGCGATTCGACGCGCCTGCGAATGATCGAGCGACTGTTGGAAGTGGGCGAGGCATCCCAGACCGAGTTGATCGAACTGGTGGGTGCGACCCAATCACGCGCGTCCGAACACCTGTCCTGCTTGGCGTGGTGCGGTTTTGTCCGTGTTCAGCGCGACGGTCGTACGGCGCGCTACTGCTTGGTGGGTGAACACCCCGAGCAGTTCATCCGCTTGGCAAAGGGGTTCTTGCGGGATACCCCCAACGCCGTTGGTGGTTGCACCATCCTCGAGGAGGGTGCCGAACCGGAAACCAGCGACGATGAGGAAGTCCTTGTGTCGGACTCCACCGACGCTGGCACCGGAATGGCTCGCGTCTAGACGCGAGTGGTCCGTCTTGGAAATAGCGCATCATTTCTGCGACGCACCACTAGGCCTTCTTGGTCTCCCAGAAGATTTCCGCGATCTGGTCCACCAAGTCGATGAGTTCTTGACCCTGAGCGGGGTCCAGTGACTTCTTGGCGTCGCCGGCGGCCTTCGTCGCCTTCCAGAACAGGTCATGCAAGCCTGGGTGCGCATCCAAGTGGTTGGGCTTGAAGTAGTCGGTCCACAGCACCCAAAGGTGGTGCTTGACCAGGTCGGCACGCTCTTCCTTGATCTGAACGGCGCGCTGACGAAACACCGGGTCATCGCTGTCGGCGTACTTCTGCTGACAAGCCTTGACGGAGTCAGCTTCGATCCGGGCCTGAGCGGGGTCGTACACACCGCAAGGCAGGTCGCAGTGGGCGTGGACGGTTTGGGGCTCGGAAAGGCGGTCGGCTGCCGCGAACAGGCGAGCAATCAGCGACATGTCAGAAGCTCCTCACGGTGGTGACGGCTGGTCTTTGCGTTTACGGGCGTACTCTATCCCGATGGCTGCGGACCGAACCAAGCGTGTCGGGGAAACTTCGCGCTGGCAGTGGCGCAAGAGCTGTCCCAAAATGTGGTCTGGGGTGCGGGGACCGCTGCGGCGTGTGCAGGTGGAGGGGGACAGCATGCAGCCGTTCCTGCAACCGGGAGACCGCTTACTGGTGTGGGGTACGCGCCGCATCCGCCCGGGTGACATCGCAGTAGCCACCGACCCCCGCGACCCCTCACGGACACTGGTCAAGCGAGTGACGGCGGTGGATGAGGACGGGGTGGTGTTACAGGGCGACAACCCGGCCGCCAGTACGGACAGCCGAACCTTCGGCGCGCTACCCCCCAACGCCGTGAAGGGACGCGCGGTGTACCGCTACGCCCCCTCAGGACGGGCTGGTCGGCTCAACAAGTGAGCCTTCAGGACGGGCTGGTCGGCTCAACAAGTGAGCCTCCGGGCGACTTAGGCGCTTTGGCGTGCGTCCGCGTCGGCTTCGCTCAGCTCCACGATTTCCACGTCGTCCAGCGGTCCGGCGATGAACTCCTCCACCATCTTGTGGCAGACGTCATCGTGGAACTGGGCCGGCGGGGACTTCATGAAATAGCTGGACGGGGCCAGCAACGGACCACCGATGCCGCGGTCCAACGCCACCTTGGCGCAACGCACGGCGTCGATCACCACACCTGCGGAGTTGGGGGAGTCCCACACCTCAAGCTTCAACTCGATGTTCAACGGCACGTCGCCGAAGTTGCGGCCCTCCATACGGATGTAGGCCCACTTGCGGTCCTCCAGCCACGGCACATGGTCGGACGGACCAATGTGAATGTTGTCCTTGGCAATGGGGGAGTCCATCTGGCTGGTTACCGACTGCGTCTTGGAGACCTTCTTGGACTTCAGACGGCTGCGCTCCAGCATGTTCATGAAGTCCATGTTGCCGCCGAAGTTCAACTGGTAGGTGTGGTCGATGGCCACACCGCGGTCTTCGAACAGCCGCGTCAGGATCCGGTGGGTGATGGTCGCGCCCACCTGGCTCTTGATGTCATCGCCGATGATCGGCACGCCCGCGTCAGCGAAACGCTGCGCCCATTCGGGGTCTGAGGCGATGAACACCGGAAGCGCATTGATGAACGCCACGCCCGCCTTGAGGCATTCGGTGGCATAGAAGCGCGCGGCTTCCTCGGAACCCACGGGCAGGTAGCAGACCAGGACCTCGGCACCGGTATCAGCCAACACCTGGGCCACGTCGACTGCTGGCTGGTCGGACTCTTCGCAGACCTCGCGATAGAACTCGCCAAAGCCGTCCAGGGTCGGACCGCGCTGCACCTCAACGCCCAAGGGGGGGACCTGAGCGA
>Ga0214472_10003553_pt1 | contig 16460 bp, 15 predicted proteins | sample RVTome_6_FD_207662 | JGI IMG/M metagenome (GOLD analysis project Ga0214472, IMG submission 207662) | Soil microbial communities from uranium-contaminated site in the Upper Colorado River Basin, Wyoming, United States - RVT140D175 | ecosystem: Environmental > Terrestrial > Soil > Contaminated >... | reverse complement strand
CAGCGCGCCTTCCGCGGCGACTCGATCACGGCGCTGCTGTTCAAGATCATCACCGAGGAGCCGCCGTCGCTGCGCGAGCTCGACCCGACTGTCTCCGACGAGATGCTGCGGATCATCGCCAAGGCGCTCTCGAAAGCGCCCGAGACCCGCTACCAGAGCGGACGCGAGCTCGCCTCTGACCTGCTCGCGATCACCCGGCCGGGCTACGTGCCGACGCTCCGCGCGCGGGAGACGCCTACCCTCCCGCCGGACGCGCCCCCGGGCGACATACCGACCATCTCCTCGCCCGCCACGGCCCAGTCGCCGCCGACGCTCGCGTCCGCCGACACGGCCGCGAAGCCGCCCGCCGTGGCGCCGACGATTCTGACGCCGGTCACGGCCCGCACCACACCGCCCCCCTTGCCGCCGCCGAAGAAGGCCGCACCCGCACACGCACGCACGCCACAGTCCGCCGTCGCGGCGCAGCAGCGCCGGAAGGGCGGCGGGGCCGGGCTGATCGTGGGCCTGGGCGTGGTCGGGCTCGCGCTCGTTGCCCTGGTCGCGGTCGGAGGCTGGTATCTGCTTCGTCGGGGTCAGCCTGCGCCGGGGCCGGCCGTCGCCGAGGCGCCTGTGCCGGAGGCCTCGCCCGCGGCGCCCGCCGAGACCGGCACTTCGCAGCCCGCCGAGGCTGCGCCCTCGCCCGTCGCCGATACGGCTCCGCCGCCCTCAGCCGAGCCTGCGACCCGGCCCGCGCCGCCGTCAGCGGGCGCGGGGAGCACGCTCGCGCCCTCGCGGCCGGCCAGCGCGGGCCCCCCACCGACGAAGGGGACCACCGCCGCCCCTCCACCAACACAGGCCGAGCCGGTCGGTGCCGAGTTCGCTCACCTGGACGACCTTCCGCCGGACGAGCCCGACGGCCGGAGCACGGGCGACGCGCTCGCGCAGAAGTACCGTTCCGGCGGCGGCGGCTCGTACACGACCGGCCGTTACCGCGAGCGTCCCAAGGTGCCGCGCGGCGTCACGCTTCCGGAACGGCCGGCCGTCGCGACGCTCTTGTACCTCCACAGCGTGGAGGAGACCTATCGCCGCAGCCACGGCCGCTACGGAACGCTGCAGCAGCTCAAGGAAGCGGGTGTGCTGGCGCTCGACGTGTCCCTCGAGACCGCGGGCTTCAAGCGCATGCGCTACGCCTTCAGGCTCACGGTGGAGTCAGACGGCTACCGCGCTGAGGCGGTCCCGCTCGCCCCGGTGGGGCGGGCCTTCATCGTGGACGACTCGGGCAAGGTCCAGCTGCCCGACTAGCAGCGCTCAGTAGTCCGCGGGCCGGGCTTCGGCCAGGAAGGGCGCGATACTGTCGAAGAGCTCCTGGGCCTTCTTGAGGTCCGCGGGGGTGAAGTCGGGCCCGGCGTCGCGTGCCGTCTCGCCCTTGCGGCTGATCTCGGCGACGCCCACCGGCTGACCGCGCACGACGAGCGGCGTCGACACCATCTTCTGGATCGGCGTCGGCTTGTCGCGCAGCTTGATGCTCTCGAAGAACGAGACGTGCTTCACCATCGGGACGTTGTTGATCACCTCGCCCGAGCGCCGCGCCAGCACGCCCACGGCGATCGAGTCGCGCTTCGTGGTCGGGATCGAGCCGAGCTCCGCGAAGCGGCGCGGCGCGATGAAGCGCAGGTGCTTTCCGTCGACGGACAGCAGCAGCACGGCAACCTCTTCCTGCTTGCAGGCGAACTGCTGGCTGACGGCCTTCACCACGCGCTCCCCCATGTCGAGCAGCAGCTCGCGGCGATCCTTGATCTTGTCCTTCTGGGCGACCATCGCCTGCAGGATCTCTTGGAGCTCGCTCATCGCGTGTCCACCTGGAGAGCCGGGATTATATACCGCGAGCGCCCCGCTCACTCGCCGCCCGGCGCGGGCCGGGTCCTGCCGGTCCGCACCAGCGCCGCGAGCTCGACCGCCACCCGCTCGAGGTCGAGCGCGAAGAATCCCAGCCGCACCCGCAGCAGCGACAGCACGCGCAGCAGGTGCTTGCCGAGGCGCCGCCCCGGCGTGCGCTGGGCCTCGGCAAAGTAGAACGCCACGCGCGACAGCCGGCGCTCCGCCGCGGCGTCGGCCCACGGCGCCTGCTCGAGCGTCGCCCAGGCCTCGAGCGAGCGGCCGGGCTCGGCCTGCGCGGGCGGCACCCGACGGCGCCTGATCGGGGTCACGAAGCGGCTGTCCATCGCGCACAGGGCGCGCGCGGCCGACACCGCCGCCGCCAGCTCGCGGCCGGAGTCGTCTCCCTCGGCCACCTCGAACACGAAGCGTCCGCCGAGGCCGGCGTCGCCGAAACGCGTGGCCGTCTCGAGCAGCCGCTCGCGCACGACCCCGCCGACGACCAGCCGAAGCCCGAGGCAGCCGCTCTCCACGAGCCGTCGCAGCGCGGCAGGCCCGGCCTCGAGCACGTCCTCGAGCCGCGCCTCCGCGCGCCAGCCGAGGGGTGCGCCCGCGTCGATCAGCCCGTCGGCGACCGCCTCGACGCGGGCCGGGTCGGCGAAGAAGTCCTCGTCCTGGAGGCACAGCTCGCCCGCCCTGTAGCGCTCCGCGAGCTCGACCACCTCGCCCACCACCCGCTCCGGGCGCAAGCCCAACCAGTCGGGAGCCTCACGCCTGCCGCGGCTCGAGCAGTAGTCGAGGCGGCGGGCGCCGCGCTCCTCGAAGTAGCGCTCCACGTCGAGCAGCGAGTAGTCGGCGCGCGGCCACAGGCGCGTCGGCGGCGCGGCGGCCGCGACCTCCGCGGCGGAGCCTGCCACCCGCAGCCCGGAGGCCGCCGCGAGCGGGCGGCCCGAGCGCAGCACCGCCACCGCGGCCTGCAGCGGCTCCTCGCCCGCCCCGGGTACGCAGCCGTCCACGACGCCGCTCGCGAAGCACGACTCGGGATCGAGCAGCGCGTGGGGGCCGCCCCAGACGACCGGCAACCCCGGGCTCGCGGCGCGTGCGGCACGGCTGACGCGCAGCGCCTCGCGCAGCGGCTCCCCGGTTCGGACGCTCACTCCGAGCAGCAGCGCGCTCCTGGCGAGCTCCACGACGCGCGCCTCCGGCGCCAGCTCGAAGCGGCCGTCGATCACGACCACGTGACGGCCCTCGAGCCAGGACCCGAGCGTGAGCAGGCCGAGCGGCATCATCCCGCCCACGTCCCGGGGCTGATACAGGACGACGGGCTGGCGCCGTGCCGCGCCGCGAGCCGAAAGCGTGGAGCACCTCCTGGGGAGGCCTCAAGGATACCGGAGATCGCCCGTGGCCTCAGCTCCCCGACGCGATCTTTCGCACGACCACGACGGTCCCGAGCTGAACCAAAGCACCGAGCGGCAGCGCGAGCCACAGCTCGCCGCGCACCGCGAAGACCGCGAGCGCCATCGGCAACGTCGCCGTGAGCGCCCACGCCAGCGGGTCCCGCAGCTCGACGTCGAACGCAGCGGCGCGACAAGCGCGCGCGGCGAGCAGCAGCAGCAGCCACTCGGCGAGCACGATGCCGAGGGCGGCACCCACGCCCCCCAGCCCGCTCACGAGCGGCACGGCCATCGCGGACGCCAGAAGCACGCGGGCCGCCGTGAGCCGCGGCAGCCAGGAGGCCCGGCCGGCAGCGACGAGCGCGCTCAGCAGCAGCCCGTTCATGAACAGCGCCGGCAGCGCGAGCGATAGCAGCCGCAGCGGCATCGCGGTGCCCGCGTACGCTTCCGCTTCGTAGCCCGCGCCCAGCAGGACGCGGGCCACGGCGGGGGCCACGAGGCCGAGGCCGACCGCGGCGGGCGCGGCGAGGAACGCGAGCGTCCAGGCACTGCGCGACCGCACCGGCCCATGACCGCGCACCGCCTCGCGCGTGAGCCCCGGCATGGCGCCGGCGCTCACCGCCGCGGGCACGACGTTCAGGAACTCGTAGACGCGCAGCGCCGCGAGGAAGAGGCCGGTCTCGCGATCGTCCCGCAGCAGCGACAGCACCAGGAACTCGACGCGCGGACTCAGCAGGACGAGGCCTCCGTGGACCGCGAGCGGCAGGGCCTCGCGCATCACCTGACCGACGCTGGCGTCGGCGGCGGCCGGGCCGGCCGCCGCCCGCCGCAGCAGCAGGGCGCCCAGCAGCAGCGCCGGCGTCGTCGAGAGGGCCAGCGACCAGGCGAGCGCCTCGAGCCCGCCTCCCGTGCCCACGACCAGGGCCGCTGCGACGAGACCGAAGCCACGCAGGCACAGCAGCAGCAAAGCCTCGGCCACCCGCCGCCCCCGGCAGCGCAGCGCCACTCCCAGGAACTCGCCCCAGCCGGAGAGGGCGAACCAGAGGACGAGCGGCGACAGCACCGGCGCGAGCCCGAGGCAGGCGAGCGCTCCGCCTCCCACGCAGGCGACGAGCACGAGCCGGGCCCGCACGAGCGCAGCGAGCGACAGCGAGCCCGCCACCAGCGCCCGGGAGCCGAGCGTCTGCAGCCCAAGCTCGGCGAGCTCCGCCAGCAGCAGCGCGAAGAGCGACAGCCGTCCGAAGGCGCCGAAGTCGGACGGCCCGAGGCCCCGGATCAGCAGCAGCGTCGTCGCCAGGCCGAGCAGGCGCGACAGCACCTCGGCGGCGAGCTTGATGGCGCTGCCACGCGAGGCATCCTCGGCTTCGCGGGCGAGCCCATCCCGCTCGTCGGTCACGCGGCCATGATACCCTTCAGCCCCCGTGACCTCCCTCCTGCTCACGGTCGCGCTCGCGCTGGCGCTCGCGGTGCCCATGCACTGGTGGCCGCGTCTGCCCGCGACCCAAAGACGACGGCTGTCGATCGCCACCAGCCTCGCCGGCCTGGGCTTCCTGGTGGCGGCGCTGCGCTCGGAGGGTCTGCGCGAGTCGGCGCTCACGTCGCTCGTGCTGGTGGGTCCCGCGACACTCACGGCGCGAGCCTCCGCGTCTGCGAGCCTCTACTACTACGTGCTCACGGGCTTCTGCCTGCTGCTGGGCTTCGCGGGCCTCATCTTCAGCGACCCGCTCGCGCACTGGCTCAAGCCGCGCCCGCTGCTGAGCTCGGTGGCGGTGGCCTGGCTGGTCACGATCGCGCGGCTGCTGCTCGAGAAGAGCGCCGCGCCGGCGCTCCTCGTCGAGGCCGTGGGCGTGACGTGGCTCGCGCCGGTGGCGGGGGTGTACCTGGCGACGATGCTGCGGGCGGAGCGCGGCGGGCCGACCGCGCTGCTGCAGGAGCTGCTGCGCTATGCCTACCTGGTGCGCGGCTTCGTGGCGCTGGTGGGCGTCGCGGCCACCCGTCTCGGGGCCGGCACGCACTACGACGTCTCGCCTCTCACGGAAGTCGCGGTGGCCTTCTCGGCGGGGTCCTGGGTGTTCGCGCCGGGGAGCTGGGAGCAGCTCTTCTGGCTGACGCTCCTGCCCCAGCTCGTGATCTGGCCGGCCTTCACGGTGTTCTCGGGGATGGCGGCCGGCGCCGTGGGCCTGCTGTTGACGCCCGCGTCCGACCCGGCGCCCGCCCGCAACGGCGCCCCTGCCGACGCCCCGGGCAGCGACTAGGCCCTCAGCGGACCTTGCAGCTCGTCTCGCCGAGCCCCGAGCCGCAGCGGCGGCTGCCGTCGGAGAAGCTCGAGCAGACGAACCCGGCAGTGCAGTCGTCGTCGCTCGAGCAGCTATCGCACTCGCCGCCGTCGCTGCCGCACGAGGTCATCGGCAGCGCCAGCGCCAGCAGCAGCCCCCACGTCCGAATCCGCTTTCCCATGGCGTCCATGTCCCGGCCCCGCCGGAGCTTGCGAGAATTGTAACGCACATGCTACCTTGGCTTTTCATGCTTCGGGGCCCATGGCTTTCATGACAGAGTCCGACCTGCGGACCACCCTCAACCTCCCGAAGACCGACTTCCCGATGAAGGCGAACCTGCCCCAGGCGGAGCCGCGCCGGCTCGCGCGCTGGAGGGAAGTGAACCTCTACGGGCAGCTTCGCAAGGCCCGCGCCGGCCGGCCGAGCTTCGTGCTGCACGACGGGCCGCCCTATGCCAACGGCCACATCCACATCGGAACGACACTCAACAAGGTCCTGAAGGACGTCGTCGTGCGCAGCCGCTCGATGGCGGGCCACGACGCGCCCTACCGCCCGGGCTGGGACTGTCACGGCCTGCCGATCGAGCTGAAGGTGGAACGCGACCTGGGGGCGAAGAAGCGGGACATGTCGCCTCTCGCCTTCCGCCAGCAGTGCCGCGCCTACGCCGACAAGTACATGCGCATCCAGCGCGAGGAGTTCGAGCGGCTCGGCGTCATGGGCGAGTGGGACGACCCCTACCTGACGATGGCGCCGGGCTACCAGGCCACGATCGTGCGGCAGCTCGCCACCTTCACCGAGAAGGGGCTCGTCTACAAGGCCAAGAAGTCGGTCCACTGGTGCATCTCGTGCCGCACTGCCCTCGCCGAGGCGGAGGTCGAGTACGACGAGACCCACGAGAGCCCGCAGATCGACGTGCGCTTCGCGCTCGCCCCGAGCGAGGCAAAGCCCTTCGCTGCCCGGCACCCGGCACTCGCGGGGCGCAAGCTCTTCGCCGTCGCGTGGACCACGACGCCCTGGACGCTGCCGGCGAACCTGGCCCTGGCCTTCCACCCCGAGGCCGACTACGCCTTCTTCCCGGTCGAGGGCCAGGACGAGGTGCTGCTCGTCGCGAAGGCGCTCGGCGAGGCCGCGGCCAAGCGCTTCGGCGTGACGCTCGGCCCGCCGCTCGCCGAGGTCAAAGGTGCTGCGCTCGAGCACGTCAAGTTCCGGCATCCCTGGATCGACCGCGACTCGCCGGGTGTGCTCGCCGACTACGTGACGCTCGACACCGGCACCGGGGTCGTCCACACGGCGCCCGGCCACGGCTGGGACGACTACCTCACGGGCGTCCGCTACGGCCTCGACATCTACTGCCCGGTCGACGAGGCCGGCCGCTTCCTGCCCGAGGTCGAGCGCTTCGCCGGTCAGCGCGTGTGGGACGCGAACCCGCTGGTGATCGAGCTGCTGCGCGAGAAAGCTGCGCTCGTCCAGGCGGGCAAGGACAAGCACTCCTACCCGGTGTGCTGGCGCTGCAAGCACCCGATCATCTTCCGCGCGACCGAGCAGTGGTTCATCGCCCTCGACGAGGGTCGCCCGACGCTGCGCGAGCAGGCGCTCGCGGCCATCGCCGCCACGCGCTGGCTGCCCGCCTGGGGCGAGGAGCGCATCCACAACATGATCGCGACGCGCCCCGACTGGTGCATCTCGCGCCAGCGGCTGTGGGGCGTGCCGATCCCGGCCTTCTACTGCAAGGGCTGCGGCAAGGGGCTGCTGCGGCCCGATCTGCTGCGCCGCGTGGCGGACGTGTTCGAAAAGGAGAGCGCCGACGCATGGTTCGCACGCGAGGCTGCTGAGCTGCTGCCCGCGGGCTTCGCCTGCCCCGGCTGCTCCGGAACGGAGTTCGACAAGGAGCGCGACATCCTCGACGTCTGGTTCGACTCGGGCTCGTCGGCCGCGGTGGTGCTGGGCACGCGCCCGGACCTGCCCTGGCCCTGCGACGTCTACCTCGAGGGCAGCGACCAGCACCGCGGCTGGTTCCACTCGTCGCTCCTGATCGGCGTCGCCACGCGCGGGCGCGCCCCCTACAAGCAGGTGATCACGCACGGCTTCGCCGTCGACGGCGAGGGGCGCAAGATCTCGAAGAGCCTCGGCAACGACGTCGACACGCACAAGATGATCGCCAACTACGGAGCCGAGATCCTGCGGCTGTGGACGATCATGGTCGACTACCGCGAGGACATGCGGATCTCCGACGACATGATCCGGCGCGTGGCCGAGGCCTACCGCAAGGTCCGCAACACCATCCGCTACCTGCTCTCGAACCTCGGCGACTTCGACCCCGCGCAGGACGCGCTCGCCGAGGACGCGCTCGACGAGCTCGACCGCTACGCGCTCGACCGCCACCGCCAGGTGGTGGCACGCGTGCTCGACGCCTACGAGAGCTGCGAGTTCCACACCGTCTACCACCAGCTCGTCCAGTACGCCGCCGCCGACCTGTCCTCGTTCTACCTCGACGTCCTGAAGGACCGGCTCTACTGTGACGCCGCCGCGTCGCAGCGCCGTCGCTCGGCCCAGAGCGTGCTCCACCTGCTGGCCCGCGACCTCTGCCTGCTGCTCGCGCCGGTCCTGCCCTTCACGAGCGACGAGGCCTGGGAAGCCCTGCCGGGACGCTCGGAGCCGTCGGTCCACCTGTCGCTCTTCCCGAGGCGCGAGATGGCCGACGCGGCTCGCCTCGAGCGCTGGGCGCTGCTGCTCGAGGTGCGCGCCGAGGTGACGAAGGCGCTCGAAGCGGCGCGCGCCGCCAAGCAGATCGCGGCCAGCCTCGAGGCGGCGGTCGTGGTGCGTGCGCCCGAGGCGACACTCGCCGCGCTGCGCGCCCACGACGCGCTTTCGAGCGTCTTCCCGGGCAACCTCGCCAACCTGTTCATCGTGAGCGCGGTCGGGCTCGAGGCGGGCGATGGCCCGCTCCAGGTGCGGGTCGAGCACGCCGCTGGCCGCAAGTGCGAGCGCTGCTGGACCTGGTCGGCGCGCGTCGGCACGCTCGCGACGCACCCGGGCGTGTGCGAGCGCTGCGACGAGGTCCTGGCACGAACGTGAAGCGAAGCCTGCCCTACCTGCTGCTGATCGCGGCCGTCGTGGTCTTCGACCAGCTCACGAAGGCGCTCGTGGTGCGGCAGATAGGCCTGCACGACTACGTCCCGCTCGTCGACGGGCTGGTGAGCCTCAGCCACGTGCGCAATCACGGCGCGGCCTTCGGCCTGCTCTCCGACTGGAACCTGCCCTACCAAACGCTGCTGCTGTCGGTCCTGAGCCTCGCGGCGCTCGGCGCCATCGCGACGTATTTCTTGCGGCTGCCGGCCGCGGCGCGGCTGCCGCGCATGGCACTCGCGCTGGTGCTCGGCGGCGCCGTCGGCAACGTGATCGACCGGCTCAGGCTCGGCTACGTGGTGGACTTCGTCCACGTCTACTGGCGCGAGTACCAGTGGCCGGACTTCAACGCCGCCGATTCCGCCATCACGATCGGGGTGGCACTGCTCGTGATCGACATCCTGAGCTCGCCCGAGACCGAACCGCAGGGCGCCGCGGCCGGCATCGACAGCGTGAGCCCCGCCGGGAGGACCGACTGACATGTTTCCACGCCTGCTGACGCTGCCCGCGTTCGAGCTCCTGGGACGATCGCTCGGCCCCTTTACGCTGCACACCTACGGCTTCCTGCTCGCGATCGCCTTCCTGGCGGGGCTTTGGATCGTCTCGCGCCAGGCGCGGCGCGCCGGGCTCGACGCGGGCCGGGTGACCGACATGGCCGTCTGGGTGCTGATCGCCGGCCTGGTCGGAGCCAAGCTGCTGCTGGTGATCGTCGACTGGCGCTACTTCCTGACGAGCCCCCGGCAGCTCTCGTCGATCATCCAAAGCGGCGGGGTCTTCTACGGCGGCCTGATCGGCGGGGCGCTGGTCGCCTGGTGGTACGCCCGCCGGCATAAGCTCGCGGGTTGGCAGACGGCCGACGTGCTCGCCCCGGGCGTGATCCTGGGCCAGGCGATCGGCAGGCTCGGCTGCCTCGCCGCCGGCTGCTGCTGGGGCAAGCCCACGACGCTGCCCTGGGCGGTCACCTTCACGGACGTCTACGCGGCGCGCCAGGTCGGCACGCCGATGGACACGCCGCTCCACCCGAGCCAGCTGTACGAGTCGGCGGCGGCGTTCCTGATCTTCGCCTTCCTGCTGTGGCTTGCGCCGCGCAAGACGTTCCACGGCCAGGTCGTGCTCAGCTACGTGGCGCTCTACTCGGCCGTGCGCTTCGCGCTCGAGTTCCTGCGCGGCGACCCCGACCGCGGCGCCTGGTTCGGCGGCGTCGTCTCGACGTCGCAGCTGATCGCCGTGGTGCTGCTGCTGGGCGCTTCGGTCCTGCTGCCGCGGGTCCGACGCACCCAGGGGATCGCAGCCGCCTGAGGTGGAAGAGGGCTACGAGCTGGTCGTCGCACCGGATGAGGCCGGCCTGCGCCTCGACGCCTGGCTCGCCCGAAAGCTCCCGGCCCTTTCCCGCTCGCGCCTGCAGGCGCTGATCGCAGCGGACCACGTCCGGCTCGACGAAGCACCCGCCCGTGCCGCGACGCGCGTCAAAGCCGGCCAGTCGGCGGTCGTGAACGTGCCCGCCGCGACACCTGCCGAGCCGCAGCCCGAGGACATCCCGCTCCGCGTCGTCCACGAGGACGGCGCGCTGCTGGTGGTCGACAAGCCTGCCGGGCTCGTGGTCCACCCCGGGTCGGGCGCCGCGAGCGGCACGCTCGTGAACGCGCTGCTCGCGCGGGTGCACGACTTGTCGGGCATCGGCGGCGTGCTGCGCCCCGGCATCGTGCACCGCCTCGACCGCGGCACGTCGGGGCTGCTGGTGGTGGCCAAGGACGACGAGACCCACCGCGCGCTGGTGCGGCAGTTCGCGGGCCGCACGGTCGAGAAGGAGTACCTCGCGCTGGTGCACGGCGTGCCTTCCCGGGCGAGCGGAGAGATCACGGCCGCGATCGGCCGCGACCCGCTCCACCGCAAGCGGATGTCGACCCGCGCCCCGCGCGGTCGCGACGCCCGCAGCTCCTGGACGGTCGCCGAGCGCTTCGACGGCGCCGCGCTGCTGCGCGTCCGCATCCACACCGGGCGCACGCACCAGATCCGTGTCCACCTCGCCTCGATCGGCCATCCCGTCGCCGGCGACTCGACCTATGGCGGCACCCGCACGCCGTCGTCGCGCAACGCCGCGGCGCGCCAGGCCCTCGCGTCGCTCGAGCGGCCGGCGCTGCACTCCGCGCGCCTCGCCTTCGACCATCCGGCGAGCGGCGAGCGCTGCGCGTTCGAGGCGCCGCTTCCCCCCGATCTCGAGCGCGTGCTCGGCGCGCTGCGCGCCGCCGCGCGTTCCTGAGCCGCGCTATCATCCCCGCCATGACCGACGCGAAGGCGTCCGCTCGCGTGCGCCAGCACCGGCGCGTCTACGAAGGCCGCGTGGTCTCGCTCGACGTCGACCTCGTGAGCGAGCCGGGCGGAGTCGAGGGCATGCGCGAGGTGGTCCGCCAGCCCGGCTCGGTCGCCGCGCTGCCGGTGCTCGCGGACGGCCGGATAGTGCTCGTCCGGCAGTACCGCTACGCCGTCGACGAGCACGTGTGGGAGTTGCCGGCCGGGCGCCGCGACCCCGGCGAGCCGCCCGAGGCCGGCGCCCGGCGCGAGCTCGAGGAGGAGGTGGGCTTGCGCGCGGGCAGCCTCGAGCCCCTGCTCGTGTTCTGGACGACCCCCGGCTTCTGCGACGAGGTGATGCACCTGTTCCGCGCCACCGCGCTCGAAGCCGTTCCACCGCGGCCCGAGGCCGACGAGCGCATCGAGCGGGCGACATTCACGCTCGAAGCGGCGATGGCGATGCTGCGCCGCGGCGAGATCCGCGAGGGCAAGACAATCATCGCTCTTCTCCTCGAAACAGGGCGCCGCGGTCAGCCTGCATCCACGACCTAGGACTGGCGACGCCGCCTCGTGCCCGGCGGCAGCCGCGTGGGGATGACCTGGCGGCCGTTGCGGCGATAGATGTCCCGGAACTCGGAATCGACCGTGAGCAGCACGCAGTCGGCGTGCAGCTCGCTCATGCGGACGAGACAGGCGTCGGCCAGGTCCATCGGGAGGGAGCGGTAGCGTCGGAGGAGCCCGCTCACGGCCGCCACTTCGCCGTGCAGATTAAACGTCACCTGGAGCACGCCCCTGGTCACCAGCTCCATCACGCGATCGCCACCTCCGGGAGCCGATCGGAGGAGGTACACGGCCTCCGAGAGCACGGCCTCGCAGGTCAGAAGCGGAGGCCGCAACTGCTGAAACACCTCCACTGCCCAGGCGTGGTGCCGGTCGCGGCCGTTCAGGTAGGCCACGATCGGACCCGTGTCGGCGAGGACGATTCTCAACGGCCGTAGGACCGCAGCCGGAGCCGGTTCGACGACAGGTCGGAGGGGCCGCGCAGGGCGCCCGCGAGGTCCGAGGCGAGGTCGAAGCAGGACCCCTCAGTGCCCCTGGATTCGGCCGCGAGGTGCGCCTCGATGGCCTCCCGCACCACAGCGGACCGCGTGCTGCGCCTGCGAACGACCACCCGGCCCAGGCGCTCTGCGAGGGGCCGAGGCAGCTTGACCGTAATCGTCCTCATGGCGCATCCTCCGCCGGGTAATACCCCACTGCCATCTCGATAGTACCACGTCACTACCTGGCCGCAGCGGGCTTTCGTGCCTTCAGAGTGACGAAGGTAACTCGCCCCGGGGCGAGTTCGCGAGACACCGGTCCGATTCCGACCGCGCTCGAGGAAACAGCAAGCAGAGCGCCGGAACGAGGCGAAGACAGCGGCCAGGGATTGCTGGACGGCCAGCGGGGGGGCATCCCGCCCCCCCGAGCCCCCCGGGACTAGTCGTAGTACTCCAGGCCGAGGTGCGTGATCAGTTCCTCGCCGCGCAGGTGGCGCAGCGTGTTCTTGAGCTTCATCAGCTGGATGAAGAGGTCGTGCTCGGGGTAGAGGCCCGCGGCGGTCTGGGGGCTCTTCAGGTAGAACGAGAGCCACTCCTGGATGCCGCTCATGCCGGCCCGCTTCGCGAGGTCGGAGAAGATCGCGAGGTCGAGCACGATCGGCGCGGCCAGGATCGAGTCCCGGCACAGGAAGTCCACCTTGATCTGCATCGGGTAGCCCATCCAGCCGAAGATGTCGATGTTGTCCCAGCCTTCCTTGTTGTCACCGCGCGGCGGGTAGTAGTTGATGCGCACGACGTGGTGGATCTTGCCGTAGAGCTCCGGGTAGAGCTGCGGCTGCAGGATGTGCTCCAGCACGCCGAGCTTGCTGACTTCCTTCGTCTTGAAGGACTCCGGGTCGTCCAGCACCTCGCCGTCGCGGTTGCCGAGGATGTTGGTCGAGTACCAGCCGTTCATCCCGAGCAAGCGCGCCTTGAAGCCCGGGGCGAGGATGGTCTTCATCAGCGTCTGGCCGGTCTTGAAGTCCTTGCCCGAGATCGGCGTGCCCGTCTTCTTCGCGAGCTCGACCATCGCCGGGAAGTCGGCCGACAGGTTCGGCGCGCCGTTGGCGTACGGGATGCCGGCCTTGATCGCGCAGTAGGCGTAGATCATCGAGGGCAGGATGTCGGGGTGGCTCGCGTCGAGCCCCTTCTCGAACTTCAGGGTCGAGGAGTGGACGTCGCCCGCCTCGCGGTACACCTCGGTCGACCCGCACCACACCATCACCAGCCGCTCGAGGCCCTTCTCCTTCTTGAAGCGCGCGATGTCGTCGGACACCTGCTCGGCCAGGTCGCGCTTCGACTTGCCCTTCTTCACGTTCGGCCCGCTCAGCTTCTTGACGTACTGCGGGTCGAACACGGCCGGCCACGGCTTGATCCCGTCCATGAAGCCCTTGATCGGCTCGAGGTCGCGCGACTCGAGCACACCCGCCTTCTTCGCGGCGTCGTAGGCGCTGTCGGGGTAGACGTCCCAGCCGGCGAACTCCAGCTGCTCGAGCGCGGCGAGCGGCACGAATTCCTTGATGAGCGGCGAGCGGCCCTCGGTGCGCTTGCCGAGCCGCACGGTGCCCATCTGGGTGAGGCTGCCGATGGGCTTCGCCAGCCCGCGCCGGACGGCCTCGACACCCGCGATGAAGGTCGTCGCCACCGCCCCCATCCCCGGGAGCAGCACTCCGAGCTTCCCGCTCGCCGGCGCGATCTCGCGCCCCTTGGTCACGTTCGACATCAGCTCGCCTCCTCTGCGGCTCTCTCGCGTCTTGCCAAACGGGGATGCTATCACACGCACCCGCGCGGTCCCGCGACGAGAGGCTGTCCGTGCTGGCGCCGCCCGCGGCTACGACTCGTGCTGCAGCCGGCCGCTCTTCTCGAGGAACGCGAGCGCGGCTTCGGTCAGCTCGCGGTCGTAACGCGGGCCGACGAAGCGACGCTCGGCGAGGTGGTAGTGCAGGATCCCCGAGCGCGCCAGGCGCTCCTCCGTCTCGAACGAGTAGAACATCAGGATCCGGCTCTCGCGCGGCTGCCCGCTGTCGTCGAAGAATCCGAAGCTCAGGTTTCTCATCGTCACGGGGTCTGCCGGCCGAAACGTGCGGGCGTCGCGAGGGAACGAGAAGCAATCTAGTGGGGCGTCTCGGCCGTGTCAAGAGTCTTGCGCACGTCCGAGAGCGAGTGGAGACGCCGCTCAGCGCGCGCCGCCCGCCGCCATCTCGTAAAACGCAGGCAGGTACTCGCTGTCGCCGAGCTCGAGCCGCTTGTACGCCTTGCCGATGGCGTCCCAGGCCGAGCCGTTGCCGAGCGCCACGACCATCGGCCACGGCGACACGCCGCGCAGCGGCGAGCGCGCGGTCGCCACCCACGCGCCGCCCAGCTGCCGCACCATCACCTCGCCCAGGTAGCAGCCGAACACGAACAGCGCCTCGGCCGCCTCCTCGCCGTCTCGGCCTTCCTCGCGCAGCGAGTCGATGAGAGCGTCCACGAGCTCGAGGCTCCCGGGCGTGAGGTCGAGCTCCGCGTCGTAGTCGTCGCGCGCCAGCTTGACCGCTATGCGGGCATGGTCCGACGCGTTCTCGGGGTTGGCCGGGTAGCGGAGCGAGATCTTCAAGAGCTGTTGGCGGCCTGCGGGAATCGCACGGCGGCAGGGTTAGTATAGTCCCGTCCCCCGCGCCGGCCAGGGCGCCACACGAATGACCGCAGCTCGTTCCGAGGCACTCGACCAGAAGGCGGCCCAGGCGGCGGCCATCGCGGCATTCCTGCTGATCGCGAACCAGGTCGCGTCGCGGGCGGTCCGCGACGCGCTGTTCCTGTCCGCCTTCCAGGTGCGCTCGCTGCCGCTCGTGATGGGCGCCGCCGCGATCGCCGCGCTCGGCGGAGCCGAGCTTCTGTCGTTCGCGCTCGCTCGGCGCTCGCCGGCGCGGGTCGTGCCGGCCGCCGCCGCGCTCTCGGCCCTCCTGCTCGCGGCGTGGTGGGCGCTGGGGCTCGCCTTCCCCGCCGCCTCCGCGCTCGTCGTGTACCTGCACGTCGCCGCCTTCGGCGGCGCCCTGGTATCGGGCTTCTGGTCGCTCGTCAACGAGCGCTTCGACCCCCACACGGCGCGCAGGGTCGTCGGCCGCATCGGCACGGGGGCGACGGCCGGCGGCATGGCCGGCGGCGCGCTCGCCTGGATCTGCGCGCAGCTCGTCCCGCTGCCCGCAACCCTGCTGGTCATCGCGGCACTGGGCTTCGTCGGGGCCCGGGTGCTCGCCCGTCCGGGCCTGCGCGAGCGCGAGGCTCACGCGTCGGCCGGGGGTGCGGCGCTGGGGGCCGCCGTGTTGCTGCGCAACCCCCACTTGCGCAACGTCGCGCTCGTCGTCCTGCTGAGCGCGGTCACCGAGGCGCTGCTGGACTTCCAATTCAAGGCCCAGGCGAGCGAGCGCTTCGTGTCCGGTGCGCCCCTGCTCAGCGCGTTCGCCGCTTTCCACACGGGGATGGGTGTGTTGAGCCTGCTGCTGCAGGCGACGCTCAGCCGCACCGCGCTGCGGCAGCTCGGGATCGCCGGCACGCTCGCGCTGCGTCCGCTGCTCACGGGGCTGAGCGCGCTCGCGGGCGCGCTCGCGCCGCGGCTCGCGACAGCGACGCTCGCCCGCGGCGCGCACGAGACGCTCACCAACTCGCTCTTCCGCTCGGCCTACGAGCTGCTGTACACGCCGGTGCCCGAGGCCGAGAAGCGCCGCGTGAAGGCCGTGGTGGACGTCTCGGTCGACAAGGCGGGCGCGCTCCTGGGAAGTGCTTTGGTGGCGCTCGTGCTGGCGCTGGCACCGACGTCGGCCGAGACGCTGCTCTTCGGCCTCGCCTGCCTGCTCTCGCTCGTGGCGCTGGCGCTCTCGCCGAGGCTGCACCACGGCTACGTGCAGACGCTCGAGCAGAGCCTGCTGGCCGGACGCGTGCGGTTCGATGCCGTCGAGGCCATCGACCACACGACCCAGATCACGCTGGCCCACACCGGCCACCTCGAGCGCGACACGCTGCTGCGGCAGATCGCGCTCCTGCGCGGGGAGGAGGCCTCGCTCGATCCGGAAGCCGCTCCGGCGGATCGCTCCACGCTCGACGCGCTGCGCCAGCTGCGCTCGGGCGAGCCGGCGGCCGTGCGCGCCGTGCTGCGCACGAGCCCGGAGCCCGACCCCATGATCGTGGCTGCGCTCTTGCCGCTGCTCGCCCGGGACGACGTGATGCCGGACGTCGTGCGAGCCCTTCGCCGCGCGGCGCCGCGGATCACGGGACAGCTCGTCGACGCGCTGCTCGACGCGTCCGCGGATCCCGTCGTCAGGCGGCGCGTTCCACGCGTGCTCAAGGCGTGCCCCACGCTTCGCGCCGCGCAGGGCCTGCAGGCCGCCCTCGACGACCCGAGCTTCGACGTCCGCGCCTCGGCAGCCGCTGCGCTCGCGGCACTCCACGAGCGCAGCGCAGTCGTGCGC
>Ga0214472_10003552_pt1 | contig 16465 bp, 14 predicted proteins | sample RVTome_6_FD_207662 | JGI IMG/M metagenome (GOLD analysis project Ga0214472, IMG submission 207662) | Soil microbial communities from uranium-contaminated site in the Upper Colorado River Basin, Wyoming, United States - RVT140D175 | ecosystem: Environmental > Terrestrial > Soil > Contaminated >... | reverse complement strand
CAGAGCTCGCGCTGCGTGCTCGGCTCCCCCCGTGAGCCCGTGACAGGACTGGCCCGCTTCGCCCGCGCCCCTGGCCACCGTGGCGTTCACCGCCGGGTCGGCATAGTAGGCCGACAGGGCCGCGACCAGGCCGCGCTCGACGTCGGTTCGGCCCCCGAGGGCCCGCGCGCGTTCGATCGCCTGCCGGCCCGCGGCTCGCTCGTCCGGGGCGGGCGGCGTCCAGATCGGGTGCCAGAAGGTCATCGCGACGCCCCAGTGGGCCAGGGCACAGCCCGGCTCCTTCGCCGCGGCCTCGCCGAAGACGCGCCGCGACTCGTCGTAGAAGAAGGAATGCAGCAGCGCCGTGGCACGCTCGATCCCAGCCTGGGCGTCCGGGCCGCAGGAGCTGCGAAGACTCACGCTGCCCACGGCGCGGAGGTCGCCGAGACGGCCCCCCCGGACGGCGTCCGGCTCGCCACCCAGGGCGGTGGCGACGAGCGCCACGGGGGTGACAAAGGTCACGAGCAGCGCAGAGCGTGAGCTCATGGGCTTCCTCCTCGGTTCGCTTGGAACGGCCATGGCTTTCAGACATGGTACCGCGACGGGCGGCGCGCCAGCACGCTGGACTGGGAGAGCACCGGCCCGCAGGGCAGCGAGGCCAACTCGCCCCGGGGCGAGTCAGGGCGGAGGTGGGATCCGGGCGCGGCTTGCTGCACCTGCCATGCTCATCAGCGGCTTCGGCCGCTGGTGGCCGCATGGGGGCAGGCATCGGCGACCGCTGCGTGGCCGGAGCTCGCACTCCTGACGCCCGTGCGCCGGTGGCACCGAGGGGCGTCGTTTGCTAGACTCTGAGGTTTGGTGGGCCTTCCGGGACCGAATAAGCGAGGACTGGCACGCAAATGACCTTCCTTTTCTATCTGATCACCTTCCTGCACGTCATCGCGTGCCTGTTCCTGATCGCCGTCGTGCTGCTGCAGCAGGGCAAGGGCCAGGACCTCGCGAGCGCCTTCGGCGGCGGCGGCACCCAGACCGCTTTCGGCCCGCGCGGCTCGGCCACGGTGCTGTCGCGGGCCACCACGATCCTGGCGGGGCTGTTCGTGATCACGAGCCTGGCGCTGACGATCGTGAGGCCGAAGGCCAGCGGCGTCCTCGACCAGGTGCCGGAGGCGGCGGCGAGCCCGAGCCCCGCCGCCAAGGCTCCGGTCACGACTCCGGCCGCGCCGCAGTCCTCGTTGCCGGCCGAAGCGCCGGCCACGGCGCCCTCGGCCGCGCCCTCGCCCGCCGCGAAGTAGCCCCCCGGCGCGGGCGCCCCGTCGGCGTCAGTTCCCCGCCGGCGCCTGCGCCGCCGCGGTCGCCGGAAGCGGAGGACCCACGCTGAACGGCTCGCGAATCTCCATCGACTGGCCCGCGAGGTCGTCCCGGATCGTCATCAGCATCTCGTAGTCGCCCAGCGGCGCGTCCGTCAGCCGGAAGCCGAAGAGTCGCGTCACCTTCCCGAGCGAGGTCGGATTGATGACCGAGGGCTCCATGCTGGTGAGGATGCTGCCGTCGGCGCGGCGCACCAGGTAGCCCTGCACGACCCTGGGCATTCCCGACTTGTCGTCCGGCTTGGCGCCGTAGACCTCGAACTGGCACAACAGGTCCGAGCCGGTCGCGAACTCGCGCCGCGCCAGCGCGACGAGCCGGCCGCCGGGCAGGCCTTCCGCGATCACCGTGTTCGGGTTCTGCTGCGTGTCGCTCAGGACGGGCGTCGAGGCGCGCAGCGTCCCGAGCGGTGGCACCTCGAACTCGTGGATCACGGTGCCGACGCGTTTGCTGCGCGTGTCGCGCACCACGATCTTCGCCTGGTAGTCGCCGCTCTTCAGCTCGAAGTCGCGCGTGATCGGGAACCAGAAGCGGCTGTAGCGCTCGCGCGTCACCGGCTGCAGCTTCATCGAGACACCCTGGTCGTAGCGAAAGAACTCGCCGCTCGCGCGGTGCGCCACCACCAGCAGGAACTGCAGGTCGCCGAGGCTGCGGCCCTCGGATTCCTCGAATTCCAGGCCGCGGATGTCGACCTCGGCCGTGACCAGCACGGCCGCCTTGCCGAGGGACCTCTCGTCGCCCACGAAGTGCGTCATGCGCAGCGGGATGCCGTCGAGCGACCAGGGCGAGTCGAGCGCGCTCTGGATCACGGGATCGACGCCCTTCTTCGCCGTGAGCGCGCTCTTGCCGGACTCGGTGGGCGCGAAGTAGCCCTTGCGGGCGCGCACCTCGCGCCCCTTGCTGGCCGCGAGCTTGACCTGGATCTTGCGGAACTTGCCGTCGCGGGCGGCGTTCGTCGGAATGTAGCCGAGCAGGTAGTAGACGCGGGTCTCGTTCGCGATGCGCTCGATCCCCTTGCCGAGGTCGTTGGTGTTGCGCACGGTGAAGCCGCCGCTCTCGCTCGCCACCACCTCCGAGCCGGCCACGGCGTCGAAGGTCTCGGCGAAGGCGAAGCCCACGTCCTGCTCGGGCAGCGCCGGCCCGAACTGCGCGGTCATCGCGACCGGCGTGCCCTCGAGGCCGCGCGCGTTCACGAAGTAGATCGCGGTGTTCGCGCGGCGCGCCGCGTTGTTGACGCGCTTGAACTCGTCCACGTTGATGTCGTGGATGAAGCCCTCGGAGACGAGGATCAGCGACTTGCGGCCCCGGGCGCCCGCGAGCCCGTTGAGCGCGCGCTCCACCACGTCGAGCGTCGTGCGCAGGCGGGTATTCGCCTGGAAGTAGACCTCGGCGGCGCGCCCGGTCACGTAGGGGTCGTCGGAGGTGCCCGTCCGCATCGAGTCCGAGCTGCTCCGCTGCATCGCCTGCGTGACCCCGTACGTCTCGTAGCGCCGCAGCACGCGCTCGACCGTGGTCGGGTCGCGGTAGACGTGGATCCGCAGCGCCTCGTAGTCCGACATGCGCTCGGGGCTCATGTCGGGGATCAAGCGTCCGTCGAAGGTCTTCACCATCTCGATCAGCTTGGAGCGGCCCGCCTCCATGCGGGACGTCCACCAGGCCCCGCCGGCCGTCGAGATGAGCGAGACGCGGTCGCCCTCGCGAGTGCCGTTCTCGAGGAAGCTCGCCACGGCGGCCTTGGCCTGGTTCGCGCGCCAAGGCGTGATGTGCATGTCGTCGAAGACCAGCACGAAGGTGCGCGCGCGCTGCTCCTCGGGGGCGACGTTCGAGGACACCTTGGGCGGCGGCGGGGCGGCCGCCGACGGCCGCTCGGGAAGCTCGACCGCCTCGAAGCTGACGACGTCCTGCTTCGCGCCGTCTTCCGTCACGGTCATGTCGGCCGCGGTCAGGCCGCGGATCGGCACGCCCTTCTTGTCGGTGACCACCAGGTCGACGATCACCTGCTCGAGCTGGGTGGGGAAGGTGGGCGTATCGGTCGTGGCGGCCGGAGCCGCAGGCTTCTCCTGCGCGAGCAGGCTGGCCGCGAACGCCAGGCCCAGCAGCATCGGTGCGACCTGTCGTCTCTTCATCATCGTCTCATTCCACCTTCACGAAGACCCGTCCGTCCTCCACCTTCACCTCGTAGCGCGCGACCTTGAGCTCGGGGTTCACCACGTTCTCGCCCGTCGTCACGTCGAAGGTGTAGTTGTGCCACGGGCAGCTCACCTCCGAGCCTTCCACGAAGCCCTGTCCGAGGGGCCCGCCCCGGTGGGGGCAGAGGTTGGTGAGGGCGTGGAAGGTCCCGCCGACGTTGAACAAAGCGACCGCCCGATCTCCAACCGTGACCTCGGCCGCCTGTCCGGGCGCAAGCTCGGCCACGGAGAGGACAGCCACGTACTCGGACATCAAGAGCTCCCGGAAGACCCCGCCAACCAGTCTATACCAGGGGCGGATGGCGTTTGGTCGGCGGCGTCTTTGGGTCGCCCAGGCCGCTCGAGCGGCCGCGGCCCGACCACAGCCAGTAGACGGGCAGGCCCAGCGCCAGGATCGCGAGGCCCTTGAGGCTGTCGCGGGGATAGCGGTGGATCGTCGCGGCGACCACCAACCAGCACGAGAGGACGAAGAACGCCGTCGTCCAGGGGTGCCCCGCGGCCCGGAAGGAGCCCGTCTCGCCCCGCCTCCGGAACACGAAGAGGGCCGCCCCGGTGAGGCCCATCGCGATGAAGTCGACCGAGACCACGTAGTTGAGGATCTGCTCGTAGCGCCCGGAGACGGCGATCAGCCCGGCGGCCAGGCCCTGGAGTGCGATCGCCAGCACCGGCACGCGCGTTCTCGGATGGAGCTTGCCCACCGCGCGGAAGAAGACCCCGTCGCGCGCCATGGCGTAGTAGACGCGCGGCGCCGTCAGGATGCCCTGGGCCAGGAAGCCGAGCGTCGAGATCACGATGCCGAGCGCGATCAGCCGGGCGCCCCGCTCGCCGAGCGCCGCGCGCATCACGTCGGAGGCGGGGGCCCGGCTCGCGGCGAGCCCAAAGGCGCCGAGGGCTCGCAGGCAGACGACGTTGACCGACAGGTACAGCACCACGACGCCCGCGACGCCGACGAGCAGCGCGCGCGGCATGTCCCGCTCGGGCCGCTTCAGCTCCCCCATCACGAAGCCCGAGGTCTGCCAGCCCCCGTAGGCGAACAGCACCGGGACGAGCGCCGCGCCGAAGGCGGCCACGAGCTCGAGCGACGGCGGCCGGTCGAGCACCGGTCGCAGCGTCACACGCTCGCCGCCGAAGACGACCAAGCCGGTGGCGACCAGGCCGAGGATCGCGAGCGTCTTCAGCACCATCAGCAGCGACTGCACGTCGCTGCCCGCACGCACGCCGAGGCAGTTCACGGCCGTGAGCGCGGCGAGGACGGCGAGCGCCACGGCCGCTTCGGACACGGGCAAGACCACGAGCTCGCCCAGGTAGCGCGCGAGCGTCACCGCCACCGCGGCCATGCCGCCGCTCTGGGTCACGAGCAGCAGCACCCAGCCGTAGAGGAACGCGACCTGCGGGCTGTAGGCCTCGCGCAGGTAGGCGTACTGCCCGCCGACGGCGGGCCGCAGCGAGGCGAGCTCGGCGTAGACGAACGCCCCGGCGAGCGCCACGAGCCCGCCGAAGCTCCAGGCGGCCAGGATCAGCGCCGGCGTCCCCACCTGCCCCGCCACCACGTAGGGATTCATGAAGATCCCGGAGCCCACGATGCCCCCCATCACCAGCATCGTGGCGCCGAAGAGCCCGATCTCACGCGCGAGCGAGGGTGCGGCCGGCGCGGGGCTCAGCATGGACCGCAGGACTCTACAACGGCCGAAGGGGTCAGGTCTTGAATCAGCGCATTGCGGGACACTGACCGCTGTAAGATGCGCGAGTCGCGCTGGGGCACGGGTCAAAGGACGCCTCAGTTCAAGACCTGACCCCTTGCGGAGGGCAGAGCATGACGTCACGGCGCGGATTCCTGAGTCTCGTCGGCGGGGCGCCCCTCGTCGCCGCGTTCCGCGACGACGCGCTCGCGCGGGTGCTCGCGGCCGGCCGCGAGACGGCGGGTGCGACACCCGAGACGGTCGCCGCGGACGAGGCCTACTGGCGCGAGATCCAGCAGGCCTTCACCGTCAACCGCGGCTACCTCAACCTGAACAACGGCGGCGTGTGCCCGTCGCCGCGCGTCGTCCAGGAAGCGATGAAGCGCTACCTCGATCTCTCGAACGAGGCGCCCGTCTACACCATGTGGCAGCTGCTGGAGCCGCAGGTCGAGTCCGTGCGGCGCGGGCTCGCCCGGGATTTCGGCTGCGACCCCGAGGAGATGGCGATCACGCGCAACGCCAGCGAGGCGCTCGAGGCGGTCCAGCTCGGCCTCGACCTGAAGCCGGGCGACGAGATCCTCACCACCACGCACGACTACCCGCGCATGCTGACCACGTGGCGCCAGCGCGAGCGCCGCGACGGTGTGGTGCTGAAGACGATCCCGTTCCCGGTGCCGCCGCCGAGCCTCGACGACCTGTACCAGCGCTTCGAGCGGGCCGTCACGCCGCGCACGAAGGTGATCCTGGTCTGCCACATCACCAACCTCACCGGCCAGATCTTCCCGGTAGCTCGGATCTGCCGCATGGCGCGCGCGCGCGGCATCGAGGCGATCGTCGACGGCGCGCACGCCTTCGCGCACTTCCCCTTCAAGCTCGAGGACCTCGACTGCGACTACTACGGCACCAGCCTGCACAAGTGGCTGTTCGCCCCGCACGGCACGGGCTTCCTCTACGTCCGGCGCTCGAAGATCGGCAAGCTCTGGCCGCTGATGGCGGCGGAGAAGAAGCAGGACGAGGACATCCGCAAATTCGAGGAGATCGGCACGCACCCCGCCGCCAACCACAATGCGATCGCCGAGGCGCTCGTCTTCCACCACGGCATCGGAATCGAGCGCAAGGCGGCGCGCCTGCGCTACCTGCGCGATCGCTTTCTGCGGCGGCTCGCCAAAGCGCCGCGCGTGCGCATCCACACCAGCTTCGACCCGGCGATGTCGTGCGGGATCGGCAACCTCCAGGTCGAAGGTGTCGACAGCACGGCGCTCGCCAAGCACCTCTTCGACACGCGGCGCATCATCGTGGTGCCGATCAAGCACGCCGAGTTCGAGGGCCTGCGCGTCACGCCCTGCGTTTACACCACGACCGACGAGGTCGATCGCTTCGCCGAGGCGGTCGAGCAGGTGATCGCGCAGGGCCTGCCGGCCTGAGGCTTCGCGGCCCGTGCCCGATCCCAAACCCGCGGTCCCGCCTGCAGCACCTCTCGGGCGCGGCCTGGTGCTGATCGTCGACGACGAGGAGGCGATCCGCTTCGGCGTCTCCGAAGCGCTCCGGCTGTCCGGCTACGACGTCGAGTCGGTCGGCGACGGGGAGCAGGCGCTCGCGCGCCTCGCGGCGCGGCGCTTCGAGGCGGTGCTGAGCGACATCTCGATGCCCGGGATGAGCGGGGTGGAGCTGCTGCGGCGGGTGCGGGCGCTCGACTTCGACCTGCCGGTGATCCTGCTGACGGGCGACCCGAGGCTGGAAACGGCGATCCAGGCGGTCGAGGCGGGGGCGCTGCGCTACCTGCAGAAGCCGGTCGCGACCGCCGAGATCGCGAGCGCGCTCGAGACCGCCGTGAGGCTGTGCCGGCTCACGCGCTGGAAGCGGGACTCGCTCGCCTACCTGGGCGACCACCGCCTGATGGCCGACCCGAGCGCTCTCGCGTGGGCGCTCGACGAGGCTCTGCAGACCCTGTATCTCGCCGCGCAGCCGATCGTCCGAGCCAGCGACGGCTCGCTCTACGGCCGCGAGCTGCTGCTGCGCACCACCACGCCGCGGCTGCCGGACCCCGGCGCGGTGCTCGAGGCGGCGGAGCGGCTCGGGCGGGTTCGCGACGTCGGACGCCGCGTGCGGGGGCTGGCGGCGGCGGTCGCGGTCCCGGCGGGAACCAGCTTGTTCGTCAACGTGCACAGCCTGGAGCTCGAAGACGACGAGCTCCACTCGGGCGCGACGCCGCTCGCCGGCACGGCGCGCGACGTGGTGCTGGAGGTGACCGAGCGCGGACGCATCGACGCGGTGAGCGACCTCAACGCGCGCATCGCGCGGCTGCGCGGGCTCGGCTACCGCATCGCCGTCGACGACTTCGGGGCGGGCTACGCGGCCCTCAACAGCTTTGCGAGCCTCCACCCCGACGTGGCGAAGACCGACATGGCGCTGGTGCGCGGCGTCGACCGCGACGCGTACCGCCGCACGCTCGTCGCCTCGGTGAACGCGATGTGCCGGGATCTCGGCATCCTGGTCGTGGCCGAAGGCATCGAGACCGAAGCCGAGCGCGCGACGCTGGTCGAGCTCGGCTGCGACCTGCTGCAGGGCTTCCTGATCGGCATGCCGGCGCCCGTCTCGGGCTGACGAGAAGCTGCCCGTGTCGCTCGTAGACCGCGAGCCAGGCCTCGAAGATCGGGGTCTCGGTGTCGACGATGAGTCCGTCGAAGTCCAGGATGATGGAGGCGATCGAGACGCTCATCGGCAGCCGTATGATAGTCGCGGAGGGAACGATCATGACCTGTCGGCGAACCCTGTTGATGGGCCTGCTGCTGGCAGGTGGTGCACTGGCGGCGCCTGCCGCCGAGCTTCGCGAGGCGCTCGTGGCCGCCGTGAAGGCGCGCGAGATCGCGTTCGCGAAGACGATGGCCGACCGCGATCACGCGGCCTTCGGGTCGTTCGTGGCCGAGGACGCCGTCTTCATGGCCCCGACGCCGCTCCACGGTCGCCAGGCCGTCGTCGAAGGCTGGAAGCACTTCTTCGAAGGACCCGCACCCTTCTCGTGGTCGCCCGAGCGCGTGGAAGTGACCCTCTCGGGCACGCTCGCGATCAGCAGCGGGCCGGTGTTCGACCCCGCGGGCAACCGCGTCTCGACCTTCAACTCCACCTGGCGCCGCGACAAGGACGGCGAGTGGCGCGTGGTGCTCGACATCGGCTGCCCGCCCTGCCAGTGAACGCTCACGTCCGCGTCTGCCGGGACTGCGGAGAGGAATACCGGCCCGAGATCGTGCGCTGCGCCGACTGCGGCGGCGAGCTCGAGGACCGCCATCCCGGTCAGGATCCTGCGCCCAGGCCGGCACGAGACCCGGCCCCCGAGGCCGAGCTCGTCGGCTATCGCGTGCTGTTCACGACCGCGCGGGCCACCGACCTCGTGCCGATGGCCGAGCGCCTGCGCCAGGTGCCGATCGAGTGCCGGCTCGCGGAGCAGCCGGGCGCCGCGAAGGACGCGCCGCCGCGCTACGCGATCCTCGTCCGCGAGGGCGACGCCAGGGGCGCACTCGCGGCCGTGACCGACCTCATAGCGCCTCACGAGGACGCCGCCGACGTGCACGCGGTGGAGACGCGCTTCGACCCGGAGCAAGGCTACGTGCAGTGTCCCGCCTGCGGCACGGCACCGCCGCCAGGAGCGGCCGAGTGCCCCGAGTGCGGGCTGGGCCTCCGCGGCGTGGAGGCGGCCGAAGAGCCGCACGAGTGATCGCCGAGCGCGCCAAGCAGCTCGCCCTCGAGACCGGCTTCGACATCGCCGGCTTCGCCCGGACCGACTCGCCCCCGGATCTCGCGTTTTTCGGTGAGTGGGTCGCGCGCGGCCACGCCGGCGAGATGGCCTACCTCAGCGGCCAGGTCGCCAAACGCAGCGACCTGCGCATCGCCTTCCCGTGGGCGCGCTCGCTGCTGTGCGTGGGCCTGCAATACGACACGCCGCACCCGTACTCGACCGACGCGCCCGCCGGGCGCGGCTGGATCTCGCGCTACGCGTGGGGCGACGACTACCACGACGTGATGACTGCGATGCTCGAGCGCCTGCGCGAGCGGCTGCAGGCGGAGGCCGGTCCCTTCGAGGCGCGCGCCTACGTCGACACCGGCCCGATCGCCGAGAAGGCGTGGGCGGCGGCCGCGGGGCTCGGAGCGCTCGGCAAGAACACCTGCCTGCTGCACGCCGAGCACGGCTCCTGGTTCTTCCTGGGCGAGCTCGTGACCGATCTCGACGTCCCGGCCGAGGCGCCGCGCGCCGACATGTGCGGCAGCTGTACCGCCTGCCTCGACGCCTGCCCGACCCAGGCCTTCCCCGCGCCCTACGTGCTCGACGCGACGCGCTGCATCAGCTACCTGACGATCGAGCTCAAGGGCGGGATCCCGGAGGCGCAGCGCGAAGGCATGGGCCGCCACGTCTTCGGATGCGACATCTGCCAGGACGTCTGCCCCTGGAACCGACGTCGCCGCAAGCAGGGCGGCACGGCCTTCGAGCCGAGGGTGGGTGGCGTGAGCCCCGACTTCTCCGAGCTCATCGCACTCGACGACGAGGGCTTCCGCGAGCGCTTCCGCCGCAGCCCCGTGAAGCGCGCGAAGCGGCGCGGCCTGCTGCGCAACGTGGCCGTCGCGATCGCGAACGCCGGGGGCGTCGCTCACCGCCCGCAGCTCGAGCGGCTGGCGCGCGACGTCGATCCGCTGGTCGTGGAGCACGCGCGCTGGGCGCTCGAGCGCCTCGACGCGCGGCTCAGCGCAGGCGCAGGCTCTTCTGGAGCTTGATCGTGTAGCTCGAGCCGCTCGCGAGCTCGACCTCGGCGCCGCGCGTGGCGAGGACCGCCGCGCCGCCCGCGGCGCCGCCGATCAGGCCGCCCTTGACCGCGCCCGAGCCGCCGTCGGCGATCGCGCCGATCACGGCCCCGGCCGCCGCGGCGCCACCCGCGATCTTGGCGTCCTTGCCCTTGCTCGAGCCGGCGGTCACGTCGAAGCCGGTCGCCTGGATCTTGTAGCTACGGCCTTCGACGCGCACTTCCTCGAAGGAGACCACGAGGCGCGCCCGGCCCTTGACGCGTCCCGAGCGCTGCGCGCTCACGACGTGCCCCCGGACCTCGGAGCCCTTCGGCAGCATCACGTCGCCGTCCACGACCACGTCCTCGCCAAGCTCGGCCAGGACGGGATCTTCCGGCTTCGCGGTCTTGGTGGACAGGGCTTGCTGCAGCACCACCTCGAGCGCCGTTCCGGAAGCCACGATGCGTGGACGCGGCGTCGGTGTGGGCGCGGGTGGAGGGGCCGGAGTGGGCTCCGGCTCGGCAGGGACCGCCACGGGCACGCGAGTCGCGGGCTCCGGCCGTGGTTGGACCTGGGAGGTTGCCGACGGTCGCTCGGAGACGGACGGAGCTGCGGGGGGTTGAGCCGCTCCAGGCGCCGGAGCCGCTTCGGCCGGCGCGGCAGTGGCGACGACCGGCGCGGGCGACGGCGCGCCGGCGTCGGCCGTGCGCGCGGCCGGGCGTTCACACGCGGCGGGCACGAGCCCGATCGGAACGAAGGCGAGGATCAGCAGCCGTTTCATGGAATCCCTCCCATGGGACCAGTCTACGCTCCAGCAAGAATGACGGGAGCTCGGACCCGTTCGGGACGTGACGGGCATCACCGAGCCTGAAGCACCCGACATCGCCCTTACAATGGCGGGCGACGGGAGGGTGACATGCCTCGCCTCGGCCCCGCCGTGCTGGCCGTGCTCGCGACCGCAGCCGCGCCGGGCCTGGCCATCTCCGCCGAGCCCCGGCGGCTGGCCCTCGCCGTCTCGGACGCGCAGGGCCAGTTCGTCGCCGACCTTCGGGCCGAGGAGCTGCGCGTGCTCGAAAACGGCGAGCCCCGCGAGCTCGCCCACTTCGAGCGCGACGAGCGGCCGCTCGCCGCCTTCCTGGTGCTCGACACCAGCGCCGGGGCGGCCCGTGTCTTCCGCACGCAGGCGTATGGCGCCGTGTGGACGTTCGTCTCGCGCCTGCCGGCGGGCTCGAAGTGCACGCTGTGGACGACGGGCGATCGCCCACGCAAGCTCGGGGCGCTCGACGGCGAGCGCAAGGCCGTCGACAAGAAGGTGGGCCAGGGCTTCGCGATCGAGGGCGCGAACACGCTGATGGATACCCTGGTCGAGGCCGCGAACGCGCTCGCCGGCGAGTCGGGGAAAAGACGCGCGCTGGTCGTACTTTCGGGATCGGGGGCGGGCCACACCAGCCATACGCCGAGCGACGTAAAGGCGCAGGCGCGCCGTGCGGGCGCGCCCGTCTTCGCGCTCATGTACGGCGAGGGCGAATTCGCGACCGCCGGCTCGCTGCGCCTCGGCAGCACGCCGCGCGACGCTTCTAACCTCACGATCGTGGGCGCCGTCGACCACGAGCGGATCCTGTCGGGACTGGCGCAGGGCACCGGCGGGCGCTTCGAGCGGATCCCGTCGGCGCTCGGCGCCGGCGCGGCCTTCGGGCCAATGGCGGCCGAGCTCGGCGGCCAGTACCGGATCCACTACGTCCCCGGCGATGGCCAGGGAGCGCGGCGGGTCGAGGTGCGAATCGCGCGTCCGGGCGTGCACTGGCGCGTTACCGTCGATAGTCCCTGAAGGGGGAGCGCATGAAGAAGATCCTGCTGGCGGGCGGCGCACTGCTGCTGCTCGCCGTCGTCGCAGTGGCCGGAGTGGGCGCGTACCTGGTCTCCCGGCTGAACACGCCCGAGCTCGAGCAATCGATCCTCGACCAGGCCAGGGCCACCCTTGGCACCGACCTCAAGGTGCAGGACATGGAGATCTCGCTCGTCTCCGGGGTCACGCTCGAAGGGATCGCGGTCAAGAACCCGGCGCCGTTCCAGGGCGACCTCGTGACGGCCGACGCCTTCGTGCTCCGCTATCGGCTGCTGCCGCTGCTCCGCGGCAGGGTCGAGGTGGAACGCCTGGCGCTCGAGAAGCCGGCGCTCGCGCTGGCGATGGACGCGAAGGGCGGCTTCAACTACGAGCGGCTCTTTGGGTCCGCGGCGAAGGGCGCTCCCGCGCCCGCCAAGCCCGGACAAGCGAGCCCGACGGCGGCAGTTCCGCTGCGAATCGTGATGAAGTCGCTCGCCGTGGAGCGAGGCTCGATCGTGATGAGCGACCACACGAAGGCGCGCCTGATGGCGGTCGAGGAGATCGACTTCCGGAGCGCGTTCGAGGTCGCGGGCGGGGTGGCCCAGGGGGCGGGCGAGATCACGATCGGAAAGGTCAACGTCGCGGACGTGCTTTTCGTGAGCGGGGTCAAGGCGCCGCTCGCGATGTCGAAGGAGAGGGTCGCGCTCGCGCCGATCCGGGGCGAGCTCGCGGGCGGAGTCGTGTCGGGCGAGCTGAAGGTCGACCTGAAGGGGGGCTTCGGCTACACGGCCGAGCTCGTGGTGAAGGGCGCCCGGGTCAAGACCCTGCTCGAGCAGGCGGGGTCCGCCGCGGTCGTGTCCGGCACGCTCTCGGGCAAGGCGCACTTCGAAGGCCGCGGCGGACTCCCGACGATGCGCGGCCAGGGCAGCGCGGACGTCGCGTCGTGCCGCGCCGAGAACAGCCGCGTGCTGGCGCTGCTCTCGAGCGTGCTGCAGGTGCCCGAGCTCGCGAACCCGGACTTCGAGGCGTGCCGCGTCGAGTTCAGCCAGGCGGGCAGCCGCTTCGCGACACCGGTGGTCAAGCTCACGGGTGACGCCGTCCGGCTGTCGGGACGCGGCAGCGTCAACCTCGACACGAGCGGCCTCGACTACGAGATGACGCTGGGCCTCGCCCCGAAGCTGCTCGCCAAGATCACGCGCCCGGAGCTGCGCGCGGGCTTCAAGGAAGCGAGCGACGGCTTCGCGACGATCGACTTCCGCCTCTACGGCACGACCCTCGAGCCCAAGACCGACCTCTTGACGCGAGTCGGCAAGGCCGCGGCCACGGGCGTCGCCAAAGACCAGGTCAACAAGCTCCTCAAGAAGAAGATCTTCTGACCGGAGCTCGAGGCCACAGGCCCCGGGGCTTCGCCAACTTCGTGGTCCATGGCGACCCAGGGGAGCTCGAGGGGGCGGAGCCCCCTCGTTTCAAAGAAAGCCAGAAACAGGCCGCTAGCCCGTTATCGTCGCCAGTCCCCGTGGTGTTGGATTACGAGGTCGTCTCGCTCGTATGGACTCGTAGTCCAGCATTCCTGGGCTAGAGCCCGGACTATTCATGAGGCCCGCTTGGCCCTGCTTCATGAATAGTCCGATCTGGTTGAGCACCAAGGACCATACGCGCGGCAACCAAAGCCAACGACGCATCCGCGCTCCCACACAATGTCGGGCTTCACCAGAGGTTCCTCATGGGCCGTCTGACCGTTCCAGAACGGATCATTCGCTCGGAGCATCACACGGCCTCGCGAATGATCCGGGCTCTAGCCTTCAGGCAGTAAGTAGATCCCGCCTTCGTCGTAGACCGCGACCCACGATGTGTGGCGGGTCAGCTTGCCCGTGAGGACGAGAGCGCCGAGCGGGCCGTGGATCAGGCGTTCGACGGTTCGCTTCGCGCCGCGGGCACCCGGGGCGGCCTGCGCGGCTTGCTGCGCGGCGAAGCGGGCGGCCTCGGGGGTCACGCGCACGCGCACCGAGTGCCGGCGCTCGACCGCGGAGGTGAGATCCGCGAGCGCGCGCCCGACGATCATCTCCACGTCGTCGGGGTCGAGGTTGCGGAAGTAGACGATCTCGTCGACGCGGTTGAGCAATCCGAGGCCGAACACCTTGCGCAGCTCCTCCTCGCTCGGGGCGGCGCTGCCGCGGGCCGCGCTGGGGTTCGAGGTCATCACCACCACGAGCTGGCGGGCGTCGGCGGTGCGCCCGCGCGCGTCGGCGATGCGGCCCTCGTCGAACATCTTCAGGAACACGTCCAGCACGCGCGGGTGGGCCTTCTCGATCTCGTCGAGCAGCAGCAGCGCCTGGGGCTTCTGGCGCAGCGCCATCGTCAGCCGGCCTTCCCGCTCGGGGCCGGAATCGCCCGCGCCCGGCCCCAGCAGTCGCGCGACCGACTGCTCCTCGCGCAGCTCCGACATGTCCATCCGGATCATCCCGGACGCCGAGCCGAAGAGGTGCTCCGCGAGCAGGCGCGCCGTCTCGGTCTTGCCGACACCGCTCGGACCCACGAACAGCAGCACCGCGCGCGGGCCCTGCCGGCTGGGGGGCGAGGACAGCGCCAGCCGCAGCCGTCTCGCGACCTTGCCGATCGCCTCCTCCTGCCCGAGCACGCGCTCGCGCAAGTAGTCCTCGAGCGAGAGCAGCCGTCCGCGCGTTCCCGTGTCGAGCGTCTCGGTCACGAGGTCGAGCGGGAGCTGGCGCCTCTCGGCGAGAACGCGCGCGATCGTGAGCGGCGTGACGAGCGGCGCATCGGCCGGGTTGGCGCCCGGCCGCAGCGGCAGCGCCGGGCTCGTCCGCTCGGCCGCCTTGTCCACCAGCTCGATCGCCTTCTCCGGCAGCTTCCGGTCGGGCTCGAAGCGCACCGACAGGTCGACCGCGGTCACGAGTGCCTCGTCGGCGATCGAGACGCGGCGTTCGCGCTCGAGACGCGGGCGCAGCTCGCGCAACTTCTCCAACGTCTCGTCGCGGCCGGCCCGGTCGAGCGCCGTGGCCGCCGGTCCGGCGCCGAACACCTCGGGGCCCTTTCCCGCCTCGAGCAGGGCGGCGCGGAGCTTGGCCGGCTCGGCCCCGGCGGCGCGGATGATGCGCGACGTGACGACATCGACGTCCTCCGCGAGGGCGGCCAGCAGGTGCGCCACCCCGACCCCCTGGCCCGCCCCCGCGAGGTCCGCCGCGGCGGCGAACACCGCCTTGCAGGTGAGCGAGCGGGAGAGCGGCCCGCGCGGCGGCCCCTGGACGGTGCCGCGCCCGAGCTGGGTGCGGGCGCGCCGGCGAAGGCGCGTGGCCTCGATGCCGCAGGACGACAGCCCCTTCAGCAGACGGGCGTTCTCGTCGCGCACCAGCGCGGCATTCGTCCCGAGCTCGCCGCTCACGACGCCCGAGCCCAGCTTGCCGAGGCTCAGCGCGCCGATCAGCAAATGGGCGGGCTCGATGAGCGCGTGCCCGCCTGCCGCCGCTTCGCCAGCCGCGATCATCCAGGCGGCTTCCGCGCCTGGGCTCAGATTCATCCGCCCTCCCCGTGCAACCTTGAATTATGCCTCGCCCGAGGCCTGCTTCGGCATTCAGCCCGGGCGAAACGCCGGGGCATGGTCGCCCGGCGTGAAGAGCGGGCCAACGCTCCCCATGTGAGCGGCGAGCGTCTCGAGGATGTCTCTGTCGAATCCGACGGACACGCGAACGATCCTCCCGCCGCTCGCCACCAGCACGAGCGTCGGAACCGCTTCGAGGCGCAGCTCCGAGGCGAGCGGATATGGCGCGGGCTCGAGGCGGATCGGGACGCTGAGGCCCAGCTCCGCCCGCAGCTCCCGCGCCGCCTGGACGTCGTCCTGCAGTACCAGGAGTGCTATCCCACGCGTGCGGCGCCGGTGGATCCGCTCGAAGAACGGCAGCGTCAGGCGCGTCGTGGAGCAGTCGCCGTGGCCGATCAGCACGAGCGCGTCGCCGCCCCGCCAGGCCTCGCGGAGCGGGTGGACCAGGCCGTCGAGGTCCGCGAGCGCAAGCTCGGGAAACGGCCCCGAGGAACGGGTCGAAGCCGCCACCCTAGGCCTCGACGAAGTCGACGCTCACGCGCTTCGGGACGACGCCGGCCTCGAAGCCGCGATCGAGGAAGAGCTGCACGGCGCGCCGGCCGCGCTCCCCCATCTCGACCGTCATGTCGTTGACCCACATCCCGACGAAGCGGTCGGCGACGCCCGGGTCCATGCCGCGCGCGAAGCTCATGGCGTACGCGAGCGCCTGCTTTCGGTGCGCGAGCGAGTGCTTCACCGTCTCGCGCACGAGCCGGGTGAGCCGCGCGACCAGCTCCGGGCCGAGGTCGCGCCTCACGGCGTTGCCGCCGAGCGGCAGCGGCAGGCCCGTCTCCTGCTTCCACCACGCGCCGAGATCGACGAGCTTCACGAGGCCCTGCCCGCCGTAAGTGAGCTGTCCCTCGTGGATCACGAGGCCGGCCTCGGCACGGCCCTCGCGCACCTCGTCCAGGATCCTGTCGAACGCCACCACGCGCGTCGCGACGCCGGGCGCGAAGAGCTGGAGCGCCAGGTACGCGGAGGTGAGCGTGCCGGGCACGGCGATCGTCATTCCCCGGACCCTGTCCAGGCTCGTCGTCTCGCGCGCCACCAAGAGCGGCCCGTA
>Ga0214472_10003548_pt1 | contig 16472 bp, 15 predicted proteins | sample RVTome_6_FD_207662 | JGI IMG/M metagenome (GOLD analysis project Ga0214472, IMG submission 207662) | Soil microbial communities from uranium-contaminated site in the Upper Colorado River Basin, Wyoming, United States - RVT140D175 | ecosystem: Environmental > Terrestrial > Soil > Contaminated >... | reverse complement strand
GAATTGGCGGCCTTTGCGGTGTCGCGCCGCAGCTAGTGTCCGGCGATTCGGGGTGTAGCTCAGCCTGGTAGAGTACTGCGTTCGGGACGCAGGTGTCGCTGGTTCGAATCCAGTCACCCCGACCATCCCCACTTTCTTAGAATAGGGCCATGGGACGCCTGATCCTGCTCGCCCTCGCGGTGCTGATCCTGGTCTGGCTGGTGCGCCGCGCGCTGCGCGAGCGGCAGGGCGCTGCGCCGACGGCTCCGGGCGCCCCGGGAGAGCTCGTGGCGTGCGCGCACTGCGGCGTGCATCTGCCGCGCGCCGAGGCACGCAGCGCCCCCGGCGGCGAGTACTGCAGTGCGGAGCACGCGCGGCTCGGACCGCGCCGGCCGTAATGGCGTCGCTCGCCTACGCGCCGCTCTTCGCGCGCGAAGACCGTCCGCCGGATGCGTTCTGGATATCGCTGCAGTACTTCAACCTGTACCGCATCGTGGTGGCGATACTGTTCCTGGGGGCCACCTATTTCGCCTACGAGCCGATCAACTTCGGCGCGCACGACATGCGGCTGTTCCGCGCCGTCTGCGTCGGCTACCTGATCCTCGCCATCGCCCTGCAGTTCGTCCTGCGCGCGGTGCAGGAGCGCTTCAACCTGCAGCTCTCGGCGCACGCGCTGCTCGACGTGCTGACCATCCCGCTGCTCATGTACGCGAGCGGCGGCATGCGCAGCGGCCTCGGCGTCATGCTGCTGATCTCGCTGACCGGGGCCGGGCTGGTGGCGCCGCTGCGGCTGAACTTCCTGTACGCCGCGCTGGCGGCGATCGCCGTATTGCTGGAGGAGACCTATTGGGTGCTCGCGCTCGATCTGCCTTCGGGCAGCGTGGTGCCGGCCGGCCTGCTGTCGATGGGCTACTTCGCCACCGCCGGCGCGACCGGATGGCTGGCGCAGCGCCTCGCCGCCAACGAGCGCCTGGCGCGGGAGCGCGGCCGCGCGCTCGCCAACCAGACGCGCGTCAACCAGCTGGTGATCGCGGACATGCAGGACGGCGTGGTGCTCCTCGACCGGCAGGGCCGCGTGGTCGAGCACAACCCGCAGTCCATGCGCCTGCTGGGCATGGACACGCTGCGCGGCATGCCGCTCGCCGCGGTGCTGCCCGGCCTGGCGGATCGCTGGCGCGCCTGGCGCGAGGCGGGCGGCCGCCCGGCCGTGTCGATGGATCTGGAGGCGCGCGGCAAGGACGTGCGCGCCCGCCTGCTCGACACCGGCACGGAGGATCAATTCACCGTGGTGTTCGTCGAGGACATGACGCGCTCGCGGGAGCAGGCGCAGCAGCTCAAGCTCGCGGCGCTGGGCAGGCTGACGGCCAACATCGCGCACGAGATCCGCAATCCGCTGGCGGCCATCGGCCATGCCGCGGAGCTGCTTGCCGAGGAGCGTCGCGGCGAGGACCGCGGCCGCCTGACGCGCATCATCCACGACAACACGGCGCGGCTGGAGCGCCTCGTCGCCGACGTGCTGCAGCTCAACCGCCGCGACCGCGTCGCCGCGCAGCGCATCGCGCTCGCCGCGTGGCTGCGGGTGTTCCTCGAGGAGTTCGCCGCCAACGAGTCGTTGCCGGCGCAGCGCGTCGCCATCGAGACGATCGGCGACGTGTGGGTCGAATTCGACCCCGAGCATCTGCGTCAGGTGCTGTGGAACCTCCTGCGCAACGCCGTGCGTCACGCGCGCGCCGGAGCGGGCGGCGTGCGCATCGCGGCGCGCACGTTCGGCGACAAAGTAGAATTGAGCGTCGCCGACAACGGACCCGGAGTGCCCGCATCCATCCAGGGGCAGTTGTTCGAGCCGTTTTTCACCACCGACAGCAAGGGGACGGGCCTGGGCTTGTACCTCGCACGTGAACTGGCCGCCGCCAACGGCGCCCTGCTCGAGTATGTCAATGACCTGCCGGGGGCGCATTTCCGCATCGTCTGCCGCGGCGGAGCGCTCGCATGAAGCGCGGCGAGCGCAGGCCGGCCCAGCGCGAGCGCCAGGTGCTGGTGGTGGACGACGAGCCCGACATCCGCGAGCTGCTCGAGCTGACGCTGGCGAAGATGGGGCTGAGCGTAGTGGCGGTGGGCAGCCTCGCCGAGGCGCGCGACAGGCTGCGCAACGCGCGCTTCGACCTCTGCCTTACCGACATGCGCCTGCCCGACGGCGAAGGCCTCGATCTGGTGCGCCACATCAGCGGCCTGGCGAGCGACCTGCCGGTGGCCGTGATCACGGCGCATGGCAGTGCCGAGAACGCGGTCGCGGCCCTGAAGGCGGGGGCTTTCGACTACGTCTCGAAGCCGGTGGGCCTGGAGCAGCTGCGCGCGCTGGTCAAGTCCGCGCTGTCGCTGCCCGACCGGGCGGATCCCCCGGCGCGCGACCTGCCGCTGCTCGGCGGCAGCGCGCCGCTGGCCCAGGTGCGCCAGCTGATCGGCAAGCTCGCGCGCACGCAGGCGCCGGTGCACGTATCCGGGGAATCCGGCAGCGGCAAGGAGCTCGCGGCGCGGCTGATCCACGGCGAGGGCGCGCGCCGCGAGCGGCCCTTCGTGCCGGTGAATTGCGGCGCGATCCCCGAGACCCTCATGGAGAGCGAGTTCTTCGGCTACAAGAGGGGCGCGTTCACCGGCGCGGAGCACGATCGCGACGGCTTCTTCCAGGCCGCCAACGGCGGCACGCTGTTCCTCGACGAAGTGGCGGATCTGCCCCTGGCGATGCAGGTGAAGCTGCTGCGCGCCATCCAGGAAAAGCGCGTGCGCAAGGTGGGCGCGACGCAGGAGGAGCCGGTGGACGTGCGCCTCATCAGCGCCACGCACCAGAACCTGGCGCGGCTGGTGGAGTCGGGCCGGTTCCGCCAGGACCTGTTCTACCGCCTCAACGTGATCGAGCTGAAGATGCCGCCGCTGCGCGACTGCCGCGAGGACATACCGCTGATCGCGGCCAATATCCTCGAGCGCATCGCGCGCGCGAGCGGCGCGGCGCCGGCGCGCCTGTCGAGCGCGGCGCTCGAGGAGCTGGCGCACTACGATTTCCCGGGCAACATCCGTGAGCTGGAGAACGTCCTGGAGCGCGCCATGGCGCTCTCGGGCGGCGCGGAGATCGGCGCCGACGAGCTGATGCTCAGGCCGGTCGCGGCGGACGAGGCCGGCGGCCGCGCCGCGGAAGGCGCGCTGGGTGCGCCGCTGCCGGAGTACCTCGATCGCGTGGAGCGCGAGGCCATCCTGGAAGCGCTGGCGCGCACCCAGTTCAACCGCACGGCCGCCGCGAAGCTCCTCGGCATCACCTTCCGCACGCTGCGCTACCGCATGCAGCGCCTGGGAATCACCGATGAGAATCGGCCCTGACGGGCTGCTGCAGGGCGCACGCTACCTCGCGTCACCCAACTGCGACGCTCGGCCGCGGGGCGCGGCGGTCTGGCTCCTCGTGCTGCACTCGATCAGCCTGCCGCCCGGGAACTACGGCGGCGACGCCGTGCAGCGCCTGTTCAGCAACCGGCTGGCGGCGCACGAGCACCCGTATTTTCGTGACATAGCGCAGCTGCGGGTGTCGGCGCACTTCTTCGTGCGTCGCGACGGTGCACTGCAGCAGTTCGTTCCGGTGCATCGGCGTGCCTGGCATGCGGGCGCCTCGCGCTGGCGCGGTCTGGCCCGCTGCAACGACTACTCCGTCGGCGTGGAGCTGGAAGGCGAGCACGACCGTGCCTTCGCCGATGCACAGTACGGGTGCCTGGCGCGCCTCGCGCGCGCGCTCGCCGCGCGCCTGCCGCTGCGCGCCTGCGCCGCGCACAGCGACATCGCGCCCGGCCGCAAGCGCGACCCGGGCGCGCGCTTCGACTGGTCGAGGTTCCACGTCGCTCTCGCGCGACACTAGATTTTGTGGCTCGTTTCGTCGCAGGCCCCGCCTTTAGTAGCTTCGCTGCACCGCGCAAATCCTTGCGCCGCTTGCAAAATAAAATCCGCGTGGTACATTGCGGCCACTAGAAATAGTTAGCAATCAGAGGTTCAGCACTATATATTGTGGTTCCGCTGCAGTTCGTCACAAGACCGCAACGGCGCAGCGGGCGGCAAGGCAAGGGAGGCAGGCACATGCAGATCGCGCAAGAGAGTCCAGCCAGCGGCCCGGTGGCCGCTGCGGGCGTTGCCGACTCCAGTAGCGCGACGCGCGCCGCGTACGCCGACTACAAGATCATCCGGCGCAACGGCGCCGTGGTCGGCTTCGAGCCGGCGAAGATCTCGGTGGCCATGACCAAGGCGTTCCTCGCCGTGAACGGCAGCCAGGGCGCGGCGTCGGCGCGCATCCGCGAACTGGTGGCGCGGCTCACCGAGCAGGTGGTGGGCGCGCTGCAGCGGCGCCAGCCCCAGGGCGGCACCTTGCACATCGAGGACATCCAGGACCAGGTCGAGCTCGCGCTGATGCGCTCGGGCGAGCACGACGTGGCCCGCGCCTACGTGCTGTACCGCGAAGAGCGCTCCAGGGCGCGCGCCGCGGAAAAGGCCGCCCGGCAGTCGCCCGGGACCGTCCTGCACGTGGTGGACAACGGCGCGCGCCGCCCGCTCGACCTCGAGGCGCTGCAGCGGCTGCTGGAGACCGCGTGCGAGGGGCTGGACGGCGCGGCCGTGCCGGCGGCGATCCTGGAAACGACGCTGCGCGACCTGTACGACGGCGTGCCCATGGAAGAGGTGCGCAAGTCCGCGATCCTCGCCGCGCGCGCGCTGATCGAGAAGGATCCGGCCTACAGCTACGTCACGGCGCGCCTGCTGCTCAATACAATCCGTCTGGAGGTGCTGGGCGAGGAGGCGAGCCAGCAGGCCATGGCGACCCGCTACGCCGCCTACTTCCCCGAGTGCGTGCGCCGCGGCATCGAAGCCGAGCTGCTCGACCCCGAGCTTGCAAAGTTCGACCTGGCGCGCATCGGCCGCGCGCTGCAGGCCGAGCGCGACCTGAAGTTCGGCTACCTCGGCCTGCAGACGCTCTACGACCGCTACTTCCTGCACGTGCGCGGCCGCCGCTTCGAGCTGCCGCAGGCGTTCTTCATGCGCGTGGCCATGGGCCTGGCGCTGAACGAGCAGGACCGCGAGGCGCGCGCCATCGAGTTCTACGACGTGCTGTCGACGTTCGACTTCATGAGCTCGACGCCGACGCTGTTCAACTCGGGCACGCAGCGCTCGCAGCTGTCCTCGTGCTACCTGACGACGGTGGCCGACGACCTGACGGGCATCTACGACGCCATCAAGGAGAACGCCCTGCTCGCCAAGTACGCCGGCGGGCTGGGCAACGACTGGACCCCCGTGCGCGCGCTCGGCTCGCACATCAAGGGCACCAACGGCAAGTCGCAGGGCGTGGTGCCGTTCCTGAAGGTGGTGAACGACACGGCGGTGGCGGTGAACCAGGGCGGCAAGAGAAAGGGCGCGGTGTGCTCGTACCTCGAGACCTGGCACCTCGACATCGAGGAGTTCCTCGAGCTGCGCAAGAACACCGGCGACGACCGGCGCCGCACGCACGACATGAACACGGCCAACTGGATCCCGGACCTGTTCATGAAGCGGGTGATGGAGAACGCCGATTGGACGCTGTTCAGCCCCTCCGACGTGCCCGAGCTGCACGACAAGGTCGGCAAGGCGTTCGAGGAGGCGTATCTGCGCTACGAGGACAAGGTGGCGCGGGGGGAGCTCAAGCTGCACAAGCGGCTGCCCGCGGTGCAGCTGTGGCGCAAGATGCTGTCCATGCTCTTCGAGACCGGCCACCCCTGGATCACGTTCAAGGACCCGTGCAACCTGCGCAGCCCGCAGCAGCACGTCGGGGTGGTGCACAGCTCCAATCTGTGCACGGAAATCACGCTGAACACCTCGGTGCACGAGATCGCGGTGTGCAACCTGGGCTCGGTGAACCTGCTGGCGCACATGGGCGACGAGGGCCTGGACTTCGAGAAGCTGCAGCGCACCGTGCGCACGGCGATGCGCATGCTCGACAACGTCATCGACATCAACTACTACGCCGTCGACAAGGCGAGGAACTCCAACCTGCGCCATCGCCCGGTGGGCCTGGGCATCATGGGCTTCCAGGACTGCCTGCACCGGCGGCGCCTGCCCTACGCCTCGCAGGAGGCGGTGGAATTCGCCGACCGCTCGATGGAGATGGTGGCCTACTGCGCGTACTGGGCCTCGACCGGGCTCGCCGAGGAGCGCGGCCGCTACACGAGCTTCGCGGGGTCGCTCTGGGACCGCGGCATCCTGCCGCAGGATTCGCTCGACCTGCTGGCCGCGGAGCGCGGCGGCTACGTCGAGCTCGACCGCTCCGGCATGCTCGACTGGGAACCGCTGCGCGAACGCATCCGCAAGCACGGCATGCGCAATTCGAACTGCATCGCCATCGCGCCCACGGCGACCATCGCCAACATCGTCGGCGTGTCCGCCTCCATCGAGCCGACCTACCAGAACCTGTACGTGAAATCGAACCTGTCGGGCGAATTCACCGTGGTGAACGAGTTCCTGGTGGCCGATCTGAAGCGCGCCGGCCTGTGGGACGAGGTGATGATCGCGGACCTCAAGTACTTCGACGGCAACCTGGCGCGGGTCGACCGCGCCCCGGCCGAGCTGCGCAAGCTCTACGCCACGGCCTTCGAGGTCGAGCCGCGCTGGCTGGTGGAGGCCGGCGCCCGGCGCCAGAAGTGGATCGACCAGTCGCAGTCGCTGAACATCTACATGGCCGGCGCCTCGGGCAAGCGGCTCGACGAGACCTACAAGCTGGCCTGGATCCGCGGCCTGAAGACCACCTACTACCTGCGCTCGATGGGCGCGACGCACGCCGAGAAGTCGACCTCCAAGGCCGGGCAGCTGAACGCGGTGCCGACCGACGGCGGTGTGGCGGGAGCGGCGTCGGCCGGCGACGCGAAATTCTGCGCCATCGACGATGCCGAGTGCGAGGCCTGCCAGTAATGCGCAAGTTCGAAGACGAGGGCAAGCCGAACGCCATCTCCGGCCTCGCGGTGCAGCCGACGAGCGCCTTCATGCCCGGCGCGGGCGGCAAGGAGGAGCGCTTCGCCGCCGGCAACGCGTTCCGCCGCATCACGGTCGAGGACAAGCGCATCATCAATTCCAAGGCCGACGTCAACCAGCTGGTGCCGTTCAAGTACAAGTGGGCCTGGGAGAAATACCTCTCGGCCTGCGCCAACCACTGGATGCCGCAGGAAGTCAACATGAGCCGCGACATCGCCCTGTGGAAGGATCCGCACGGGCTCACCGCCGACGAGCGCCGCATCGTCACGCGCAACCTCGGCTTCTTCGTCACCGCCGACTCGCTCGCCGCCAACAACATCGTGCTCGGCACCTATCGCCACATCACGGCGCCGGAGTGCCGGCAGTACCTGCTGCGCCAGGCGTTCGAGGAAGCCATCCATACCCACGCCTACCAGTACATCGTCGAAAGCCTCGACCTGGACGAGGGCGAGGTGTTCAACGCCTACAACGAGATCGGGTCGATCCGCGACAAGGACGAGTTCCTGGTGCCCTTCATCGACACGCTCACCGACCCGGCGTTCAAGACGGGCACGCCGGACGCCGACCAGGCGCTGCTGAAGAGCCTGATCGTGTTCTCCTGCCTGATGGAGGGCCTGTTCTTCTACGTCGGCTTCGTGCAGATCCTGTCGCTCGGCCGGCAGAACAAGATGACCGGCTCGGCGGAGCAGTACATGTACATCCTGCGCGACGAGTCGATGCACTGCAATTTCGGCATCGACCTCGTCAACCAGATCAAGCTGGAGAACCCGCACCTGTGGACCGCGCGCTTCCGCGAGGAGCTGCAGGAGCTGTTCCGCCGCGCCGTGGAGCTGGAGTATCGCTACGCCGAGGACACCATGCCGCGCGGCGTGCTCGGCCTGAATGCGCCGATGTTCAAGGAATACCTGCGCTTCATCGCCAACCGGCGCTGCCAGCAGATCGGGCTGGACCCGCTGTACCAGGGCGCGGCGAACCCGTTCCCGTGGATGAGCGAGATGATCGACCTGAAGAAGGAGCGCAACTTCTTCGAGACGCGGGTGATCGAGTACCAGACCGGCGGCGCGCTGAGCTGGGACTGATGCGAGAGGAGAAACGACAAGTGCACCGGGTGACGGCCTGCAAGGTGGAAGACGACTACAAGCTCTGGCTGCGGTTCGAGGACGGCCTGGAAGGCAGCGTGTTCCTCGGCAACCTGCTCGAGATCGGCGCGTTCAAGCTGTGGCGCGACGTGCGCGAGTTCGAGAAGGTGAGCGTGGACCCGGAGACCGCGACCGTCACTTGGCAAGGCGGCATCCGGCTCGATCCGGATATCCTGTACCAGGATCTGGCGGCGAGGGGTGCGCGCTGATGCGCTGCGGCGAAGGATTCAGTCCGCGGCCGGGAAGCGATTCCCGGGCGCGGTTGAATAGTCCGGCCAGGGATGGCCGGGCTTCTTTTGTTCAACTACCAGCAAGGAGCTAGTCATGGCAAAGAAAAAAGCCAAAAAAGGCGGCAAGAAAAAGAAGAAGAAGAAATCATCAAAGAAAAAGAAGAAGCTAGTTAAGAAGTCCTCCAAGAAGAAGGCAGCGGGCCGGAAGAAAAAATCCGCCAAGAAAAAAAAGGCGAAGCCCGTTAAACCTAAGGCCAGCTCTGCGGGCACGATGACGGCGGCAGCATCGCCGGCATCCTCCGCCGCGACTCCCGGCGCGCGAACCGCGCTGAATCCGGCGGCCGCTTGGCCGTTTCCAACCGGCTCCCGGCCGTAACCGGGCGCTGAACGGGAATGTGGCGGGGGGCGCAAGCCCCCCGCCAGGCCCTCGAAGCTCAGCGGACCGCCTTGGTCGTTCGGCGCAACTGAAAGTCTGAGGCCGGTCCGCGAGGCTTCCCTTGTTCCGGCATTTTACCGGGCTTCGAATGCGCTGGAAAACAAGTTCATAGCACGAGCTTGTTCATGCTGCGTCGCACTATCCAGGAGTCACAAAATATCAGAACGTATTGGCGATATTGAGTAATTTGTCATAACATGCGTCCGTTGCAGTGCAGCAATTCCGCTTTGAGCAAGAGAGGTGGACGATGGTCGCATTGGACAATCTGAGCAAGCTCTTCTCCCTGGCGCGCGGCATGCTCGCGCTCGTCGGCCTGGCGGCGGTGCTCATGGTGGTGGCGTTGCCGGCGTCGCGAGGCGCCCTGCTCGAGCAGGGCGCGCTTCTCGCGCAGCCCCTGCTCCAGGAGAGCGCTGCCGCGGGCGGCGGGGAGGCCGGCGCTGCCCTCGGCGCGGCCGAACCCGCGCCGGTGGCGCACCCGCAGACGGTGCAGGCGCGCGAGCAGCGCGCGGTGGCGGAGTTCATCGCGCGGCGCTATCGCGTCGCCGAGGCGGCCAGCGCCGCGTTCGTCTCGGCGGCGTATCGCGTGGGCCGGGAATTCTCCGTCGACCCGCTGCTCATCCTCGCCGTCATGGCGGTCGAGTCGCGCTACAACCCGGTGGCCGAGAGCTCCATGGGCGCGAAGGGGCTGATGCAGATCATTCCCAGGTATCACCAGGAGAAGCTGCTCGAGCACGGCGGCGAGCACGCGCTGCTCGATCCCGACGTCAACATCCTCGTCGGCGCCCAGATCCTGCGCGAGTACATGCGGCGCTTCGGCGCCCTCGAGGCCGCGCTGCAGAAGTACGCGGGGGCTTTCGACGAGCCGACCGCGCAGTACTCGGGCAAGGTGCTGGCGGAAAAGGCCCGCCTGCAGCAGTTCCTGGCGCGCGCCCTGCGCGAGGCCTGATAGCCTGTTAAAGTGGGGCTTCGCCCGGAGGCCCGAGTGAGCGCGATCCGCACGAATCGGCATTGGCAGGCCCTGCTCGGGGCCGCGCTGCTCGTGCTGGCCTGCGGCGCGGCGGGGCAGGGACTGGGCCGCGACGAGGTGGGCGCCATGCAGCGCGTGATCGATGCGCAACTCGACGCCTTCGCGCGCGACGACGAGCAAGGGGCGTTCGCCTTCGCCTCCCCGGGCATCCAGGAGCGCTTCGGCACGGCGGCGACTTTCGCGCAAATGGTGCGCGAGCAGTACGCCGTCGTCTACCGGCCGGCCTCGCGTGCGTTCCTGCGCCCCGTCGTCGAGGAAGGCACCGTGATCTTCCCGGTGCAGCTGAGCGACCGCGACGGGCGCGTCTGGGTCGCCCTGTACACCATGCAGCGCGTGGCGGGCGCCTGGAAGATCGCGGGCTGCCAGCTGGTGCCGGCCACGGCCACCGCCACCTAGCGCTGCGCGCAGAACCGCGCGATGCGCGCGGCGCCTTCCTCGAGATCGGCGAGGCCGCGCGTGTACGCGAAGCGCAGGCAGCGCGCCGTGCCGTTCGCGCCGAAGTCCAGCCCGGGCGTCGCCGCCACGCCCCCCTGCTCGAGCAGGTCCAGGGCAAAGCGGCGCGCGTCGCCGCCGAAGCGCCCGCAGTCCGCATACACGTAGAACGCGCCGCGCGGCGGCGCCGGGACCTCCAGGCCTGCGCGTTGCAGCGCCGGCACGAGGAAGTCGCGCCGGCGCTCGAATTGCGCGCGCCGCTCCTCCAGCACCGCGAGCGTCTGCGGCGTGAAGGCGGCGAGCGCCGCATGCTGCGCGGCGCTCGGCGCGCAGATGGTGAAGTGCTGCGCCAGCTTCTCGAAGTCGCGCACCCGCGCCGGCGGCAGCACGACCCAGCCCAGGCGCCAGCCGGTCATGCAGAAGTACTTGGAAAAGCTGTTGACCAGCGCGACCTCGCCCGGCAGGCCGAGGGCGGTGGCGGGCGGCATGCCGTACACCAGCCCCTGGTAGATCTCGTCGGCGATGAGCACGCCGCCGCGCTCGGCGACGAACTGCGCGATGCGCGCCAGCTCCGCGGCATCGGCGACGGTGCCCGTGGGATTGGAGGGCGAGCCGAGCAGCAGTCCCTTGGTGCGCTCGTTCCAGGCGCCGCGCACCATGTCGAGCGTGGGCTGATAGTCCGATCGCGCCGTCAGCGCGAGCGGCCTGGGCACGCCTTCGAACGCCCGCACGAAATGGCGGTAGCCCGGGTAGCCCGGGTCCGGCACCAGGACCTCGTCGCCGGGGTCGACGTACAGGGCGAGCGTGAGCAGCAGCCCCCCCGAGGCGCCGGCGGTCACCGCGACGCGCGCCGGATCCGGCGCCCGCCCGAAGCAGCGCGCGTAGTGCGCCGCGATCGCCTCGCGCAGCGCCGGCAGGCCGAGCGTCGCGGTGTAGGCCGTGCGCCCGTCGCGCAGCGCGCGCACGCCGGCTTCCACCACCGCGTCGGGCGCCGTGAAATCGGGCTCGCCGATCTCCATGTGCACCACGCGGCGGCCCGCGGCCTCCAGCGCCTGGGCGCGCGCGAGCACGTCCATCACCTGGAAAGGCTCGATCTCGGCGGCGCGGCGCGCCGCCAGCAGGCGGGGGGAGCTCAAAGCGTGCGCTCCGGTGCTGAGCAGGGGATTATACGGACGGGTTGCTATAATTTTTCCCCGGGTCGAGGAGAACGATGTGGACGAGCAGCTGAAGAGGAACGCCCTCGAGTACCACAGCCTGCCTCGTCCCGGGAAGATCTCGGTACTCCCCACCAAGCAGCTCATCAACCAGCGCGACCTCGCGCTCGCCTACTCGCCGGGCGTGGCCGCCGCGTGCGAGGAGATCCTGCGCGACCCGGCGCAGGCGATGCAGCTCACTTCGCGCGCCAACCTCATCGCCGTGATCACCAACGGCACCGCCGTGCTCGGCCTGGGCGCCATCGGCCCGCTCGCCGCCAAGCCGGTGATGGAAGGCAAGTCGGTGCTGTTCAAGAAATTCGCCGGCATCGACTGCTTCGACATCGAGGTGGACGAGCGCGACCCCGAGAAGCTGGTCGAGATCATCGCCAGCCTCGAGCCGACCTTCGGCGGCATCAACCTCGAGGACATCAAGGCGCCCGAGTGCTTCGTCGTCGAGAGGAAGCTGCGCGCGCGCATGAAGATCCCGGTGTTCCACGACGACCAGCACGGCACGGCCATCACCGTGGGCGCGGCGGTGCTGAACGGCCTCAAGGTCGTCGGCAAGGAGCTCGCGCGGGCGAAGCTGGTGGCCTCCGGCGCCGGCGCCGCCGCGCTCGCCTGCCTCGACCTGCTGGTGAAGATGGGCATGCCGGCCGCCAACATCACGGTCACCGACATCAAGGGCGTGGTGTACAAGGGCCGCAAGGAGGAGATGGACCCGGACAAGGAGCGCTACGCGAAGGACACCCGGGCGCGCAGGCTCGACGAGGTGATCGACGGCGCCGACGTGTTCCTCGGCCTGTCCGCCGGCGGCGTGCTGAAGGCCGCGATGGTGAAGAAGATGGCCGAGCGGCCGCTGATCCTCGCGCTCGCCAACCCGGAGCCCGAGATCCGGCCCGAGCTCGCCAGGGAGGCGCGGCCCGACTGCGTCATCGCCACCGGGCGCTCGGACTACCCGAACCAGGTCAACAACGTCCTCTGCTTCCCGTTCGTGTTCCGCGGCGCGCTCGACGTCGGCGCCACCACCATCACCACGCAAATGGAGCTCGCCGCGGTGCGCGCCATCGCCGAGCTGGCCCAGGCCGAGACCGCCGAGCAGGTGGCGCTCGCCTACGGCATCGAGTCGATCAGCTTCGGGCCCGAGTACCTGATTCCGCGCCCCTTCGACCCGCGGCTCATCGCGCGCGTCGCGCCGGCGGTCGCCCGGGCGGCGATGGACTCGGGCGTGGCGACGCGCCCGATCGCGGATTTCGAGGCCTACCGCGAGTCGCTGTCGCAGTTCGTGTACCACTCGGGCCTGATCATGAAGCCGCTGTTCGCCGCGGCCAAGGCCCTGCCCAAGCGCATCGTGTACGCCGAGGGCGAGGACGAGCGCGTGCTGCGCGCGGTGCAGATCGTGGTGGACGAGGGCCTGGCGCAGCCCACGCTGATCGGCCGGCCGCAGGTCGTCGAGCAGAGGATCGAGCGGCTCGGGCTGCGCGTGCGGCCGGGCCGGGGGTTCGACCTGGTCAACCCCGAGCTCGACCCGCGCTACCGCGACTACTGGCGCACGTATCACAAGCTCACCGAGAGAAAGGGCGTCTCGCCCGAGTACGCCCGGGTGGAGATGCGCCGCCGCAACACGCTGATCGGCGCCATGCTCATGGTCAAGGGCGAGGCCGACGGCATGCTGTGCGGCACCTTCGGCACCCATGCGCTGCACCTGCACTACGTCGATCAGGTGATCGGCCTGCTGCCGGGCATCCGGCACTACGCCGCGATGAACGCGCTGGTGATGACCAACCGCACGGTGTTCATCTGCGACACCTACGTCACGCCCGACCCGGACGCGGAGCACATCGCGGAAATGACCATGCTGGCCGCCGAGGAGGTGAGGCGCTTCGGCCTCACGCCCAAGGTGGCGCTGCTCTCGGCGTCGAACTTCGGCTCGCTCGAGCTCGAATCCTCGCGCAAGATGCAGCGCGCGCTCGCCCTCCTGCAGGAACGCGCCCCGGACCTGGAGGTCGAAGGGGAGATGCACGGCGACGCCGCGCTCTCGGAGGAGATCCGCCTCAAGGTGTTCCCCAGCTCGCGCCTGCGCGGCCCGGCCAACCTGCTCATCATGCCGACGCTGGACGCGGCCAACATCGCCTTCAACCTGCTCAAAACCGCCGCCGGCGACGGCGTCACCATCGGCCCGATCCTGCTCGGCGCGGCGCGCGCGGTGCACATCCTCACCCCGTCGGCCACCGTGCGCCGGCTCGTCAACATGACGGCGCTCACCGTCGTCGACGTCAACGCGCCGCGCGCCGGCGTGGAGCCGAGCCTGTTCTAGCGGCCATGACGAGCGGGGCAAGCGCGAGCAACGTGGCGGCCTTCCCGCAGGCGCGCGCCAGGCCGCGCGCCGGGCTGGTGCTGACCGGGGGCGGCGCGCGCGCCGCCTACCAGGTGGGCGTGGTGAAGGCGGTGCGCGACGTCCTCGGCAACCCGGTGAAGAATCCGTTTCCGATCGTCTGCGGCACCTCGGCGGGCGCGATCAACGCCGCGTCGCTCGCGGTGTACGCCGACGACTTCTCGCGCGCGGTGGCGAACCTGCTCGAGGTGTGGGAGCACATGCGCTGCGACCACGTGTACCGCACGGACTTCCCCAGCATCCTGATGAACGGCGCGCGCTGGCTGCTGGCGCTGATGCTGGTGTCGCGCAACAACCCGGTGTCGCTGCTCGACAACGCGCCGCTGCGCGACATGCTGGAGAAGAGCCTGCCCTTCGAGCGCATCCAGGAGCACATCGACTCGGGCGCGCTGTACGCGGTGTGCGTCACCGCCTCGGGCTACACCTCCGGGCAGAGCGTGTCCTTCTTCCAGGGCGGCTCGGGCCTCGAGGGCTGGGAGCGCAACCAGCGCATCGGCGCCGGGGTGATGCTGAAGCTGGATTACCTGATGGCCTCGTCGGCGCTGCCGTTCATTTTTCCCGCGGTCAAGGTGCACCGCGAGTACTTCGGCGACGGCTCGATGCGGCAGATCGCGCCGGTGAGCCCGGCGCTGCATCTGGGCGCCGACCGCGTGCTGATCGTCGGCACCGGCCGCCAGACGCTCGACCAGGCGCGCGCGCGCTCCAACATCTACCCGTCGCTCGCGCAGATCGCCGGGCACGCGCTCAACTCCATCTTCCTCGACAGCCTGGCGGTGGACATCGAGCGCCTGGAGCGCATCAACCGCACGGTGCGGCTCATCCCGCCCGAGCAGCTCGAGGGCTCCAGCCTCACGCTGCGCCCGGTCAAGGTGCTGTTCATCACGCCGTCGCAGCCGATCGAGCGCATCGCGGCGCGCTTCATCCATGATCTGCCGCGCGGCGTGCGCCTCGTCCTGCGGCCGACGGGCGCGCTGTCGCGCGCCGGCTCCAACCTGGCGAGCTACCTGCTGTTCGAGGAATCGTTCTGTCGCGCGCTCATCGACCTGGGCTACCAGGACACCCTGGCGCGCGAAGCCGAAGTCAGGGAATTCTTTTCCGGAGCATGAGGCCTTCCATGGCAGAATCGAACCCGCCGCAGGACCCCTTCGAGATCTTCCGCCGCCTGTGGGGGCCGCTCGGCCTGCCGGTGCCCGGCATGGCGGTGCCGACGCTCGATCCGAAGGAAGTGGAGAAGCGCGTCGCCGAGCTGCGCTCGGTCGAGTCGTGGCTGCAGGTGAACCTGAACATGCTGCGCTTCGCCATCCAGGGACTGGAAGCGCAGCGCTCGGCGCTGCTCGCCATGGGCGCCGGCGCCGCGCCCGGCGCGCCGCCGAGCGCGCTCGCCGAGCTCGCGGCGACGGGCGCCAACGCCGCCGCCGGCGGCATGATGTGGCCCTGGGCCATCATGCAGCAGGCGATGGCCGGCAAGCCGCCGGCGAGCGAGGCGCCGCCGGCCGACGAGGACGCGAAGAAGCCGAAGCAATGAACGGATTTCTGACGAGGAGACCCACGCGATGACCAAGGCAGTGAGATTCCACAAGACCGGCGGGCCCGAAGTGCTGCAGCTGGAAGACGTGCCGGTGGGCGAGCCGGGGCAGGGCCAGGTGCGCATCCGCCACAAGGCGATCGGCGTCAATTTCATCGACACCTACCAGCGCTCCGGCCTGTACCCGATGCAGCTGCCGGCCGTTGCGGGCAACGAGGGCGCCGGCGTGGTCGAGGCGGTGGGCCCGGGCGTGACCACGCTCAAGGTCGGCGACCGGGTGGCCTACACCGGGCAGGTCGGCTCGTATTGCGGCGAGCGCCTGGTCCCGGCCGACCGCATGGTCAAGATCCCGGAGGGCATCAGCGACGAGCAGGCGGCCTCGATGATGCTCAAAGGCATGACCGTGCAGTACCTCATCCACCGCACCTACCCGGTCAAGGCCGGCGACACGGTGCTGTGGCACGCGGCCGCCGGCGGCGTCGGCACGATCGCCTGCCAGTGGCTGAAGGCGCTCGGCGCCACCGTCATCGGCACCGTCGGCTCGGCGGAGAAGGCGAAGCTCGCCAAGGCGCACGGCGCCGACCACGTCATCGATTACACGAAGGAGAATTTCGCGGAGCGCGTGAAGGAGATCACCGGCGGCAAGAAAGTGCCGGTGGTGTTCGACTCGGTCGGCAAGAGCACCTGGGAGGGGTCGCTCGACTGCCTGCGGCCGCTGGGCATGTGGGTGATCTTCGGCAACGCCTCCGGCGCGGTGCCGCCGCTCAATACCGGCATCCTGGCGCAGAAGGGCTCGCTCTACATGACCCGGCCCACGCTCGTCACCTACACCGCGTCGCGCGCCGACCTCGAGGCGACCTCGAAGTCGCTGTTCGACGTCGTGAAATCGGGCAAGGTGAAGATCGAGATCTCGGCGCGCTACAAGCTCGCCGACGCGGCGCAGTGCCACCGCGACCTCGAGGGACGCAAGACCACGGGCTCGGTGATCCTGCTGCCGTAGGGGCCGGCCCGCAAAAAGGAAACGCCGCCCGCGGGCAGCGTTTCTCGTTGCGGCCCGGGCCGGCTACTGGACGTTCAGGATCTTCATCGCCTTGGC
>Ga0214472_10003547_pt1 | contig 16474 bp, 11 predicted proteins | sample RVTome_6_FD_207662 | JGI IMG/M metagenome (GOLD analysis project Ga0214472, IMG submission 207662) | Soil microbial communities from uranium-contaminated site in the Upper Colorado River Basin, Wyoming, United States - RVT140D175 | ecosystem: Environmental > Terrestrial > Soil > Contaminated >... | reverse complement strand
TCTACGGGCGGGAGTACTGCACCGCCCGAGGTTGCGATGGCACGGTGTGCGACATCTGCCGCACCTGTTATCCCCGCCGTCGCCAACCGGTGCAAACCCTAAAGGCTTAAAGTCATCATATTTGGGAGATCAACGCTAAACTCCAATTGGACACACTGCCCGTATGTTGCTTTTTAGAGACAAAATTTTTCACATAAATTCAATATATTAACTATTTAGAGGTAGAAAGTGTCTCCAAATAGCAACAGAACAAATTGCAATGATAGCTAAAATAATCCATCTTTGGCCTGCTTTCTCCTTCTCAAGCAGTCCTCATCTAGAAAGGGATGAACCTGGCACAGATTTTGCTTTAGACAATATCCATTTGTTGATTCATCATATCCATGTCTAATCCATAGACTTTAAATATGGGTAATGCCCTACTTCCGTTGCTACATAAGCCAACAGTACCGTATTGGTAGCGAGAACAAATTGATTGAGGAGAGGTATGTTCGATCATGTGCAAGCCGATGATTCACTATCCGCCCTATTCTGCTAAAGAAGTTGCGATGGTCCACACTGAGAAGGCGATTACCACATTATTTTGAATGGCTCATGATTACGATTGCCAGTAGGAGTTCGCTGTATTATGAATGAGGTTTCATCAAGACAACTCTGCCAGGATGACTCATTAGCTCGCGACGGCCAAACTCAGCCAGACTTCAATGCACAACGCTTGCGGGTCGAGGGAAAATTTATCTATGCAGGCGACCAAAAGTTCTGGATCCGAGGCGTCACTTACGGGGCCTTCCGACCTGATGTAAACGGCCGTGAATACCACGATTTGAATGTGATTGAAAACGATTTTGCCCAGATGGCGGCAAGTGGTATGAATGCCGTACGAATTCCGCATACGATGCCGCCTCGCGCCCTCCTTGACATCGCTCAACGGCATGGCCTAAGGGTGATGGTTGGCTTGTCAGCCGAGCAGTACATCGGCTACTTGATTGACAAAAAGGGGGCTCCGGACATCGAAGCACTGGTGCGGGCCAAGGTGCGCACGTGTGCCGGGCACCCTGCCCTCCTGTGCTATGCCATCGGCAACGAGCTGCCCGCGACCCTGGTGCGTTGGCTGGGCCGCCGTCGTGTCGAACGCTATCTTGAACGCGTGTACCATGCGATCAAAGCGGAGGACCCCGAAGGCATTGTGACCTATGTGAATTACCCCACAACTGAGTATTTACAGCTACCGTTTTTAGACTTCGTCAGCTTTAACGTCTACCTGGAGACTCAGGAGCGTCTGAGCGCCTATCTCGCCCGCTTGCAAAATATTGCTGGTGACCGGCCGCTGCTGATGAGTGAACTAGGATTAGATGCCTTCCGCAATGGTGAAGCGGCGCAAGCGGCGGTGCTTGAATGGCAAATCCGCACCACGTTTGCCGCCGGTTGTATTGGCGCGTTTATCTTTTCCTGGACTGATGAGTGGTATCGTGGCGGAGAGGATGTTGACGATTGGGCCTTTGGCCTTACAGACTCACACCGCCGTCCTAAGCCAGCCATGGACGTGGTTTGCAATGCATTTGCAGAGCTCCCCTTCCCTAAAGAGTTGCTCTGGCCCCGTATTTCGGTCGTCGTGTGCAGTTACAATGGCGCCCGTACAATTCGTGATTGTTTTGAAGGCCTTTTAAAGCTGGACTATCCCAATTACGAGGTGATTGTGGTCGACGATGGGTCGGTCGATGACACCGCGAACATGGCACAGCAATACAACTTCCGGCTCATTCGCACTGAAAACCGAGGGCTGAGCAATGCCCGCAACACGGGCTTGCAAGCGGCTTTGGGGGAAATCGTCGCCTATATCGATGACGATGCCTATCCGGATCCGCACTGGCTCACCTACCTGGCGATCATGTTCCAGCACACCGACTACGCAGGTATTGGCGGCCCCAATCTCGCACCCGCTGGCGATGGCCCCGTCGCCGACTGTGTGGCCAATGCGCCCGGAGGGCCCATTCACGTGCTCCTCTCCGATTGTGAAGCCGAGCACATCCCCGGCTGCAACATGGCATTCCGCCGAACCGCGCTCTTGTCCATCGAGGGGTTCGACCCGCAATTCCGCACTGCCGGTGACGACGTCGATGTGTGTTGGCGCCTGCAGCAGCACGGCATGACCTTGGGATTTAGCCCAGCCGCCATAGTTTGGCACCACCGCCGCAACTCCGTCCGCACGTACTGGCGGCAACAGTCGGGTTACGGTAAGGCAGAATCGTTACTCGAAAAGAAATGGCCGCAGAAATACAACAAGATTGGCCATCCGACTTGGGGTGGGCGAGTCTATGGTAAAGGCGTCCCCTTGATAATGGGCCGAGTGGCGCGTATCTATCACGGGGTTTGGGGCAGCGCGCCGTTTCAGTCGATTTATCAGCCCTCATCCGGCACGTGGTGGTCGTTGCTCTTAATGCCCGAATGGTATCTCATCATCGCATTTCTGGCCGTGTTATCCGGGTTGGGTCTCCTTTGGCGGCCCCTGTTTACCGCCCTCCCATTACTTGGATTGGCCATCGGCGCCCCGCTGGTGCAAGCGGCTCTAAACGCCTCGCGGGCCCAATTCACGAGTTCACCGGCTTCTCGGCTCTCCCGACTTAAGCTGCACGCCATAACGGCAGGGTTATATCTGTTACAGCCGTTGGCGCGCCTGACCGGGCGTTTACGCTATGGCCTTGCCCCCTGGCGCCGTCGGCATGAATCACCCGCTGTGGTCTTTCCCCGACCACTTGCTTCACAGTTGTGGAGCGAGCTTTGGCAGGAGCCAAGTGACAGGCTGAAAGCGATCGAGAAGGGTCTGCATGCCCACGGTGCAATGGTGACGCGGGGGGGAGATTGGGACCGCTGGGACCTGGAGATTCGCGGCGGCTTGTTCGGCAGCGCTCGGGCCGCGTTGGCGACGGAGGATCATGGGCAAGGCTACCAATTGGTTCGCATACGACTCTGGCCATTGATCTCACGATTGACTGGGGCCGCGATTGTGCTCTTAGCCGTGCTCGCCACGCTCGCCGCCCTCGATGATGCCTGGCTCGCGTGTCTCATCTTGGGCGCAGGGGCTGCCACCCTGGCGTCAGGCGTGATTGGAGATTGCGCCAACGCTTATGGTCTCTTGGTGTTATCCAGCCCAGAGTATTTTGAGGGTTTAAAGGTGTACAAAGGTGCCAGCGAGACTCTACCGTACACTGAACAAGTGCAAATGAAGTGAAGTGTAGTGAGGACCATTTGCATACAGTTCTAACACCTGCCTTGATGCGGGGAGTTGTGGAGTGGACATTGCAACAAAACCGGGAGAAGTACCATGCAGGCTGCACGCTATTCTAGTGTGGTCTTATTTCGACGTCTGCTACACCAGGCAAGACCTTATTGGCTTCATATCTCAGGGATTCTCTTGCTGAGTATGTTTGCCACCCCTTTGGCCTTGTTGGTTCCTCTGCCCTTAAAGATCGCGGTTGATAGTGTGATTGATGATCTGCCTCTACCGGCATTTCTCAACGGCCTGTTGCCGACAACGCTGACACAAAACTCGGAGGCGGTGATCATCCTCATCGCTGTTTTCGTCGTGGGGATTGCGCTGTTGACCCAGTTGCAAAAAGTAGGGCATGCCATCCTTGGTGCCTATACCGGCGAACAACTCGCCCTGGGATTTCGCAGTCAGCTTTTTCAACATGCACAGCGCCTTTCCCTCCTGTACCACGACACCCATGGTGCGGCCAATTCCACCTTCCGCATTCAGTACGATGCCCCAGCCATTCAGTGGATTCTCATCGATGGGATCGCCCCTTTTTTGACGGCTCTATTTACCCTTGTTGGCATGATTTGTGTGACCCTGTGGATCGATTGGCAGCTCGCCCTTGTGGCCCTCGCGATCTCACCGTTCCTGTTCCTCGTGTCACGCATTTATAGTCCGAAGTTGCGGGGCCAGTGGCACGAGGTCTACCGACTTCAAAGTTCAGCCATCTCCGTGGTCCAAGAAGTCCTCGATGCCATTCGCGTGGTGCGAGCCTTTGGACAGGAGACACGCGAGCAGCAACGTTTTATTAGCCAGGCCAAGGCGAGTTTTGGAGCGCGTCTTCGAGTCGCTTTTGTCGAGGGGCAGTTTGGCCTGATTGTCGGGTTGGCCATTGCCCTGGGCACAGCGGCGGTCCTCTACCTCGGGGTGCGCCACGTGCAGTCTGGTACGTTGACGCTAGGTGAACTCTTACTTGTAATGACGTATTTAGCTCAAATTTATGGCCCTCTGGAGACGTTAAGTCGTATGGTGACATCACTTCAGCGCTCGCTGGTTAGCGCCGAGCGCACGTTTGCGCTTCTCGATCAAGAGCCGGATGTCCCGGACAGGGCGCATGCTCGTCCGCTGACGCGGGCGACGGGCGATATCGAGTTTTGTCGTGTCGCCTTTGGGTATGACGATGCGCGGTCCATTTTTGAGGACGTCTCTCTTTCCATAAAGGCCGGCACTCGGGTTGGGATTGTGGGGGTCACGGGGGCGGGGAAATCGACTCTCGTCAGCTTATTGATGCGGTTTTACGATCCAAAGTCAGGTCAGATTCTACTCGACGGCGTCGATCTTCGAGACTATAAGCTAGCCGATTTACGCCACCAGTTTGCCGTCGTCCTACAGGAGCCGACCCTGTTTTCGACGAGCATTGCCGAAAACATTGCCTACGCCCGGCCCCAGGCCCATGAAGACGAAATTATCGCGGCGGCCACGGCGGCACATGCTCACGACTTTATCGTTGGCTTGCCGGAGGGCTACCACACCGCTGTCGGGGAGCGTGGCATGCAACTTTCCGGGGGCGAGCGCCAGCGCATCGCGTTGGCCCGAGCGTTCTTAAAAGATGCCCCGATACTGATCTTAGACGAGCCGACGAGCGCGGTTGATGTGCAAACGGAAGCAGTGATCATGGCGGCGATGGAACGTCTCATGGACAACCGCACCACATTTATGATCGCTCACCGATTGAGTACGTTGGATCGATGCGACATGCGTCTTGAGGTCAAAGATAGTCGAGTGCTATTGGCTCCGACAAGCCGTGAATCGGAGAATCATTTCAGCATTAACACAACCATGATTTCATAAATATCACCCACGGGAATTGACCCATATATTTAATATAAAAAGGGTTGGGGCAAACGGGAGAAAGTTGCTGTGACGTCATCACTACGTATTATCGTGACGGGCACGATCGCTCAGCATCCTTGGCTGGGCGGCGTGGCGTGGGACTACATTCAGTACGCTTTGGGCTTGGCGCGATTAGGCCATGATGTGTACTACTTTGAAGATACAGGTCAGTGGCCGTATAACCTTGACGGGGGTGAGACAGGCAATGATTGGGTTGCCCACGATTGCACCGCTAATGTGACTTATTTGTCGAGCATCATGTCGCGATTTGGCCTCGGTGACAAGTGGGCCTATCATTTCCCCACCCAGTCGCAGTGGTTCGGTCTTCCCGACCCGGAGCGACGTGCGGTCCTGCAATCTGCCGATCTCCTTATCAATGTATCCGGCACTTTGGTGTCTCCCGAGGATTATCGGTGTGTGCCAAGGCTGATTTATATCGATTCTGACCCCGTGTTCACGCAGGTCAAATTAGCCCGTGGCGAAGCGGATTTCTGTGCCCGGGTGGCCATGCATGACGTTCATTTTAGCTTTGGTGAGCGTCTGTCCAGCGCCGTGCCAGCAACACCATATCGGTGGCAGGCGACCCGACAGCCAATTGTTCTGTCGGAGTGGCGACCCTCGATGCCACATCGCGATCTCTTAACGACCGTGATGAACTGGACGAGCTATCAACCTTTGACTTACGCGGGTCAAATCTATGGGCAAAAGGATATGGAATTTCTCCAATTTCTCGATCTGCCAAGTCAGGTTGCACCTGCGACATTGGAAGTGGCGTTGAGCAAAACCCAACACGCAAATTGGCAGCAAGACATCAAGATGTTGCCATCGTATGTCAGACAATCTCTGGCCGAAACCGGTACGTGGAGCCCATATGACCTTTTACACCACATGGGCTGGCAAGTCGTAGACCCGATCGAGAAATGCCCCGACCTCGACAGCTATCGCCACTATATCGAATCGTCTAAGGGGGAGTGGAGTGTGGCAAAAAACGGTTACGTCATGGGACAGCCTGGCTGGTTTAGTTGCCGAACCGCGTGTTACCTCGCAGCGGGTAGGCCAGCAGTGGTTCAGGATACCGGATTCGGTAAGATACTGCCGGTTGGCGAGGGCCTTTTTGAGTTTAGAACACTTGAGGAAGCGACAACAGCGGTTCACGAGGTGAATGCACATTATTCACGCCATGCCAAGGCAGCACGAGACCTTGCCGAGGCGTATTTTGATTCAGATACGGTGCTCTCGCAACTGCTTGAGAAGGCATACGCCGCGATAGCCAAGATATCCACCTAAATCTGGAGACTTTGTGATATAAGGATTTCAGGTATGTAAGCCAGAACCGCCGGGGACGGGCTTTCCGGGCACTTTGAGTAGCGATGGTCGTCTTCCAACTATCTCGATTTAAGTGGGTACCCAATTCTTATAAGGGTTTATGGCTCCCTGCTTATAAAGTAGTTTGGGAGCTAGTTAGGACTCTATACGGGACTTTTGGAGCACAGAGCGATATTCTAAATCATTGACTTTGATGCGATTTCACGGGGTACTCCCCGGAAGCCCGCATGAGAGCTAAGCGAAACAGAACAACAGAAAAGTCAGACCCGTTCGCTCATGGATGCTAGATCTAAATTTCCAATTCATTTCCTAAATGTCTAAATCAAGAAGCGAGTTTGTCCATGAAAATTCTCGTGGCTGGCTGGTTTAGTTTTGAGAATATGGGCGCCACAGCCGGTGATCTTATCTGCCGAGCTCTTACCTGTGAGTGGCTGGATCGAGGTGGCTATGTGTACGACGTCGCTTTAGCCCTGCCATTCCATGGCGGAGTCGACTGGCGTTCTGCTGATCCGAAGGCTTACTCTCACGTCGTGTTTGTTTGCGGCCCCTTTGGCAATGGCTGGCCTATTCCAGAGTTCTTGCTGCACTTCAACGGTTGTCGATTGATTGGCCTCAACCTGTCTATGGTTGACGCCATCGAGTTGTGGAATCCATTTGACGTGTTACTGGAGCGTGATAGCTCAGTTGCCGCTCGTCCTGACATCTCATTCCTCTCACGGTCGGCGAGGGTTCCTGTCGTAGGAGTTGTGCGTGTCCATCCACAAACGGAGTATAAAGGAAGAAGCCTTCATGAAGTTGCAGACCAAGCTATTGAGCGACTTATAGCCTCACGGGAAATGGCCGTCGTCATAATTGATACGCGTCTGGATGTAAACAGTACAGGCCTTCGTAGTCCGGCTGAGGTCGAGACGCTTATCGCTCGTATGGACGTTGTACTGACGACCCGTTTGCATGGTACCATCTTAGCCCTGAAGAATGGCGTGCCCGCCCTTGCCATTGACCCCATCAACGGCGGGGCCAAGATTCGGCATCAAGCTGAAACGATCGGTTGGCCCGTCTTATTTACTGTGGACGCACTGACGGACGAGGCATTGCAGAGAGCTTTCGATTACTGTTTAACTGAGGACGCACGAGTAACAGCTCGGGAATGCTGCGAAAGAGCAATGAAAAGGGTCGAAGAAGTACGTGACGAATTTATCTCCACTCTGTCCCAATCCGGTAAATCGGAGGAAAAATAGAGTTATGGCACGAATCGTCCTTGGTTCATACATGGTGCGTTACCCGCTTGGTGGGAACTTGTCATGGGCACTGCAGTGGCTCCTTGGCTTCCAGAAGCTTGGACACGACGTGTACTTCGTCGAAAAGAGCGGTTACCCCAACTCTTGCTTTGACCCATCGAAAGGTACGATGACCGACGATTGCTCGTATGGCGTTGCAACGGTCAAATCACTTTTGTCCCGGTTCGGTCTACAGGACAGATGGTGTTTCGTCGATCTCGATGGGTGTTATTACGGGTTATCGCGGGATAGGGTTGCGGAAGTTTTTAAGTCAGCGGACCTGTTTGTGGATATGGGTACACACGGTTCCTGGCTGCTTGAGGCTGCAGACTCCGGGTGCCGAGTTCTTGTGGAGGCAGAACCCGCCTACACACAGATGAAGATGGAGCAAAGGTTGGCAGCTGATGAGGTTTTGCCTGACTACGACGCTTACTACTCCATCGGAAAAAATATTGGAACGGACAAAAGTACATCGCCAACAGCAGGTAAACACTGGTATCACGTTTTTAATCCAATCACAGTGGATCTATTCCCCGTTACCCTAGCTGATTCGGATGCACCCTTCACAACAGTTATGAATTGGCGGGCTCATGAGCCGATCCAATTTAATGGAGTAATATATGGTCAGAAGGATGTGGAGTTTGCCAAGTTCATTGCCCTCCCTAGTCTAACCTCCACTCCCTTAGAGATCGCTATTTCGGGTAAAAATGTTCCGACTGAGCACCTCATAAGGTCCGGATGGCGCATCCGGGATGCACACGCTGTCACAACATCATTCGACTCGTTCTGGGAGTACATTCGCACCTCCAAAGGAGAGTTTAGCGTATGTAAGAATATTTTTGCTGCGACTCACTGCGGCTGGTTCAGCGATCGTAGCGCTGCTTACTTGGCAAGCGGACGGCCAGTCGTCATGCAGGATACTGGCTTCTGCGACTATCTTCCCTGCGGACAAGGACTATTTGCTGTTGGCACGGTTGAGGAGGCAGCCGCAGCGCTCGACGAGATTAACGGCAATTATGATGCTCATTCGAGGTGGGCACGTGTGATTGCGGCGGAGTATCTAGATGCTACAAAAGTTCTGAGAAGATTTTTAAGTGAACTCGGACTATAGAAGAATTGGGTAGTGTTTTAACCCATTCTTCGCTCTACTTTCTTATAATCTATTGAGGTCATTGAAGGATTAATATTCCCCGTGTGACGCCATGTTTTTGAGGGTAGGTCAAACGCCGTAACGCCGACTGGTGACCCACCTGTAGACGCTATCACCCCGCCATGTCCACTGGGGTAATGGCAATGGAGGGAAGCCTCCATCAGTTGTCAAAGAACAGCGTCATTTAGGGCTGGACCAATGGCACCTTGCCCCGTGTATAGGTCACCTCAAGCATAAGAGTCGATCAGTGGTTGAGGTGTACGAAGGAGGATAGCAAATGACTGACGACAATACTCAGCCCCCATCCGCCGGCCTTGCCAACCCGAGGCGGCGGCGCCATCTCCTGCTGCTCGCCCTCATCCTGCTCTATTCTGTGGGCTTCCGTTTACTCGTCCTCGACCGGCCTTTTCGTTACGATCGCGAGGCATGGGGCTGCTTTTATGGAATCTTAGCCCGCAACTATCTCCAGTTCGATTGGACAGAGACACACGGCATGCCCATCCTTACGGTCGGCCGCATCCCTGGCGCGCCGCTCGTCTTCTATCGCCACCATCCCCCGTTGGTAGCGCTGCTGATCGTCCCGATCTATACCTTTTTCGGAGTTGGTGAATGGCAGACGCGCCTGCCTACCGCCTTTGCCACCGCTGCCTCAGTCTTGGTGATGTATCTGCTTCTGAATCGCTTCACCACACGCCGCATCGCCCTCATCGCTGCCGCCCTCTTTGCCGCCACCCCCATGATCCTCTACTATGGCGGACTTCCCGAAGTCGTCGGCACGCAACTCATCCTCCTGATCCTACTCTCGCTCATGGCTTATCTGCATTTCTTACGCAAGCCGAACCCCCAGACTTTTGTCCTATGGCTGGGCGCCTTCTCATTGGCCGGTCTGATGGATTGGCCGGCGTTTATCCTCATCCCAGTCCTCTTGATCCACTTCTTGGTCACTCAGCCACGCCGCAACTGGCCATGGATATTTGCATTTTGTTTCGCCGCCTCGGCCCTCTTCGCTATGTTATATACTTACATTGCTTTGGCCACCAATGCGCCGTGGGACTGGATGGCCAATCTCTTGAGAAACCGAACCGCAATCGGTGGCACATCACCTTTCACACTGGCCCAGTGGCTAACGACAGCCCTCGAGTCCAATCTAGCGCGTCACACAGGCCCGATTCTCCTTCTCGCCTTCGGCTGGCTCATCATCTACGGCTGGAGGTGTCATCGCCACCAACTCGGCGCGACAGTCGCACGGCTGCTGCTCGCCTGGGGAATCCTCCATGTGCTCGTCGGCCGTCAAGGCGTCTATATTCACGAGTGGTGGTGGTCGCCATTGACGCCCGGTCTGGTCATAGCTGCCGCTCTCCTCCTGGATGCGCTCCTACGCCGCCTCGAACGCAGTGCTTTACGCCGCGCCGCCAATCCCACCGCCGCCTGCCTCATTCTACTCTTTGCCCTATGGACCGCCCGCGGCTCCTTTATCGAGCTTGGCGCTTCGCAGAGCCCGTTCAACACCATTGAGCTTGGCCAGGCCATTCAAGCCGCTGCGCCCCACCCCAACGATATCGCGATGCTCGTCCACGGCGGAGCCGAACCCCAACTATGGTTTTACGGTGACCGTCCCCTCAGACTCGACGTCCTGTCTATCGCAGACTTCCAACGCCGGTTGCAGGACGATCAGGTGGACCTCGCCTACTACTTCGAGCAGCCTTGGAAGGCGGTGCCGACCGGCATCGTTTTCCCGGTTGACCGCCGGTACGAGCAGGCTGACCTTCTGGCGTATCTCCAGCAGCATTATGCACAAGTGCGCCTCGCCTCATCTCTGGTCAACAAATTTTATGTCTTTGACCTACGCCAATCAGCCCGCTAGGGGGTCGGCCACATTACCCCTAACGTTCGACGTCTAGTGGAGTCATGGATTGTCTGTGGATTCGCTGGATGTATGGTGAGTCACCGGAATGCTAAGATATCGCATGCGTTTACTCTCGAGTCGACCACGGGACACCGTTTCGAGAATCAAACCACAGGCCAGGCTCAAAAAGGCCAAAAGCATCAGGCCAGTGGCCAGGATAGCGGTTGGAAACCGAGGTACCAAACCCGTTTCGAGAAACGTCATGAAAATCGGCATGGCTAAGATCACCGCGGTCACTGTCAAAAGCCCAAAGATGGTGGCAAAGAACGGTAGGGGGCGCTCGTCTTTGACAAGCACCAGGATGGTTTTAAGAATCCTGAGACCATCGCGAACGCTTCTCAGCTTGCTCGTCGAACCTGGGGGACGCTCTTTGTAAGCGGTTCGCACTTCTCGGACTGGCATGCGTAGATGCAAGGCATGAATCGTCAACTCCGTCTCGATCTCAAAACCGCTTGCCAAGGCCGGAAAGGATTTGACGAATCGACGCGACAACACCCGATAGCCGGAAAGCATGTCATGAAACCGGTTGCCAAAAATCGATGCAACGATGCCGGTCAGCATGGTGTTGCCCAAGCGATGCCCCCAGCGATAAGCGGCGGCGGACTGCGTTTTGCGAGCCGCGTTGACCATGTCGAGGTGCTCGAGGCTCAGCAGGTTAACGAGCTCGGACGCGCTCGCTGCATCATAGGTGTCGTCACCGTCAACCACAATGTAGACGTCAGCCTCAACATCCGCAAACATGCGTCTAACGACGTTGCCTTTCCCCTGCAGCGCCTCGCTTCGGACGATAGCCCCTGCCGCACGGGCCTCCTGTTGTGTCCCATCTGCCGAATTATTGTCGTACACATAAATCAGCGCATTTGGCAACGCGGCTCGAAAGTCCGCCACGACTTTGCCAATCGTGGAGGCTTCATTATAGCAGGGTATCAGTATGGCAATCTGAACATTGACCTGATGGGTTGACATCGATTTGCTTTACCGAGGTTTAGATAATACCGTGATCTGTCCCCTATTCCACGATGACGCCTCAGGATGACCAAGAGTACCCTGAGGCGGGGGTCACCAAAATCGCCAGATCAAAGCACGCGCTTAAAAATGCTGTGCGACCGGTTGGTGGTGTGCGGCCGTATTTTGGTCGCCCAATCCCCTTTTTCCGACTCCGCATTCCAGCCGTCGCTGTTCGGCACATCGGGCGAATCGATCTCGTAGACCGCAGCATAGCGGGCCATGCCATCTTTATTAGTCGACTCCAGTAGGTAGCGCGAGCAGCCATGCACCCCAGGCGCATTCAGAATGTACGGGACGTGCTGGGTGTCGTACACCCGATTGAACTCGTCTTCCATTGCAGCGGGTATATCCATTTGGACCCAGTAGATGTAATCGGCCATGGCAAGTCAAGCCTCCTGATCTGACATGATTGAGGGCTCCGGAATCGTGCGGAGCAATTCAAGTTGCCGGTGCATTATAGGACGGGTAAAAGACCAATGCAAAGCGGGCATCATTCCCCCGCCAACCCTGACCATGACTCCGCACTTCTAGACAGCTCGTGCGGAGCGACCTGACCGAACTTAAGGCAACCCGGTCAGCCCAACATAACCGGCGTTGTACACCATATGCAAAATCATGGCGGGATAGACACTGCCGTAGCGGTCGCGAACGCAGCCAAACACCAGGGAAGGGGCAGTCACGGCCAACGCCCACAGGGGAGGGTGCTGCCAAAAGTGGCCGAGGACAAAGATCGCAGTGGTGAGTCCATTGGCGCACGAGAGGCCGGCGACGGTGCGACGGCCCCAGGTGCGGTCGAGCAGTCGACCTTGTAGAAAACCGCGAAAGATAAGTTCTTCTGCTAAGGGATGCCAAACCGCTAGTGACCAAAATGGCCAGGCAAGCAGTTGCGGCAGTGAGAGGGGTTGAAGTGGCACAGACCAGGCCAACCCACACCAGAATCCAATCCCGGCGAGCAAGGCCAGGAGAAAACAACGCTCTCGGAGAAACGGACCAGCTGGTGCCAACCCTATGGCTCGTGCGATATCTCCCATGACCTCATGCCCTTAAACGATTGTTGCGTGCGTGCCTTTCTACTCTACGTTAATTTAGTTTAACGTATTTCTGACCAGCCTCTCCGCCGCCAGACTACATAGGCGAGGATACCGCTCAGCGCGATCAACAAGGTGAAATCAGCGGCACCATTCGGATCGAGCGTGCAGCCGCCGCCACCCCCACCACTTCCACCGCTCACGGCCACTGGGGCCGGAGTCGGAGTCGACGCCGGTGGGGCGCTGACCGTCATCTGCATCGTCGCCGGCGTTGCGTCACTGTTACCTTGATTGTCAGAGACAGTGAAGGTAACCGTAAACGTCCCGGGCCGGCTGAAGACCACATCGCCAGGCGCTGCCACGCTGGCATTCACCGCCCCGCCACCAAAGTCCCAGAAAAAGCTCAGCGGTACATGGCCATCAGGACTCGTCCCGGTGCCGCTGAAATGAACCGACGCACCGCTGGTAATGCGGACATTGCCCGACGGCGTATGGATCGTGCCATTGGGTCCCTGCTGCAGGGTGCCGATCGCTGCATTGGCATCGATCAAGCCGGCGCCGGTCACATCGTCATGACCCGCCGAGGCGCGGGCCCCGGTGATGTCAATCGCGGTATCGACCATCGCTGCCAAAATCTCAGCCGGGGTGAGAGCGCCATGGTATTCGCGCATGAGTGCCGCCACCGCAGCCGCATTGGGGGCCGCAGCTGAAGTGCCGAAGAAATTCGGGAACGCATCCGGCTCGCCTTCGTAACCCCCTAAGTTGAGTCTGATCCCAAAAAAGGTCGTGTTATTGCCATCGACCGATGCGATGTCCGGCTCTCGACTCGTGCGCAGCACAAAGGCGCCAGACGTGTCAAACTGCACTGAGATCTCCCCACCCCGCGAGGTAAAATCCTCAGGGTCAGTCACTGTTGAGGGGTTAAAATCGGGATTAAACATCTGGGTGTCAAACCAGGGCACAGCCGCCACCGACACGACACCGGGGGCCACGGCATGGCCGTACATCGTCGGCCCACCGAACGATGAGCTGTGATCGGCAATCCCCTGGATGGACGTCTTGCGAAAATTGCTTTCGAAAAACACCAGACGGAACTCCAAAGGCGTCGTGCTCTCCTGTGGAATCATCTCCTGACTGCCGTCATAGTGCTCAATCGCAATGTAGACGGTCGTCGAGCTACTACCCAAATTGCTCACCGACGCGATTTCAACCGCATCGCCGCGAGGGTTGCCGGTACTGCCTTGCTGCCCTATGCTGCGGGCAATCGGATTGCTCAACCCCTCAGCATCCGGGGTGGGTGTGACATAGAGGTCCAAGTCGATCTGGGCCCCTTGGTCTGGGCTGACGCTGGCAAAGGGCTGATTCCATTGCAACACCACTCGCACAGTCGAGCCGGGCGGCAAGGTGAGATCCAAAAAACCATCTCCCCCGCCCCAGTCGTGCAAGTCGTTACCCGACGGCGTTCTCAAGCGATCATCAGCCGGGTCGAGATCTTTAAACACCTGCCGGAAACCGCGATTGGACTGATTGCCCGCCGACGAAAAATACGGAACGCCACCGGCGACACAGTCGGCGGCGGCCTGGGCAATAATCCCATCCTGATACATGGGCTCAGCAAAATAGAGCACATCATCCACCACCACGGTTGACCCGGCAGTGGTGCACAAATCGGTAATACCTTCGGCAAAGACAGCCTGACCGCCAAACGCGGTGTGAAAGGCGAGAGCAGCGCCCGGTGCGATGTCGTGAACCAGTTCACCCATGGCCGCGCCTTCGTCGCCGCCACTGCTATCATCGCGGCGGATCGCCACGACCGGCGGCAAATCCTCGGACTGCTGGGGCTTACTGTCGCGCAGTGTGCCACTCGCCCCGATGGCCGGCATCGTGTTGGCGTCGCGCACTCGATCAGTGCGGGCAAAGCTATCCGATAGAATCCCCACGGTTTGCCCGGCACCGCTCAGCGATGTCGCCAGCCGCGCGATATCCACCAACAGCGCTTCGCTGGCCCGGCCATCTACAGAGCCACTCTGCGTGGCACCGCCGTATTCGGGCAAAATCATCTCGACGGCTGCCAGCGCCGCCACGTCATACAGCACCGCGATGTCGTCGACCACCGCCGTGACGCGGCGGTGCGTTTCCGAGACATGTTGAATGGACAAACCCATATCGCGCATGTCGTCAAGCACTCGATCATCCACACGATTCATCACGATCTCAACCTGAATCCCGCCCCTAGCCGTATGCATCGCCATCCGCGTCGCAGCTCGGGCTAAAGACATCGCACCCTGCCGTACTTGCGCTTCTAAGTCGAGCAGGTTAGCATTGATTTTCTCAGCGTGTGGCGCCTTGGAAAAAGCCTCGATTTTGGCATTCTCCGCCCATGTCTGAGGGGGGGCCAAGGCTCCCATCCACAACGCGGCTACCCCTGCGATCAATTTCAATTGAACTCGGTCTGCCCAGCGCAAATATCCTGTGGTTTGTGTGCTAGCTCGCATGGTCGTCACCTCCTACTGGCTCTATGTTGAAGCCACCCTGAGCCGTCATGTGGGTCGTGGCTCCGTACGCCGGCGAGATCATCCGAACTTCGCGAATGCGGGCGAGCGGAAACAGAAGCGCTAAGTCTTCAATGACGACTGACACACGCTGGTATGGCAGGGAGACGTGGCGCACCTGAACCCCAGGTAGACTGAGCTTTTTTACGACTGCGGCATTGATCCTGGTGGTAAAAATCTCAAGCGGAATCCCATTGCCGATCATACCGATACCGATCGCTGCAGCGGCAGTGGGAAGCGGGGTGCCACGGGTGCGGACTTGGTGGTCGAGGTGCAGTAAATTCACCGTGATTTTCTGCGCCTCGGGAGCCGAGGAATAACGTGAGACCTTGGAAGGCCCAGACTGAGAGCGACATGAGGGGAGCGCCATGAGCCCAAGGCAGCACACAACTGCCAGCCACATGGCTCCTATACCGGTACTGGCATGCGGGTTGTGCGCGAACCGGGGCAACCGGAAAAGAGAAAAAAGAGTCATGCTTTATCTCTCCACTCGTAAGGTTCAGCTGGGCTCCAAAGTCTGACAACGCCGACTCCAAAACCATTTGAACCTGAGATTAAAGCAAGACAAGTACCATTGATTATAGTTTAATTAAAAATACGACGTAGTTTTTATTCACACTTCATTAATAATATATACATATGATTAAAATCATTGGAGTTATATTATAATTGAAAATTATATAAAGTTTTTATTAATACTATAACTTGAATAATAGATCTAACTTAGATAGTCTCAAATAACCTAAGACCGTGTATCAAAGATGAGATGAAGGGGGCAGGGTGAGAAGCCATCTCTACGACGCCCAGCCCTATCGCGCTAAACAACCAGACGCGGTCTTGCTAGACGTCCACCAGAGCAGCCCCCCAAAAGCGATGTGCCGGCCTCCACCACCTCAGCCAAGACCTCAAGCACGCTCCATTCCCCCACCCCGTCCCCACCCAAATCACCATCCTCACCCTCATAGCCCACAAACCCTAATCTCCCACCGTATCCCTTGGCCCCTGCGTGGAGCCGTCTCATCTCCACGCTTTTCCCCTTCTCCAAAATGGTGTAGTATTTTGATTCAAGCGACTCAAAATC
>Ga0214472_10003546_pt1 | contig 16477 bp, 9 predicted proteins | sample RVTome_6_FD_207662 | JGI IMG/M metagenome (GOLD analysis project Ga0214472, IMG submission 207662) | Soil microbial communities from uranium-contaminated site in the Upper Colorado River Basin, Wyoming, United States - RVT140D175 | ecosystem: Environmental > Terrestrial > Soil > Contaminated >... | reverse complement strand
GCTCCGGACCCGCTTGGGCGAGTCGCTTGGTGGCTTCGGGCTCTCCTACGCGCAGTACGAGATCCTGGAGATCCTCGAGGACGAGCCGAAGCTACACGCTGCAGAATTGGCCCGGTGCCTCGGCATTACGCGGCAAGCCGCCCATCGACTCGTACGTCAGCTGGCGTTAGCGGATCTCGTCGATGTATCGCCCAAGGATGGTCGCCTCCGGGTCATCTTGCTGACCCAGACGGGCACGAGGCGGCTTGCCACGTGCAGGAAGTCCCTGAAGGGTGCGGAGCGCGCGATCGAGAAGCTGCCCGCGGACACGCGCATGGCGCTGATGGAGGGATTGGGGGCGGGCAAGGCCGCCCTCGCTCCCCCCCCTTCTCATTGGTGGTGGGACTAACCCCCCCGCTACTCCTCGGGCGTGAAGGAGCCGCCCAGCATCTGTTCGGCCTCCTCGCGGGTGAGGCCGGACAGGACCGGCTCGCCCTCGACCTGCTGGGCGAGCTCCCGCTGCCGGGCCAGCCAGTACTCGGGGATGGCTTCCGGCTTGATGCGCACCGCAATGTTCCGGTAGCGGCTCATGCCGGTGCCTGCTGGGATCAGCTTGCCGATGATCACGTTTTCCTTCAACCCGAGCAGCTGGTCGGACTTGCCCGCGATGGCGGCCTCGGTCAGGACCCGGGTGGTCTCCTGGAACGATGCCGCCGACAGCCACGAATCGGTGGCCAGCGACGCCTTGGTGATCCCGAGGAGCTGCGGCCGCGCCGTCGCCGGCTCGCTGCCGTTCTCCACGGTCTCCCGGTTCGCGTTCTCGAAACGCCGCCGGTCCACCAGGTCGCCGGGCAGGAACTCGGTGTCGCCGGGCTCGATGATCTGCACCTTGCGCAGCATCTGCCGGATGATCAGCTCGATGTGCTTGTCGTGGATGGTGACGCCCTGGCTCCGGTACACCTGCTGGACCTCCTCCACCAGGTGGTGCTGGAGGGCCTGGATGCCCTCGATCCGCAGCTTCTCATGGGGGTTCACAGACCCCTCGGTGAGCTGCTGGCCAACCTCCACCCGGTCCCCGTCGCTCACGGTCAGGCGGGCCCGGAACGACACCTTGTACTGGACCTGCTCGCCGTCGTCTGAGGTGACGGTGACGCGCCGCTCCTTCTTCTCCTCGTCGTCCTCGATGGTCGCGACCCCGGGGAGCTCGGTGATCAGGGCCTCGCCCTTGGGTCGCCGGGCCTCGAACAGCTCGACCACCCGGGGGAGTCCGTGCGTGATGTCCTCGCCGGCCACGCCGCCGGTGTGGAACGTCCGCATGGTGAGCTGCGTGCCCGGCTCGCCGATCGACTGCGCGGCCACGATGCCCACCGACTCGCCGATGTCCACCAGCCGCCCGGTGGCCAGGCTCCAGCCGTAGCACAGGCGGCACACGCCGTAGTCAGCCTCGCAAGCCGTAGCCGAACGCACGTGCACGGTGTCCACGCCCGCCTCGGCGAGCTTCTCGACCATCATGTCGTCGACCGCATCGCCCTTGGACGCGACCTTCTTCCGCTCCACCCTCACGTCCTCGGCCAGGACCCGGCCGAACAGCGAGGTGTCCAGGTGGGCGTTGCGCTCCCGGGTCCCGTGGGGCGTCTCCACCGTCACCCACACCGGGACGCTCCGGTCGGTGCCGCAGTCCTCCTCCCGAACGATGAGCTCCTGGGCCACGTCCACCAGGCGCCGGGTGAGGTAGCCGGAGTCGGCGGTCCGAAGCGCCGTATCGGCCAGGCCCTTGCGGGCGCCGTGGGTGGAGATGAAGTACTCCAGCACCGACAGGCCCTCCCGGAAGTTCGACTTGATGGGCCGGGGGATGATCTCGCCCTTCGGGTTGGCCACCAGGCCGCGCATCCCGGCGATCTGGCGGATCTGCATGATGTTCCCTCGCGCCCCCGAGTTCGCCATCATGTAGATCGGGTTGGTTCGGTCGAACCGGGACTCCATGGCATCCTTCACTTCGTCGGTGGCCTGGGTCCAGATCTCGATCAGCTCCTGCCGGCGCTCGTCGTCGGTGATGATGCCCTTGCGGTACTGGCTCTCGATCTTCTGCGCCTTCCCCTCGAACATGTCGAGGATCTTCGCCTTGTCGGGAGGCGTGGTGACGTCCTCGACGCCGAGCGTCACTCCGGCCCGAGTCGCGTAGTGGAACCCCACGTTCTTCAGGTTGTCCAGGATCTGCTCCACCGTGGCCCGGTCGTACCGGTGCACGCACGTGTCGACCACCTTGCCGACCTCGCCCTTCATGAGGGCCCGATTCACGTACTCGAAGTCGTCGGGGAAGGCCTGGTTGAAGATGAGCTGGCCCACCGACGTCAGGATCACGGGCACGGGCGAACCCCCGTCGGCGGTGACGTCAACCGTCTCCGGAAGGAGATCGGGCGGCAGCGCCTTGCCGGGCAGCCGGACCTTGATGGCGTCGTGGAGCTTGATCAGCCTGTGGTCAAGAGCCATCAGGGCCTCGTTCGCCGACGAGAACCGGGGCACGTCCTCGTCCTTCTCCGGCGGGATGGGCTCCAGGGTCAGGTAGTAGATGCCAAGGACCATGTCCTGGGTCGGCACCGCGACCGGGCGGCCGTGGGCCGGGGACAGGATGTTGTTGGTGGACAGCATGAGGATCCGGGCCTCCGCCTGGGCCTCCGCGGAGAGCGGCACGTGCACGGCCATCTGGTCCCCGTCGAAGTCGGCGTTGAATGCCGTGCAGACCAGGGGGTGGATCTGGATGGCCTTGCCCTCCACCAGGACCGGCTCAAAGGCCTGGATGCCCAGACGGTGAAGGGTGGGGGCCCGGTTCAGCAGGACGGGGTGCTCCCTGATGACCTCCTCGAGCACATCCCACACCTGGGGGCGGGCCCGTTCCACCATCCGCTTCGCGCTCTTGATGTTCTGGGCCAGGCCCAGGTCGACCAGGCGCTTCATCACGAACGGCTTGAACAGCTCCAGGGCCATCTGCTTGGGCAGGCCGCACTGGTGCAGGCGGAGCTGGGGGCCGACCACGATCACCGACCGTCCCGAGTAGTCCACCCGCTTGCCCAGCAGGTTCTGGCGGAACCGCCCCTGCTTGCCCTTCAGCATGTCCGACAGGGACTTCAGGGGCCGGTTGCCGGGCCCGGTCACCGGCCGGCCCCGCCGGCCGTTGTCGAACAGGGCGTCCACGGCCTCCTGGAGCATGCGCTTCTCGTTGTTCACGATGATCTCGGGAGCCTGGAGGTCGAGGAGCCGCTTCAGCCGGTTGTTCCGGTTGATGACCCGCCGGTACAGGTCGTTCAGGTCCGACGTCGCGAACCGTCCACCGTCCAGCTGCACCATGGGGCGGAGGTCCGGCGGGATGACGGGGACGGCGTCGAGCACCATGCCCATCGGCGAGTTCCGGCCCTCCAGGAAGTTCGACACCACCTTCAGGCGCTTGATGGCCTTCAGGCGGCGGGTCCCCTTGGCCGTGGCGATCTGCTCCCGGAGGAACTCGGCCTCCTGGTCCAATCGGAGGTCCATCAGCAGGCGCTTGATGGCCTCGGCGCCCATCCCGCCCTCGAAATAGTCGCCGAACCGCTCCCGGAGCGACCGGTACACGGCGTCGTCGGCCACGAGCTGCTTCACCTGAAGCGCCTTGAAGGCCGCCAGCACCTCGTCGAGGTGGTCGGTGTCCCGCTTGGTGGCCTCGGTGATGCGGTCGACGTCCCGCTGGGCCTCCCGGCGGGCCGCCGAGAGCTGAGCGCCCTTGGCCCCCTCGGCCCCCAGCTCCGCCAGGCGGTCCTCCAGCCCGGCCAGGCGCCGCTTGATCTCCTCGTCGCGCTCCGCCTCGAGCTCCCGCTTCTCCTCCTCGACCAGGTTCTCGATCTCGGGAAGCTCCTTGTGGCGCCGGTCGGTGTCGATCCTGGTGATCACGTAGGCCGCGAAGTAGATGATCCGCTCGAGATCCTTCGGCGGGATGTCCAGGAGGTACCCGAGGCGGCTGGGGACGCCCTTGAAGTACCAGATGTGCGTGACCGGGGCGGCCAGCTCGATGTGCCCCATCCGGTCCCGGCGGACCTTGGACCGGGTGATCTCCACGCCGCAGCGCTCGCAGATGATGCCCTTGAACCGGACGCGCTTGTACTTGCCGCAGTGGCACTCCCAGTCCCGGGTGGGACCGAAGATGCGCTCGCAGAACAGGCCGTCCTTCTCCGGCTTCAGGGTTCGGTAGTTGATGGTCTCGGGCTTCTTGACCTCGCCGTTCGACCAGGCTCGGATCTGGTCCGCAGTGGCCAGACCGATCCGGATCTCGTCGAAGAAGTTCACATCCAGCACGTAGGTGCCTCCGCTCTCTCAGTCATAGTCGGCGCCGGCGGGTTCCCGACGGGACAGGTCGATGCCGAGCTCTTCCGCGGCCCGGAACACGTCCTCGTCGGTCTCCTTGAGCTCGATCTCCTCGCCCTCGGCCGAGCGGACCTCGACGTTCAGGCAGAGGGACTGCATCTCCTTGATCAGGACCTTGAACGACTCGGGGATCCCCGGCTCCGGGATGTTCTCGCCCTTTACGATGGCCTCGTACACCTTGACCCTGCCGAGGACGTCGTCGGACTTGATCGTGAGGAGCTCCTGGAGGGCGTAGGCCGCGCCATAGGCCTCCAGTGCCCACACCTCCATCTCCCCGAACCGCTGCCCGCCGAACTGGGCCTTCCCGCCCAGCGGCTGCTGCGTGATCATGGAGTAGGGACCGGTGGACCTGGCGTGGATCTTGTCGTCCACCAGGTGGAGCAGCTTCATGATGTAGGCAACCCCGACCGTGACCGGCTCCTCGTAGGGCTCACCGATCCGGCCGTCGTACAGGACGGCCTTGCCCACCTCGTTCACGAGCCGATGCCCGTCCGAGTCCGAGTGGGCCTGGCCCAAGGCCTCCAGGATCTCCCACTCCCTGGCCCCGTCGAACACCGGCGAGGCCACGTGTACCGGGCCCTTCAGGTCCCGGCCGTCCTTGGTGAATCCCATCAGGGATGCCCATCCCAGGTGGGCCTCCAGGATCTGACCCAGGTTCATCCGGGACGGCACCCCCAGAGGGTTCAAGATGATGTCCACCGGCGTCCCGTCGGCCAGGAACGGCATGTCCTCCTCGGACAGGATGGTCGAGATGACGCCCTTGTTGCCGTGGCGGCCGGCCAGCTTGTCTCCGTCGGAGATCTTCCGCTTCTGGGCCACGTACACCCGGACCAGCTGGTTCACCCCGGGGGGGAGCTCGTCGCCCTCCTCCCGGGAGAACACCCGGACCCCGATGACCTTGCCGGACTCACCGTGGGGGACCTTGAGCGAGGTGTCCCGGACCTCCCGGGCCTTCTCGCCGAAGATGGCCCGAAGCAGCCGCTCCTCCGGGGTGAGCTCGGTCTCGCCCTTCGGGGTGACCTTGCCCACCAGGTAGTCCCCGGGGTTGACCTCGGCCCCGATCCGCACGATGCCCCGCTCGTCGAGGTCCTTCAAGATCTCCTCGGAGACGTTGGGGATGTCCCGGGTGATCTCCTCGGCTCCGAGCTTGGTGTCGCGAGCGTCGACCTCGTGCTCCTCGATGTGGATCGAGGTCAGCACGTCCTCCTTCACCAGCCGCTCCGAGATGATGATGGCGTCCTCGTAGTTGTGGCCCTCCCAGGGCATGTAGGCCACGACCAGGTTCCGGCCCAAGGCCAGCTCGCCCGATTCCGTGGAGGGCCCGTCGGCGATGACCTGGCCCTTCACCACCTTGTCCTCGGCCCGCACGAACGGCTTCTGGTTCATGCAGGTGCCCTGGTTGGACCGGCGGTACTTCTGGAGACCGTAGGTCCGAAGCCCCCCGGTCCGTTCCCGTACCACGATGTCGTCGGCCGAGACGTCCTCCACGACCCCCGACTCCTCGGCCAGGATCACGTCGCCGGCGTCCACCGCCGCCCGAAACTCTACGCCGGTGCCGATCAGCGGGGCCTCGGACTTCAGCAGGGGGACCGCCTGGCGCTGCATGTTCGCGCCCATCAGGGCCCGGTTGGCGTCGTCGTGCTCCAGGAAGGGGATCAGGGCCGCCGCCACCGAGATGATCTGCTTCGGGGAGACGTCCATGTAGTCGATCTCGGTGGGAGGAACCGAGTCCACCTCGCTGCCCTTCCGTCGGACGAGGATGGACTCGTCTGAGAACCGACCGGTCTTCAGGTCGTACGGCGTGTTGGCCTGAGCGATGACGTGCCGGTCCTCCTCGTCGGCGGACAGGTAGTCGATCTTGCTCGTGACCTTGCCGTTCTCCACCCGCCGGTAAGGGGTCTCGATGAACCCGAACTGGTTGATCCGGCCGTACGTGGACAGCGAGCCGATGAGGCCGATGTTCGGGCCCTCGGGCGTCTCGATGGGGCACATCCGGCCGTAGTGCGAAGGGTGCACGTCGCGGACCTCGAACCCGGCCCGCTCCCGGGACAGGCCGCCAGGGCCGAGGGCCGAGAGGCGCCGCTTGTGGGTCAGCCCGGCCAGCGGGTTGGTCTGGTCCATGAACTGCGACAGCTGGCTGGTCCCGAAGAACTCCTTGATCGAGGCGACCACCGGGCGGATGTTGATCAGCGTCTGGGGGGTGATGGCCTCGACGTCCTGGGTGGTCATGCGCTCCCGCACCACCCGCTCCATGCGCGACAGGCCGATCCGGATCTGGTTCTGGATCAGCTCGCCCACCGAGCGCAGTCGCCGGTTGCCGAAGTGGTCGATGTCGTCGGCCTCGTAGCCCTCCTGCCGGGCGTGGAGCTTCACCAGGTACCGGACGGTCTTCAGGATGTCCTCGTACGCCAGGATGCCCTTGTACTTCGGCCCGCCCTCGCCCTGCTCGTCCTTCTGGAGGGCGGCCCACACCCGGAACCGAGGCTGGGCCCAGGCCTTCTTGTCGGGACCCTCGAGCTCCGCAAGCTGCTTGGCCCGGCTCTTCAGCTGCTTGTGGAGCACCCCCTCGGCCGCCTCGAGCTTCTTGTCGACCTTGTGCCGGCCCACCCGGGCCAGGTCGTAGCGCTTGGGGTTGAAGAACAGGTTCTCGAGGAGCGTCCGGGCCGACTCCGCCGTGGGCGGCTCGCCCGGCCGGAGCTTGCGGTAGATGTCCTCCAGGGCCTCCTCGGGGGTGGTGAAGTGGTCCTTCTCCAGGGTGAGCTTGATGGACTCGGCCTGGTCGAACAGCTCGAGGATCTCCTCCCCGGACCATCCCAGGGCCTTCAGCAGGACCGTGACGCTCTGGCGTCGCTTGCGGTCGATCCGGACCCCGACCGTGTCCTTCTTGTCGACGTCGAACTCCAGCCAGGCCCCTCGGGAGGGGATGATCTTGGCTACGTAGACGTCCTTGTCCGAGGTCTTGTCCAGCTCACGGCTGAAGTAGACCCCCGGGGACCGGACCAGCTGGGAGACCACCACCCGCTCGGTGCCGTTGATGATGAAGGTCCCCCGCTCGGTCATCACGGGGAAGTCCCCCATGAAGACCTCTTGCTCCTTGATCTCGCCCGTGGACGTGTTGATGAACTCCGCCTGGACGAACAGCGGCTTGGCGTAGGTGATGTCCTTGTCCTTGCACTCCTCCTCGGAGTGCTTGGAGTCATTGAAGTGGTGCTTCTTGAAGTAGAGCTCGAACTGCTCGGTGAAGTCCCGGATGGGCGTGACTTCCTCCAGGACCTCCTTTATGCCCTCGTCCAGGAGCCACTGGAAGGAGACTCGCTGGATGGCAACGAGGTCCGGTAGGGGGAGGACCTCCTCGAGCTTGGCGAAGGTGAGGCGTTCGCGGACAGGAACAAGGGCGTCAGGCAAAGACTCTCCCCCCTAGGTGGAATGACACGCCTGGGACTTGGGCATGCGGAAAGCGGCACGGCAAACGAGTAGTGTACGGGGGAATCCGCGCACAGTCAACTGGGGCCGGAGGAAACCCGGTCCAGCGGCCCGAAGGGTACTCCCGCCGCCCCTCCGGGTCAACCCCGCGCGGGGGGGGCTCCCGGTCCGCCTTTGGGCACGAGGGCCAGGTAGCGGGCCTCCACCGATCCGGCCAACCGCTCGTAGGACCGCTCGGACCGCACGTGCCGTCGGCCCCTCGCCCCCATCCGCCTTGCCGCCTGCGGGTCGGCCAAGAGCCCGGCCACGGCCGCGGCGAAGGGCTCCTCCTCGAAGGGTGCGACGGCGCCGCCTTGGCTCGCGGCGATCAGCTCGGCCTGGTCGGGGATGGGCGTCCCCACCACGGGCACCCCCAGGGCCAGGGACTCCACGGCCTTCGTGGGCGAGCTGGCGACGTACAGGGCCGTGGTGGGGATGGGCGAGACGGTGACCGATGCGAGCCCCAGGTAACGCGGGACCTCCGACCGGGGAACCGGCCCGAGGACCAGGACGTGCTCCCCGAGCCCCAGCTCCTCGGCATACCGTCGGAGCCGATCGCCCTCACCATCGGAGGCCGGACCCAAAAGGACCCACCGGGCCTCCGGCTGGAGCCGCCGGACCCGCGCCGCCACCCGGACCACGAAGTCGAGCCGGCGCTTCGGGTCGATCGCCCCGAAGTACAGGACCACGGGAGCGGTGGAGAGCCCGAGCTCCTCGCGGAGCCGCTCCACCTGCCTCTTCGACGGAGCCCGAGGAAGCTCGGAGCCGAGCGGGAACGCCATGACCCGGTCGGGGGCCACACCCTGCACGATCAGCCGCCGCCGCATCTCCTCGCTCACGGCGAGGACGAGGTCGGCTCGCCGGAGGAGCCATCTGCGGACGCCGATCCCCAGCCGCGCCGCCGGGGCAACGACCGCCGGCGCCGGAACCTGCCGGTCCCGGGAACCGGCGACAAGGGCTTCGAGGACTGGGAAGGAGAACTGGAAGACGAACCGGGCCCCGGTGCGTCGGCGCAAGAGGACGGCGAGGCATCCGGCGGTCACAGAGTTCCGCACCTGGACGATGTCAAACCGCTCCCGGCCGGCCACCCTGGCCGTCCTCCACAAGAGCCGGACCCATCCCCACCTGCGCCCCCAGAACGCCCTGGCCGAGCTGCCCTCGGGCCCAGGCTCGAGGTGAACGACCGTCCCGTTCCACCCGGTCACCGTGGACCGCGAGACCGCGGGGGACTGCATCACCCAGGTGACGTGGTGTCCCCTGGCGGGGAGCAGGCCGGCGTAGACGGTCTCCATCAACGGGTGGTCGGTGGGGAACCGCTTTCCCGGGACCATGAGGATCCGGAGGCTGGGAAGGCCGGAGCGGCCGGGGAGGGCGGAGCGGCTGGCGCTCCTGTTCGCGCCGTTCACAGGTTCTCCCTGCACCAGCGCTCCAGCAGAAGCAGCGACCAGGTCCGCGCACCGCGCCCGTACCCGTCGAGCGACGACAGGGGTTCCGGGCGAAGGATGCCGGCGTGCATGGCGGCGCCGTCCCTCAGGTACCCGCTCGCCCACCGGTCGAGCTCGCCCATCCACACGTCCCAGGGAGCGCTGAACCCCTTCTTCGGACGCTCCACCACCTCCTTCGGCAGGACGGGGCCCATGGCGCGCTTCAGCAGACCCTTCGCCTCGCCGCCGGGAAGGCGGACGGACGCCGGCAAGGCGAAGACCGCCTCCACCAGGCGATGGTCGAGGAACGGAGGCCTGACCTCCAGGCCGACGGCCATGCTCGCCCGGTCGACCTTCGTCAGGATGTCGTCCGGCAGGTACGTCTTGAGATCCAGGTACTGCATCCGGGTGAGGGGGTCTAGCTCCTCACGCCAGTACCGCCGGAAATGCCAGTAGTCGTCGTACCCCTCCAGCTCGTCCTGGAGCGACGGGCCGAGGAGCCCGCGCTTCTCCTCCGGCGAGAACAGCTCCAGGAGCCGGGCGTACTGCCGGAACGGGTCGAGGGCGATGTCCGAGAGCCACCGCCTCCTCCGCGATCCCGCGAGCTTTGCGAGAGGCCCGAGGACCCCCCTGCGCAGGGCGAGCGGGACGAAGCCCACTTTCTGCCTCAACAACCATCTCCGGTACCACCCGTAGCCGCCGAACAGCTCGTCCCCCCCGTCTCCGGACAGGACCACCTTCCCCTCGTCGCTCGCGAGCTCGGCCACGCGCATCGTCGGGACGGCCGAGCCATCGCCGAACGGCTCGTCATAGGCGTCGCCGACCCGGTCGAGCGCCTCCTTGACCGAACCCACCCCCACGACCCACTCGCGATACCCGAGGTCGAAACGGGCCGCGACCAGTCGCGCGAACTTCGTCTCGCTGTGCTCGGCCACGTCGAACCCGATCGAATACGCGCGGAGGGCATCGTCCGAGACGCTGGTCGCGAGCGCCGCGATGGTGCTCGAATCGATCCCTCCGCTCAGGAACACGCCGACGGGGACGTCGGAGACCAGGTGGGCACGGACCGAGTCCTCCAGCAGCTCGCGAACGCAGGACGCCGCCTCTTGGACGCCGATCTGCGCCGGGCTTGCGTCCGGCCTGACGTCCCAGTACCGCCGACCCTCGAGACGGCCACCGTCGAAGACCAGGATCTCGCCGGGAGACACCTTCCTGATCCGGGCGTAGGCCGTCTTCGGCGTCGGGACGTACAGGTATGTCAGGAAGTCGGCGAGGGCGCTTCGATCGGCAGTCCGGTCGAACCCCGGTACGGCGAGGATGGCCTTGGGTTCGGAGGCGAACAAGAGCCGCCTGTCGTCCCACGAGTAGAACAGCGGCTTGATGCCCAGGCGATCCCGCACCAGCAGGACACGGGGCATCGACGCACGTCCCATCGCCGCCGCTCTCCGGTCGTACAGGGCATAGGCGAACATGCCTCGGAGTCGTTCGACGTGATCCTCGCCCCACTGCTCGTACGCGTGGACGATGACCTCGGTGTCGCTGTTCGACCGGAACCGGTGGCCGGCGGCCTCCAGCTCCCTGCGGAGCTCGCGGTAGTTGTAGATCTCGCCGTTGTGGACCACCCACACCGTGCCGTCCTCGTTGCCCATGGGGTTCCGGCCCGCCGGCGAGAGGTCGATGATCGACAGGCGGCGATGGCCCAACCCCACCCCGTGGTCCTCCCACACGCAGAGGTCTGCGTCGTCGGGCCCCCGGTGGGCGAGCGCGTCGCTCATCCGGCCGAGCGTGTCGCGGCTCGCACCCTCCGGGTCGACGATGCCGGCGATGCCGCACATCAGGCCGGGACCCCCCGGACGGTCACGGTTGCCGCCGCTCCAACCACCGGGCGGATGGCCCGACGAAGCCCTGAGGGAGCCGGAGGTTGGTTCGTGGCGACGACGCGGAGGCCCATCTCCTCGAACCAGCGGAGGACCTCTGGGTACGTGTGGTGGGTTGCCACAGGCGCGGCGTACCAGTCGAAGATGCAGTGAGGATGGGGGTCGAGCCGGACGAACCGACCGACGACGCCGGCAAGGCCCAGGCGTTCCAGCCATCGCCGCAGCCGATAGAGCCGTTCGGTGAACCGGAGGAGCTCGGGGATCGAGCGCTTCGTCGTCCGGGCTCGAAGCGCCCGATCGACGGCCTCGTACAGCGCGTTCCCCTGCCCGTATACGTGCACCGATAGAGATCCCCCGGGGGCTAGAACGCCCGCCAGGCTCTCCACGGCCCGCCGGGCATCCCCCGTGTGCATCAGCACGCCGATGGAGAAGATCACGTCGAACGTGCCCACATCGAACGGCAGTGCGAAGATGTCGGCCTGCACGACCTGGATGGCCTCCTCATCTCGGGTGTTCGCGGCCGCGGGATCGACCCCGTCTCCCAGATCCACGGCGAACACCCGTCCCCCCAGGCGCGCGGCCCAGGAGCTGTATCGGCCGTTGCCCGAGCCGGCGTCGAGGACCAGCTTGCCGCGGAGGTCCACCTCCCTCAGGAGGGATTTGCGGAGGAAGACGGCCCGCTCCCGCTGGGCGTCGTAGACGGGATCGTCCCACCCGAACCTCGCGTACTCCGTCCACTCGAAGCCGAACCGCTCGATGGTCGACCGCTTGAGCTCGTGGAGCCGGTCGGGACGGGCCGGTGAGGGCTCCTCCGGTTCGAGCTCCCGGACCAGGTCCGGGTGGTCCCGGCGGAAGTCGCGGATGGCAGCGTCGCGGAGCGATCCGGTGAGCAGGCGGGGGACCCCCCGCATCACGGGGTACCACAGTCGGCACGACTTCCCCACGCACCTGAGGATCGCGGCCTCGCCATCGTCGCCGGCCCGGGCAGGGGCGTCGGCGAGCTCGAGCCGCGAGCGACAATGGGGGCACCGCAGGTAGGCGATCGCCCAAGTCCTCACGGCCGCACCGCCCTGACCACGAACCGCCCCGCCCGCTCGGGACCGGAGGCAACGTTGAACCGACGAAGGAACAGCCACCGGAGGAGGCGGCGGGCCGCCCGGAGGTCGTATGCGCCGTTCGATACGAGCCGCCAGACCCACGGCCCGAAGAGCGGCGAGAGACGATGCTGGAACCGCACCTCGCCGATCTCGAAGCCGGCGGACTCCACGAGGCGGGTGAGCTCCTCGAGGCTCGGACGCGGGTAGTCCCACGGGTTGGCGTGCATGCGGGGGGAGGGAGTCGTGAGCACCAGTGCGCCGCCGGGCCGCAGCCGGTCGCCGACACCCCCCAGGACCCCCTCCCGGTCCTCGGGTGGAACGTGCTCGAGCACCTCGATGCACACCGCGGCGTCGAAGTCCCGGCCGAGGCCCTCGACCTCGTCCATCGAGCGAAGGTCGCCGGGTAGGAAGGTGGCCTCCGCCACGAGCAGCCGGGCGAAGGCGACTGCGCGCTCGTTGTAGTCCACGCCGGTCACGCGGTAGCCCCGCTCGAGCAGCCGCTTGGCGCCAAGGCCCGGTCCGCACCCGACATCGAGGACGTGGGCCGGTGGCGGGGGCAGCAGGTCCGCGGCCATGGCCATGTAGCCATCGAAGTCGATCCTCGGCCGGTCGGCCGGACCCCACACGAACTGGTCGGGCAGGTAATACCGCTGCCGGTAGTCCTTCAGCGGGTCGTCGGCGAAGGCCGGTCTCTGGCCGCTCATCGCCGCACGACCCACAGCTGCTTCTGGTTCATCACGCGCAGCTTCTCCATGCCGCCGAAAGCCCGGATCAGCGTTCGGGCGATCGCCTGGAACCGTTCGTCTCCGACCCGCCCGTGCACCAGGCCCATCAGGGCCCCGAAAGCTCCCCCCGTCTCGGGTGCTGGGTAGAAGCACGCCCTGCGGAACCTCTCGATCCGAAAGCCGGCTTCCTGGAGGGCCCTCTGCATGTCGCGCTTTCCGAAGAACCGCTCGAAGACCTTCGGGGCGGCCTCGCCGGACCGCCGGCCCCTGGGGCGTCCCGCGACTTCCCCGGCCAGTCGGTCCAGGGCCCGGAGGACCCTCAGGGTCCGCCGGAGCGGCGTGACGCAGACCAGCCTCCCCCCGTCCCGGAGCACGCGGCGGACCTCGGATAGCGCGCGCCCGGCGTCGGGGATGTGCTCGATCACGTCGGCCAGCACGACCAAGTCGAACGACTGGTCCGCGAACGGCAGCCGCTCGGCGTCCGACTGAACCACGTGCGTCCCCTCGACGCCGCTCTCCAGCAGGTTCCGCCGCGTGAGCTCGACGTTCGCGTCGGCGACGTCTGCGGCGACGACCGTTCGGCACCGCTCCGCGAGCAGCAGGCTCACGTCCCCCGCCCCGCATCCGAGGTCGAGCGCGCGGCCCACCGGCGCCCGGATCGACGCCAGGATCTCGTCGTTCCGGCGCCGGTAGACCGACGCGGCGTACACGCGCTGGTGACGCGGATACCGCGCCTCCCAGGACGAGTCGTGTCCCTCCCACTTCCGCCGGTAGAACTCCTCCACGGTGGCACGATCGGTGGACGGCGCGGGCCGAGGGTTCATGCCGCCATCAGCTCCATCTCGCGGCCGACCCTTCGGTCGAGCACGACCGCCGTGCCCGTCCATGCGACGAACCGGAGCAACGTGGCCACGGCGGCGCCGGTCGCTCCGAACGCGGGCACCAACAGGAACAGCAGGAGCAAGTAGTCGAGCGCGTCGAGGCCGTTGACCGCGGCCACGACGCGGGCCCGGCCCATGGCGAGCAGGAGCCCCGGGAGCCACACGTAGGGCGTCCATACCAGCTGCCACACCATGATGCGCACGAGGGGGACCGCTCCCGAGAATCCGGCACCGAACACCCACGGCACGACCCACCCGGCGGTAAGCGTCACGACGATGCACGCCGGGATCACCAGGGTCGCGATCATCCGCTTCATCTGCTCGGACAGACGCCGCGCCAGCTCGAATCGGCGTTCGTGGACCAGCCGGGACATCTCCGGGTAAACGGCCTGATAGATCGGGTTGAACAGCCCGGCCAGCGGGTCGGACACCGACCGAGCCAGGCGGTACAGGCCGACGCTCCGGGTCCCGGCGAACAGGCCAAGCACGAGCACGTCGGCCCTGGCGGTTACCAGCCTGCTCGTCCCGCTGAGGTTCGAGTAGGCCACGAACCCCAGGATGCGCTTGAGGTCTCCTCGGAGCGCGTGCAGGGGCGCGTCGGCCCATCGCGCCAGGCCGAGCTGGCGCGAGGCGGCGGCGGCGAGGGTCGCCAGCACCGTCGCACTCACGGCTCCGGCGAACAGGTACGCCCAGAGCACGGGGACGATCCGTGCGCCCACCACGACGACCACGGCGGCCACCGCCGCCAGCCGCACCACCATCTCTGCCGCCGACTGGTAGGCCAGCCACCGGAAGCGGTTGGCCACGCGAAGCAGCGCTGTCGATGTCGCGACCGGGATGGCGACGACCGTCGAGACCGCGTACATCCGGATGGCGTCTCCGGCCCCCTCCCCTCCCACGAACAGCCGGGCCGTCCAGTCGGCCGTCCAGATGAGCACCGCACCGGCCGCCACGCCGACCACCGCATCGACCAGGTAGCACAGCTTCACCACGGCCGCCGCCCCCACCGGGTCACCCTTCGTCCGGAACTCGACCACGAACTTGATGGCGGCTTCCCAGATCCGGGAGTCGAGCAGCTGCTGCACCACGGCGACGAGGCCGATGACCAACGCGAGGACCCCGTACCTCGACGCGCCGAGCGCCCTGGCCAGGATGATCCCTTGCGCGAACGAAGCGGCCACGACCACGCCGTTCGAACCGAGGAGCCACGCGGAGTTCGCCGCCACCCTCCCGAGGACCGGGTCCTGCGAGATCCGCCGCGTCACCACCGAGACCCCACCCTTCCGGTCCGGGGATCGAGGCTCCGGTCGAGCAGCTCCCGGTACAGGTCGGCGAGGTCGTTCGCCAGCCGCTCGATGGTGAACCGGTCGCGAACCGTCTCCCTGGCGGCCGCCCCCATGCGGTGAGCCTTGGTGGCGTCCTCCAGCAACCCGAGGACGGCGGTCGCCACGGCGGTGGGATCCCCCGGGGGGCACAGGTGTCCGGTCCTCCCGTCCACGACGACGTCGGCGACGCCACCCACCCGGGTCGCCACGACGGGCGTGGACGCGGCGGCGGCCTCGATGAGGGCCACGGGGGTTCCTTCGTTCCGGGACGTCAGCACCGCGACGTCGATGGCTCCGTAGAGGCTCCGAAGGTCCTTCACCCACCCCAGGAACCGGCACCGGTCTCCCAGCTCGCGCCTGGCCCGCGCCTCCAGGGAGGCTCGGAGCTCCCCGTCGCCGGCCACCACGAACGTCACGTCGGGCCGCTCCCGCCGGATCCGGGCGGCGGCCTCCAGGAAGGTCGCGTGGTCCTTGACGGGAACCAACCGGCCGACGATGCCCACGACCGGCCCGTCCTCCGGGAGCCCCAGCGCCCGGCGCCATGCCACCCGGTCGCCGTCGGCCTCGAGCAGGTCGCCGAGGTCCAGTCCAACGGGGATCACCCGCCACTGGGAGGGCCGGCCGATCCCGAGCGAGAGCAGCTCGTCGCGAACAGCCGGCGACACCGCGATCAGAGCGTGGGAGATCAGGGCCAGCGACCGCTCCGCGGCCACGTACGCTGCCGACACCGGCCGGGAGAAGTAGCCCTCCAGGACGTGGCCGTGGAAAGTGTGGACGACCACGGGGACCTTGGACCGCCACGCCGCGATCCTGCCGAGGGCGCCGGCCTTGGCCATGTGCGTGTGCACGACCTGTGGCCGGCGGGCCGACAGCAAGCGAGCGAGGGCTCGAAGGGCCTTCAGGTCGTGGGCCGGATGCAGCGCTCTCCGAAGGTCCGGGAGGTGGGTGTTGGGGACGCCGTGGGGGATCTCGATCCGCCCCTCCTCGGCCTCCTCCGCGCCCCACAGAAGCTCGGTCTCGTACCCGAACGAGCGAAGGACGTCGGTGAGGAGGACGGCCTGACGGGCGGGCCCGCCGACGTTCAGGCGCGTGATGACCCGGACCACGGTTGGAGCTCCGGCGGAGGGCGGCACGTCCCTCATCTCTTCCGCCCGGCGACCGCGACGCGGTCCCCGACTCGGGCGTAGAGCGCCTCGGTCTCCTCCACCACCCGGTCCCAGCCGAACCCCTCGGCCCGGCGCCGGGCCTGGCGACCCATCCGCTCCCGAAGCTCCTCGTCCTGGAGGAGCTTCAGCATCCGCTCGGCCAGCTCGCC
>Ga0214472_10003545_pt1 | contig 16478 bp, 19 predicted proteins | sample RVTome_6_FD_207662 | JGI IMG/M metagenome (GOLD analysis project Ga0214472, IMG submission 207662) | Soil microbial communities from uranium-contaminated site in the Upper Colorado River Basin, Wyoming, United States - RVT140D175 | ecosystem: Environmental > Terrestrial > Soil > Contaminated >... | reverse complement strand
AAGCGGCGGGAACGTGTAAAGTTCCGTGTCCTCCGCTGTCGTGCCGATGAGATAGGTCGTGTCGTCGTCCGCCGGGATTTCGTCCACCATCGCGTAGTGATCCGTGCCGGCGCTCGGCGGCCAGTCGTTCGCGCCTTCGTCGGCAATCGGCATATAGTGCGTTCCCGACAGGTCGCCGCCACCCCCCGGACCCGGCACCTCCGCGTACAGGTTGGCCGTGCTGTTGCCGCCCATGATGTAGTAGTCGTCGCATTGCGGGGCCTCCGTACCACCGACGCCGAGGATGACGCTTGCGCCGAACTGGTTGCTCCCTCCCTGCAAGTCCTTGGACGTAGCGGTGGCGACCGCCACACCGTCAACGAACACGCGCGCGTTCCCGGTATTGCCGATGTCGAGCGCCAGGCACATATGATGCCACACGCCAAGCGCGAGGATGCCGGCCGTACTCGACGCATGCAGTTCAAAGCCAGCGCCAAGGATATCCAACGATCCATCCGTATTGAGCGCGATGCTACAGTGTACGTCAGTACCATCCTGGACTCGGAGCGCGGTATGCCCTGCGAACGTCGTATTCAGTCTGTACGCCACGCCAATGATGAAGTAGCGGTACGTCGCGGGAAAGTCTCTCCGTAGAACATCAACGCCGTCCGCTGCCTGCCCGTAGTCGTAGCGCGTGGCCGCACCTGTGACGACGGAGCCAACGGTGCCCGATGTGTAGCGCCGGGGGATCTGCGCAGCGCTGCGCGTGTCGAACGTGTCACCGTGGAGGAAGGCGAGTGTCATGTCGTGCCCCTAACTGAGTATCGTCGCCGGCCGCAAGTGCCACGTCCCGGCGGCCGTGTCGTTTCCGAAGAGGTACAGGATCGCTCCGTTGCCGATGGCGACCGCCCCGATGGGATCACCGTCGAAGTCGTCAATCGTGATCGTTTCGTCGGCGCCGGTCCCGGCATTCCAGACGTAGGCCATGATGTCCGGTTGGAGCGTCGTCGCGTCCGGCATCGTGATCGTCGGCGTCGTGCTCCCGTAGACGTGCCATGCCACGGCCGCGCGCGGGTTGAACGATATCGTGCCGACGATGGCCCCGGAGTCCCACGCGCCGCGGAAGAAGGCGGCCTCCGATATCATCCGGTCAGCGCCTTCCATGCCTTCGCGCCGGACACGATGAAGATGACGAGCGTCGTCGTGTCGCCGGCCGCGAGCGTCCCGATCGTCGTCGCGCCACCCTTGAGCGTCAGCGAGTCGGCAGAGTTATTCCAGAGAAAGTAATGCGGTCCGCCGCTCTCTCGATCCGCCGCCGCCTCGACGATCACGGACAGCCCGGCTCCCGCCGGCACAAGCTCGAACGCGCAACCCTCCGCGCTGACGATGGTCAGGTCCGCCGAGAACTGCCGCCTCCCGCCGCCGCGATAGATGAAGTCCTCCGCGATGGTGCTGCCGTCGATGTCCTCGACGAGCGTGATCGACCGGATGCTGCCAGACGAGAAGTCATCCGCCGAGAGCGGCAGATAGAGGTCCATTTCCTCGGCGTAGCGGACCGGAACGAAGAACTCGCACCCCGCCTTGACAATCTCACCGACGGCCGGGGGCGTGGTGAACGTCACGATGCCCGTGATCGCGTTGACCGTCCATCCCGAGCCCTGCGGCGTGTCGTCGATCGAGACGAGCACGGTCCCCACGTCGGGCTTCGTGATCGGCGCGTAGACTGTCTGCGAGCCAGACGCGAACGCCTGCCGTAGCTGGTAATCCGTCGTCGTCCCGTCGCCAACACCGAGCAGGACATCCGTGCTGGCCGGTGTGCTGCCGTCCTGGAACATCTGCGGCGTCGCGTCGGGATCGGTCGTATAGTCGAGAGGCGCCTTGAACGGGAACGTGTTCGCCGGACCGAGCCGCGCAGTATAGTGGTCCCTGACCGACACCACTTGCGCGTACGTGCGCAGACCATAGGCCACGTCGTAGCGTCGGCGCGGGCGTGACCAGCGGGCGACGGCCTCCGTCACGCCGCTGTCTGTCGTGATGAGGCTCGTCGAGAAGCCCGGCCCGCCGACGCTCCCGTAGCTGATATCGGTCGGAAAGAGCGCGTCATGGTACGCCATCAGCGCGGCCTCACGGCGCTCTGCGCACGGGAGGCGATCTGCTTCTCGGAGCGCCGAAAACTGTTCGCGTCCGTCGCGCCGTAGACGTTGACGATGGTTGTCCCGCCGCCGCCCTCGATGCCGAGTCGCCCGCTGCGCGTGCGCTTGAGCGGCACGATGGCCTCCGGCTCGCCGCGTTCGGCGATCGATCCGATCTGCCCGCCGCCGTACGAGAAGAGCGACGGCTGGCTGACGACGCCGCCGTCGGCGAACGGCACGATCCCGCGCGTCGAGAAGACATTCCCCATGGCCGACGCCGTCGTGCTGCCAGTCGATGAGGTATAGGAGCTGATGAGTTGCCCGATATCGAGCGCTGTTTCCTCCGTTGCTTGCTGTAGCAGGATTGCGGCGACGCGCGCAGCGAAGTTTTGCAGAGCGCCAACCGCCGTCTCGACGCCGGTGAGGAAGTCGATAGCCGCACCCTGGAACGCGCCGGCGTATCCGGCCGACGACGCTTGAAACTCTGCCTGCGCCCTCGCGGCCTTGCGCTCCGCGTCGGCGAGCGCGCTGACTGTGACAATCCGCGCTTCCTCCTCCACGACAAGCCGCGTGATGAGGGGCGGCGGAAGCTCGGCAGCCTCGGCAAGCGCGCGGATGTTCTCGACCGACGCCCGGTATCCTGGTTGCGCCGCGCGCACGGCTTGCTCGGATGCCTCGATGGCATCCGCCAACGATGACGCGGCCGCTGCAACCTCCGCGCCGGGGTCGTAGTCAGAACGCCTCACGTCGGCGCGCGAGCCGCCGACATCGCCAGAAACGGCCCTGTCGAAGCGACTCACGAGTCGCCCCGCGGTTGTCGCCGCGCCAGACGGTACGCCGGCGTCGAGTAGCCGCTGCTGCGCCACGAGACCTGCGACCGTCTGGCCCGACAGCAGCGCGTAGCCCCGCGCCAGGTCTTCGATGATCGCCTTGCGCGCCTTGAGCTGATCGTTCAGCGCGCGCTCTGGCTGCACGGGATCACCGGCGCGCGCTTTGGCGGCATCGAGGTCCTTCTCCGCTGCTGCAATGTCGCGTTCGATGTCGCCAAGGCTTGGGATCCGAGATAGTCGCCTTTCTTCGGACTTGCGTGCGAACTCTTTCAGGAGATTGGACTGCGTGTACGAGAAGAGCGGGCTTTGCTGGGGCAACGACCCGGCCGCCGCCGGATCATCCTGCAATTCCACAGCCTTGTCGTACTGTTGAGTGAGAGCGTCCAGCCTGTCCTGAGCCGCGCGGACGGCCGCGTCTGCCGCGAACTCTGTCCCGCGCCCAGAGAGCACGCGCAACCTCCGCTCTGCTTCCAGGACGCGCGATAGCGAGTCAGCGTAAGTATCGGCGGCATCTGCTGCCTTGCCGAAGCCCAGCGCCGAGCTGAGTGCGCTCGTCACAATCGACGCGACCGCCGCCGCGGCGGCAATCAGCGGAGTGACAATCAGGACGCGAGTGAAACCAACCCACGCGCGGGACATGAGGGTAGTTGCGAAGGCCGCGGCGCGCGCTGTCACGGATGCGCTGGCCTGGGCCGTCGCCACAGCCGTCACGGCCGGCGCAATCGGCGCGATGCTGTACGGGATGCGGACAAGCTCGCCGCTCCACTGGTTGACGGCGAGACGGTAACGAATCGCACTCGCGGCCGCCGCGTCCGTCGCTGGCACCGATGCAGCGACCGCCGCCGTGCCTTGCACCGTTGCGACCGTCGCCACGCGCTGGGCGGACGCGCCGGCCAACGTTGCCAGCGCGGCGGCCTTATCGACGTCGATGCTCGTTTCTGTTGCTTCGCGTCCGGCGATGGTCGCGAGTGCGGCGCGCCTGTCTACCCCGATGCTCGCCTCTGTCGCGGCGGCGGCCTCACGGGTCGCAGCAGCAGCGGATTTGTCCGCGGCGGCAGCCGCGGCAGAGACGCGACGCACAGGTTCCGCCGCCGCCGTCGCACTGCGCGCCACCCTGTCGTATCCGTCGCCGAGCGCAGCCGTGCCCTTCTGCGCCGCATCCGTCGCCGCCTGCGCCCGCTGAAGCTCGACGACCAGCTTGTCAACGTTGGCTTCGAGAAACAGAATCGGCATCAGCCCGCGCGGCCTCCATGTACGCGGCGTCCATCTCGCGGAAGAGCCGCAACATCTCGGCACGGTCGCCGAGTCCGGTGTAGCCGTGGATGTCCAGCCACGCGACGATCTCGGCCGTCGTGATCGGCAGATGCCCGTAGCCGGTGTTCCCGCGCGCCGCGCTGAGCTGCCAGAACCCCTGCCAGACGTGTGACAGGTCCGCGCGTAGCATCGGCCTGTCGAGCAGCACGGAGGGAGTCCGCCCGGCGCGTGCCTCGCTTTCCAGCACGCGCCGTTTCCCGGCATCCCGCCCGTACCGCAGCTCCCACGTCAGGCAGCATCGGAGTTTTTTGCCGCCTCCAGAACGGCGATCTCGTTGAAGTTGGCATCGCGCATGGCTTCCGTGAGTACCCACGACTTGAAGCGCCTGTAGCGCGGGTCCTTGAGGATCGGCGCGACGGTGTCCGGGCTACACTCCATCGGCTTGCCGTCGGAGCCGTCGAAGCCCTCCCACCCCAGCACGATCTCCGCCGCGACGGCCTCGCAATGGAACGCCTCACGCGCATCCTCACGCGGCATCGTCTGGTGCAGTTCACGCACGCGCTCGCGCTCGTGCTCGCGGAGGTATCGCTGGTATCGGTCGCTCGCAATGCTGGCAACCTTGACGCGCATCCCTGCGTCCGGCTGCGGCGTGTACGGCAACCAGACGCCTTCGCGCTCACGCTTCGGGTCGAGCCTGTCAAGCGCAGCCATCAGACCGGCCACCGCGCGACCTGGAACTGCATCGTGAGCGCGCCAAGCGTCGTTTCCTTGGAGGCGTAGGCGAGCGGCACGAACACGTCCTGGTTGCTCCCCTGAGGGAACGCGCTGCCGTCGGTGAAGTTCCCGGATGGCGAGTGCAGGATGTAGCTGTTGCCGTGCGCGTCGAGCACTTCCAACGCAAGGCTCGTGTCGGTGAACGCGAGGTACTTGGCGAGGTTCGTATTGTTCGCGTAGTAGGCGTTCATGTTGATCGTGGCGTTGAACTGGCCTGTGCCGATGGACTCCGGCCCCAACTCGCCGAAGATGTTGCGCTCGCGCAGGTTGTTCTGGATTGCCACCCCCCACTCGGACATCGGGAAGGACGTGCCGTCCACGAGCACGGCGCGGACGTGATCCACGCCGTTGATGAGCCGATTCGTCGGCGCGGCCACCGGAGTGCCGGCCGCCGTGCTCGTGGCGAAGACCTCGCCCTTGCCGAGCATCGTCGTCGTGATATCCGTGAGCCCGCCAGCGCGCGCCGACAAGTTCATGCCTCCGAAGACCAGCCCGGAGAACACGCGGAAGTTACTCGCGATATCGGAGTATGCGCGCTCCCATGACCACGAGCGAAACGTGTTCCCGTCGTTGATGTGCGCGCCCTGCTCGATCTCGCCGGAGTCGATGGCCGACTCGTTGACAAGCGTGATCCCGTCCACGACGGCGGTGTCGTTGGTCGTGCTCGTCGTTTCGAAAGACACGAGCCGGCAGCGGAACTCGGCGCCGTTGGTCGCAAAACCCTTGACGCGGATCCACCGCCCCGGCGTGTGGGCGGTCGCCCAGTTGAGGCTGGTGACACCTGCCGCGAGCAGTTTGTTGCCGGCCGCGATGGCCTCCAACGTGATCGACGCCGAGAGCGTGGTCGTCACGGCGGCGGCCCACGTATCGGCCTGGTCGGCCATGAGCGCCGCGAGCAGCCAGTCGTCCTGAGCGCCGTACGACCAGCGAGCGGTCAGGCCGCCTTCGACCTTGCTGTCGGTGCGCGCCACGTCCTTCACGCGACGGCTGCCCAACTCGTCGGATACGGTTGTGGCCATCGCTGTCTTGAGTGAGTCGGCGGCGATGCGCTGGACGTTCCAGTTGCCGCTCGGGGCCGTGCCGAAAGTCGTCTCGACCTTCATTCGCCCGATGATGTCGTTGGTATTGCTCATGCTAGCGCCTCTACTGTGAATGGGATCGTGACGTTCATTTGCCAGGTGTCGCCCGAGCGCGCGAGTTGCCCGAGCGACGGCGTGAGATAAGTGATCTCGTCCACGGTTTGCGCGCGGAACGCCGTGGCGATGTTGTCGGCGAGTTGCAGCACGGCGGCGTCGCCGAGCGCGAGCGGCGAGAAGATCGATGCGACGGCGCGCCAGTCGGAGCGAAACGTCCGCGCCGACGCTCCGAGTTCGAGCTGCCGCGTCGCGCCCGGCTGGATCGTGAACCGCACGAACAGCGCGTTGTCCGGCGGCGCCGCGTCCTGGTTGTCGTGAATCGTCGGCACGGTGAGCGCTTGCGTGATCTCCGTGTCAAAGCGCGTGCGCATGGTGTCGGCGGCGGTAAACCAGCTCGTCACGGCGCCGCCTCCGCGCAGTCGGCGTAGAACGGGACGGCAACCTCGATCTCCCAGCGTTCGCCGGAACGCGCGCGCAAGATCGGGAATGGCGGCGGCGAGTAGATGACGCCGCCTGCCGTCACGCCGCGAAACGCCTCGCTGATGGCGTCGGCGAGCAACAGCGCGTCGGAATCGCCGATCCCGAGCCGCAGGAAGACGCGCGCAGACGCCGTGCCGTAGTACCGGGTTCCTGGGACGCCGCCGAGCGTCGTCTGCTCGGACGGCTCGGCCGTGATCGAGAGGCGTACCCATGCATCGTGCCCGTCCATGTCTTCGGGGGGCTCGTTGTCGTGGAGCGTGGCGACGCCCTCGACAATCTCGACCTGCGCGTGGTAGCGATCGCGCACGGCCTTGACGATCGACTCCAGGCAGCCGGCGACCTCTTCGACGGCGCCGATGTCGAGCGTGATTGCTGGCGCCGAGAGGGCCGCCGAGACGGCATCCACGGCCAGCGCGAGGATGAGGTCGAGCGTCACGTCCTGAGCCGCCAGCACGACGGAGGCGGTCGCCGGCGAGAGCGTGAGGTCCATCTCGGCCGTCGGCTCGACCGACGACAGCGCGGCGGTTGTGGGTTCGGGCGCGAGGGACAGTGCCAGATCCACGCTCGGCGCCTCCGCCGTCAGCGCCGCCGCGAGTGCGTCCGGGGCCAGCGAAAGGTCCATGTCCAGCGTCGGGTCGGCCGGCTCCATGCTGACGGTCGCCGGCTGGGGCGCGACGTTCAGCGCCATCGCCAGCGACGGGTCCACGGCAGCGAGATCCGCCGAGACCGCCTCGGGCGTGAGGCTGAGGGCGAGGTCGAGCGCCGGGTCGGTCGCGGCGAGGGCGGCCGCAAGCGCGTCAGGGGCCAGCGACAGCGCCATGTCCAGCGTCGGCGCCTCGCTGCCGAGCGTCGCGGCGACGGCCTCCAGAGCGAGCGAGAGTGCCCCCGGGTCGAGCGTCGGCTCCTGCGCCGCCAGCTGGGCTGCCGTGGCGTTCGGCGCGAGGCTGAGGGCCAGCGCCAGCGCCAGCGCGACAGGCGAGGCCGCCGTGCCCACCGGCGACGGCGCAAGCGTGAGCGCGGAGTCGCGCGTCGGAGCAACCGATGACAGCGGGAGCGCGGTCGGCGTCGGCCGCACCACGAACCCGACGAGGATCGGCGTCGTCACCTCTTCGTCCGTCGTGCCGGTCCCGATTTTTATAGTTCGCGCCGACGTCCCGACGTTCTCAAACACAGCCTCGGCGCACAAACGATCCGTGAGGTTGCCGGCTGTCCACGCCTCAGCGGAAAATGTCGTTGTCTTCACGCCGGCGGTGCGACATGTGAATGAGGCGCCGTAGGCCGACGACTCAAGAAACGCACCATCGGATTGCCTGATGCGGTGCAGCCGCACCTTGCCGTTGATTTCCAGCGCGCCGGACGTGACGTTGACCTCGACGACGTAATCGCCGGTCGGCCACGCGGGAGCAGCCGGCACGAACACGCGCGTACACCAATATCCGGTTTTGCCCAACTGAAACGGTCCGGCATCCCATGACAGCGTGATTTCCGAGGCCGTCTCCGTCGCCTCCTCTAGCGCGAGCTTGAAGTCAATCAGTGCCTCCCCTGTATCGGGGTACGTGGATGTTGCGGAGCCGCAGTAGAACGTGCTCATGTCAGGTCACTTGCAGGATGCCTTCGGCGTTCCAGACGAGCGTGATCGTCGAGCCGTTGCCGGCGAATGGGAATGTCGGCCCGCTGGAGACAGTATCGAGGTACGCGATCGGAATGCTGTCCGTGTCGTCCGTGACGTGCTTGTAGATCAGCGCCGCGGCGACGCTGCGCGTCCCTGCTCCAACGGAGCCGAACTCGGCATTGTCCGCGTCGAACTCTGCGCGGTCGTTGGCCGCGTCTTCGTTCACCACTTCGTTTGCAAGCGCCTGCCTCGCGTAACCCGAGCCGTCCATCTCGTCGAGCGTCGTGAACGCGCTGATCGTCGCCACGTCCTCCTGCGTGTCCGCCGTGGTGTCGGTCATGACCAGCATGACGCGGATGTCGTCGCCGCCCGTGTGCAGGTTCAGCAGACCCTTGGCAAGATTGGTTTTCGCCCGCGTGTAAACGAAGTTCGCCACGTCAGATCCTCTTGGTTACGTTTTGCAACTCGTTCGCCGTCACGCCGACCATGCCGAGCGGCGCCTGCAACGAGAACCCGCCCGCGCTCTTGACGATGTAGCGGACGCCAGACACGTCGAGCGACTTCTTGATCCGCTTGCGCCGTCGCCCCGGGAGGTCGCGGCCCTTGATGCGGCTGCCGCGCTTCGGTGGGTTGGGGTACTTGCCCTCTTCGAGCACTTCGATGTACGGGAGATTGTTCGACACGAACGCGGAGCCCTCGTTGAGATTCCACGCCTTGAGCGTCGCCTTGCCTTCGGAGATTGCCGCCGTCCCGCTCGGGTCGTCGCGTTCGAGCACGGCCTCGGACGGCGCGCCGATGGTCGCCTGCCAGTTGCCGCGCGCGATGCCTTCGTCCACCGGAGTGCGTTGCACGATGCGCGCGAGCGCTTCCAGCGCGATCTCGCGCGCGAAGGCATGCATCTCGCCGGCGAGCGTCACCGCGCTGAACTCCGCCAGTTCGCGGTTGAAGGCCGCCGCGTTGGTCGCGTTGGTCACGGTCCGCGCCTCAACTGCAACGCGTAGGCGCACACGAGATCGCCCGAGTAGATCGGCCCCACCGACACGATCCGCCACGACTGGCTGGCGAAGACGACACGCTGCTCGACCACCGGCGTGAACGTGAGCCCCTGCGCCGCGATCAGCGTCTTCATGTCGCCTGAACGGATGATGTCGCCGTCGATCAGGAACGAACCGAACGGCGACGGCGGCGCGATCTTGACCGTCACGTCCGAGTACGTCGGCGCACTGACGTTGCTCCCAGGCAGCTGGTACACGCCGCCCGCCGTGAGCACCTTGAACACGGCGTCCGTGCCCAACTCGTCATTAATGAGCGTCGCCACGTCCGGCACGAGATCGGCGTCGAGTTCGGTCGTCATCCGCGCTCCATGACGCCGACGGGCTGGAGCAGCGGCCTGAGAAGCGACTGCGCGAGCGTGTAGACCTTGTACGGCACGGCGACGCCGGCGAACGTGACCGACTTGCTCACCGACCCGGCGCTGACTGCCTTGCTTTTCAGCGGCCCGGAGCCCGCCGCCGTGTCAGGCAGCAGTTCCTCGGAGAGCGACTTGACCGCGAGGATCGCCGTTGCCTGGACGACGCGCACCGGCACGGAGTCGTAGCCGATCTGCCAGTCGTCCTGATCCACCGCGCTGGAGCGCGGCCATCCGAGCGCCTGCAACTGTTGCACGCGCTCGCCGATCCAGCGATTCGTGAACATCGCCTCGATCCAGCGCGTCGCCTGCCGCAGCGCGACTTCCTGCTCCCCCTCCGTCTTCGTGTCCCAGACCGTCGCCTCGCCGTACGCGGTTAGATACGTTGATGCGTCCGCGACGCTGACGTAGCTCTCGGCGTCCGCCTTGCCTGTGCCGTCTTCTACGATCAGGGCCATCGGTTACGCTGCCGTGAACTCGAACCCGTCTACGAGCGTGTGCGTGCCGTTCGCGTTGGTGACGACGACATCCACGTCACCGGCGGTCACGGCGGGCGTGTCGCAAGTGATCGACGTATTGCTCACCACGACGATGCTGGTCGCCGCCTCGCCGCCGAAGGTCACCGTCGGCGTGCCCGCGCTGGCGACGGAGAATCCCGAGCCCGTGATCGTGACGCTCGTGCCGCCCGCGTCCGATCCGGACACCGGGTCGAGCGAGATCACCTCGACGCGGTCGAAGGCGATATGCCCGTGGAGTTCAAGCACCATGTGGACGACCTCCGCGTCCGTGTACGACGCGAGGGTGAGCGTGTCGGCGCGCCCGGCGGCCGTGAGCGCGTCGGTCCACGTCTTGCGCGGGAACACGGCGAGGATGGAATCGGCCCCGGCAACGGTCGAGTACGAGAACCCGACGACACCGCCCGCCGCGACGGCGGCCGCAAGGCTCGCGTCGCCCACCAGCGAGAGCACGCCAGCAGTGAACACCGGAGTCGCGTGAAGAGTCATCCGTCAGCCTTTCCGCGCGCGGTCGCGCGCCGAGCAAGGCGCGACGCCGGCCGCGGAAGGCCACCACCTGCCCGCGACCAGCGTCGTGCGATCCATAGCCGGGAGAGTCAGTGCCGAGCCAGGGATCAGGTGCCGGCGATTTCGAGGCGACAAGCCATGTCGCCGTTGAGTTCCGCGAAGCCCCAGAGCGCGTCACAGCCGACCAGGACCTTCGCGTTGGCGAAGTCGTAGCCGATGCGCGTGCGAACCGAGAGCCCGGTCACCGGTTCCTGGACGGACGCGATCTGTGCGGCCTTCATGTCCGCGAAGGCCGCGTAGTCGGGCAGCCGGCCCATCGCCAGCGCGGCCCACTCGCGGTGATAGAAGACGTTGGCGTTGCGGGTCACGTTGTCCTGGTTCGGCGTGGACTCGCCCTGGGTCTTGCCGACCGTGATCGCGGCGTTGTCGAGTTCGGCCACGCGGATGGGCGGGTTGATCGCCACGACCGCGGCACCGCTGGACATCGTCGCGTCCGCCGTGATCGCGTACTCGTGCCCGCTCACGTCGAACTTGATGAGCGTGCCCTTGTTGTAGACCTCGGACGTTCCGAGTCCGCCGACCGTGATCGACGTGGCGCCCTTGGCGGCGGGCTCGGTGATCGTCCCCGCGAAGTCCGTCACGTCCGCGTACGCCACCGTTCCACGCTGTTGGTTGACGTGGAAGTTGAACCCGTAGCGCTGGCCGATGGCGCCGCTCATGAGCGTGGTCTGCTGCGCCGGTCCGCCGGCGTTCCAGCCGGAGAAGTTGCCGAGCGCGAGAAGGTCGGCGTTCTCCTGCGCACCGACCATGCCGAACATGTTCGCCGTGTCTTCGGTGTCGCACGCGAGGTCGATCAGCTTGCGCTGGACACCGAGCACGTCCGCCACCGCGACGGTCGCCGCTGCCGCCGTGTAGACGTGCGGGACGGTCGTGATGAGCGAGACCAGATCCGAGTCGATGGCCTTCGCGACGCCGTAGGCGAGCGACGGCAGGTGCTCGGGGATCAATCCTTCCGCCGCCTGCGAGTACTCCTTGTCCGTGACCTCGATCGTGTTGCCGAACCAACGATTCATGTTGATGGTCACGTTGTCGGGTACGAGCGCCGTTGCCGACGCCGGCATCGCCGTGGCGGGAACGATCTGCGGCCTGCGGATCTTGATCGTGTCGCCGCGGTCCACGGTGCGCGACAGGTCGAAGCCGCGATGCACGCGGTTCGCGAGGCCGAGCCGCTGCGTGAGGAAGTTCAGCACTTGGTTGGCGTAGATGGTGGCAACGTAGTTGCCGAGCGTGTTGGTCATGGGACGCTACCGGGGAGAAGTCTTCACGCCGGTCGTTCCGGCGCGTGTCTCAACCCGGGCATCCCGCCCGTCACGCTGCGCGTTGGCATCCCGCCGCGGCGCGCGTCCTCACGGGGCGTCCCGCCCCGCCACTCATCGGCCGGCGTCCCGCCACCCGACGGAGACAGGGATATCGGCGCGGAAGGCGCAGTCAAGGGGCTGGCGAAAAAAAGTTTGGCCGCTTCCGGACTGCTCGCTGCTACGATCCGTCGTGGCCGCGGGGTAGCGCAGGCGGCAGCGCGCCGGGCTCATAACCCGGAGGTTGCGGGTTCGACTCCCGCCCCCGCCACCACCACGGAGCCACGATGACCGACCGCCGCATCCTGACCGACGACGCCTACCTCGAGTCCTGCGCCCGCGTGATCCTGGCCTGCTCGCTCGCGTCGAGGCTGGACCCCAGCTCATTCCGCGACGTTCAGGCGCACGTCCAGCGGATCATCGCGGACCGGCAGGCGCGCAAGGAAGTCATGGACCGCGCCGAGTGCGCGGCCGCGGACGTCACAAGGCGCGCCGGGGACAGGCCGGTGACGCTATCGCGCGATCGCTGGTATGAGACGCGCATGCATGTCTCGGATCGCGACCTGCTGACCTAGTCGGTCGCCTCCTCGCACCCGACCGACCACGCGTAGCACTCGCCGCACAGGAACATCTCGCCGGGTGCGAAAAATCCCACCAGCCCCCAGACGGCGCGCGATTCAGCGCGCCACGAGCGGAACCCGCCGCACGCGACTGGGACGGCGGCATCGCAACGCTCGCAGCGCTGGAGGATGACGGCCTCGCGCGGCACGTCAGACACGAGACGCAGGCGCGCGCCGTCCGTCATGCCTAGCCGTCCACGATCTGGATGTCCGATGGCTTGATGCCGGCCTTCTGCGCCTCAGCCAGCACCGCATTGAGTCGCCCCTGATCGTGCATCTCCGATCGCTTGAGGGTCAGGTTCATGCCGCCGGGTCGCCCGCCCGGACCTCCACTCGCAGGCGACCCTGCGCCGGCTGCGCCGGAGCCGTTGAACGCCGGCGCCCAGTCCTTGTCACGCGCGAACTCCTCGACCAGTTCCTCCGGCCCCATGTAGCCGCTCGGGTCCTTGATGCTGATTCGTGGCGTGCCTTTCTCGCCGAGCACGCGCGCGACAAACAGCTTGCTCGCCTCGTCGAGCATGACCTTCATGCGCGGCTTCATAGCCGGCACGAGCATCTTGTGGTTGCCGCGCGCTCCGATGGCCGTCGCCAGCGCCGAATCTACCAGCACAGATTCGAGCTGGCTCGTCACGGAGTCGAGCTGCCCTTTGAGCGTCGCCTCGCGCTCGCTGTACTCCTTCGACAGCGCGGCCTTGACCGCCTCCATCTGCTCACGCACCTTGTCGTCTGGCGTCCAGTTCGCCATGGCCTTGAGCTTGTCGAGCGCCTCGCGCGCGGCCTTCGGCTCGACGCCGAGTTCTGTCCACGATGACAGTGTGCCCTCTGCGCTCTTGCGCGCGTGCCGGTCGGCGTCGTGCGCGCGGCGTAGCGCAGTCACGTCCTCGAACGCCCAGCCGGCGTCGGCCTGGACGTCGAGTCGGTAGCGCTCACCGTCCGCAACGTAGTACGCCTTCGACTCGTCGCCCAGCTTGCCCCACTCGTCCTTCGTCAGATGTCCCTTGATCGGTGGCATGGTCTCTCTCCTGTGTTAGTTGTCCTCAGCGTCCAATACGCCGAGTTCCTTGAGTGTCAGAACCTTGTTCGCGTCGTCCGTGAAGTCGCCGAGCGTGAATCGCCCGGAGCGCCAGAGCGCGGCGCGGCGCACGCCGAGCACGTCCTCCTGGACGGCGCGTGGCTGGTCGCGTAGCCACTGCGAGAACGTGACCGTGCTCGGCACGGCGCCCGTCGCGCTTGCGCGCTGGCCCGGCGGCAGGCCGGTGAATCGGCGCACGACAGGCACGGTGTCGCAGCGACAGTTCGGGTGGAACGGCGGCTGCTGAGCGCGCTCGGAGTCCACGGGAAACGTCGTGCCGTCGAGCGGCCCGCAGATCGGGCACGTCCGGTGGTCGAGCGTCGCCACGATCTTGACGCGCTCCACGATGTCGGCGTTCTCGCGGTATGTGATCTGCCGCGCCTGTTGCTGGACGCCGCGAACAGCCGTCCTGACGAGCGTTGCCACCTCGCGGCGCGATGCGTCGAGCAGCCCATCCTCGTAGTCGTTCGCCGCCGTCCCGCGAATGCGCCGCACGATGACATCCGCCGGCGCGCCCTGAGCGATGCCTGTATTGATCTCACGCACCACGGCGTTCGCCGTGTGCTCGCTCGCGTCGCCGAACCAGTCCCGCACGAGGCGGCCGTTCACCGTCCGCTGGCTCACGATCGCCCGCAGCGTCGGGATCGCCGGCATCACGGCCTGCGCGTCGGCTGCCGGCGGCAGGACGGCGTTGATCCGACGTACCAGCGCCTCCGCCTCATCCGTGGCCTGCTGCTGCATCGTCGGCGCGGTCAGGTCGTGTGCGTTGACGTAACCCTGCCGCGTGACCTCGCGCAGCGTGCGAGCAAGCGCGCCGAGCCGCGCGTTCGTCTCCGTGTTCACGTCGGCCCCGCGCGCCTCGACATCGTCGAGCGCGTCGCGCACCTGCCGGATCACGTCAGGGTACGTCTCGCGGTTGAGCAGACCGACGACGCGACGCGCCTCGCCGTTGCCGAGCCTGAGCGTGTAGAGCGACCGGCGGATGGACCACGCCATCAGACGCTCGTTGACCGTCGGCTCTCCGATCGCGAGTTCGGCGAGGCGCGGATCGGCCACTAGAGCGTCGCGCCGTTATCGAGCGCGCCGTAGTTGCCCAGCCCGAGAAGCCCGAGCGACGGCCCCTCCCGCTGGATGCGGTCCATGATCTCGTCGATATCCGCGTCGGCCGTCAGCACACCGCGCCGGCGCACCTGTTCGAGCAGCGTGCGCGTGTCGATCTTGCGCGCCGCCCCGAGCTGGATCAGCGCTTGCACGTCCTGCTGCGCGCGCAGCGTCAGGCCGAAGTCGTTGTAGATGTCCACGCCGAAGCCGTCCGGCAGGTCCGCGCCAACCCATAGCTGCGCAACCCAGAACGCATCGTCCAGCGCCTTCTCGGCCGCGCGCGCCCACGCCTGCAAACTACACAGCGTCTTGACTTCGTCAATCGCGCGCCCGGTGGCGCTCGCCATGTCCACGCCCTTCACGTCCGTGAGCGGACTCATGGATGCGACCGCCGCGAGCTGGCGCAGCTCGGACAGGCAGCGTTCGAGCGACTGGATCGCCGCGCCCGAATGCTCGATGTACTTACCGTCCGCGTTCTCGTTCAGCGTCCGGATGCCGTGATTCGCCGCGACAACGGTTGCGCCTCCGATCTCATCCTCGCTGATGCCCTTGAGCAACAGGATGCCGATGCTCACGAACCTCAGGATGTTGAGGTAGTCCGCGTACACGCACCAGTGCGTCGTCGTGAGCCACGCGCTCGTCTCGAACGGCGGCACGCCGATGCGCGGCCCGGTCGGCTCCGGCACAAGCGATACGATGGGCAGGCCCGGACCTGGATAAGTGATGAATCCGCCGTCCACGATGTCCCAGCCGTTGCCGGTCTTCGTCTTGCGGTAGAGTGTGAATCCAGCCGGGCGCTCGACGGCGATCCCGTCATCGAGGATGACCTTGCCAGCGGCGCGCCAGACGCGGACGTGATCGCACATTTCCTCGCGCCACCCGTTGCGCACGACGTGGCGCTCCTTCACGCGCGCAACGATGACGTTGCCGAACCCGTCCTCTTCCCAGCCGATCAGGTCCGGCCCGCGCACGAGGCAGAAGTAGGGGCGGATGTCGTAGAGCTGGCGCGCCGCAACCGTCGTCGCGTCCACGCCTTCCGGTGCGCGCGGCACGTCCACGATGATATGAGCCGACCCGTAGGTTAGCGCCTCGCGGAAGAACAGGCGGCCGAACGCAGTCAGGTCGTGCCCGCTCCGGTCGGCGTCCTCGATGATCGCGCCGACCTCGACATGGAGCCCCTCGCCACCGTTGACCGTGACGGGCTTGCTGAATGGCCGCGCGACGGCGCGCTCGACCGCTTCGGATAGGAAGTTGATGAGGATCGCGCGATCGATCCGCGCGCGGTAGCTCTTGTCGCTCTCGTGCTTTTCCTGCGGCAGCCACTTCTGCGCGAGGTGCCGCATCCCGACCGTGCCGCCGGCTAGCGCCTCGATCGGCTCCCATCGCGGCTTCATCTCGCGCACGGCGACCGACGGCTCGTCGAGGCCGTCCGTCGGCCCTGCCGCGACCGCGTCGGACTCCCCGCCGTCGCCGATCATCATCGGGCGGACTGCGGGGAGCACGTACTCCTGCGGCGCGTGCGTCGTCGTCGCCACTTACGCGTCCGTCACGAACCTGTAACACGCGTAGACGGCAACAACCGTCGGCACGAAGAACATCGCCAGTACGGCGGCCACTGTCACGATGCGTCGCCGTCGGTAATGATGCTGGTTGCAGGCTTGAGCGTATAGGCCGTCGGTGTGTGCGTATCCAGCGCCATCGCC
>Ga0214472_10003544_pt1 | contig 16479 bp, 14 predicted proteins | sample RVTome_6_FD_207662 | JGI IMG/M metagenome (GOLD analysis project Ga0214472, IMG submission 207662) | Soil microbial communities from uranium-contaminated site in the Upper Colorado River Basin, Wyoming, United States - RVT140D175 | ecosystem: Environmental > Terrestrial > Soil > Contaminated >... | reverse complement strand
CGCGGCGATCTCCGGCGCGAACCGCTCCTCACCAAGTTCCCTGAATATATGAATCAGCTCCTCCTCATCCGTAGTGTTCACCACGTCGGCTGCTGTTGGATTCCCCGAGCGGGGATCGAATCGCATGTCCAGCGGTTGATCCTTCATGAAGGTGAAGCCACGCGTACTGGTGTCCACATGCCATGAGGAGATACCCAAGTCCATGAGTACCGCATCAGGGACGAACGACCGTGACCGACAAATATCCTCCAGGTTCACGTAGGTGTCGTTGACGACCGTGACCGCATCTTGTAGGTGCGGACGATGCTGAAGGAATGCATGGGCAACGTCGGGATCCCATTCGATGCCTAGGATACGAGCATCGGGAAACGCCTCGATGATTGCCGCACTGTGGCCGCCACCGTTGAGCGTGGCATCCACCATACGGAGAGAGGCAACATCAGGCAGATGCATAAGCACTTCTTCCGTGAGAACCGGGGTATGCATAGTCAGATGACGCCCAGATCACCCAGTTTCTGAGCGATATCATCCGAACGACGCTCGATGCGACGCTTGTATGCGTCCCAGCGTGCGACGTCCCAGATCTCTAGGCGAGTATACATACCCGCCACAACGACCTCCCGCTTCAGGCCCGCGTACGACTTAAGATAGTCCGGGACAAGAATGCGTCCCAGGGCGTCGAACGAAACCTCCATGGCTCCGGACAGGAGCAAGCGTGCAAAAGAACGACTATCGGAATGACTGATGGGCATGGCCGCGAGCTTCTCGGCCAGCTGACGCCACTGGGGCACCGGAAAGAGGAAGAGGCACGTATCCAGTCCGCGCGTGATGACCGCCCCACTGCCGAGTGCCTTACGCAACTTAGCAGGGACCGCCAGACGCTTTTTTGGGTCTAGGTTGTGGGTGTATTCGCCGATCAGCATGGCATCCGATGATTCCAGATGTCAGCCCCGATGGTCCAGCGGGGCCCCGATGAAACGTCGGGGCTGATTTACCACTTTCTTCCACCAGCTGACACTATGATATCATCATACCCCACTCGCAGGCACAAGCCGCTGTGGATAACGGAAAGAGGGCAGTTTCTAGGTTTTAGGTTTTAGTGGGTAGTCCCCTTCTGGCTGATGGCTCATGGATGGTATGATATCGTCAGTGATTCCCTTTAGTCCGTACATCCTCCTGGTCGCCGGTGTCATTTTGCTCTTGCGCGGGGCCGAGGAATTGGTCCGCGGTTCCACATCTATCGCCTCACGCTTCGGTATCTCTAAGCTCATCATCGGACTGACCGTGGTCGCTTTCGGAACCTCGGCTCCCGAGTTCGCGGTGAATGCGGTCGGTGCCCTTCACGGCGAGACGGAATTGGTGATGGGAAATATCCTTGGCTCAAACATCGCGAACCTGCTCCTCGTCCTGGGTATCGTCGCTCTTCTGGCACCGCCGGTTCTGCGGTCACGCACGGTCTGGCAGGAGATTCCCATCAGTTTTCTGGCAGTTATCGTCCTGGGATTGACCGCCAATAATGCTCTCAGTGGGCATATCGCCCCCGACACAATCACGCGTGCTGATGGCTTACTCATACTGGCATTCTTCGGCCTGTTCCTGGCCTATATGTTCTCGCGTATGCGTCATGAACGAAGTGAACTTGCGCAGGAGGAGCCGCGACGACGCACGGGCCTCTGGAGCGGCATCGTGCGGGTCGTCGCCGGTGCGCTGGGCCTGTACTTCGGCGGCACCTGGATTGTGAGTGGCGCATCGCACATCGCCCTCATACTCGGACTTACTCCATATGTTATCGGTGCGACTGTCGTGGCAGTCGGCACGTCTCTGCCGGAACTGGCCGCCTCGGTGGTCGCCGCGCGCCGGGATGAGTCGGACCTGGCCATCGGAAATATCATCGGTTCAAACATCTTCAACATCCTCTGGATTGTTGGCATTACGGCGGTCATCTCCCCCATCCCCGTTTCCGGGGACGCGAATCGCGACCTGGTGATACTGGGAGGCGTCACGATATTGCTGTTCGCCTTCATGTTCATCGGCCATCCCAACAAGCTCAAGCGTTGGGATGGAGCCGTGTTTATCCTTGCCTACGCGGCATACGTGGCCATGCTCATTGCATAGTTCTGAAGAATAAAAACCCCACGATGCTCCATCGTGGGGTGTGCGGACTTACCGGAAGCCATAGAACTTCGTTAGCGTCCGGTACTCGTCCTTCCAGCGGGCCCCGCCGTTCAGACGGTCGTACCAAATGAGCAACGAGAGTGTGATGCCGCTGGAAACGACCGCACGGACCGAGTTGGCGATGCCGTACGGACTCGTCATCGCCACCGCCGGAACGCTTCCGATGACGGAGCCGACGAAGATGAGGCCCCAATTGCCGATGGAATCGAACGCCGTCCGCAACTGAAGGGCCTTCAGGATGGTCGCCAGGTAGGCGACGACGAGAAGCGTCTGGGTCGTCCAGAATGTAACGTAGGACTGATCCTGGTTGAAAGCCCACCAGGCCAGCGCGGCGACCATCACGGCCAGACACGCCTTCTGTACGTGGTCAAAGGCGACCGACAACTCACCGGCACGCCACAGGATGGTCATGAGAATGGCGAGCACGAAGACGATCTCCAGGGCAGCCGCATAGAGCGTGGCATTCTCGATGAACGTGCGCCCGGGAATGGCGTGGTACGAGAGCATGGCGAGGTTCATCGCCATAGCGCCGATGATCCACGTGGCCGGCGCGGGACTGACCCGCCGCCGGACGATGAGTGGCACGTACCAGGCGAATGCCCCGACCATGGACAGGCAGGCCAGCAGGGCGGCTGCTTCCTTCACGGGACCTCCTTAGATTGAAAACGAAACTGGCACACATTATACAATTAATCTGTATAATGTGTCAAATTTAGTGCGTCCTGCAGGGATTGAACCTACGACCTCTGCTGTGTGAAAGCAGCGCTCTACCACTGAGCTAAGGACGCAAATGAGTCAAAGCTTCTTAATCGCCCCATCCGCAATTCCGACGCTTCGGTCGGAGCTATGCACCCATGGATTGACCATCCGACAGCATTTCCAGCTTATTAATAAGTTTGTCGTGCGGGCCCTCTAGAAGTACGCGCACAAACCGGTCGAACATCTTATAGCGATACTCAAACTGCTCGCGGTCCATCACCGCAAAGCGCACTTCCCCGCCCACCTCAGCTTCCATGGCCTTTAGGAACGCGGTCAGCTTACGTTTATCGATATCATCACCCACCAGGAACAAGTCTACCGGAGACTCGTACGTGGATGGCTCATCCTGGCCGGACAGAAAAATGCCCGAAATGATAGCGAGCTTGATGCGCCCCAACCCCGCGATGCGTTTGGTCATGCGCTGCTGTTCCGTCGGAGATGCTTTGAGCATCAGTGCACCGAGCTCGGTGAAGAAATCGAAGTCCTCATTAAGCGTGAAGCGCTCCCGTTCGGACGGGCGTGCAGACGGGTTCTTCTTACAAATCACCAGTCCGATGTCCTGTAGGGCATTGAGCTCACGCCGAGCAATGAACGCCGGCTCCTGAACGCGCTTGACCAGGTCACTCATGACAAATGGGGTCGGATATTGACGGTAGAGGAGCTTAAGAAGTTTCACTCGAACCCGCGAGCCCAGTAAGTTATCGAGTATCGGTTTTGACATAGTGGTACACCCTCCCTACAATGCATGTATACGCGTCCTGTTATGCGCGCTGCGCAGTATAGCGTACCGTCTGCACGGAATCAACGCACAGGCACCACCGCTCATGGAACGATATACCCTCGCCCCAAACACCCGAGAGATACTGGTGAATCGTCCGTCCTCGAACGCCGACGACCTGTTTTCTTACGGACCGGAAACACAGGCGCAGGCTCGCTCACTCGGACACCTGTTCATCGTTGGCCACACCGATCAGGAGAACGGCACGGTTGGGTACTTGGTCAGCTTAATCGCTGCCCTCGCCAAACGGGAGTACTACGCGCTCCAACCCGCCGGTGACTCCAAGCAGGCATTCGCCCGCACGCTCCGTAAGGTCAATGAGGTTGTCGAGGAGTTCCTCAAGACAAACGATGTGAATGTACATGTCGGCATTTTCGCCGTTGCCGGAAGTACACTTTATGTTTCGCGTTTAGGCAAATTTTCTCTTCTATTGGCACGGGAAGGAAAAGTCGTGGACGTCCTCAAAGATGTCGCCAATTTCTCCAAGGAAGTGGTCCAGAAGCGTCGGTTCTCAAGTGTCATCTCAGGACCGGTCCAGTATCAGGATCGCCTACTCGCCTATTTCCCCCAGCGCGCACTTATCGCCCGAGAGAAGGCTATCAAAGCAACCCTATCAAGTGGCACCGCACACGAGTTGTCCGAAAAATTAATTACCGCCGGTGAAAAGAAGGAAACATTTTCCTGCGCCCTTTTGCACGTGGACATCGAGCGTATCGCCGTTGAGCAAGATGCGCTCATTCCGGTGGCACCCGGAACGGGTGGCGACCCGGCACCACGTCTTGCCTGGTCTCCTCGCCAAGGGGCGCCCACCACCAGCCAGGCGCCCCCACGGGAGATACCAGAGGATACCGATACAGAAGCGGATACTCTGCACGACGGAACACCGGATTCCCAAGAGGCGCCCCACATCATCGCATCAGAGTTCTCACACCGCAGTCGTACAGGTTCAGTCGCTCAGACATTCCGAAACATCCGCCTCATCCACTGGGGTGCCCGCTCTAAAGCACTTGTCCTTGGCCTGGTGGCGCTTATCATCGCCGGTGGCGCCTACGGCCTCAAGGCACGTTTTTTCACCAGCGAAACAGAACTGCAATGGCAGACGGCCCTGCAACAGGCATCTGGTGAACTCCGCATGGTGCAAGACCACCTCACCCAAGGCGAGGGCGCACAGGCTCGTGCAACCATCCTGAATCAGCTTGCCGCACTGGATGCACTGGACGAAAACGGGCGCAACAAGAACGTACAATCTTTGAAGGACTCATATCGTGAAGTCCTGGACACCGTAGATCGCGCCGAGCCGGCTACACTCACCTTGATAGCGACCCTGCCCGCCGCGGAAGGGACCGCACTTGCCGCGACGATGGCATCGGGTTCCGATACCCTCTGGATGCTCGCCCGAAACACGGAGACCGATGTACAGCTCCTCGCGCAGTTCAAGGACAATACCCTCACCGACGTCACTCCCCTGGAACGACCCGTGGATTTACTCCGCCCTGCTCCACCGTCTGTCCTCTTGGCCCATACAACAGACCGTACCCTCACGCCCGTAGCCTCGCCAAACCTCACGACCGAACTACCCACACCCGACACCATCTTGGATGTCGCCTGGTTCTCTGATGCCGCCTATGTACTAACGACAACCGGTATCCTACGGGCATCCGATCTGGATACGTTTAAGCCCGTCTCTAAGCAGTGGCTTGAAGATGTCACCGAGCTGAGCAATAATGCCACGCGCATCGCCGTAGACGGCGGCATCTGGACGTGGAGCCGCAACGGCGTGCTGACCTATTACTTCCGGGGCACCAAGGAGGCCGAGTATGAGTTGCCGTTTGCCTACTCTGACGGACAGACCCTGGTAACAGAATTCGACATGCCGTTCCTCTATATCCTCGACCGCGACCTCAAGCGGGTCTATGTCATCGATAAAGAGACACTTGAACACACGCACACCATCGCCATCGAAGCCGAGCAGGAAGTTACAGATATCTTCATGGGACCTGAATATTCACTTTACATGCTAGCCTCTGACGGCAAGATTTGGCGGTTGGAATAGTGTTCACCGGCACCACTCCGACTCGGTATGAAGCCCCGCCGGCAGGCGGGGCTTCTCGTGAAAACGGCCCCGTGCTAGTGCACAAGGCCGAGATGGAGACTGGCCACCATGACGATGATGACAGCCGTGAAAAGCACGCTGACGACCATGCCCCAGAACAGGGCCCACGACCTGTCGCGGTAGCCGACCTGGGCGAAAATCACCTGGGCCCATCTGAAAATAAAAACGCCCGGCCTCGAATGAGGACGGGCGTTGACGGCATTAGGGACGAAGGCGCTCCTTGTAGGACCTTACGCCCTCGAGCGGACTCCACGACACAAGGAGCTCAGCAACACCCCAGAAGGTATCCTTTGCTCGCATGACGGAACGTGCAACGCTCCGCTCGTACGATCTGCGGCGTTTCCGCAGTATTGCGATGGCCTTCTCAGGGTTTTCGGGCAGAGAGGAAGCAGACTGCTCTCGTAGCCCCCGCTCAAAATCGATGCTCTTCTGGTACCAACGGTCCAGCCGGCTCGCCAGCCGAGCGTGGACTACTAGAAGCTCTTCAGCGGTCATCTCCTGTATGAGCTGCTTCGCGTAGAAGCGCTCCCAGAACACGATGTTAGTCTTGATGAGAAAACTCAAAAGGCAGAAAACTCCGAAGAGAAAGAGGTAGGCGGCGCTGTTAAGGTGCTCCGTCAGTCCAACTTTAACCCCCATAGAACTGGCCAGGAGGCCGATTGGCAGCAGAAGAAACGGACGACTGTACTTACCGAACGAGATTTTCATCAACACACCCTTTCCGCGAACACCGGCTTTTCCGGCGCCCGAGACGCTTTTCGCCTCCGGGAACGTGGACATACTATACCACTCTATCTATATAAAATCAAATCACCGCTCCAGGCGACGCTTGTCATCCAGGGTTTCCGAGGTCGGACCTCGGAAAAGTGGGTATTCTACCAATTGCGAGGCTAAAATTAGTAGAATACCAAAAAAGCCGGGTATTTCGAGCACCCCCAATTCTGTCCCTCCGCCCATATTCCCTCGCACCGGTGCGGAGCGAGCCGGTGTGCCGAACGGACTTGCGGACCTGGATATCGAGCACGATATCCAGGGAGCATGAAACGCAAAAGCGCCCGACGGGGCGCTTTTGACGTTGTGCCGTTCGGCATACCGGCAGTGCAGCTCTCTATTGAAGCTCAACAACCGCACCGGCATCCATCAACTTCTTCTTCATTTCCTCCGCCTCCTCTTTCTTAACGCCTTCCTTAACCGTCACACCTTCCTTATCAGTCATGTCTTTGACCTCTTTGAGGCCCAGGCCGGTGATCTCCTTGAGTGCCTTAATGACCTGAATCTTCTGGTCACCGGTGCTCTTGAGGATAATATTGAACTCACTCTTCTCCTCAGCGGCCTCTCCAGCGGCCGCAGGAGCGGCTGCGGCGAACGCCGCGGCTGAGACGCCGAACTTCTCTTCAAGCGCCTTCACCAGCTCATTGAGCTCTGCGGCGGTCATCTTCTCGATGGACTCGATGAATTTCGCGTTATCCATTATTCTCTTCGTTAGGGGTTGCTACTTGCCCGTCCGTAGCTTCAGCGGAAACAGGCTCGCTTGCCGGGGCTTCAGCCGTGGCGGGTATGGATTCTTGTGTCGGAGCTTCTTCGGCAGACTTTTCTGTCGGAGCTTCAGGTTCAGCAGGCTTGGATTCAGAAATCTGGTTCAGAACGATGGCCAACGAACGCAAAGGATAGTTCAGCATACCCAGAAGGCGTGCGATGAGCTCCTCACGACTCGGCATCGTACCCAGCTCCATAACTTCGTCATACGAGAGTACGTGGCCGTCCATCCAGCCGGAGAACAATTTCAAGGATGGATTGCTCTTGGCGAATTGGTACAGCGCCTTGGCAACCGCATAGGCGTCACCACGTCCCAGGACCAGCCCGACGGACCCGTCCATACTGAACACGTCAATACCGTCATACTTAAGGCCGCCTAAGATTTTCTCTACCAAGCGCTTCTTGGCAACGATATACTCGCCCTCTACCTGGCGCAGTGTTGCCTTGAGCTCCTCCAATTGAGTCACTGAAAGTCCCGCCTCACCCTCGCGGGCAAATGTCGTGAAGATGGTGATATTTGTTTCCGGGAGCGCTTTGGCGAGCGAATCAATGACTTCCTGCTTCTGTGATTTCGTCTTCATATGTGATCGGCAGTTTCTTAAAAAGAAAACTGCGGTTCCACCGCAGAATCGACCTTGAGATGGGCCGCGCAAACAGCCTCGTCACCTCGGGGCGTCTTAGCGAAGGAGAACATCCTTCATGCACCCTGTCCGCGGTTACCTCGCCAATATAGCAGAAATATAAAGAAAGTAAAGACCTAGAACCCGAGGTGCTCCCGGCGATTCTGAAGGTGTTCTTCGTGCGTTTCAGCGTAGATGATACGCGAACCGTCCCGCGTGGACAGGTAGAACAAATAGTCCGATGTCGAGGGGTTGGCAGCGGCCTCCAGTGCCTGAATACCCGGGTTGCTTATGGGACCGGCGGGCAGGCCCGCACGGAGATAGGTGTTATATGGGCCATCTATACCCAGTTCCAGGGCAATAGGTGCCTGTGTCACATCGCAGTCTCGGCCTAACCCGGCCGAGCGCAGACACCAGCCATACGCGACGGTCGCATCTATCTGCAGAAGCATCCCTATCTCCATGCGTTTATAGATGATACCCGCAACCAGGGCCATGTCATGCGAGGTCTTCGCCTCTTTCTCGAGCATTGAAGCGACGATGACCTGCTCGGGAGTATATCCGCTCGCACGCTCACCGAATTCTTGACGCATACGCTCAGCTATATCGACGGCATTGATGTCCTCACGAAAACGATAGGTATCCGGAAATAATGTCCCTTCATATACCCTATTGGCCCGACGAAATATCCCCTCCTCCTCCAGTCCGGCACCGGCTACCAGACGGTCTATCTCCCATACATTCATCCCTTCGGGTACTGTCAGTACAATGTCGTCCGAAAGGGCTCGGCCGGAAGCAATTGCATCGAGGGTGACTCCCAATGAATCACATGGACACAGCACGTACCGTCCAGCCTGTAAGCGATCTGATCGTCCCGTCACGGCCGCATACCAGCGGAACGCCGTTGCGCTTCGGATAACGCCCTCGTCCTTGAGGAGTCTGGCGACCCGAGAACCGGACATTCCCGGTTCAATGGTTACCTCCCGTGGAACGCCATCACCGATGGCAGGGACGAACAGTACGACAAACACAGCCACAAGTATGACGACGACAGCCCCCGCGAGTGCGGCGGCTGTACGAGCGCTCCATTCACGCGTCAGCGAACGAAGCCGAAAATGTATACCGGGTATGCGCATGGCGCGAGATTACTCCTGCTCCGGTTCACCGTCAACAACATCTTGGAGAGGCTCCTGGTCCGCGACCTCTTCCGCCGAAGGAGCTGTCTCGCCCTGTTCCAGTTGTACGATTTTTGCCAGCAGAATCTCGTTCCCAGGGTTATTCTCCTCAATACGACGGAGGTGTTCTAGCGCAGCCTCGATTGCACCCTGATTCTCCAGTAGTAAGGCGAGGTACCACCGGGCGTTCGCATAGCTCGGCGAGAGAAGCACCGCCCGCCGCATAGCCGCTTGCGCATCATTGTTCCGACCATCGCGCAGGTACAGGATACCCAGTTCGAACATGAGGGTTGGGTTGTTTGCATTCGCCGGGATAATGGTCTCAATGGCTTCGATTGCCTCAGGCACCCGGCCCTGACGGTCGTACACCGCAGCACGGTTGTAGATAGCAGGGCCAAGCGATGGCGACTGCTCCAATGCCCGAGTGAATGCCGCTTCGGCGCGCTCCAGTGCTTGCTCGTACTGCTCACCCAGGCGCTCCTGGTTCTCCCCGGTCGCGTTCACCGCAACCCGGAGAATGAGGTCTGCACGAGTCAGCCACATTGAACCGACGCTACTGTCATACGAAGGATCGCCGGGGCGTAGCTCGGCTGCACGGGCATAGGCTTCCTCGGCAAGTTCCTCAACGCTGTCCACGAGGCCCGTCAAGGAACGGTAGACCGAAGCCAGATTGGACCAATTGAGCGCCTCGTGAGGCTCCAGCTCCGTGGCTCGACGTGCCAGTTGAACCGCAGAACTAATGAGATTCTGAATGCGGACGGGACGTTCGGCATTACTCTCATCCTCGATGCTTAGTTCGTTCCGAAGCTGTGCCAAGGTGATTTGGGACGCATCGCGGTAGTACCGGTCATTAGCATCGCTCAAAGACACGGCTTCCGCCATGTGTTCCAGGGCGGCTGATGGTGAATCACTTCGCAGAGCACGCGCATAGGCGACGTCCCCCAGATAGCGTACGAAAGTGAAATACATGGCGGTCAATGCCAAGATAAGTCCGATGATAAATCCGAGGGACGCGGCGAGTGAGAACGCGGGTCTCTGTTCGATATCAATGTCTATAGAACGGTCACCGGAGACGACCAACGCACCGAGTGCCATCAGAAAAAACCAAACCGCTAAGAGCACCGTATTAAACGGATAGAGAAACAGCGCTACAGTCATGGCAATCATCGCCGAAAGAACCCCGGAGGCCTCAGTCGCCTCGCTTCCACCATCTTTGGCGCCCTTACGGGTCGTTAACGCCCCTCCCAGGCGGACGATAGTCTGTATCATGCCCCAGACAAGCACCGCAAGCGCCAGAGCCATAAGCGCACCACCGGTGACCAGATAAGTAGCGAACTGGGATGCTGCATCGAAGAATCGAATATTCGAGAGTGGGGAGTTCGCCAGCTCTCCCGCACCGAAGCGATCGAAAGCAAGTGAGAAGTTCTCTGGTCCGTACCCAAGAAAGAAATTCTGCCCGAGAACCTCTTTGATCATATTATACGACATCCCATGTGACGGTGTAATCTCAACAGGAAACTGGCTCTTTACTGACGACAAATCGAATCGAATAAGCAAAAGAAATGCACCCAGTACGATAACAACCATAGGAACGATGAACCGACTAAGCGCGAAGCGCGTGCGCTTTGAGACGGCATAGTCGCTCGCCAATTGCACGATATTGATGCTGTCGAACCCAATCATTGCCAGGATACCGGCCAGCGCAATCGCCCAAAGCACCCACCAGTTGAGGATGGTCAGTACGATGAGCGCGACAGCCATACTGACCCAACTGACCACGTGGCCCCCTTTGCCCCACGCGCGTAGAGTCACCTTGGAAAACAACGGCAAAAGTACCGCGGCGAGTACACCAAGAGCATTGAGGGAACCAACCGTATTGAATGCGCGCGAATGAGTAAAGTCACCCGGAAGAATATACCAGGTCAGCATCTGGAATATACCGAGAACCAACGCCACGGTCACCGTCATCACCAGAACACGCCGAAGAAAACGACCACGATCCTGGAGTACGTTAAGAGCCACCCAATACAGCACTGCCAAACCCGTGAGGGTCAAGAACGCATCACTCAGGCTCGAGGGCAGACCGAGTAAGCTCCTGGCCGGTGACAACGAAGCCACAGCGGCGATACCGGTAGCGATGACCAGGGCAAGGACTCCTTTATCCAGTGCCGAGATGCGCAATGCAATCCTTCCGGATACCACTACGCCCAGGAGCCAGGCCACCAGCGCCACTGATGCCAGCGTGACGATGACAAGCTGTTTATTCAGCTCAAAATACCCTGATACGAACGGCAGGTAGAGAAGTGGAATGAGTACAGCGGATAGATATACCGCGACCTGAGCAATACGTGTATACCACGAGCCACTTATACTACCTCCCCACGAACGGGTCGCCACTGCCAGCGTGGTTTTGGCGACGGGCTCCTTGGGTGCAACCGTCGTCCGGGTGCCTATAAACTGAAAATCCATGTGTACGGCATATCCTGCTGAAAACGACTTCCGACCGAATGAGTTCGTATCAGCCGGAAACCATCTTGAGACGGGCAACTATGATGTCCAATCATAGCATGTGCGCCATAAGATTCCTTGTGGATGAGGTGTGTGGGCTTGACCGTTCATCAGAAAAATCGCTACGATGCACCTAGATAAACCCTTATGCCCAAGAAATACCTACTCGTCACTGAGGTCGCTCGACTCCTGGGTGTCACACCTCTCACTATCCGGAACTGGGATACCAAAGGTAAGCTCATCGCCTACCGCAATCCGATAAATAACTATCGGATGTATAAGGTTGAGGATGTCGAGGCGCTCATGCGCGCCATTGAACGCTCCAAAGAACGGCCACGACGCTTTAAGATAGATATCAGCGGATAGTCAGAACGCCCACACAAAAGGTCGCCAAGATAAATGGCTTATTTGGTAACAAATAAGCCATTTATTCGTCCGAGACGAACGATTTTTGCCGAATGGGTCCCGCTTAAAGTTCATATCAAAACAAAACCCCGCTCTCTCGGAGAGAGCGGGGGTGAACGACGCTGAAGGGACAAAGTCCCTCCCCAGGACTTGTCAGGCCGCCTCGGGCAGGAACGTATCCCACTTGAACTCCGGCCGGTCCTCGGGCTTCTTGGCGAACCAGTCGCGCAGAAAGTCGTGTGGAAGCGGACGGAACAGGATGGGGCCGGCCTGCGGTCCATCCACCGGGATGCTCAAGAATGCAGGGCCCGTGTTGTTGGGCGGAAATCCGCCGACCGAACCGTAGTGGTTCGTGTGGACACCTGCGGCGCACATGAAGTACCGCAAGCGCTCCGTCTCGACCGATGCGTAGAAGTGCTTGTCGCCGTAGACGGTCACCGTGACGTACTTGAGCAGTCCGTAGGTGTCGTCGCCGCGAGCGATATCGCTCTTCACGACGGCCGCGAGGATGTCAGACCAGCCCGACTGGCGAGCCGGCGAACCGTGCATCCGGAATCCCCAGGTGTACGCACCGGGGGCCTGCAAAAGGCCCCAGCCGAACGTGTCGCCACCGAAGCGCGGCGCCCGGACAGCCTCCTCGAGGAAGTTCGGGTGCTTCTTGGCGTGACGCTGCCACTCGGAGCGCTGACCCAGAAGCGCACGCAGGTGCTGGGCGACGTAGTCGCCCTCCAGGTCCTTGCCGTCCAGTGTCCGAATCCGATGATTGCCCGTCCCGAAGTTTGCGACGCCCAGGTCGCGGGTATCGATGAGTGTCCGGTTGATGGCGCTGACCCCGGTGACGGTGGCGCCCGAGCGGACCCAGCGGCCAAGCACCGCGCTGTAGAAGTCCAGGTTGGGCTCGATGTGCATCTTGAAGACCTGCTCCATCTGGTGGAACGGGAATTCCTCGCCATGCAGGAGCATCTGCTCAACACTCACACGGCCGATTTCGTCCATGAGACCCTTGGCCGTGCTCGTATCGCCACGCTCAATCGCCCAACGCGCCTGTGCCAGCATCTCGTTCTGCCAACGTTCGAACTGGTACACGCGCAGGCGGTTGGGGTCCGGGCGGTAGCCCGGCCGGAACCACATATCTCCGTTGGTCAGGTCATCCATGCTGTCGAACATATGGACCCGGATGCGTCGGGGGTCCAGGACTCCGTGACAGCGCATCAGCTCGATGCACGCCTCGGTGGCCCCCATGTGAATGCCCTTCTCCGGGATGTAGATCTGCCGGCGGTCAGCACCGCCGAAGTGCCAGTCCGTGGCCAGCATGGCCGTAAGATACTTCAGTCCCGGATACGGGTAGGCGAAATTCGCCATGTCCTTGGGAGCCGTGAAGCGCCCCAGGCGCTCAATGGGGAAGTCGTCGGTGTAGATGCGGTCGTTGTTCCACCTGATGAAGGTGACTCCCGGCTTGAACTGCGGGTCGCGCACCAGCTTCTGAACCGGGTGCACGACTCGCTGTGTGTGTTTGAACTCCTCACGCAGGAACGCGCCGTCCACACAGCTGGACGCCACCGCCAGGTGCTTAGTGACGGCCTGTCCATCCACAGAGTCCTCGCGCCCCACCGAACGGGGGTTCAGCGAATACAGCGGGCAGGATAGCGTCAAATCGGGCAGTTCGTTGCGGAACAGCGCCGCGCCGTACGTGTTGCCCAGACCAGCCAAGTGGCTGTCCTTGACCTTGGCATCCTCGGGCATGGTGAGCTTCACGATGAAGCGTCCCATGCGCAGATACGCATGGCCCTGCCCGATGACCTTGGCATTCGGAATGGTGCTCTCCAGGCGCCAGACGACGTACGAACGCATACGCCGTTCGAGCTCCTCGTACTGGGGACCGGTGTGATCCGTGATGATGGCCGCTGACAGCAACCTGGCCAACCGCTTGCGCTCCTCGTCCCACTTGAGCACGTCATCGATGCGATTTGCCTTCTCCGCCTCGCGCTTCTTGCGCGAGGCCATGGCAACCGCCGCACGCAGGTCCGCCTGCTTGAGGATGGTCCGATAGCGGGCCTCGTAGTAGGCCATCGCATAGATGATCTCTTCCTCACACAGGCCCAGCAAGATGTGCACCCGGCCCGGGAACTCCGGACCCTGGTTGTACATGCGGTGCGTGAGCTTGTGCAGGCCGTCGAACATCTCTTCCAAGCGCTGGGCGAGGGTCATGTAGATCATCTCATCGGTGATCTTCCCGTCCAGGATATCCCTGACCGTCTGAGCGTACTCGGGATCTTCGAAACGGTCGGGGTTGATCTTGATGCCGCTGATCTTGGCACGGTAGACGGCCAAATAGCCGGCCGTGCGCTTGGTCCAGACATCAAGGATGTTCGTCATGAAGGCATCGGTGGCGCCGCGCTTGCGTGCATCCGCCTGTGCCCGTCGGAACGGGTTCGCCTCGATGTCGGGATACTTGATACCAATCAGCGCACCATTGATGACGGGCACCTGGCCTTCGGCATCCTGGGAGACGACCAGGGGCTGCTGGTACGTGAGGTCCGGGAACGTGAAGTGCTGGTACTCCTTTGGAAGCGCGGACGTGTCCACGCGTCCCATGCCTGCCTTGAACGAGGCGATGGACTCGGACTTCGTGATGCCCTTGCGCTCACGCAACTTGGACTGGGTCCAGGTCTCGGGGATGTAGGGATGCATCTCCCGGAACTGCTTCATCATCCACGGCGTGCCATGGCACTTCCACAGGTCAGCGTTGACCTTGGGGGTGCCGATGAGCTCGTCCAGCCGGCTATGCAGAGCCGTACGGGAGAGCGGCCGCAGCTTCTCAGCGACGATCTGCTCTCCGAACTCGGCATTGACCGTGCTGACGAGCTCGTCCTCGCCGTTCTTCTGTTTGAGCGCGCCGTCCACGATGAGTGCCTGGACACGCTTGGTCAGACCAGAAATGGACCAGATGTTCTTCTTCAGGCCACGACGCGTGGCGTCGGACTTCTTCTTCGACATGACACTCTCCTCGATTGTTAGTGAACGTATGCCTCCGACTCTAGCAAACAACCTCGCCAGCACAATCTTGACGCTCTACCTTTTCCACAGGACGAAATACTGCTCCAATCGACAACTTGACGCTGGAGAACCAGCCGATATGCTTGGGTCGGCATTTTCACAAAGGAGAAAAGCATGACGCACGTCCTGTATTTCGCACACGCCGTGAACTGCTACGGTACGCCATATGAGAAGGCGGCGCTGGAGCTCATCGCCAAGACCTTCCCAGACGCCATCGTGGAGAACCCTAACCAACTCAAGCACCAGGACGGCTACACGGCCTATCAGGAGCGTACCGCCAAGAGCCGTGACGACCACAAGGGCATGAGCTACTTCTACGACGAGGTGCTCCCCAACTGCACCGGCTGTGTCGCCATGCCGTTCCTGGACGGACGGTTCGGACTGGGCGTCGCCGGTGAGGCTCAACAATGCCTGGAGACGGGCAAGCCGGTGTGGCTGATGACCCCTGTGCCCAGCCCCGCGAAGCAGTACGTGCACGACTGGATGAGAAACTCCGACAACGGCCTGTTCATCATCAGTCTCGTCACCAACGAGGAGCGGGCAGAACTGCTGGCTACCAACAAGGAGGGCTCCACTCTGGTGGTCGGTCACCAGGAGACACGCCTGCGCACCTGGCTGGTATACGGCGTGAAACAACGAGCCGAATCGTGATGGAACCAAGTGAATTCATTGCCCTATAAGGCTTTTATGGCTATTCACTTAAAAATCGCTTCGACCCTTCTCGAGAGGTCAAAAAGTGACAAAAGTGACACTTTTTACGCATTCTGCTCTTCCTCCATGATAAAGATCTCCACCAACGCCTTAAGAGTTTTATAGCCGTTCTCTACGAGAAGCTGGTCTCGCTCATCCTCTGGTTCTTTTGAACCATGAAAGAGATTGTTCCTTATTGAGTGCCAAAATTCGACCATATTTTCCCAGTCCTCAAGATTACGGATCTTTCCCTGTTCCTCACACACATGACTTTCTCTATCTTCAATGTTTTTACAAGAACAACTCCAGTACCAGATAGATTTTAATTGCCAGCTATTTTCGTCTACCATACCGAGAGGTCTCTCATTTAACTCTGCTTCTATGTTCTTCCAAGAAGTTCCAACTTCTTCTATATTTTTCACCTTTTGCAGATATGCATCACGTATTGATTCACTACGTTTAAGCTGTCTAACTGCCCCAGAGTCACCGTTTTGATTCGTAAACTTCACTCGTTTAAGAAAACCAATGAACGCAAGATATTCAAATACATATTTTGAAAAGTAGTCTTCGTCCGCTGCTCGAGTGTGCCAACTTTTTATAAGTTTTTTGTCATCCATATTATATTTTCAACTTCCATCTGTATGTACCTGCATTTTTAATCAA
>Ga0214472_10003543_pt1 | contig 16479 bp, 19 predicted proteins | sample RVTome_6_FD_207662 | JGI IMG/M metagenome (GOLD analysis project Ga0214472, IMG submission 207662) | Soil microbial communities from uranium-contaminated site in the Upper Colorado River Basin, Wyoming, United States - RVT140D175 | ecosystem: Environmental > Terrestrial > Soil > Contaminated >... | reverse complement strand
CTCCTTTCGTCTGCGGCTCTGACGCCGCGAGGCGCTAACCCGCGATCACGGTGGCTTCGTCCACCTTGTCGAGTGCACCAGCACTACGACGTTACGATAGCGAGCCGGTCATTCCATATTGTCTAACGTTCTCTATAGCGCTCGATGCGCTTCTCCTCCGCCGGCTTCTCCGAGTCAGGCTTCGCGTCGCGATCGGCTGAGGTGGCTGGTTGCGGCGCGCTCTCGCCGCTGCGCGCGGGAGCGGCGGGAGTCGTCGCGGGCTTTCGCGGCGTGTCGATCATCAATCCCCCCGTACTATCCCACCTATAATCGCGAACGTGGTCAAGTTCGAGTCGCTCGATCCCGAAATCCGCCTGGTGCTCGGCAAGAAGGTCAGCGAGCTCGGGCTTCGCGTCGAGGGATCGCCAGTCGAGGGCTACGTCCGGCAGCTGTACCTCGAGCTCGAGCGCCGCGGGTTCAAGAAGTTCCGCCCCGTCTGCTACCTGACCGATGAATGGGGCTGTCCGGACCAGCAGCCGGTGCTCGGCATTCCGTTTTACCTGGCCGACCCGAAGCTGAGGAAGCTCGAGAAGGCGGTCGACGCGCTCGAGACCGACCGGCAGGTCATGATGTACATGCGCCACGAGGCGGGGCATGTCTTCAATTACGCCTACCGCCTCTACACGACGCCGGAATGGAGGCGCCTTTTCGGCCCTTTTTTTCGCGCGTATCGCGACGAGTACCGCCCCGTCCCCTTCAGCCGCGACTACGTCCGCCACATCGAGGGGTGGTACGCGCAGAAGCACCCGGACGAGGATTTCGCGGAAACCTTTGCCGTCTGGCTGACCCCGCGAAGCGCCTGGCGCCGGAGGTACAAGGGCTGGCCGGCCATGAAGAAGCTGCGCTATGTGGAGCGGGTCGCCCGGGCGCTGGCTGACGTCGAGCCGATCGTGAACACCGGGGAGGTGGACATCACCCCGGCTGACATCGACGTCTCGGTGGAGCAGTTCTACCAGCAGGCGTCGGAGGAGCGGCAGGCCCGGATCGACATAGCCCTCGACGCCCACCTGCCCCAGATCTTTTTGACCAGGAAGCGAAAGGAATCCAAACCTGCGGCCGATATCGTAAGCAGGCACCGTCCGGAGCTGGTCGAGAAGATCACCTACTGGACGGGGGTCCCGCGGCCAATCGTGAGCGCCCTGATCGATTCCATCTGCCGGACCTGTGAGCGGATGAAGCTGTGGGGCGAGCGGGGCGAGGAGGCGCGCTACCTGGTGGAGGTCACCGCGCTGGCGACGACGCTGGCGATGAACTTTCTGACTCGCGGACGGTTTGAGACCTGATGGGAAAGCTCAAAATCATCGTGCTCTATGACCGCGTCCTCGTCGATGAGCGCGAGGAGCCGGCGGCCGGCGACAAGTCGCCAGTCGTGCGGACGCTCGACAAGAAGGAGGTCGAGGAGGAGGTCGCCGACGTCCTCACCAAGCTCGGTCACGAGCCGGTGATGTACGAGCTCGACGGCACCCAGAAGAGCCTGCTGGGGCTGGCGAAGGTCGAATGCGACCTGGTCTTCAACCTCGCCGAGTCATTCGCCGACGACGACACCGCCGATTTCAAGATCACGGCGTTCCTGGACCTGCTCGGAAAGAACTACACCGGCACCGGCTCGCACGGCCTGATGCTGGCGCAGGACAAGGCGGTGGCCAAGAAGATCTTCGCCTTCCATGGGATTCATACACCGACCTTCGCCAAGAGCTACCGGGGCCGCCTCGATTTTTCCCACGACCTGCAGTTCCCGGTCATCGTCAAGCCCGCGCGCGAGGATGGCTCCATCGGGATCGAGTTCAGCGCCGTCGTCAACTCGATCCGCGAGCTGATGGAACGGATGGACTGGCTGCACGCCAATTTCGATTCCCCCGTGCTGATCGAGGAATACATCGACGGCCGGGAGTTGTACGTCGGCATCATCGGCAACGACAAGGCCGAGGCGCTGCCGATCGTGGAGCTCGACCTGTCCAAGCTGCCCGACGGCACACCGCGCATCGCCGCGGCGGAAGTGAAATGGGGCAAGGGCACGAAAGCCTACAAGGACACGAAATCGGCGATTGCGACCGACCTGCCCGAGGATGTCGTGCAGACGCTCCAGCAGACGGCGATCGCCGCCTACCAGGCGCTGGAGCTGCGGGACTACGGCCGCGTGGACATGCGGCTGCAACCTGATGGCCGCGTGCACGTCATCGAAGTGAACCCGAACCCCTGGCTCAGCTCGCGTGCGGAATTCGCCATGGCCGCGCGAAAGTCCGGGCGCACCTACCCGCAGCTCATCGAAGAGATCATCGAGCTGGCGACCGCACGCAGTTAGAAAATCCCAAATCCCAAATCCCAAACTCCAAATCCCTCACTTTGGGACCTGGGATTCGGGATTCGGGTTTTGACAGGATGGTCATGTAAGATGACCAACATGGCCGGAAAGAAAAACCGTAAGCGTCAGTACAACATCGGCGAGGCGAAGGCCCATCTGCCCCAGCTGGTACGGGAAACCCTTGCGGGAGCCGAGGTGATCATCGCGAAGGACAACAAGCCGCTGGTCAAGCTCGTCCCGCTGTCCAGCGGGCGTTGGAAACCCGGGTCGGCAAAAGGCCAGATCTGGATGTCGCCGGATTTCGACGAACCGCTCGAGGACTTCAAAGACTATATGTGATGCGCGTGCTGCTGGACACGCACGCATTCCTGTGGGGCGTCGCGGATGACCCCCGCCTGTCCACGCGCGCGCGGAAAACCATCGCGGACGCAAGCGACCGTTTCTTGAGCATTGCAAGCTGCTGGGAGATTGCCATCAAGGTGAGCCGACAGCGGCTCACGCTCCCCAAGCCTATCGAGCGATTTGTTCCGGAGCAGCTGGGCCTGAACGGGTTTCAACTCCTGTCAATAGACCTGGACGACCTGGCGCGCGTCGCCACGCTGGCGTTCCATAACCGCGATCCGTTTGATCGGCTCCTCGCGGCCCAGGCACTGAACGATGAGCTGACGATCGTGTCGGCGGATCCGATCTTCGGGAAATACGACGTGAAGCGGGCGTGGTGAGTACGGGCCGCGCTTTACCGCGCCTGGCCCGCGAGCCAGTTTACGACCCACGGTGATCGGCGGAGTCTGCCCGATCGCCTGTGCTGCCTGAATCTCGGTGGAATTAACGAGGAACCGGTCGCCGTCTGGCGTCGCGTCCCAGTTGTTCCGGTCTGTGAAACGAGTTGCCAACGTGACAAGGCAAGCTGCAACGGGGAGGGAGCAGGCGGAGTTGTCACGTCAAAGCTGATCTTCGCGGGCTCGGGAGCGTCTGTGCGCAAGAGCATGAGACCCGCAAGGGCAACGGTTGTGAGAAACAGTAGCGCTGCGACCGTCCATGCCAGACGCCGGCCCTGCGCGCCCGGGACCGTCTTCGTTTCAGCCGGACTCCCCGCTTCAGCGATGAGCTTCAGATGAAGCAGCACATCACCTGCGTGCTGCCAGCGTGCATCGGGGCCTTTTGCGAGACAGGTTTTCACCAGGGGGTCCAGCAGGGACGGCGAGAGCGGTTGCACCACTGAAATCGACGGCGGATCCTGGTCGACGATGGCCGCCATCAGGCTGACCTGGCTTTTGCCCTGGAACGCGCGGCGCCCGGTCACCATCTCGTAAAGGACGGCGCCGAACGCAAAAATATCGGTGCGCGCATCCGCTTCCCGCCCCTCGAGCTGTTCCGGCGCCATGTACTGGAGCGTCCCGAGAATCGTGCCCTCGACAGTCAGCGGCGTCGCTTCGGTCGGCATCATCGACACCCGTGCGATTGCGCTCGCCAGTGCGACGGCGCCCCCGGCGACGACCCCGTTTTTGCCCGGCCCCGGAACACCGGCTTTGGCCAGGCCGAAGTCGAGCAGCTTCGCGCCCGATTTCGTCAGCATGATGTTCCCGGGCTTCAAGTCGCGGTGGATGATGCCGGCGCGATGCGCCTTGTCGAGGGCATCCGCAATCTGCATCGCATACTGCAAGGCCTGAGGGATGGGGATGGCGCTTCTCGTCAAACGCTCGGCAAGCGTTTCCCCCTCGAGGAACTCCATGACCAGAAAGTCGACCCCGTCCTGCTGGCCGATATCGTGGAGCGTGCAGATGTGAGGATGGTTGAGCGCGGCGACGGCCCGGGCCTCTCGCTCGAATCGCTCTCTGATGTCGGCGTTCGCGGCAACGTCCGACGGCAGGACCTTGATGGCGACGGTGCGGTCGAGCCGGGTATCGCGGGCGCGGTAGACCTCGCCCATGCCGCCGGCGCCGGCTGCGGCGATTACTTCGTATGGGCCGAGTCGGGAGCCCGGGTGCAGAGCCATGGATTGGCCCGGATTCTACTGCATGAAGCCTGCGCGGATCTGGTGCTCAGCGTTTCCACAGGTAAAGCGTTCGAGTCTGGCCATCGGTACTGGTGAAGGTGTCGACGACGTCGGGCTCCCAGTCGCCCATGGCGAAGTTATGGGACACGACCCGGGCACCCGGCCGAAGCTGCCGCATCAGCGCCGGTTTGAGCGCCACGTTCTGCGACGCGAGCAGGTACAGCGTGACGACGGACGCGCCCGACACATCGGTCGCGAGCGCATCTTCGACCCTGAAGGTGACGAGGTGCTCGACCTTCGCGAGCACCGCGTTGCGCTGCGCCTCCGCGACCCGCACGGGATCGATGTCCACGCCGACGCCGCGCGCCCCGAACTTCTGTGCAGCGGCGATGACGATACGGCCGTCGCCGCATCCCAGGTCGTAGACGACGTCCGTGTTGGTGACCCCGGCTAGCGTGAGCATGCGGTCCACGACGTCGGGCGGAGTGGCCACAAAGGGCGCCCTGGGGACCTGGGGACCCGCCAGGACGAGGAGCAGAGCCAGAAGCGGGCGAGGCACGAAATCGATTCTAGCCCGACTGTACTCGACTGGGGACAGCGGCGCTCGCGAGCCTTCCCGATGTCCAAATCCCGACAAATCCGTGATTTACGGGGCGATCGGCCCAACGGACGCTTCCGTCCCCGCTGACAGCCAACGGTCAAACAGCAGGGGCGAAGTGCCCAAAAGGGCAGTTTTTAGGCCATTTCTCGTTGATTCAGGGCAGAACGTGCGGTATACTCGTGAGTGCTGTTCCCGGCACGAAACCGGTCCTACCACCAACCTACCTGCTACGGGGGAAACGTGACATTCCAGGTCGGCGACAAGGTCATCTACCCGAACCACGGGCTCGGTATCGTCGAACGCGTTGAAGAGAAAACAATTCTCGGTACTACCTGCGGCTTCTTCCACCTGCGCATCGTTTCTAACGACACCACAGTGCTTGTTCCTGTCGCCAACGTCGACGGCGTCGGACTTCGCAAGGCCATCACGGACGAGGAGGTCGAGCGGCTGTTCGGGCTTCTGAGCGACGGCCGGATCGACAACCATCAGAACTGGAAGGGTCGCTTCAAGGACAATTCCGACAAGATGCGGACCGGTTCCATTTACGACATGGCGGACGTGCTCAAGAGCCTGACGTTCCTGAGCAAGTCGAAGAGCCTGTCATTCCGCGAAAAGCGGATGCTCGACCGCGCCAAGGCGCTGATCATCTCGGAGGTGTCCGAGGTGATGCGCGAGAAGGCGCTCGAGGTCGAGCAGAAGGTCGATCGCGCGCTCGAAAAGTGCTTCATGGTCAAGGCGCGCAACGTGGCCCGGGCCACCGCGCGGGCCAAGACCGTCAAGCCGGTCAAGGCGACCATCATCGCCACGGCGCCGCGCCGGGCTGCGCGCGCCTCGTAAGCTTCGCCCACCTGCCTTAGCCTTCTTCACCGCCCGGGAGCTTGTCTCCCGGGCGTTTTTTTGTACATTTGACGCACTGGCCTTTCTCATCGCGACCCGCGCCGTCCTGACGTACGTCATCGTCCTCGCCTACATCCTGGTCGCGGGGCCGATCGGGCTCGTCATCGCCGTGGTCTTTCGCTGGAAGCGGGGGCTGTACGCGCTCGGTCACGCCGGTTGCCGGCTGGCGCTGGCCTGCGCCGGCATCCGGTACCGGGTCGCGGGCCTCGAGCGGGTGCCGCCGACCGCCGTCGTCTTCTGCTCGAACCACGAAAGCAACGTGGATCCCGCGGTGCTCTTCGAGGCGCTCCATCCGCAGCTTCACGTCCTGTACAAGGCCGAGCTGCATCGCTTTCCGATCATGGGGACGGTGTTCGATGTCGGCGGGTTCGTGCCGATCGACCGCGGCGATCGCGACAGGGCGATAGCCTCGATTGCCAGGGGCGCCGACTCGCTGCGGGCAGGCCATTCATTTCTGATCTTTCCCGAGGGCACCCGAAGCCGCGCCGGGCACCTGCTGCCGTTCAAGAAGGGCGGGTTCATCATGGCGATCCAGGCCCAGGCGCCGATCGTCCCGGTCGCGGTCCAGGGAGGGCGCGCGGCGATGAAGAAGGGGAGCGCACTGGTCCGTCCCGTCCGCGTCAGCGTGCGGATTGGTGCCCCAGTCCCGACGACCGGACTCACGCTTGATGACCGCGATACGTTGATCGAAACGGTCAGGCGAGAGGTTGAACGGCTGCTCGCGCTGGGATCGCTGTGGAATTGATCGCCTTGGGAACGAAGGGGACGGAGGCAACGGAGGCAACGGGATTCACACGGAGGAACGAAGCAACGGAGGACGCACGGAGGGCGACTGCACGTCACTGCCGGGAAGCGCAGTCATCGCCGGTCACGCCGGCAGTCATCACGCCGGTCACGCCGGCCTGTGGGCCGGCACATGGATAGAGCAAAGCCCCACTCACAAGCCGTTCTTTGAACGCGCAACGGCTTGTGAGTGGGGCTTCGCTCTATCCATGCCGCGCTAAAGCGCGGTGACCGGCGCTCCGTTCGTCCCCGCTGCTCCGTTCCTCCGTGTGAACCCGTTACTCCGTAATCTCCGATGTCTCGGCCGCTAACCACCTGCGGAGAACGTCATCGTCCACGACTGCACGGGCGCGCCGTCGAAGGCTTTGAGCCCCTCGAGCAGCTCGATGCGCAGCGTGCGGAAGCGTTCGAAGGGCTGTGCGAATTTCAGCTCGATGGCTCGCGTGCCCGCGTCGTAGGAGTGCTGGAACTCCAGCGGGGCCGCGCCCTCGGGTGCGCCACCCACGTAGCTCACGCGGATCTGGCCGTCGATCGACTTCGGATCGAGCCCGCGAGAGAACTGGATGCGGATCGAATTCGTCACGGGTACATCAACTTCGCCCTCGTAGGGCGAGCTGAAGACGACTTCGGCGGCTTCGAGCGGCGGCGGGGGCGGCGCCGCCTCCTCCTCGACCGGCGCGGCTTCGGGCGCGGTCGTCGCGGATACGGCCGTGCCGGTGACGGTCACCAGCCCCCGGTCCTGCGCCACCATGCCTGTGACCTGCAGCCAGCGCCCGGTATCGACACGCGCGTCCACCGACAGGTCAAAGCCGCGACCCCGCGGCCGGAGCTCGGTGACCCAGACGGCGGCGTCCGCCGAGCGCAGCACGAAATCGTATCGGCTCTTCGCGGGGGCACTGGGGAGGTCGCCATACAGGTTCCGTCCGCGGAACTGTCCGACGACCGTGACCATCTGCCCCTCGAACCGCCACGGCTGCAGCGCGAGCGCGCGCACGGACGCGGTGGTCGCAAGCTGCGCCCCGGTCACGCCGGTGACGTTCAGCACGAGCTCCTCGCCGGGCCTCGGCCAGCGCTCCGGATCCGGGGCGCCGTCATACGACGTGAGCCTGGGGTCTGTCGGCTCCAGGCGCCCGACATCGATCACCTGTCCACGCACTTCGGCAAGCCCCGTCATGGCCTTTGCGTCGTTCAGCAGCAGGGGAATATCGCGTTCGCCTCCGCGCAGCAGGACGCGCGGTCCCTCCACGAATTCGCCGTGCACGAGGACGTTCTGCAGATGGTAGTAGCCGGGGTACTGGCGGAGGGACGCGACGGTCGCCAGCCGGCGCGTCGTCTGGGCGTCACTCGCCGCCACGGCCGCCAGCAGGCCGAGAAGGAGTGCAGGCCGGAATTGCAGCCTCACATGATCATTCTACTTTGCGCATCGCCATGCGGGCCACGATAACCGCCAGCGCGATGAAGAGCGCTGAGCTGGCGAGCTCGCCGACCACTGTGTCCTGTGCGAAATAGGGAAATGCCGTACCGATCGCCTGCAACGGCGCGATCGTTCCCGTGCCGACGAGGATGGCAAAAAGGATCCCGGCGATCGACCCTCCGGCAATCAGGCCCGAGCTGAAAAGCGTCCCGGCACCGACATCGGACTCCTGCCCAACGCCCGTGTTCCGTTCGACCCACCACCGCACCATGCCGCCCGCGAAGATCGGGGCGGTCGTCGCGATCGGCAGGTACAAGCCGACGGCGAATGAGAGCGAATGCACGCCGCACAGCTCCAGCGTCACGGTGATGAAGATGCCGACGAGCACCAGGCCCCACGGCAGGTTCTGGTTCAGCAGGCCCGTGATGATCGTCGACATCAGCGTCGCCTGCGGCGCCGGCACGTCCGCCGAGCCGATGCCGAAGACCTGGTGCATGTAGAGCATCGTGATGCCGATGATGAGGCCCGACGTCAGGACGCCGATCACGAGACCCACCTGCTGATAGAAGGGCGTCGCGCCGACGATGTAGCCGGTCTTCAGATCCTGCGACGTCGTTCCCGCGTTGGCGGCCGCGATGCAGACGATGGCGCCCACGCAGAGCGCGATGGGCGAGTACATATCGCCGGTCCAGCCGAGCGCCACGAACAGGACGCACGTCAGGATGAGCGTGGCGATCGTCATGCCGGAGATCGGGTTCGAGGACGAGCCGATCAGGCCGGTGATGCGCGACGACACGGTCGCGAAGAAGAAGCCGAACACCAGGATGAGGATGGCCGCGACGATGTTCCCCTGCGTCGGAAGCGTCGGCATCACCGTCAGGAAGATCGCCAGCAGCAGGCAGCCGCCAAGAACGATCGCCATCGGAATGTCGCGCTCGGTCCGGACCCGTTCGCCGCCTTCCGTGCCGGTACCGGCGAAGCCCTTGAGGCTGCCGCGTGCCGACGACACGATCGTCGGGAGCGTCCTGGCCAGCGTGATGAGGCCCGCCGCCAGCACGCCGCCGGCGCCGATGTAGCGGATGTAGGCGCTCCACAGTTGCCCGGGATCCATCTCCGAGATCAGAAACGGCCGTCCCGTCGCCGGGTTCAGCGCGAAGTTCGGATGGATAGGCGGAAACGGCTCGGTGATGTACTGGCCGAGGATCGTCAGCAGCGGCAGCAGTCCCAGCCACGCCAGCACGCCGCCCGCGACCATCGTTCCTGCGATGGCCGGGCCGATGACGTAGCCGACGCCCAGATACTCGGGGGAGATGTCCACTGCCAGCGTGGCGTTGGGAAATTGGCTGGTACGCGGCATCACGTAGCCGACTTCGGTGCGAAAGAGATTGAGGGTCCACGACAGCGATTTCCAGAGGAGGCCTATGCCGAGTCCGCCGAAGACCAGCGCAGCCAGCCTGCCACCGCGTTCTCCGGCCACCAGCACTTCGGCGCACGCGGTTCCCTCGGGGTAGGGCAGCACGCCGTGCTCCTTGACGATCAGCGCGCGGCGAAGCGGCACCATCATCAGCACGCCGAGGATGCCTCCCGCCAGCGTGAGCATCGTGATCTGGAGGTAGTTGAAGTAGGCGGGCCCGAACGGCACCAGGAAGATCAGCGCCGGAAGCGTGAACACGACGCCGCCTGCCACCGATTCACCTGCCGACCCGATCGTCTGGACGATGTTGTTCTCGAGGATGGTGGAGCCGCCGAACCGCTTGAGCACCGAGATCGCGAGGACGGCGATCGGAATCGAGGCGCTGACCGTGAGCCCGGCTCGAAGGCCGAGGTAGACGGTGGATGCGCCGAAGAGCAGCCCGAACAGGATGCCGAGGATGATCGCTTTCGCGGTGAACTCCGCCGGCGACTGCGTCGGCGGCACGTACGGTTTCCATTCGGCCATGGCGCGGGATGGTAGCATTGAACCTTGTGAATCGGTTGAACAAGCGCAAGCAGACCCCCGATCAAGTCTCCGAGCTCACCACCAACCGACTCTCTGTTTACCTGCGGTGCCTCAACGAGCTCGATGCGGCGGGCATCCAGGCGATCTCCTCGCAGGCCCTCGCCGAACAGTTCCACCTGAATGCGGCCCAGATCCGCAAGGACCTCGCCTACTTCGGCGAGTTCGGCGTCCGCGGCGTCGGCTACTACATCAAGGAGCTGCGCCGGCACCTTCGCCAGATCCTCGGCCTCGACCGTCATCTGCGCGTCGTCATCATGGGCGCCGGCAACCTGGGACTGGCGCTCGCCGACTATCCCGGCTTCAGGCAGGAAGGCTTTGAGATCACGGCGCTCTTCGACGCCGCGAATGAGAAGATCGGGCACGAGTCGCGCGGCGGCGTCCCGATTCGCGACATCAAGGACCTGAAGCGGCTGGCGCGGCGCGACCGGCTCGACATCGCCGTGATCGCGGTGCCCGCGCCCCATGCGCAGCCGGTGGTCGACCTCGTCGTGGAAGCCGGGATCAAGGCCATCCTGAACTTCTCGCCGGGCGCGCTGAAGGTGCCTGAAGAAGTGAAGCTGAAGAGCGTGGACCTGACCGTGTCGCTCGAGAGCCTCTCGTTCTACCTCGCACAGGAACAAAGCGGTGGCTAAGCGGTTGTCCCATGTCGATCGGCGCGGGCGGGTGAAGATGGTCGACGTAGGCGACAAACCGATCACGAATCGCGAGGCGGTCGCCCGCGGCGACATCACGATGCATGCCGCGGCGCTCAAAGCCATCCGGACCGGCGCCGTCGCGAAGGGCGATCCGTTGCAGGCGGCGCGGTTGGCGGGGATCATGGCGGCCAAGCAGACGTCCTCGCTCATTCCGCTGTGCCATCCACTGCCGCTGACGCGTGTCAGCGTGGAGCTGACGCCGACGAGGCGGGGCTACCGGATTGAGTCGAGGGTGAAGACGAGCGCGCAGACGGGCGTCGAGATGGAGGCGCTGGTTGCCGTGTCGGTGGCTGCCTTGACGATCTATGACATGGTCAAAGCGGTCGACAAGGCGATGGTCATCTCGGACATCTGCCTCGTCGAGAAGCGCGGCGGCCGTTCAGGCCACTACAAGCGAACGACCTAGGCGGGACGGTAATGCCGCCACGCCATCCAGCCGCCGATGGCCAGCAGGGCGCTGCCAATCGTGCCCTCCCAGAAGTACTCCGGCATGTGGCGCTGGACGTAGCGGCGCGGAGTCATTTCCCGCGCCCTGGCTTCAAGCTGCGACAGCTTGTAGTCCAGGTCCGCCCGGGTCTGGGTCATTTCCGACTTGATGACAGCCGCTTGGCGATCCATTCCGAGTTCTCCTTGAGGGTGGACATCGTTTCCGGCGGCACAGCGTGGACGCTCTTGAGCTGCGTACGGCCCGACGCGAGCGTGATCAGGCCGGCCGCGCTGAGCAGCACGGCGACCGCGAGGAAGCCGGCCCAGATTGGCCAGTTCAACAGGTCAGCGATGGCCGTCGCAATCGCTATAAGCAGGAAAGTGCCGGCGAACACCAGCGCTGCCGCCGCGACTCCGAAGCTGATCGCCGCGGCCCGCGCCTTGCCAGCCTGTTCGCGGATTTCGACGCGCGCCAGCGCGATTTCTTCGTGAATCAGCGTGCGGATGTCCGTCAGGATCCCGCGGACGAGGCCGCGGATTGTTTCACCATGGCCGAGTTCAGGGTTTGCCATGGAGATACGATGAGCAAGCGGGGTGCCTAAGTGTGCGAAGAGGGAGGCGGCGGTGGCTCGATATGGATGACCACGTCCTCGAGGTGAGGGAACCGCTTCATCAGCAGGTCCTTCACGACGTGCGAGGTGGCATGCGCCGACTCGAGCGGCGTCTGCCCGTCGAGCCACACGTGGAGGTCCATGAACACGTAATCGGCTGGCCCCCGCGTGCGAATGTGGTGGCAGCCCAGCACCTCGGGAACCGAACGCACCACCTCGCGCACGTCGTCCTCGGCAATCACAATCTCGTCGGCAAGGATCCGTGACGCCTCCTGCGCGATCCCCCATCCAGCCCGGCCGATGAAGACCGCGACGACGATCGCCGCAAGCGGATCCAGCAGCGGGTAGCCCCACCAGACGCCAAGCAGCGCGCCCAGCACGGCCCCGGACGTCAGCACGTCGCTCCGCGTGTGCTTCGCGTCGGCCCGGAGCACCTCGCTGTTCAGCCGCCGCGCCTCGCGCTCCTCGTACGCAACCACCAGGACGTTGGTGATGAGCGTCGCCGTCATGATCCCGATGCCCTCGGGGAACACCCTCGGCGTGCCGCCGTTCACCAGCCGGTCGTAGGCCGCGTTCAGCACCTGCACGAGCACGATCACCAGGAACACCAGGATCGCGAGCGACGCCATCGTCTCGTACTTGCGGTGGCCGTACGGGTGGTTCTCGTCGGGCGGGCGCCGCGCGATCGAGACGCCGACGAGCGCCACGACGTTGGAGGCGGAATCAGTCAGCGAATGAAAGCCGTCGGAGAGAATCGAGACCGCGCCCGTCGCGTACCCGAGCACGATCTTGACGACCGCGACCGCGAGGTTGAGGACGAGGACGCGGTAGAGGACGCGGACGACGGAATCGTAGCGGGCCTGGTCCCGCCACGGCGCCGGCGGGCCGCCTTCGCTCGCGGAGCTTCGGCGCCCAGGGCCGCCGTCGCCCGCCGGGCCTCGGCGCCCGGGCGCGGAGGCGGACGTCAGAACACGTGGGCGGTCGGGATGGGCCACCAGCGCAGCTGCACGCGGCCGATGATGTACTTCTTCGGTACGAAGCCCCAGTGGCGGCTGTCGGAGCTGTTGTTCCGGTGGTCGCCCATCACGAAGTAGTACCCCTCGGGGATGACGGACGGCCCGAAGTCGTCGTGGCTGCGGTACTCGGGCGGGACGAAGTCGTCCTGCATCGGCACGTCGTTGACGAACACGCGGCCGTCGACGATGCGCACCTGGTCGCCTTCCTCGGCAATCACCCGCTTGACGAACGACTTGTCCGGGTTCAGCGGGTAATAGAGCATCACGATGTCGCCCCGCCGCGGTTCGCCCATCCGGTAGGCGAGCTTGTTGACGATGAGGCGATCCTGGTCGGACAGCGTCGGCGCCATGCTCTGCCCCTCGACGCGCGCCACCTGGAAGCCGAAGGTGACGATCAGCGTGGCGTACACGGCGGCGGACGCCAGCGTCTTGAACCACGCGACGACCTCGTCTTTCCAGACGTTCAGCCGGTGCATGAACACCGCGGCGCGGTCGTCGATCGCCAGGCGCATGTCGGGTGCGGCGGTATCGGGCGCCGCGATTTCGGGCGCCGCGGTAAATTCCGCGTGTTCCGGGGCCTCGAAGCCTGGCAGGACGGGTTCGGCCGCCAGGGAAGGTTCAGCGGTCAGAGCTTCAGATACTCTCGGAGCCGCTTCGTCTGCGCGCGGCTGACCGGGATCTCCGTGCCCTTCGCGTCCTTCATCCGAAGGATGTAATTCCTGCTGAACCAAGGGACTATCTCCTTGATCTTATTGATGTTAACCAGGTGGGACCGGTGCACCCGCCAGAACACGTCGGGGTCCAGGCGGGCCTGCAGTTCGTCCAGCGTCCGGTAGTTCGACGTCCCGGCCACCTGCCCTGTAACTATGTTAATCGACTCATCGGCCAGCGAGGCATAGATGATCTCTTCGGCCTGTACCAGCAAAAAGCGTTCACCCACCTTGATGGCCACCTGATCCCGCCGGATCTGGCGGTTTGCCATCATTTTTACGATTCGTTCGATCTGATCGTTGACCGGGTCCGGGGCGCGGTCCGAGCTGAGCCGGCGCCGAGCCCGGGCAAGCGCCTGTTCCAGGCGTGCCGCGTCCACCGGCTTTAACAGGTAGTCCACGGCGTTCACTTCGAACGCCTCGATCGCGTGCTGGTCGAACGCGGTGACAAACACGAGGGCCGGTGACCCCTGCTCCTCGCGCTGGAGGAGCCGCCGCGCCACCTCAAAGCCGCTCAGTCCCGGCATCTGGATGTCGAGAAACACAAGGTCCGGATCCACGCGGTCCGCCGCCGAGAGCGCCTCGATGCCGTTGCCCGCCTGCGCCACGACTTCCACTTCGGAGAGCTGCCCGAGCTGGTAGCACAGCTCGTCGCGCGCCAGCTGTTCGTCGTCCACGACCATCACGCGGAGCGGCGTCATGCGGTGATTTGTTCGGCGGCCAGCAGCTCGGGAATCTCGATGCGCGCCCGCGTGCCCGCGCCCGGCTGGCTGTCGAGCGTGAGCTGGTAGGTTGCGCCATAAATAACGCGCAGCCGCTCCCGGACGTTGGCGAGCCCGATTCCGCTCGCCATCGGCTCCTCGAGCCGTTCCAGCAGGAAGCCCATGCCGTCGTCTTCGACCTCGATGACGGCCCGGCCGTGTTCGCGCCAGCTCCGGATGACGATCGACCCCGGACCGACCTTGCGCGCCAGACCGTGCTTAATCGAGTTCTCGACGAGCGGCTGCAGGATCATGCTGGGGACGATGACGTCCATGGTGTCGGCGCTGATGTGTTTGCGCACCTGCAGCTTCGGCCCGAAGCGCGCGACCTCGATGTCGAGGTACTCATCGATCGCCTCGAGCTCCTCCCGGAGCGTTACGAAATGCTGGTGACTGCGAATGAGCCGCCGCAGCAGTCCAGACAGCTTGATGATGAGCGTGCGGGCCGTGTCGGGCTGCGATCGAATGAGCGACGAGATCGACGCCAGCGTGTTGAAGAGGAAGTGCGGATTGATCTGGCTCTTGAGCGCCTCGATCTTCGCCGCGAGCAGCAGCTTTTCCTGCTCCTGAAGACGATGCTCGATGCGCGCGCTGTTCCAGATCTTGATCGGCGTCGCCACGGCGAGCACCGTCGCGAGGCCGACGAGCGCCGTCATCCAGGGCGTCAGCGAATCCAGGAAGAACAGGCGCTGCGGGCCGAAACGCAGGCCGAGCGCCTGGCGCAGGAGCTCCAGCGCAATCGGCGCCGCCAGCAGCACCAGCTGCCAGTTCGGCTCGAGCCGGCGGACGGTCTGCCAGACATGCTTGCGCAGGTCGATGAAGACGAACGGCGTGAACTGCCAGATGGCTTCCTTCGGGCACACTTCGCGAAGGCCGCCGCCGGCAAACCCGCAGCCCACGGCGAAGGGGAGGGCGATCAACTCACCAGCGATGAGCGCCGGCACGGCGACGAGCAATCCCACCGTCGCGCCGGCGTACGGGCCGGCGATGAGGCCGGCGAGGAACGCGCCTTCGAGCGTGAGGTCCGCGGCGTTGTAGTTCAGAAGCAGACGCGCCGTGACGCCCGCCATCAGCGGCAGCCCGATCGCGAGCGCAAACACCAGCCGATCGCTCCAGCCGCGCCGCTCGAAGATGAGGATGTGCCGGAACTGCCTGAACCGCGCGAGCATCGTGGCCAGCACCGCCATGACGGCGATCTTCACGATGAGAGTCGTCAGCAGGAACTGGTCGGCGGAGAGGAAGCGAGGCTCTTCGAGCAACGAGCAATTGTAACGCCCGCGCCGGCTGAAACCGGCCCCCACGATCGATTGAGATTAGGGTCGTGGGGGCCGGCTTCGGCCGGCTCGGGTTATGATCGATTTCACATGATTAAGCCGTTCCTCGTGGGGCTGGGCACGACCTTCAGACACATGTTCAAGAAGAAGGTCGCGGTGAATTACCCGGAACAGAAGATACCGATGTTCCCGAAGTACCGCGGCAAGCAGGTGCTCATGCGCGACGAGAACGGGCTCGAGAAGTGCGTCGCGTGCGGCCTGTGCTCGGTCGCGTGCCCGGCCGACGCGATCTACCTCGAGGCGGAAGAGAACGACGGCACGGTGATGGCCGGCCCGCGGTACGCGAAGGTCTACCAGATCCACCAGACGCGCTGCATTTTCTGCGGGTACTGCGAAGAAGCGTGTCCCGTCTCGGCGATCTTCATGGGCAAGGACTACGAGCTCGCCGTCTACAGCAAGGACGACTTCATCTGGGACAAGGGCGACCTGCTCGTGCCGGCCCCGGCGGACGCGAAGCCTCCGGCATTCGCCTGATGCAGATCGGCGCGGTCGCCGATATCCACGGAAACTTCGACGCACTCGAGCACGCGATGGAGCGGCACTCCGACGTGCCGCTGTGGATCTGCGTCGGCGATCTGGGCAGCAGCACCGGGAGGTACCCCGACGTTCCCGCGCCCTTCTACTGGATCAAGGGGAACAACGAGAACTTCGATCGCATCGCGGCGTGGGCCGCTGGTGCCTCCTCAGGCAACCTGCGCTTCATCCCGAACGGGACGGCGGCGGCCGTCGGCCCGCTGACGGTGGCCGGCCTGGGCGGCACGTACGCGCCTACCTGGTACGACACGCCGGCGGCGCAGCTGCCGCACAAGCCGAAGGACGACAAGCGGCGCCATTTCGTTCGCGAGGAAGTCGAGGCGTGCACGCGGCTCCGCGGTGTGGACATTCTGATGACGCA
>Ga0214472_10003541_pt1 | contig 16481 bp, 15 predicted proteins | sample RVTome_6_FD_207662 | JGI IMG/M metagenome (GOLD analysis project Ga0214472, IMG submission 207662) | Soil microbial communities from uranium-contaminated site in the Upper Colorado River Basin, Wyoming, United States - RVT140D175 | ecosystem: Environmental > Terrestrial > Soil > Contaminated >... | reverse complement strand
AAGCGCTGCCAGTCGTTCGAGCGCAGCACCTGCAGATCGAGGCCCTCGACGTCGATCGACATGAAGTCAATCCGCTGCCCCTGCGGCAGATGCTTCTCCAGGATGCTTTCCAGGCGGTCCACCGCGATTTTCGTGGTGCCGACCACGCGATAGGGCGTATGCGCCTCGCGGTCTTTCTTCAGGGACTCGTCGAACGTGTTGAGCGCCGGATCGCTGAACACGTAGTAAGTCAGTCGCCCGGGCCGCTCGGATACGCCGAGCGACAGATTGACATCCCGCGGCCGGGCGCGGTTGAACAGCGCAAAGGCGTCGGGCGAGGGCTCGATATTGATGCCGCGCCAGCCGCGCTCATAGAAGTGCAGGGTGTTTGAGAATCTCCTCGGGTGATGCGCGCCCACATCGACATAGAAGCCGCTCCGCCGGTCTTCCAGGTGGCGGCGTAGGACGAGGTCTTCGCCTTCTTGGGCGAACGACCATGCGCGCGCGGGGTCCACCCGGCCGACGAGCGCGCTCAAGGCATCTGCAAAGGGTAGAAAGGTTGCCCGCAGCATGAGGTCGACCGATCTCTTAACGCGCGAGTGTCCGGCCCACGGCGAACTCTTCCGGGTTGCGCGCAGGAGCGTCCGCGGCTAGAGCAATCGCCTCGTCGACTCGCGACACAAGATCCTTGTCGTGGGAGGCGAAGACCACGATGCGGTCCTTGCATAGCGCGAGAACGTTTTCTACCACGCGGTCCCTGGTCTGCGCGTCGAGGCCCGTCGTGCTCTCGTCGAGCAGCAGCACGCCCGGGTTGCGCAGCAGCGCTCTCGCGATGGCGATGCGCTGCCGTTGTCCGCCCGAGAGGTTGCTGCCCTGGAAGCTCAGGATCGTTTCGTACCCGTCCGGCAAGCCGGCGATGCTCTCGTCGATGCATGCGGCTGCGCAGGCAGCCTTGACGTCCTCCAGCGAGGCGTTCTTGCCGAATCGAACGTTGTTGCCCACGGTGTCATTGAGGATGGTCACCTGCTGCCCGACGAGGACGACCTGCGACCTGAGCTGCCGGTCGTCGACCTCGCGCATCGGGGTGCCGTTGACAAGTACCTCGCCGGCATCGGGGGAGTAGAACCCGAGGAGCAGGTCGAATATCGTGGTCTTGCCGCTGCCCGAAGCGCCCACCAGCGCATAGCTGCGTCCCCGCCGCAACTCGGCGCTGAAGGCGTGGAGCACGGGCTTCTCCGGCTTGTAGCTGAACGACACGCGTCGCAGCTCCATCGTTTCCACGGGACCGGCGAACGACTTGCGGCCTGGCGCGGCATGGCCCGCTGGCGCCGGGTCAAGGAGGTGCGTGACGTCCGATGCCGCGCGAAGATCGGCCAGCAGCCGCATCATCAGCGTGAGGACTTGTCCCGCGGCGGGAAAGAAACGCAGCAGAAAGGCGAGCGCCGTGACGACCACCGCGAGGCCCGCGGGGCTTGCGACGCTAAGGCGACCCGCTGCGGCCGCGAACCCGATGGCCGCAAGCAGAATGAGGGCGGGCACGAGCTTCGCCACGAACGCTAGCGTGTCGATCATGAAGTGTGTTCTCGTGTAGCGTCGGATGATCTCGTCGTACTTAGACGTCACGAACGCTTCCGCGGAGAGCGCACGAACGGACCGCAGGCCGTTCAGGGCGTCCAAGAATACGGAGTGCGCGATCTTCGCCTCGTCGAGCTGGCGTGCGCTGAGCATCTGCGAGCGGCGAATCGTTCCCCGCAAGCTGACCAACGCTACGGCTAGGAAGACCACGACCGCTGCGCCGAGCCACGGCGAAAACAGCACGATCGTCGCCAGATAGACGCCAGCGAGCAGGGTCGCGGCGAGCATCTGGCTAAAGGCGATGACGATGGCGCCGGCGCGCGCCGTCTCGTCCCCGGCGAGGCTGATGAAGTGACCGGCGGACCGGCGGTCGATCTCCCTCAGGCTCATGTCCTTGACGAGCTTCTCGAAGGCTCGGGACGAGAGGCCCGCCTGGATCCGCTTGCCGAGATAGACGGAAGTCGCCTGGTTCAGGAACAGCGTGACGAGCCGCAGCGAGAACAGCGCCACGAAGTACACGAGCAGGGTGGAGAAGCTGAGCTCCAACCCCAGCCTGGCAAAGGCGCCTGCCCAAGCGCTGTCTGCCGCGATCTGCCCGCCCGCCGCAATCGTGGAAAGTGGCAATACGCTCGCGATGGCCGCGAGTTCGAGAAGGACCGACAACAAGGCGAGCGCAAGGTTAGCGAGCATGATGGGGTGCTCACGCACTGCGAACGCCAGCAGGCGCTTCATGTAGTCGATGCTGAATGACCTCAGGCCGAGCATCGTCGCCGCTATCGGGAAGTGCCCTGAACCGCGCGCAGGCATCGTCTGATCGCTCTGCGGAGGAATTCGGTCGGAGAGCGGCGCATGACAGCCCACAGCCGAGCCGCGGTCGTGCCGAACGCAACGCGCCGCGCATGAGCCGCGTACAAGGGCGCATAGAGCAGGCTGCGCAGGGGGTTGTAGAGATTCACATAGCGCCGTACGGCGCGCGGGTTATCGAAATGCGCCCGAGGGCTTGTCGGACGGCCGGTGTATCGCGCCACGTGCCACAGATCGTCAATCTCCTTGCGCCAGCCCCGGTAGCTGTGGCAGATCTCCTTGAATCCATGGCGGGCGAGCAGCTGGTTGAGGCTGTGGTGAGTAAATAGGGAGTAATGGCTGCTGTTCATCCATGCCTTGGAAAGGCGCGAACGGTTGCTGTAATAGGTGGGCACCGCCGTGTACATGAATCCCCCCGGCTTCAGCACCCGAATGACGCCGCGCATGACGGAATCGAGGTCGGCAAAATGCTCGAACGCGTGATTCGTGAACACAAGGTCGATCTTGGGGTCGAGGCTCAGCGATTCGTCGACTAGGCCTTGGCGCACCGCGGTCAGCCCCAGCGTGTGAGACGCGAACCGCGCTTGCTCGGGATCCGGCTCCACGCCCAGAGCGGTCCAGCCCCGTTCCTGGAACAGCCAAAGGGCCCCGCCCAGGCCGCAGCCTATTTCGAGGACGCGACCTGTCGCCGAGCCCGCTCGCGCCAGCGCGTAGTCGACTTTCTCGCCGTAGTACCAGTTCGAAAAGTCGAGGTACTGGTCCTTGCTGGCCGGAAGCTGCGGAGCGTGGTACTGCCCCTTCACGTAGAACTGCTGCAGCGCCTCTCTCGTCGGCCGGGGATTCTGGTGCACAAAGCCGCATAGCCCGCACGCCTTCCACTCGCTCAGCGAGAGCCCCCCATACAGCGCGCCGTACTTCCTGATATGCAAATCCGTGCGCGTGATGCGTAGGGGTAGGAAACCCTCGCACGTGCCGCACAAAGGGCAAGGCACCAGAACGAGGCTCTCAACGGCCATGCTCGAGATAATTCGAGTAAACGCTTGGATAGGCGCGGACCATGTCGCGCAACGGTGCACTCATGGAGCGGAACGTCGCGGGGGGGTACGCTCCGCCGAAAAGGCTGTTGCTGAACTGGAGCTGCAGCATCAGTCTGTCGCCTTTGCACACCGCCAGGCCCTTATGCAATCCCCTCGTGTCCTCGGCTATCACAGTGCCGCGCGGCGCTACGAACTCGATGAAGTCCTCCTTGGCATAGTGCTTGGAGACGTCCTCATCGGATAGGCGTGAATATCCCTTGGCGAGCAGGCTGGGTGGAATACCTCCGGTGCGATGCGAGCCGCGCACAAAACAGTGAGGACCGTTGTCCGGGCCCACGTCGGTCAGGTAGATGAAGAACTTGAGCCACTTGATTCGGTCCATGTCGAAATGGAAGAACTGGGCAGCTTCCTCGTCGGGCTGGTCCGAATATCCCGTGTGCCACCACATGCTGATCACGTCTGCGATCGGCGTGGAGCCGAGGTAGTCTTGAGCAACCCGCAGGATGGACGCGCTTGTCAACAGTGCCTGCACGTCCGGTGCACTGAGCACGTCGCCAGTATCGAAGTCGTAACGTACCGCAAGCGGATTTCGACGCTCGTATACCGCGCGCTCTCCGGGAGGATCCTTTCGGTCCTCGCCTTTCATCGGCCGCACCCGGGCCGGCGTGCTCAAAGCGAACTGCAGCAGACGATCGCAGACGTCCTTTGCCAGTGTCTGCTCGAATACGAAGTAACCGTCGCGGCGAATGCAGTCGGCGATTCGATTCGCCCGTTCCGCGCTGGACACACCCAGCCCGCCGCGCGGCGCCGGCAGAGAAACCGATCGACCGGAGATGCGGACGAGTCGGGTCATCACATCATTGGATCGGCCTCCCGTGCGACAGAAGAACCGAATCATGGCCTGGTAGGCGTAGGCGGGGGTGTTTCCGTGGGCCGCGTGCGACATCGCGCCTGCGCAAAGGGCGACGACGTCACGAACAAAGACGCGCACTTCACGGAGCATGCCGAGAATGGTGCTCATGCAGCCTTTGCAGGGGAACCCAGAGTCTCCAGCCTGCGAGCCAGGGGGCCACGGTTTTCGTAAGACAGTTTGCCGAACAACGACTCACCGATTGAGGCAAGCGCTTCGCGGATTGCCGCGTCTTCGGACTCGAAGCTGGCCTGCGGCAGCGGTCTGCCGACGCGCGGGTCCAACGGGGTGCTTGCTGCGAGCGCCAGCACCTTCTCAATCGTCGTCTGCTGTGCAAGCTTGGGTGCACGCCGGACGCAGTCGCTCTTCTGCACGTAGTCAGCATCGAGCAAGTAGCGGATCCTGTGGACCGCTCTGTCCGCCAGTGTCCTGCGACGCTCCTGCTGCGGGTAACTATCGGCAATGTCGATGGGCGCGTAACCATGCTCGACGGCGAGCCAGCGGAACACTCTACGGCTTCGCTCCAGTGACCAGCCCTCTGCCAGCGCCAAGTCGATCTTGCAGAAATAATCCTCCTCGCTCGAGGCGAGGTAGTTTAAGTCGGCCGGATAGAGCAGCAACTCTGATGAGTAGGCCACTACTGGCAAGCCAAGGAGCGCCATCTCCTTGCCGGCGCTCGACCACGAGTTGAGAAAGACGTGGGCGTGGTTCGCTAGATCGTACAGGGCAAGGTTGTCCGTCGGCCAGTTGACAGCCGCGTTCGCCGGCAGCTGGCTGAATGCCTCTGCCAAGAGATCGGCGTTCCGCGACCGGACGTGCTCGCGCTTGTTGGGAAACTCGCGAGGATGCACGCGAATCAGCAAGAAGAGATCCGGCCTCCGGGCGACGAACTTGACTACGGCCTCGATCCATTCAACCTGCGTCTGAAACATCAGCTCCCCGTATTTAGGCAGCCCGTCAACCACTTCGGCGGCCAAACGCTCATCCGGACTACTCATCGTGGCGACGAGGATCTTCTGATCCTTGCGGATGCCGAATCGTGCCCTGATGTCCGCCTGAGACGCGCCAGCGGCTGAGGAATAGCCGAATACGCTTTCGCCGCGAAATAGAACTTGCATATGCGCTGCCGCTTCGTCGATCAGCTTTACGGGGCAGGGGCGGTCGCGGTAAGTTGGCCACTCCGCGATCAGATTCTTTGCAAACCGGAACGTGGCGTCTCGTCCCAGCCAAAGTGTCTGCAGGCGTCTGGAAAGGTTACTGCCCGCATGCATGAAGTAGCTTGGTACCTGGCGCATGTCGGCGAGTCGCCAGATGACACGATTGACTGAGTACAGAGAGTTGTACATCACAACGCGTTCGGGCTTTTCCATCTCGAACAGGCGCTTTCCGGCAAACAGCGCTCCCAGCGCGCCCCGAAGGGCGGCCCGGTACTCTGGCCACTCGTCGCCGTCCAGGAACAGATCGTTCTTCTTCCGGTGGAGGATCAGCTCATAAAGTGCATAGCGGCCCACGGGAATAGAATCGACTTCAAGGCGCAGGACGTTCTTACGGTCGACACCGGCCAGGATATGGTCAATGCGGCTGAAATCGTCGGCATTCAGTACGTCACTCATGTCCGGTCCGCGCAGCGCCATGCGCTGCCGGAGAATCGCCTTGTTCGCGTTACAGCGCTCGCAGGCGCGCTTGCGCTCCGCGATGCTCGCCAGGGGACGCAGACCGAGGCCGCTCATGGCGACGCACTGCTGCTGCAGAACTTCGCCACAGCTTACGTAGACGACTTCGTGACCCAACTGCTGCAAAGACTCCGCGACGAGAGCCTCTGGAAAAGCATGAACCCAGATCGCGGAGTGCGGCGCAAAGAAGAGCACTTTCATCGCGGCTCAGCTCACCAGGTCCCAGCTCAGCGGCGTGCCCTTCTGCGCATCTCGGGCAATGCGCTTGCCCAGGAGAACCTCCAGGAACTTGGGCGCAAGTCCCAGACCCGGCCTCACTGCCCGCAGATTCTTCGTGGTGAACGCTTCGCCGGCCTTCATGTCCTCGGCGATATACAACGAGCGCCGGAACACCCGAGAGGCCGTTTCCTCTTCCGTGAGCCCGTAGTGAACGTGACCCAAGGCCTCCCAGGCCCTCTCGCTTTCCTGGACCAGGCTGCGCAACTCGCTGGGCTCAAGGGAGAAGGCTGAATCGACGCCGCCGTCGCTTCTCGCCAGCGTGACGTGCTTCTCGATCGCGACCGCGCCCAAGGCGACACTCGCCACCGCAGCGCCGATGCCCAGCGTGTGATCGGACAGACCGACGTGGCAGGCGAAGAGCTCGCGCATGTGCGGGATGGTCGTCAGGTTGCTCGCGGCGGGGCTGGCCGGGTAATTGCTCGTGCACTTGAGTAGCACGAGGTCGCGGCATCCGGCATTCCTCGCCGCCTCGACCGCCTCGTTGAGCTCCGCGATCGACGCCATCCCCGTTGAGATGATTAACGGCTTGCCGGTCGCCGCGGCTTTGGTAATCAGCGGCATATCGGAGTTTTCGAAAGAGGCAATCTTGTAGCAGGGAGCCCCGAGTTCCTCCAGGAAATCCACGGCGGTGGCGTCGAACGGGGTACTGAAAGCGATAAGCCCCAGCTCCTTGCACCTCTTGAAAATGGGTTCGTGCCACTCCCAGGGCGTGTATGCCTTCTGGTAGAGCTCATAGAGCGAATTGCCCTTCCACAGGCTGTTCGGGTCGGAGATGAAAAACTCGCCCTCGCGCACGTCGAGCGTCATCGTGTCGGCGGTGTACGTCTGGAGTTTCAACGCGTGGGCGCCGGCTGCGGCGGCTGCGTCCACGATCCGCAGCGCCCTGTCTAGCGAGTGGTTGTGATTACCCGACATCTCAGCAATGATCAAGGGTGGTTGACTCGTACCTACGGTTCGGTCGCCGATCTGAATCTCATTCATATCCGTCTCCAGGAACTAGCTTTCGCCCCAACGAAAACGCTTCCGCAGCTTGGCGTCCGATGGTGGCGCCGCGCCAACGGGCAAGAGACTCAACGCCCTGATACGACCGTGGATGCGGCCAGGGCCGCATTTCCGCGTCGTAATGCCGTAGGGCCTCGAGCTTCAGCGGTAGCGTGGAACTGATATCCTCGAACCAGTTGGGCGAAAACGCACCGCCTGCCAAGTTTGTCTGCCACTCGGTGCTCGACGGAACCTCAAAGAACAGCATCAAGGATACCCGCGCTGCGGGCAGCGGCCGGCAGGCGGTGGATACCGCTCGAGACACAATCTGATGGTCAATATTCAGGTCCCCGGGAAAGTGCGTAAGAACGATCTGCGGCCGATGCTTGGCGATGAACACTTCAATCACCTTCACGACATCTAGGAGATCGCGCGAGTCCAGCCGATTGTCCGGAAGCCCCCCGAATTCGAGAGCCTTTACCCCGAGCGCAGCATTGGCCTTTCCCGCCGCTTCGCGCAATGCGTCGACGTTCCGCTGTCGCGCGGTTGGGTCGCGGGCGACGTCACGGCTGGTTGCGCCCTCTGCCACAATGAGCGTGACGACCTCGTCCCCGGCGCGCGATCGGCGTGCAACGGTTCCGCCGCAGCCGAGTATCTCGTCGTCAGGATGGGCAGCGATAACCGCGATCCTACTTGCCATGGCTCTTCCGCGTAATGGTCACTTCGGCCATGACCTGTTCGCCGCTCAGCCTCGCGCGCGAGAATTCCAACCGCAAGCCGTCAGTTTCCAGGAAGGCGCGCGGATAGCCGTCGGCATCGAGCATTCGGATGAAGTCGTAGACTTTCTTCAACTCGCAAAGAGCAGCGATGTCACCGTCCGCGGGCTGTCTGCGCTTGAACACCGTCGGCGTACCGGTTTGCGGAACGGGCTGGGGGCGACGCTGGACGATCTCAACGATCATATCCTCGATGATCGCGCTTGCCGCGACATAGATTTCTTGCGCCGATCCATCGAGTGACAATGGCCGTCTGAGGTAAACGGGACCCGCGTCGAGCTCGGCAACGCAGCGCAATGCACAAATCTTTGTCTGACGGATGCTGCGAACGATCAAGTTCTGCAGCGGGCTTCCGCCGCGGCCGAACGGGAGGTCGGTCATATGAAATATGACGCAGTCGATCTTGGTGAATATCGTTTCGGGAATGCGATGCGACCAGTGGGGAAAGAACGCGCGCTCAATCTGCAATGCGCAAACATTCTCCGCAGTTAGTTCTTCGGGCGAGGTCAGCCGGTGAAAGCGCTTGCCCGTGCGGAGCTCCAGATTCTCCGCCATCTGCGGACGCCATTGTCGGCTGTCAGCCAGTAGGAAGCTCATCCCTCGTCCATGCCCACCAACGCGCCAGACGCACGGACGCGATCCAGCGACTTTTCTAAGATCAGCCCGTGCGTGCGATACCCCGCCTCGAAGAATGCGCTTCGCGAGCCATAGTTTTCGAGTCCAATCTCCGCACGAACGCGTGAACCGTGCGGCTTGGCCTGCTTTGCCCGCTGCAGCGAGTGGTTGTGGTTGCACGACATCTCCGCAACGATGAAGGGCTTGCAGTGCGCGCCGATCTGCCGGCCGGCAATCGTCACCATGGTCAGCTGTGCCCCTCTACACTTCCCGCACTTCGGCCAAAGAGTGCGCTGCCCAGGCGCTCCCGTACCGCTGGCCAGTCGACATCGAACATGGCAAGGACCACCACATCCTCGTATTCCCCGTTCTTCAGCGCGTGAGCGACTAGAAGTCCCTCCTGCCGAAAGCCGAAGCGCCTGTGCAACTTGATGACCCGTGTATTGAATGCCAGTACTTCGCAACACAGCTTGCGCAGCCCACGCACGAGAAACGCGTGCTCGAGGGCCAGATACTCCATCGCGGCCCCACACCCCGGCGGAACGTTGGGTTCGCCCACATGGAATCCCCACGATGCCCTGCGGCTTGTCTCGTCGATGCCGGTGAGCGCGACGACGCCGATCGCACGTCCGTGGTACTCGCCAATGCGGTATTCGCGCGCCCGATCTTGCAGCATCCGGGCGAACCACGCAGTGTGCTCGTCTTGGGATATGACGTGATCCGTGTACATGTTCGCGCGCACGCGCTCCTGATTTCGCCAGTGCCGCAACAGTGCGGAGTCCTCGGCGCGAACTGGCCTGAGAGCGAAATCGGCAAGATCAATCACCGGTCACCTTGCGCCGCATCGTGGCCACGCACGACCCCACGCCCAGCTCGCACCCCTGCATGACCTCGCCGGCACGCTCGGAAAGCAGGCGCAGTGCCGCCGGGCTACGCAGCGCCGATTCAACCAGGCCGGCATAGGTGTCCGAGGTGACCTCGGCATGAGAGCCAGCCAACCAGATCGAACCCCGTGCGGCGAGTTGCCGCATACTTTCCATTTGATTGGGCGCGACCACGGTGACGATGCTGGGCAGGCGGACGGCGCAGCGCTCCCATGCGGCAACGCCGCCAGCGCCCAGGCTGAGATCGGCCGCCTCCATCAGAGCGGCCATGTCCGGGGTCTGCACGAGAAGCCGCGCCCCAGGCATGGATTGGCACAGGCGCGAAACCTCTGACGCGTGCGGATTGCTGCAACCAATGACGACGTCGATATCGACTTCTCCGCGGAGCGCATGCCGCAATCCTTCGAGCGCCAGCGCAGTCTGGTTTGTGGGATCCGAGCCCCCGAAGAACAGCAAGACCCTTCGCACGTTGCCATCTCGAGGCCGCGCGCGCTGCCGGGCCTCGACGAACTCGGGACGCAGCAAGGCGTAGCGTGGACCCTGCAGGAGAACGCAGTCCGAGGGAACGAGGTCCTGGTAGCGTCGTGCGGGCGCCTCGTAGTACCCGGGATCCAGCAGGACATCGCAAGCGTGCTTCCGATCCGCCAGATCGTCTACGGCCAGCACGAACCGCGCGCTTTTGCGAACGACCCTTTCCCAATGCTCGTCGATTCGATAATGATCCACGACCACCCAATCCAAGGCCCGGCTTGCGGCGAGCAGGGCGAGCGTTTGCTTGGAATCATGGCCGCTATAGAACTCGTCGTTGCCAGCAGCGGGATCAAGTAGCATGACCTCGTGCCCAGCGCCGCGGGCCACGCCGGCCAAATTGCCGGGTAGATCCCGGCAGACGAAAGTCGACCGGCCGCCCGCCCGCCTGAGTGCATCCGCCAGCACTAGGCAGCGCATCATGTGTCCGCTGCCGATCGAAACCGATGAGTCCACGCGGAATGCTGCTTTCATCCGCTGCGTGAGGCTGTCGGCTGCTTCTGACGGACATGGGCGTTGATTGCCATCAGTTCCGGGTGCACGCGCAGATAGTCGATCACGTCTTGCGTCACAAACATCCCATCTGCCCTGCCTAGAGCCTCGTAGATCGCCCGTATCAGAGCCCAGTCCTCTTCCGTGTCCAGTGTCCAGCGCTGCATCGACTGATCCATGGCTTGACGGTAGCCCTCAAGCCGGAAGGTCTGCGGATGCGAGTAGATGTAGGGCGTGACGTGCTCGCGCTCCCACGGGTCGCGGGCAAGCGCGTTCGCCTTCGCTAGCGCATCCATCGTGAAGACCTCCGCGTCCAGCCCCCTGGGAAACGTTCTTTCGCCTAACGTGTTGCTCAGGTAATCCAGGGGCCGCGTCGATGACGGGACGTTCCGCCCATGAAACAGTTCCAGCATCTCGCAGAGGATCGCCGGATCGAACAGCGGGCAGTCCGCAGTCACCCTCACGATCACTTCGGCTGTTGACTGAATCGCTGCCCCATAGTACCGAGACAGTACGTCCTCTTCGCTGCCGCGGAACACCGCGGCGCTATGCGCCGCGGCTTCCTTCGCAATTGGATCGTCTGCGGGCAACGTGGAGGTCGCAACGACGGTTTTGTCCACTAGCTTGCACCGGGCAACGCGTCGAATGACGTGCCCCAGGACAGTGATGCCGCACAGATCTCGCAACACCTTGCCGGGTAGGCGCGTAGACCCCATGCGTGCCTGGATGATCGCTACGGTCGTGATATTCATTTAGGACTGTCCAACGCTTACCCGGTTCCCGCCGCACTCGAAAGTGCGCGAAACATGTGGCTTGATCGCATAAGCTCTTCGTAGCTCCCGTGCTCGAGGATGCGCCCGTGCTCCATAACGCAGATCTGGTCGCAGCCGCGCACTGTGGAAAGTCGGTGCGCCACCATGACGATCGTCTTGCGCCCCGCCAGAGCCTGCAGCGCCTCGAACACCGCGTTTTCAGTCACATTGTCCAGCGCGCTCGTCGCCTCGTCGAGCACTAGCAGGTCGGGGTCTGTATACAGCGCGCGCGCGATGCCAATGCGCTGGCGCTGGCCGCCGCTTAGCCGGACGCCGCGATCGCCCACTACGGTGTTGTAGCCCTTGGGCAGGACGCCGACTACGAACTCGTCCAACCGAGCGAGGCGCGAGACGCTTTCCACACGGGCCACATCGATGTCCGCATCCGGCAGACCGAAGGCGATGTTGCGCGCGATGGTGTCGTCGCACAGAAAGATCTGCTGCGCCACGTGGCCGATGCTGCGCTGCCACTGGTGGAGGTTGCGCTCATCGATCTCCACGCCGTCGACGCGCAGGCTTCCTTCGCTCGGGCGCAGCAATCCCATGAGCAGGTCGACCACCGTCGTTTTCCCGCAGCCCGTGGCGCCGACGAGCGCCACCGACGCGTTCTTCGGAATGCGCAGGCTGACCTGTTTCAGTGCCCAGGTGTTCTCTCCTGGGTACTGGAAGTGGACGTTGACCAGCTCGACGGCCGTCCGGATGGGGATGCGATCTGCTCGCGTTTCGTGCCTTGGCGCAACGGCGTCCGCGTGTGGCCGCAGGTCTTTGAGCACAGCCTCCAGCGCTGCCTGACTGTTTCGTATGGCCGCGAACCCGGAAAAGATCTGCTGTAACGCGGGCATCAGGCGATAGCCCGCGAAGGCGTACAGGCCGAGCAGCGGCAGGAGCTCCCCCATGCCACGGCCTGTGCCCAGTAAGTAGATCGCCAGCGGCAGGATGAGGCTGAAGGCGACGGTCTCAATGGCATAGCGTGGCAGCTGCCCGAGCGCCTGGGCCTTGGTCTGCGCGTCCGCCCAGCGCAGCGACGGTTCCTTGAATCGTTCCAGGAACTCGGCTTCGCGCCCGAGGAGCTTGATCTCCTTCGCGCCCACCAGTGCTTCGATCGCGGTTCTGGCGCGCTGTGTGCCTGACTCGACCGAGGTCCGGCCAGCGTGGTGCAGGGTCGCACGGGCGAGCCTGTAGAGAACGGCGTAGACGCCCCCCAACACTCCGGTCACAACTAGCGCCATCAACGGGTTGACGAGCAGGAGCAGCGCGGAGAGAAACGCCACCACACTGAGCTTGGTCAAGATCTGCGCCGCCGGAACCAGCATGCCCCCGGTAACCCTTTGAACCTCGCCAAATACGTTCTTCTGCAGCTCCGCGGTGTGGCGATCCAGATAGAAGACGTAGGGTTTTGCCAGGTAACTGGCGAGCAGGCGCACGCTCAACGCATGGCCCTGCCGGTTGGCGAAGCGCAGCGTGAGCCAAGTGGCGGAGGCGGAGAACGCGTTCGCTACGACCAGTATCAGCAAAACGATGCCCCCCAGGTAGGCGAGGATCTGGGATTGATCTCCTCCTCCCAGCAGCGCATGCAGTCGCGCGAGGCGCGGATCGCTGCTCACGAGCTCTGGGCTGGCGAGCGTTGCCAGGAACGGCATGATCGACGCCACCGCCACCGTTTCCATGAAACCGGCGACAACTGCGATAGCACACAGCCCGAGAAACTGGCGCCTCGCGCGCGGCTCCAGCAGCACGCCGTACTTGCGGACGATGTCAGGCAGTCTCAAACGTGCGCCTCATTGCAGGCTCTCGCGCAGGATCGCGCACACCCTGTCCTGGTCCGATTCGCTCAAGTCGAAGTACAAGGGCAGGCTGATCGCGCGCTCGTAGAAGCGCTCGCTGGCGGGGAAGTCCCCCTTCTTGAGACCCAGCCCGCGGTAGTAGGGCTGCAAATGCACCGGGATGTAGTGCACGTTCACGAGGATTCCCGCCGCGCGCATGCGCTCGAAGACAGTGCGCCGCGAAATGCCCAGGGCTTCGAGATCGAGCTGGATCACGTAAAGATGCCAGGAGGACCTGCCTTCTGCTTTCTCGATGGGAGTCGACAGCGGCAAACCCTTCAGGGTTTCGTCATAGCGCCGCACCAGCTCACGTCGGCGCGCGAGGAACTCATCCAGGCGCTGCAGCTGGCTCGCCCCGAGCGCCGCCTGGATGTCGGTCATGCGGTAGTTGTATCCGAGCGCGATCTGCTGGTAGTACCACGGGCCTTCGGTCTCTCCGGACATCTCGCCAGCGTCCCGCGTGATGCCGTGCGTGCGCAGCAGGCGCAGCCGCCGGGCCAGGCCGTCATCGTTGGTGAGCAGCATGCCGCCCTCGCCGGTCGTCATGAGCTTGACGGGGTGGAAGCTGAGCACGGCAATATCGGAATGGGGGCAGCTGCCGACCTTGGCCGAGCGGTACTCGGCGCCGACCGCGTGCGACGCATCCTCTACCACGCGAAAGCCGTAACGCGCGGCGAGCGCCCCGATCGCCCGCATGTCGCAGGACTGCCCGCCGAAATGCACCGGCACCAGGACCTTCGGCAGCCGGCCGGTGCGTTTGGCGCGGGCGAGCTTCTCTTCGAGCGCCGGGATGGAGATGTTGTAGGTCCTGGAATCGATGTCCACGAAATCGACCTCCGCCCCGCAATAGCGGGCGCAGTTCGCGGACGCAGCGAAGGTGTTCGCCGAGGTCCACAGAAGGTCGCCCGGTCCCAGGTCGAGCGCAAGGCACGCAAGGTGCAGCGCCGCCGTGCCGCTGCTGACCGCGACCGCGTGGCGGGCGCCGCAGTATGCGGCGACGCCTTGCTCGAAGCGCGCAATGTGCGGGCCTTGAGTCAGCCAATCGGAGCGCAGCACCGCGACGACCGCCTCGATGTCGGCCTCGGAGATGCTCTGGCGCGCGTAGGGAATGGCGCTCATGCGGCGAGTAGCTTGCTCAGCTCGCAGACGGAGAGAAAGTGCGCGTTTGTTCCCGAGTTGTACTCGAAGTCCTGCGCCACCGGCTTTCCTGTCTCGCGCAGCGCGTTCGTCGAGTGGTCCACGGGCACATTAAACTGGATGGTCGGTCGGATCACGTAGTGGTCCGAAAACTCTAACGTGAGGTGCGAATCGTCCCGCGGGCACATGACCTCGTGCAGCTTTTCGCCCGGGCGGATGCCGACGACCGTGGTCGGAAACCCCGGCGCCATCGCTTCGGCAAGGTCCGTGATGCGAGCCGAGGGGATCTTGGGCACGAAGAGCTCGCCGCCCTGCATAAGCTCCAGGCTCTTCAGCACGAAGCCGACGCCCTGCTCGAGCGTGATCCAGAACCGGGTCATGCGCGGATCGGTGATCGGCAGCTCGCGCTTGCCGTTGGCGAGCAGGCTGCGAAAGAACGGCACCACCGACCCCCTGGAGCCTACGACATTGCCGTAGCGCACGACCGCGAAGCGCGTCCTGTGCCCGCCGGCGAGGTTGTTACCCGCTACGAAGAGTTTGTCCGAGACGAGCTTTGTGGCGCCGTACAGGTTGATGGGGTTGGCCGCCTTGTCCGTGGACAGCGCCACCACACGCTCCACCTCGTTGTCTATCGCGGACGCGATGACGTTTTCTGCGCCATGGACGTTGGTCTTCACGCATTCCATCGGGTTGTACTCGGCTGCGGGCACCTGCTTGAGCGCGGCGGCATGAATGACGACGTCGACGCCCCTCATGGCCTGCGTCAGGCGGTCGCGGTCCCGCACGTCGCCGATGAAGTAGCGCATGCACGGCGCGCCGAACTCCTGATGCATTTCGTATTGCTTCAACTCGTCGCGCGAGTACACGACCACGCGCTTAGGCTTGAAGCGCTGCATTGCGGTGCGTACGAACTGACGGCCGAAGGACCCGGTGCCGCCGGTTATCAGGATGGACTTGTCATTCAACATGTTCTTGAGATTCCCTGGTCGCGGCAGCTTGGCCCGCCTCGCGCTGCAGCTCTTCGAGCTCGCGCTTCAGCGCTTCGTACTCGTCGAGCTTCCTGCGCAGGAAGCGCGCCGTGACTCTTGCTTTCTCCTCGATGCCAGTTGGCGTCAGCAGGTAGAGATAGGCGCGCTTGTTGGCGCTGTTGCGGAAGTTGTTGACCTTGAGCAGGCCCTTGTCGATCAGGGCCTTCAGGCAGTAGTTCACCCGCCCCAAGCTGATGCCTAATTGGTCGGCGAGCTTGCGCTGGCTTGCCTGCGGATCGGCTTCGAGGAGCTTAAGGATGCGGTATCGATATTCGTCTGTGAGCATCCCCGGCCGGGCCTCTGATGGGTTGGAATCCATTCGTTCATTTGTTGAACGCATAGCGCATTAGACACGCAAAGTCCAATGAAATCAAGCTCGAATACCCGCCCAGGCGCTAGGCCATGGACTCCAGGACGATTTCCTCGAATTGCCTGGCAAATGCTTCTCGCCGCCCAGGCAGCCGCGCACGAGCCTCGCTCGCCAGGGCCGCATCCCCCCGCGCCGCATGGACCTCCTGCATGCGCGCGGCGAGCGCCTGCGCATCGTCGGGGCCGAAGTAAACGCCGCCGGGCGGCGCCTGCTCACGGTGGACCTCGATGTCGGACAGGATCACCGCCTTGCCCAGGGATTTCGCCTCTTCCACGCTGGTGCTCCAGCCTTCGAATTTCGACGGATTGATGACGGCGATCGAATGCCACATCAGTCCCATCAGGTCCGCAAACGGGACCAGCCCGAGAGGGCGGAATTCGCGTTCCAGCCCGAGGTCCTTCACGCGCGCCTGCAGGCGCGGAAAATGATCCGGCTGCCGGTGGTCGTGCGTATTGCCGGTCGCCAGAACCCGCAGGGATATCCCGCGTGCCTTGAGGAGGGCGAGCGCCTCGATCACCACGGCGTGGTTCTTGTGCGCCCAGAACTGGTTCGGAAGAAAGAAGTAGGGCTCGGCGCAGCCGTACTTCGCCGCGAGCATCTCCCGCGAGGGCAACGCCGCGGGATTAGGCGCCGCCGCGACGAACTGCAGCACGCGCGACTTGCCGAGCGCCGCGCCGCAGAATTCCGCCAGGTCCTTGCGCGCGGCGTGGCTGCTGACGATGACGCGGGTGGCGTACGCGCACTGGTCGCGATAGAAGCGGTCGCGCACCGCCCACTC
>Ga0214472_10003540_pt1 | contig 16482 bp, 18 predicted proteins | sample RVTome_6_FD_207662 | JGI IMG/M metagenome (GOLD analysis project Ga0214472, IMG submission 207662) | Soil microbial communities from uranium-contaminated site in the Upper Colorado River Basin, Wyoming, United States - RVT140D175 | ecosystem: Environmental > Terrestrial > Soil > Contaminated >... | reverse complement strand
TTGCGCCGATCGAGAACCCCTGCCAGTTGATAATAGTCCCCGGGCTGTTGGTGATGTTCAACGAGCTGCCCACGGTGGAGAAGTTGGCCTGGCCATGAACCACGGTCGGATCCGTGCCATTCGCCTGGGCTTGGCCTGCGCCAAAGACAGACGCAACCGCCGCGGCAACCGCTGTCAGCTGCCACAAGGTCGAAACATTCTTTCCCCTAGTTGTCATGTCGATTTCTCCCGCGCCAGACGCTCAAACCGTCGGATGCGGACGACGGTCGGGAACCCTGTCAGCAAGAGAGCAAGGCCAAGAAGCATCATGTCGGCAGTCAGCTCAGGAATCATGGGTTTTTCCTTTAGAGCTGATTTCAAGAGTTGGGAAGCGGATACGGCCTCCGGCCCGCGGACCTACGCCCGCTCCGAGCTGTAGCTGTCCTTGGTGCGCAGAAAGTGAAACGCTTTGAAATATATCCCCCTTGCCGCGGCCTGCTCTGTACGCCGGCGAACAGAGCAATGCGCCGCGGAAGGCGGATGCGAAAGCCTCTCGTTATTGTCCGCCGTGAGAAGGTGAAAACGCTGCCGGGCAGCGTGGCGGGCGGCTTTTTGCTACCGTTCGCGGCTGTTATGGCGTTGCCGCTAGGAAGAGGAAACTTCCCGTTGGATCAAAGATAAATGCACTAAAATCGCGCCCTTCATCAGGCAATGCAGGCGCGGGTCGGCTTGCCGCAGTGTTTCCTTAATTTCCAATTTTCCGACAGTTGCCATGCACTCAAAGCAGTACTTCGAAGAAGTTTCAAGGGTTGCCCAGAGCATAGACCTCAAAGCCATCGAGACCTTGGCCAATGAGCTCGTCGCCCTCAGGGCGCGCGGTGGGCGATTGTTTCTTCTCGGTGTCGGTGGAAGTGCCGCGAATTGCAGCCACGCGGTGAATGATTTCCGCAAGCTCTGCGGGATCGAGGCTTACACGCCGGTGGATAACGTTTCGGAGCTCACTGCGCGAACGAACGATGAAGGCTGGGACACCGTATTTTCCTCCTGGCTCAGGACCAGCAAGGCCGGACCGAACGACGCGATTCTCGTGTTCTCGGTAGGCGGGGGGAACGCGGAAAAAAACGTTAGTGCCAACATTGTTGCAGGGCTCAAAGAAGCGAAGCAATGCGGCCTGAAGGTCTTCGGCGTCGTGGGCCGTGACGGGGGTTATACCAAGCAGGTCGGAGACTGCGTTGTGGTCGTGCCTACCGTCGAATCTTCCCGAGTGACGCCGCACACCGAAGCCTTCCAGGCGGTCGTTTGGCATTGTCTGGTTTCCCATCCGGACCTTCAGCAGATCCCCACCAAGTGGTGATAATCCGGCGTGGTGCGTAGGGCCGTTTTCCTGGACCGTGACGGCGTGCTCAATGCGCCGGTGATCAGGGGGGGCAAGCCGTACCCGCCAGACTCGCTTGCCGCTCTGAGGATTCTGCCGGGAGTGGATGAAGCGCTCTCGAGACTGCGCGCGGCCGGATATCTAAACATCGTGGTTACCAACCAACCGGACGTTGCAAAGGGCAAACAGCGCGTCGAGGTTGTGGAGGCCATGCACGATCGTCTGCTCAGGGAACTACCGCTCGACGAAGTGAAGGTCTGCTACCACAGCGATGACCAGGGGTGCGAATGCCGCAAGCCGAAGGCGGGAATGCTGCTGCAGGCGGCGAAGGATCATGACATCGATCTCCCGCGCAGCTTCCTGGTCGGTGATCGCTGGCGAGACGTGGCGGCAGGGCAGGCAGCCGGTTGCAGCTGCTTCTTCGTGGACTATGGGTACGACGAGAAGCGACCAGAAGGGCCGTACGTTCCGGTAAAATCGCTTCCCGAAGCCGTTGCTCTTATTCTTTCTCGCCATTCCCCGAGGTGAACCACGACATGCCAGACCTCAAGGCCCTGAAAGTCAAGTTGTTCGCGGACGGCGCCGACCTGGCAGGAATCCAGGAAATGGCCGCCAACCCGATGATCAAGGGGTTCACAACCAATCCGACCTTGATGCGAAAAGCGGGTATCGCGGACTACAAGTCTTTCGCCCTGCAGGTACTGGGAGTGATCAAGGACCGTCCCATATCTTTCGAGGTTTTCGACGACGATTTTGCGGAGATGGAGAAGCAGGCACTGGAGATCGCCTCTTGGGGCAAGAACGTCAACGTGAAGATTCCGGTGACCAACACCAAGGGCGTGTCTTGCGGCCCGTTGGTGGAACGTCTGTCGAGGGGCGGCGTTCGATTGAACGTAACGGCCGTGATGACGGTTGAGCAGGTCAAGCGTGTGGCCGATCGACTTGCTCCCGACACCCCGGCGATCGTGTCGGTATTCGCGGGCCGTATTGCCGATACCGGCCGCGATCCCGTGCCAATCATGGCCGAGGCCGTGAAGTTGCTGAAATCCAGGCCCGAGGCGGAGTTGATCTGGGCGAGCCCGCGGGAGCTGCTCAACATTTTCCAGGCCGATGCAATCGGTTGCCACATCATCACTGCCACCAACGACATTCTCAGGAAACTGCCACTGGTGGGCAAAGACCTCGACCGTTACTCGCTCGAGACCGTCGAGATGTTCTACAAAGACGCGAAGGCGGCAGGCTATCGCATCGCGACCCGGGCTGTTGCTTGAAGCAAGCCCACTTATCAATCGAAAACGGTGCACTCACGGCGATATAATGAAGTTCAAGAACGTTCTCGTTACGGGCGGCGCAGGTTATGTCGGCAGCCTTCTCACGCCGCAGTTGCTCGGCCTCGGATACAAGGTCACCGTCTACGACATCATGTATTTCGGCGATCATTTCCTGCCGAAGAACAATCCCAATCTGAAAATTGTCAGCGGCGACATCCGCGACACCGCTAAGCTGGCGGAGGCATTCAAGGGCATCGATGCCGTCATCTCGCTTGCGTGCATTTCGAATGACGCGAGCTTCGAGCTCGACGAACAGCTTTCCACTTCGATCAACCGGGATGCCTTCGAGCCGATGGTTGTGGCCGCAAAGAAAGCGGGCGTCAAGCGATTCATCTACGCGTCGTCGAGTTCCGTGTACGGTGTTTCGGAATCGCCGGATGTCACCGAGCAGCACCCTCTGGTGCCCTTGACCCTTTACAACAGATACAAGGGCATGTGCGAGCCGCTGCTGTTCAAACACCAATCCAGGGATTTCGTTTGCGTCACGATCCGGCCTGCGACTTTGTGCGGTTACGCTCCGCGGCAACGCCTTGACCTTTCAGTCAACATCCTCACCAACCATGCGATCAACAACAGGAAAATCACCGTGTTCGGCGGCTCCCAGAAGCGCCCGAATCTGCACATACAGGACATGGCGGACCTGTACGAGCTTCTGCTGACCGTGCCGGACGCGAAAATCGCCGGAGAGATCTTCAATGCCGGCTTTCAGAACATGTCGATCATGGACATCGCACAGGTGGTCAAGCGCGTGGTGCAAGAACAGTTTCCGGAGAAGGGGGAGATCCCCATCGTTACCACGCCCACGGACGACATCCGGTCCTATCACGTCAACTCGGACAAGATCCAGCGGGTACTCGGATTCCGGCCGAAGCGCACCGTGGAGGATGCTGTTCGGGATCTGTGTGCGGCCTTCAAGTCCGGCAAGCTCCCCGACAGCCTGGACGACACCTTCTATTTCAACGTCCGGCGCCTGAAACAGCTGAAAGCCGCATGAGCTCGCGGCCGGTCGCCGTGGTTACGGGTGGCGCCGGCTTCATCGGCAGCCACATGGTGGACGTTCTGGTGGAGCGCGGCTTCGTGGTGCGCGCTATCGATAACCTCGTCGGCGGGCGTGAGGAGAATCTTGCGCACCTTCACGGCAACCCCGAGGTCCAGCTTGAGAAGCGCGACATTCGCAGTTTTGCACCGGACGACGCGCTGTTCCGCGGTACCCGGTACGTGTTTCACTTCGCAGGCATCGGCGACATCGTGCCTTCGATCGAGCGTCCGCTGGAATACATGTCGGCGAACGTGCTGGGTACCGCTCACATGCTGGAATGCGCCCGTCACGCCGGCGTTGGGAAATTCGTCTACGCGGCATCGTCGTCCTGCTATGGCTTGGCGCAAGTCCCCACCCGCGAGGATCACCCGATCGACCCGCGCTACCCATACGCCTTGTCCAAGTACCAGGGCGAGCAGGCGGCATTCCACTGGCACCACGTCTACAAGCTGCCCGTAAATTCGATCCGCATTTTCAATGCCTACGGCACGCGCTCTCGGACTTCAGGGGCTTACGGCGCGGTGTTCGGCGTGTTCTTGCGGCAGAAGCTGGCAGGCAAGCCGTTCACCGTCGTAGGAGACGGCACGCAACGCCGGGATTTTTTGTACGTCACCGACGTGGCAAGGGCCTTCCTCGCCGCAGCCGAGACCCGGCGCGTGGGTCGAGTCTATAACCTGGGTGCCGGCGACCCACAATCGGTGAACCGGCTGGTGGAGCTGCTCGGCGGCGGGGTCACCCATATTCCCAGGCGCCCCGGCGAGCCGGACTGCACATGGGCGGACATCACCCGCATCACCGCAGAACTGGACTGGAAGCCGCAGGTGAGCTTCGAGCAAGGGGTGGCCAGGATCGTGGCAAGTATCGATTACTGGCGCAACGCACCTCTGTGGGAGCCGGAGTCGATCGCCAAGGCGACCAAAACGTGGTTCGAGTATCTGGACGGGGGATGAGAGAAAGTGCTGTCCTCATTGACTGAAAAATTCAGGCACAAGATAAGGACGGTCGAGGAAATCGTTGCCGCGGCAGGCCGATACCCGCGCACCAGGAAGCTCATCATGTGCCACGGCGTCTTCGACGTCGTCCATCCCGGGCACCTCCGGCACCTTCTTTATGCCAAGAGCAAGGCCGATATCCTGGTCGCAAGCATTACCGCGGATGCCCACATCAGCAAGGGCCATTATCGGCCGCACATTCCGCAGGACCTGCGTGCGCTGAACCTCGCGGCGTTCGAATTCGTGGACTACGTCCTGATCGACCGCAACGCGACGCCCGTCCAGAACATTCGTCAGATCCAGCCCGATTTTTTTGCAAAGGGCTATGAATACACCGCGGGTGGACTGCCGCCGAAGACTCAGGAGGAAGTCGATGCGCTTCGCACCTACGGCGGGGAAGTGATCTTCACCCCCGGGGACATCGTCTATTCGTCCAGCAGGCTGATCGATCTTGCGCCGCCGGCTATCAAGCTGGAGAAGCTGCTGACTTTCATGGACGCCGGCGGCATCTCGTTCGACTCCCTGAGGGAATCTCTGGCAAGACTCGAGGGCTTGAGCGTGCATGTGGTCGGCGACACGATCGTCGACAGTTACACGCATGCCGCGATGATCGGCGGACAGACGAAGACACCGACCATGAGCGTGCTCTACGAGCGGCGTGACGATTACATTGGCGGTGCCGCCGTCGTAGCGGAGCATCTGCGTGCCGCCGGGGCGAACGTGCTGTTCTCCACTGTGCTCGGCAATGACGGACTCAAGGATTTCGTCCTGGAGGGGCTGGCGCGCAGAGGGATCGAGTGCAACGCGGTCATCGACCCCACGCGACCGACGACCAACAAGAATGCGATCGTGACGGGTGGTTACCGCCTGTTGAAAATCGACACGCTGGATAACCGTTCGATTTCTGATGAGATCGTGCACAAGCTCGTCGCATCGATTTCCGCAGGGCGCCAGGACGCCGTCGTGTTCAGCGACTTCAGGCACGGAATTTTCAACCGGCGGACCATCCCGCAGCTCAATGCCGCAATTCCGCAGGGCATGTTCAAGGTCGCAGACAGCCAGGTCGCGAGCCGGTGGGGAAACATCACCGACTTCAAGGATTTCGACCTCATCACGCCGAATGAGCGCGAAGCGCGATTTGCGCTCGCCGATCAGGATTCGGGCATCCGCCCACTTGCGTCCGCATTGTACGATGCGGCCCGTTGCAAGACACTGATCCTCAAGCTGGGCGAGCGCGGCGTGCTGACCTGCAGCAGTGCGGATCACGAATCGCTGGATTCGTTCGTCGTCGTCGACTCCTTCGTCGAGCGCGTGGTCGATGCCGTTGGCGCAGGCGATGCCTTGCTGGCCTACGCCACCCTGGCGAAGCTGGCGACAAGGTCCGACGCTGTGGCGACCATCCTCGGCTCGATCGCTGCCGCCTGTGAGTGCGAGTTCGAAGGCAACATTCCCGTCACGCCGGAGAACGTCCTGAAAAAGATCGCCGCGATCGAACGCGACGCGAATTACCACGAGCAGCCCGTACGTTGAGAGTCGTCGTCGTCGGCTTGGGGGTGCAGGGGAATAAGCGCCGGGTTGTCGCCGGCGCCGATTTCGTGGCGGCCGTCGATCCGGTCAATCCCGATGCCCGGTATCTCCGCGCGGAGGAAGTGCCTCTCGGGGACTACGATGCCGCGATCGTCTGCACGCCGGACGAACCGAAAGCCGCATTGCTGGAATACCTGCTATCGAGAGGGAAGCACGTCCTGGTGGAAAAGCCGCTCTGGAGTGGTCGTGACGAAGACATCGAGCATCTCGAGCGCATTGCGGCGGACAACCAGGTTGTTTGCCTCACGGCCTACAACCACCGTTTTGAACCGCACTACGTGAGAATGCGCGAAACCTTGCAGTCCGGCGTGCTCGGCGAGGTTTACCACTGCCGGATGTTCTATGGCAACGGAACGGCGCGCCTGGTCCGTGATTCGGTGTGGCGCGACCGCGGTGCGGGTGTGTTGCCGGACCTGGGCTCGCATCTGCTCGATACGGCGCGCTTCTGGTTCGGTCCCCTTGCGGATGATTTCGTCGTGCATTCGGCCAGGTGTTTCGAGAATCGCGCGCCCGACCACGTCGTGATCGGCTCGCGAGGTTCGCGCCCGCAGCTGGAACTGGAAATGACGCTTCTCTCCTGGCGAAACCATTTCACTTGCGACATCTTCGCGGAACGCGGCTCGGCGCATATCCGTTCTTTGTGCAAGTGGGGTCCGTCGACCTTCACGTTGCGCAAGCGCGTCCTGCCCTCGGGACGCCCCGCGGAAGAACCGATAACGCTGGTCCAGCCCGATCCGACCTGGGCGTTCGAGTACGCGCATTTCAAGGCGCTTTGTGCCGGCCGCACGAGGACCGACCTGGCCGGCGATCTGTGGATACAACGCACCTTGCGCGGACTCGGCGTGCAAGCCATCAAACAGGCGCTCGCATGAGCAATCCCGCGCTGGGTTTTGCCGGCATGACACACCTCGGCCTGGTATCCGGGGTATGCGCTGCCGAAAAGGGATTCCGGACGGTTTGCTTCGATTCGGCGGCCAGCCGGATTGCCGCACTTGCGAGGCGTGAGTTGGGGGTTTCCGAGCCGCGGCTGGATGATCTGGTGTTGAAGAACGCGTCGCGAGTCTCCTTCACCTCGAAGCCGGCCGATCTCGCCGCCTGCGACGTGATCTACGTGGCGCCGGACGTGCCGACCGACGACCAGGGCGGGAGCGACCTCGGCCCGATCAACTCGCTCCTCGATATCGTACTCGGGTCGGCGCGCGCCGATGCAGCGATCGTCGTGCTTTCCCAGGTTCCGCCAGGATTTACCCGTGGCTGGCAGCGTCCCGGCCGTACCCTGATCTATCAGGTAGAGACCCTGATCTTCGGACGCGCCGTGGAAAGAGCCCTGCATCCGGAGCGCTACATCGTCGGCTGCGCCGATCCGGTGCAGCCATTGCCTGCGAGCTATGCGGCATTTCTCGCCGCGCATGGCTGTCCCGTGCTGCCGATGCGTTACGAGAGCGCGGAACTGGCCAAAATCTCCATCAACATGTGCCTGGTTGCCTCGATCAGCACGGCCAATACGCTTGCCGAGTTGTGCGCGAAAATCGGCGCCGACTGGTCGGAAATCGCTCCGGCGCTCAAACTGGACAAGCGCATCGGCCAGCATGCATACCTTGCCCCGGGACTTGGCATTGCCGGCGGTAACCTCGAGCGCGACCTCGCTACCGTATGCAGCTTCGCCGACCGCTACGGCACCGACGCCAGCGTGGTGCGCGCCAGTATTGCCAACAGCCGCCACTGCCGTGACTGGGCCGTGCGCACCATCCGCTCCGTGTTGCTCGATTCTCAACCGGGCGCTACCGTCGCCGTGTGGGGTCTCGCTTACAAGGAGAACACCCATTCGGTGAAGAACTCGCCGTCGCTCGCGACGATCGCCCAGCTTCCGGGCGCTCGGCTGCGCCTGCATGATCCGCTGGTGCCGTCCTCCTCAGCCGCGCACCCGAACGCCGAGGGCGCACCTGATGCGCTCACCGCGGCCTGCGGTGCGGACGCGCTGATGATTCTCACGCCCTGGCCGCAGTACCGCAGCATCCCGCCATCGCGGATCGCAAAGGTGCTGCGCGGGCGCATCGTGCTCGATCCCTACGCGGTGCTCGATCACAAGGCCGCTGTTGCAGCAGGACTGGACGTGTTCACCCTCGGCAAACCTCCGCTGCGCGCTGCGCATCGCTAACCCCATATGCTTGAACACCTGAACCCATTGAAACGAGCGCCTCCCCGCGTCGTCGTAATGGGGGCCAGCGGGTTTGTCGGCGGTGCACTGGTCGCGCGCCTGGCCCGCGGCGCGGTGCCGGTCCTTGCGCTCGGCCGCCGCGAGATCGACCTCTTGGCCGAAGGTGCGGCGCAGCGCCTAGCCGCAATGCTGCGTCCCGACGACGCCTTCGTCGCTGTGTCGGCATTGGCGCCATGCAGGAATTCCGAGATGCTGGCAAGAAATATGCTCATGGCGCACGCGATGGTGCGGGCGCTCGTGGCATCGCCGGTGGCTCACGTAATCAATGTCAGCTCCGACGCAGTCTATGCCGACAGTCCCGAGCCGCTCACCGAATCCTCCTGCACCGCGCCGGCAACGCTGCACGGCGCCATGCACCTCGCCCGCGAAGTCATGTTCCGCGTCGAGGTGCCCGCCGCGCTCGCGATCCTCCGGCCGAGCCTGCTTTACGGCGCAGGGGATCCTCACAACGGCTACGGTCCGAACCGCTTCCGCCGGCAGGCGCAGCGCGGCGAGGACATTGTGCTGTTCGGCGAAGGCGAGGAACGTCGCGACCATGTGTTCATCGACGACCTGGCGGAGATCGCGGCCCAAGTGCTCTTGCGCAGGAGCACGGGAGCGATCAACGTTGCCACCGGCGAAGTGCATTCGTTCCGTGAGATCGCCGAGAAGGTGGTCCGGCTTTCGGGAATGACGGTTGCGATCAAGGGCAGCCCGCGCAGCGGGCCGATGCCGCACAACGGCTATCGGCCCTTTGCAATCACCGCGTGCCGGAATGCGTTTCCCGATTTCCGCTACACGCCGCTGGAGGAGGGTCTCGCCCGTGCGCAGCGCGAAATGCAGGCAAACGCTCGGCGTGGCTGAGATCGATCTGCTCCGCTCACTTCCGAGGACAAGACGCGACGTCCGGGCGCGCGCCATGGCGAAGACCCCCGAGCGGATTGCGGCCGCGCGCGAATTCGGCGAGCTGTACTTCGACGGTCCGCGCGAATTCGGCTACGGAGGATACCGCTACGATGGGCGCTGGATACCGGTCGCCAAGGATATCGTGCGCCACTTCGGCCTGAAGTCCGGCGACCGGATACTGGACGTGGGTTGCGCCAAGGGCTTCCTGGTCAAGGACCTGATGGGCGTCTGCCCCGGCCTTGAAGCATTCGGCATGGATATCTCGGAGTACGCTCTCCTGCACTGCGAGAAGGAAGTCGTCGGCCGCCTGCATTTGGGCAGCGCGATACGGCTACCATTCCCGGACCGCTCCTTCGACGCGGTAATCTCCATCAACACGATCCATAATCTCGAAGCCGAAGGCGTGGTCTCGGCGCTGCGCGAGATCGAGCGTCTGTCGCCGGGGCGCGCCTTCGTGCAGGTCGACGCCTACCATACCGAAGAACAGCGCGAGCTGTTCATGCAATGGGTCCTTACGGCTGCGTACCACGATTATCCGCAAGGCTGGTTCGACCTGTTCAGGCGGGCGGGATATACAGGCGACTGGTACTGGACGGTTCTCGAAGGCTGAATCATCCGGGCAGGTGTCGATTCAAGGCATTTCACCAATCAGGGGCAACATGAAGAAATATGCGATTCTTGGCGGCGGCGGGTCCTTCGGGATCCATACCGCGCTATATCTCCTGGAGCACGCCGATCCGTCCATGGTTATCGGCATTGGCCGAAACCCGCTCCGCCCGGAGCCGTTCTCGCTCAATGTGGACAAGCGCAAGAACTACCGCTACCACGCCTACCATCTGACCTACGAGATCGACCTGCTGCTCGAGCTGCTCGACAAGGAAAAGCCTGATGTCGTAGTCAACTATGCGGCCCAGGGCGAAGGCGCGGTGTCCTGGAAACACTCCTGGCGTTTCTTCGAGACCAACTCGATGGCGCTCGCCCGCCTGTGCGAGGAATTGATGAAGCGCGATTGGCTGGAGCGCTTCATCCAGATCGGCACTTCGGAAATGTACGGCTCCGTCGAGCACGCAGCCAAAGAAGACGAACCCATCAAGCCGACCAGCCCGTACGCAGCCTCGAAAGTTGCATTTGACATGTACCTGCAATCGGTGCACCGCTTCCTCAAGTTCCCGATGAACGTCATCCGGCCGTCGAACGCATACTGTCCCGGCCAGCTGCTTCACCGCGTCATTCCGAAGGCGATCGTCTGCGGACTCACCGGCCGAAGGCTGCCGCTGCAGGGTGGCGGGCGTGCGGAGAAGTCTTACATCCACGCGCGCGACCTGGCCAGCGCGATACATATGGTTTCGGAGAAGGCACCGCTGGGCACCCTCTACAACGCGGGGCCGGCCGCGCCGACCAGCATCCGGCGCGTGGTCGAGCTCTGCGCCGAGGCGCTCGGCATGCCCTTTGAACAATTGTGTGAGATGGCCCCCGAGCGTCTCGGGCAGGACTCGAGGTACTGGCTGGACTCCAGTGCAATCTACCGGGATGTCGGGTGGAAACCAAGGATAGACTGGACCGAAGGCCTTGCGGAAATGGTGTCGTGGGGCAGGAAATACCTCGCCGACCTGCGCGACTGGCCGATGGACTACGTGTTGCGTGGATGATCGTCCGATGCCCGCCGCTGCCGGCGCTGCTTCAAAGGCCGAGGAGTGCTTTGTCGGAACGGCGCTGCCGCTGCGCGCGGCAGACGCGGTCGCGGCGCTGCTCATTCTCGACGACGGGCGCTACGTCATGCAACTGCGCGACACGCTGCCGACCATCTTCTACCCCGACCACTGGGGCTGCTTTGGCGGGGCGGTCGGGGACGGGGAGGCGCCGCTCGCCGCGCTGAAACGGGAGCTGCAGGAGGAGCTGGAGTGCACCCCCGGTGCCGCAGCGCAGTTCGCGCGGTTCGACTTCGATTTCTCACGGGTCGGGCAGCCGAAGGTGTACCGGATCTATTATGAGGTCCACGTCCCCGCCGCTGCGTTTCGTCGGTTCGTGCTGCATGAAGGTGCGGCATTCGAGGCGATCGGTGGGCGCGATCTCCTGACACAGCGCAAGGTCACCCCCTACGACGCCTTCGCGATATGGATGCACATGAGCAAGCAACGCTTCAGCCAGGCTTGAAGGAACAGACGACATGAGCGCGCTTACGCACGCCGCGATCCTCAAGACGGGACGCTACCGGGGGGTTCGAATCGATGCCGGCGAGGTGGAAACTGCACGGTCCCTGCACCGATTCATGCTGCGCCTGCGCAAGTGCGAGGAGGCGCTCGCACGGGAGTACCACCCGGCAGACGAGATGCGCTGCCCGGTGCATTTCTGCGTAGGCCAGGAAGCGGTGCCGGCAGCGTTGTCGCTGCTCTTGAACGATGATGACTATCTGTTCTGTCATCACCGATCTCATGGCTACTATCTTGCAAAGTCCGCGCCCATGGAAGCCCTGTTTGCGGAACTGTACGGAAAGACCACCGGCGCGAACGGAGGCCTGGCGGGCTCGCAGGATATATCCTATCCGGCTCGCAACTTCTACAGCGGCGCCATCCTCGCGGGCGCGACCGCGATCTCGACTGGAGCTGCCTTGGGCTTGCAGCTCAAGGGAACGCAACAGATTGCCGTCGCCGGATTCGGGGAATCGGCCACCGACGAGGGCATCTTCTGGGAAACAGTCAACTATGCCGCCGTCGCAAAGCTTCCGGTGGTTTTCGTCTGCGAGAACAACAATTACTCGGTGTTCTCGCCTCAACTGAAGCGTCAGGCGCTCGACAACGTGAGTGCGCGGGTCGCAACATTCGGCATCAGGAGCACAGCGGTGTTCGGCAACGACGCAATGGAGGTCCACCGGGTACTGGGCAACGAGATCGCTCTTGCACGCGCCGGAGCAGGCCCGGCTTTCGTCGAGGCTTACACGTATCGCTGGAGCGGTCACTATGGGCCCGAGAGCGACGACCTCGTGGGTTACCGCGAGCCTTCCGAGATCGAGGCATGGAAGCGCAATTGTCCGATTTCTTTGCTCGAAGAAGCCATGCGGGTCAGGGACCTGATCAAGCCCGGCGAGCGGGAGAGCTTGGTGCTTGAAGCGCAGTCGGCCATCGACCACTGTTTCCGGTTCGCGAAATCGAGCCCGTTCCCGGACGCGCCGGACTGGAAAGCGTTGAACCTCAGCGCGGATTCCCCTCTGGCGGACAAGTTTCTGGTCGAGGCCGAGCTTTCGAAATTCGACGCGCACCAGGAAGTCAGGCAGGCAAAAGGCTATTGAGCACAGGGAGCAAAGACCAGGTGGCGGCCTCCATACCGACAAAGTCCAGCCGGACCGCGGCGCAATCACAGGTCCCTGTCGAGCATCCCGAGATCAGCTTCGGGGAGGCGCTCAACCAGGGCCTGCGACAGGCGATGGAACTGAGCGACAGCGTGGTGGTGCTGGGGCAGCTCGTGGACTACGGGCCCGGCGTTTTTGGGTCCACCACCGGCCTGGTAGAACGCTTTGGCCCGGCACGTGTTCGCGACTTTCCGGTATCCGAAAGCGCGATGACGGCGACCGCAATCGGCGCCGCCGTCGTCGGCCTGAGACCCGTCCTGGTCCACCACCGGCTCGATTTCATGCTGTATTCGATGGATGCGATCGTGAACTGGATGGCGCTGTGGCGGTTCAAGTCCAACGCGCAATCCACGCTTCCAGTCGTCATACGAGCGATCGTCGGCCGCGGCTGGGGCCAAGGTCCGCAGCACTCCAAGAGCCTGCATGCCTGGTTTGCGCACGTTCCCGGAATAAAGGTGGCCATGCCCGCCACGGCGTTTGACGCAAAAGGCCTCCTGCTCGAGAGCATTTTCGGCCAGGACCCGGTCATCATCGTCGAACACCGCTCGTTGTTCTCTTTGAAGGGCGGCGTACCCGAAGTGCCGTACAGGGTTCGGTTCGGCCGGGCAGCCGTGCGCAGGACCGGCGAGGACCTCACGGTTGTCGCGGCAGGCGCCATGGTCCCGTTCGCGTTGCGGGTCGCTGACCGGCTGGCGGCGCTCGGCGTCGAGGCCGAGGTCATCGATCTGAGAACAATATCGCCGCTGGACACGGAAGCCGTGTGCGCTTCTGTCGAGAAAACCGGGCGGCTTTGCGTGATGGACCCTGCCTGGCAATCGTTCGGCGTGGCGGCGGAAATCGTCGCAAGCGTCGCGGAACGCTCGACCCGCGCGTTGCGCGCAAGACCGGTGCGCATCTGTCATCCCGACAGCCATACGCCGATGAGCTCTGCGTTAGAGACTCAATACTACCCGGATGAGACGGCCGTAGTCGAACGACTGCGCTTGCTGGCAACTCGTGGGTAACTGACGAGGCCGAAAAATGTCAACGCGTCCCATCCCTTCCGAATAACACCTAAGGGGAGATCATTCCGATATGACTTGGCTCAAGGGATTCCATTCAGGAGCCGGATCGCACGAAGATTTTAGGCGACAACACAGAGTTGAGGCGGGATCCGAGCGTACTCTTGGCCTCGTATTCGCCGCTTTTTTTCTGATCATCGGGTGCTTGCCGCTGGGCGGGGGAGGGGCGGTCCGGGGATGGGCCATCGTTGTCGCGGCGGCTTCCCTGGCGACGGCCTTGCTGCGGCCTTCTCTCCTCGCGCCGCTCAACCGCCTTTGGACCTGGGTCGGATTGCTGCTGCATCGCGTGGTGAGCCCGCTGGTGCTGGGTGTGTTGTTCTTCCTCGTCGTGACGCCAGTCGGCCTCCTGATGCGCGCGCGCGGCAAGGATCCGTTACGCCTGCGCTCGGACCGCGTGTCGAACAGCTACTGGATCGAGCGGCGCCCACCGGGACCCGCTCCCGATTCCATGCGTAATCAGTTCTGAGGCACCCGATGGGCAGCTTCCTGAAGGAATTCTGGCAGTTCGTGCGGGTGCGCAAGAAGTACTGGCTGCTTCCGATCCTGATCATGCTCGCCGTGTTCGGCGGACTGCTCGTGCTAACTCAAGGAACCGCGATCGCGCCGTTCATCTACACCCTCTTCTAGAGAAGCCTCCTTGCGCATCCTAGGGCTTTCGGCCTTCTACCATGACAGTGCGGCTGCACTAGTGGAAGATGGTCGCATACTCGCAGCCGCGCAGGAAGAACGCTTTACCCGCAAGAAGCACGACGCGATATTCCCGAGTTCCGCCGCGGCGTATTGCTTGGATGAAGGTGGAATCGGGCTTGAGGAGGTCGACTACGTCGCCTTCTACGACAAGCCTTTCCTTAAGTTCGAGCGACTCCTCGAAACCTATGCCGCTTTTGCGCCACGGGGGTTCGCGTCCTTCCGCATGGCGATTCCTCTCTGGCTCCGCGAGAAACTGTTTCAGAAGATTCTGCTGCGGACGGAACTCGAGCGTCTGGCGGGCGGGCGTTTTGACGTGGAGCAACGCCTACTGTTCGCTGAGCACCACCAGAGCCACGCAGCAAGCGCGTTCTTCCCTTCCCCCTTCGAGGAGGCCGCGATTCTGACCATGGACGGCGTCGGCGAATGGGCAACGACCTCGGTCGGGCTCGGCCGCGGCAGCCACCTGGAGATGATCCGGGAAATTCACTTCCCGCACTCGCTGGGCCTGTTGTACTCCGCGTTCACGTACTACACGGGATTCAAGGTCAATTCCGGTGAGTACAAGGTCATGGGCCTTGCTCCATATGGGGAACCGAAGTACGCCAAGTTGATTCTCGACCACCTGATTGATCTAAAGCCCGACGGGTCTTTCCGGCTCGACCTGTCCTATTTCGACTACTGCACCGGCTTGCGGATGACCAGCGAGAAATTCCACGCACTCTTCGGCGGACCGCCGCGACCGCCGGAAACATTGCTCACACAGCGCGACACGGATCTGGCGGCGTCCATTCAGTCTGTGACGGAAGAAGTAGTGTTGCGCCTCACGCGCGCGATCGCGCAAGAAACGCGAGCAGAAAACCTGTGCCTCGCCGGCGGCGTCGCACTCAACTGCGTCGCGAACGGCAGGGTGCTGCGCGACGGCCAGTTTAAGCACATCTGGATCCAGCCGGCGGCAGGAGACGCTGGCGGCGCCGTCGGCGCCGCGTTGTGTGCCTATCACCTGTACAAAGGGCAGCCGCGCAAGGTCGTGCCGACGGACGCAATGAGCGGCAGCTTTCTGGGCCCATCCTTCTCACAATCCGACGTCGAGACTCGCCTGCGCAAGGTCGGCGCCGTTTTTGAAACGCTTAGCGACGAACAACTCATCGACCGAACTGTCGCAGCGCTCGCGGACGGCAAGGCAATCGGCTGGTTCCAGGGTCGCATGGAATTCGGGCCGCGCGCGCTTGGCGCCAGGTCGGTCCTCGCCGACCCGCGCTCGACAACAATGCAGTCGGTCTTGAATCTCAAGGTCAAGCACCGCGAGTCGTTCCGGCCATTCGCCCCCTCCGTTCTGCGCGAGGACGTGGCCGAGTGGTTCGAACTCGATGACGACAGTCCGTATATGTTGCTCGTCGCCGACGTCGTGAAACCACGGCGGCGCCAGATGACTGCCGCCGAGGATGCTAAGTTCGGCATCGAGAAGCTCAACGTGCCGCGCTCGGAGATCCCCGCGGTCACCCATGTGGATTATTCCGCGCGAGTTCAGACCGTGCATTGTGAAACGAATCCCCGTTACCACAAACTCCTTACGCGCTTCAAACAGCGCACCGGCTGTTCGGTGCTGGTCAACACCAGCTTTAATGTTCGGGGGGAGCCCATCGCTTGCACGCCAGAGGATGCGTTCCGCTGCTTCATGGGCACCGAGATCGAAGCGCTCGCTGCTGGGAATTGCTTCCTCGTGAAGGAAGCGCAGAATTCGCAGCTCAAACTCGATTACAAAAACAGCTTCTCGGCCGACTGAAAGCCGATTCCCACATGTCAGCGACACGCTCTAAACTGATCGCAGTCCTCGGCATGCTGCTCCTACCAATCGCAGGATGCCTTATGGGGGCACTGTTACTCGAGGCCGGTCTTCGTGTTTACCTCCGGTACAACTATCCCCACCAGTTCACTCTTCCCGACCCGGAAAAGGGATCGTTTGCGGTTTACAGCATTTC
>Ga0214472_10003539_pt1 | contig 16488 bp, 15 predicted proteins | sample RVTome_6_FD_207662 | JGI IMG/M metagenome (GOLD analysis project Ga0214472, IMG submission 207662) | Soil microbial communities from uranium-contaminated site in the Upper Colorado River Basin, Wyoming, United States - RVT140D175 | ecosystem: Environmental > Terrestrial > Soil > Contaminated >... | reverse complement strand
GGGCGGCCGATCACGTAGCGTCCTCCGGAGGCCTCGACGAACTTCGTCTTCCCGGAACGTATCCGGCCCACGCGATCGCCTCGGAGGACGAGGGTGAGATGCCCTCCGCTGGCGGTCAGCGTCACCCGGTGCCGTCCCTGCAGGAGCCCGATCCGGAGCTTGCGGACGGGGGACGCCATGGAGCCGACCCTGGTTCCCCGGTAGTAGTGGGTGAGGATCTCCGGGGCCGACCAGCCGTCCTGGGCCAGACCGAAGGCTCCGTACTGGCTCATGCCGATGCCGTGCCCCCAGCCGGAACCGTAGAACGTGAACGTCTCGTCGGCCCCCGCCGGGGCGAGCGGGAGGAGGGCGAGCATGATCGTGGCCAGGGCCGCACGTATTCTCATCGTCATCACCAGGGGACGGATGGGACATCGGCACGCAAGACGCCCGGCTTGAGCCCCGGGCACGATTCAGCCGGCCGGGAGGCGAACCGCTTCCAACGACGCCCCTGGAGGGACCTCGGCCCCCCGGCCGAGGATCGACGAGATCACCGAAGCGCCGGCCCCCACCCTGACCCCCTCCCCGAGGATCGAGCCCACCACGGAGGCGTCCGGGTCGACCCGGGTCCCGGGGTGTAGGACCGATCCCTCGATCTTGGCCCCCGGGCCCACCGACGAGCCGGCGCCCACCACCACGAGCTCCCCGATCGTGGCCCTGGGGTCCACGGAGGCGCCCGCCCCGATCAAGGGCCTGGGACCGGCCGGTCCGATCCTGCCCATCAGGGCGTCCGCATGCGCTTCCAGGTAGGCCCGAGGGGTGCCCAGGTCCCGCCAGTAGCCGTCCCACCGGAACGAGAAGACCGAGCGTCCCGAACGGATCAGGGCGGGGAACGTGTCTCGCTCGATCGAGACCGGGGCGAGGCCGGCAACATCGTCCAGCACCTCCGGCTCCAGGACGTAGGTCCCGGCGTTCACGGTGCCCGGGATCGGCTCCTGGGGCTTCTCCCGGAACGCGCGCACCCGATCCTGGGGCCCCGTCTCGACCAGCCCGTACGGACGGGCGTCGGGCACCCGGATCGAGGCGATCGTGGCCACGGCCCCTCGCTCCCGGTGCCGGGCCACCAGGGCACCGAGGTCGAGATCGGTGAGGACGTCCCCGTTCAGGACCAGGAACGTCTCGGGCAGCAGTCCGCGGGCCCCGGCGATGGCTCCTCCCGTCCCGAGGGGGACCTCCTCGGCGATCCACGTGACCCGCGGGGCGTTCGTCCTCTCGCCCAGGAAGGACCGGAAGGCGGACTCCAGGTAGGGGGAGGAACAGATGGCCTCCTCCACCCCGTAGCGCCCGAGATGATCCAAGACGTGGTGAAGGAAGGGGCGATCCATGAACGGCAGGAGGGGCTTGGGGACGGTGTCGGTGAGTGGCCGCATGCGTGTCCCCTCCCCCCCGACCAGGACGACCGCCTTCACCGTGGCCGCCCCCGGCTCACCAGCAGGGCCCGCAGCCACAGCGCGACCCGCACGAATGGCTTGAGGAGCACGGCGGGCCCGTGGGCCCGGTGCTGGGAGAAGTACCGGTAGATGCTCCGGGAGTGCTCGAACGCCAGCCGCCGGAACCGAGCCCGGGAGGAGACGCCCGACTCGTGCTCCACCTCGGCCTCCGGAGTGAACAGGACCGTCCACCCCGCGGCCCGCAGGCGGGTGCACAGGTCGACGTCCTCTACGTACATGAAGTAGCCCTCGTCGAACCCACCCACCTGGTCGAACGCCTCCCGGCGGATCAGCATCGCCGAGCCCGACACCCACTCCACCTCTCGCTCGGAGCGACGGTCCCAATCGGCCATCGTGTACGCGCGGGACCACCGGTTGTTCGGGACGAACGGGCCCACGAAGGCGTGGCCCAGCGCCTCGCCGATCGAGGGGACCTTCCTGGCGGAAGGTTGGAGGGAGCCATCGGCGTTGCGCACCAGCGGACCGATGGCTCCGGCCCGCGGGCGCTCCTCGGCCATCTTCACCAGGGCCTCCAGGCTGCCGCCGGTCATCCGGGCGTCCGGATTCAGGAGCAGGACGTACGGATGGGTGGAGAGGCCGACGCCCTGATTGGCGGCGGCCGCGAATCCCCGGTTCTCCTCGTTCCGGATCATCCGCACCGGGGGATGCTGGCCGGCCCGGCCCTCGCTCCCGTCCGTGGATGCGTTGTCCACGACGATGATCTCCGCGGGGGCCCCCTCGGCCCTCATCAAAGATCCCAGGCACCGCTCCAGGAACGGGCCCGAGTTGTAGTTCACCACGACGGCGGAGAGCTCGGTCATGGGTCAGGTGGCGTGACCCGTGCGAGAGATGAGGACGATGCCGGTCACGATCAGGGCCACCCCCGCCCACCGGAGCGCCGGGACGTCCACCCCCAGGAGGATGCGATCGGCCACCAGGATCAGCACGTAGGTCAGGGCCGCGAACGGGTAGGCGAAGGACAGCGCCGTGCGGGACAGCACGACGATCCACACGGCGGCCGACATGGCGAACAGGAACAGGCCTCCCCACACGAAGGGCTCCCGGACCACCCGGAGGGCGGAGGCCAAGGGCTGGGCCAGCACGATGCCGGAGCGGCCGTGCTCGGTGACCCGGTCCACGCCGAACTTCAGGGTGAGCTGCGCCGCGGCGGCCAGGGCCACCGAGAGCAGGATGAACGCGATCACCAAGGCCTTCCTCCTCTTCTCCTCCGGCGGGAGCCGGGGCTCGTAGTCGATATCCAGCGGGCTGTCGTGCCCGGATCCAGCGCTCATCGGCGGGCCTCAACCCCGATCCGCCGCACGGCGGCTCGAAGCTCCTCGTCGTCGTGGACCACGATGTCGACCGGGGACGCCTGCTCCGGGAGACCGCCCGCGTCGGAAACGACGGCAGGGGTGCCGATGGCCTGGGCCCGGGCCAGGACGCCGGACGACCACGAGCGCCGATAGGGCAGCACCACGGCGTCGGCGGCCGCGATCCAGGCATCGAAGGCCTGGTCGTCCACGAACCGCTCTTCCAACGCGGCACCAGGGCGAGCGTCGATCAGGGACCGGAGCCGGGACAGGTAGGCCACGTTCTCCGGCGTGACGTCTTTCACCGACCCCACCACGATCAACCGTCCGGGCCCCTCGAAGGCCAGCACGGCGCGATCCGCGCCCTTCCCCGGGTGGAGGAAGCCGGGGACCACCAGGATCCGCTCACCCACCGGGAGGCCCAGACGCCGCCGGGCCTGGTCCCTGGTCATGGAGGTCGTCACCGAGACCCCGTCAGCGTGCCTGATCAGCTGCCCCTGTGTCCGGGGCCGGTACAGAGTGGCGAACGCCCGCCGCTCCCTGTCCGTGTGGAAGAGCAGGCGGCGCGCACCGCGGAACGCCCTCCTGAGGAGGACTTCGTCGGGCCGCCACCAGCGCGGCCGGTCCGCTTCGTGGACCACGATCTCGGTCTGGGGCCGGCGTCTGACCAGGCTCCCCAGGCGGACGGATGAGGCGATCTTCGACAGCGGGGCCCGGGGCCGGAAGTACAGCGCCGGCTGGAAGTGCACGACGATGCGGTCTGCGTCCCGGCCCTCTGCCACGGCGGCTCGGAACGGGCGCCCCCCGAAGAAGCTCACCCGAACGTCTCCCCCGCCGTCCGGGGGAGAGATCACCGTGACCTGGTCACCTTCCAAGCGCAGCCGCTCCACCTGGGCGTGGGCATACGCCCCGATGCCGCAGTGACGGGGCGGGTACGAGGAGACCACCACCACCTTCACAGATGCTCCACCCGGATGCGGGTCGGGATGAACACCCGGCCGCGGACGTCCGTCTCCGCGATCTCGAAGGCGTACTGCTGATCGTGCCAGTCGCACACCTCGGCCTTCCCCTCGGGGTTCACCCCGACCGAGAGGAAGTGCCGCCCTTCCACGAAGGGGATCGAGCCCAGCTCGAAGGTCACGCGCTGTTTGGCACCCTCCGGGAGGTCAAGGTGGATCCCGTGCCGGGTCGTCGTGGTCTGGAAGACCTCCTGGTCCGTGGCATCGTGGACGGAGAGCGACAGGACCGGCTTGGGCACCGTTCGGTTCGCTCGGACCTCCACCTGGACCAGGAGTGGGTCCCCTGGGGCCACGGCGCCCGCCGGCCTGCCGTTCGTGTCCAGGAGCGAGACCCCGGTGATCTCGATGTCATGGGTGACATCCATGCGCTCGACGCCGACGTGGCTGGCCAGCATGGCCAGACGGAACGCCCGGAGGACCGGGTTCACGGGGCCGGCTTCCTTGATCCGGCCCTTCTCGAGCATCAGCGCCTGGTCGCAGATATCGCGGACCTTCTCGACCGCGTGGGTCACCAGCACGATCGTGCGACCCTCACGCTGGAACTCCTTCACCCGGTTCATGCACTTGCGCTGGAAGGACTCGTCCCCCACCGAGAGCACCTCGTCGACGAGGAGGATCCCCGGGTCCACGTGCACCGCCACCGCGAAGCCCAAGCGCACGTACATCCCCGACGAATAGAACTTCACCTGGTTGTCGATGAACTCCTCGAGCTCCGCGAAGCCCACGATGTCGTCGAAGCGCCGGTCGGTCTCCTTCTTCGACAGCCCGAGGATCGACGCGTTCAGGTACACGTTCTCCCGGCCGGTGAGCTCGGGGTGGAATCCGGCACCGAGCTCGAGCAGGGCGGCGATCCTCCCCCGGGTGACGACCCGTCCGGTCGTCGGCCGAAGGATCCCCCCGATCACCTTGAGCAGCGTGGTCTTGCCGGAGCCGTTGGCGCCGACCAGGCCGAGCGTCCTCCCCGCCTCCAGCTCGAAGGACACGTCCCGGAGGGCCCAGAAGTCATCGGCCCTGCTCCGGCGCATCCGGAGCAGGCGCTCCTTCAGGCTGGACGGCCGCTCGTGGTACAGCCGGAAGCGCTTCGAGATCCCCTCGACCGAGACGGCCGCCATCACAGCTCCTCGGCGAAGTCGCCCGAGCGGCGGAAGAACATCCGCCAGGCCACGTACAGGAGGGCCAGGGCCGCCACACCAACGATCGAGAGCCGCACCGCGTACCAGGCCAGCCCGGGGTCCGGCAGGATCCGTCCGCCACCCTCCTCCAGCGTCCGGTAGCCGTACAGCGCGCGCTGGAACCCCATGACGATCTGGACCATGGGGTTCATCTGGTACAGGCGGAAGATCAGCAGCCCGCCCTCGTCCAGGCTCTTGTCCAGCACCAGGCCCGCCGGGTAGATCACGGGGGTGACCCAGAACCAGGCCAAGAGGGCCAGCTCCACCAGGTGGCTCATGTCCCGGTACCGGACGTTCAGGGCCGAGGTCAGCAGACCCATGGCCACCGTGAACACGATCAGGACGAACAGCGCCAGCGGGAGCAGGAGGAGCTGCGGCCCGAAGAACGGGTAGGCGAACACGAGCATCGCCGCCAGCAGGACCAGGGACTGGAACCCCAGGTTGACCAGCGAGGAGCCCGTCGCAGAGAGGGGGAGGATCTCCCGGGGGAAAGCGACCTTCGTAACCAGTGGCCCGTTGGCCACCACGGACGACGTGGCCGCCTGGAGCCCCGTGGAGAAGAATGTCCAGGCCAGCAGGCCCGACAACAGGAACACCGAGAAGTCGGGGATCCCGTTCGGCAGGATGTACGTGAACACCACGTAGAAGACCAGGAGGTAGAGCAGCGGGTTGAGCATCGACCAGGCCACGCCCAGGACCGATGACTTGTACTTGACCTTCAGCTCCTTGCGGGTCAGGTTGACGAGCACCTCGCGGTGCGCCCACAGGGTCCGGATCCGCCGCACCACCCGGAGCGTGGGAGGCTCGCTGGTCCGGACCAGGGTCTCAGGCGCGGCCATCGGCGCCCTCCAGGACCTCTCGGATGCCATCGGCCAGCGGGGGCATGGCCAGGGGACCGTCGGAGGGAAGGACCAGGCTGGTCAGCGCGGGGGCACGGGGCCGCGGGGCCGGCCTGGCCAGCTCCTCGGCCTTCTGCGGCGTGACCTGCCCCGGCATGCCGAACCGCCCCACGGTTTCGGTGAGGAGGTCGTACCAGGAGGTGGGCTCGCCGCCGGCCAGGTGCACCACTCCTCGGTGGCCCGCCTGGACCAGCGGGACCAGGCGATCGGCCAGGTGCCCGACGAACGTGGGGGTTCCCATGAGATCGGCGATCGCTGAGATGGTCTCCCCCGCCGCCAGCTTCCTGAGCGCTCCACCGAGGAAGTCGCCCCCTCCTCCGAACACCCAGGATGTCCGGACGATCACGTGCTCCGGGGCCAGCCGGGCCTCACGCTCCCCGGCGAGCTTGCTGGCCCCATACACGGAGATTGGATGTGGCCGATCGAACTCGTGGTAGAGCGCCCCCTTCTCTCCGTCGAAGACGTAGTCGGTGGAGATGGCCACCAGGGTCGCCCCAGCCCGGCGGCAGGCCAGGGCCACGTTCCTGGTGCCCAGGGCGTTGACGCGATACGCGTTCACCGGGTCGAGCTCGCAGGCGTCCACGGCCGTCATGGCTGCTGCATGGATCACCACGTCCGGCCGGGCACCGCCGATCGCCGCCGTCACGCCGGTACCATCCGTGACGTCGAGGGCGTCGTGGAGGAACGGCACCACGTCGTGCATGTCCCCTGCTCGGGTCAGGAAGGCCGAGCCGAGCCTGCCGCCGGCGCCCGTGACCGCGACCCTCATCGCCGGAACCCCGTGGGACCCACGACCACCAGGACGTCCGCCTGGCCAAGCTCGCTCCTGGGCACCTTCTCGGTGCGGACCTTCGGATAGCGCCGGGCCACGACCCCTCCGAGGGATTCGCTGGCGTAGAGGATCACGCTCTCGGTAAACCTGGGCGGGGCCGGCTGGAGGGCGGCCACCGCGAAGCCTGCGCCCAGAAGCTTCCTGTGCACCTCGGCGGCCCGGCGCCCGCCAGCCTCGTACACCTGGACGTGGATCGTGGCGGGCGAGGCGTCGGTCAGGGCGGCCGCTCTGCCCAGCCTTCCCAGAGGCCGTCCCGATGCGAGGCGATCGAACAGCAGACGCATCTGCTCCTCATCAGGGATCACGTACGAGATCCCGTCGATCGCCTTGGGCGCCGATGGGACCACCCGGAAGTCCACCCCGGCCGCTGCCGAAGGACCCTTCTCGGCGGCGAGCTTCTGCATCTCCCGAGCCAGGTAATACATGTCGATCGGAGTGAGATCCTCGTCCGTGCTCACGTTGCCGGCCGCCTCCCGGACCAGGTCGAAGTTCAGCAACGATTGGACCGTGAGGAGCTTGTTCAGGAGGGCTCGGATGAACTGCTGCTGACGAGCGATCCGGGCGAAGTCGGGGATCACATCGCCCTCCACGTGACGGGCCCGAACGAACGCGAGCGCTCGCTGGCCACCCAGGATCCGGCACCCCGCCTCCCTCAGGTGCAGGCCCGCGACCTCATCGATCAGCGGTCGGTCGGTGCAGATCCGCACGCCACCGACCGTATCGACGAGCCTCCGGAATCCGGTGAAGTTGACCTCCACGTAGTGGTGGACGGGCAGCCCGGTCAGCTCCTTCACGGTCTTGATCACCAGGCTCGGCCCCCCCGTGTTGTAGGCCGTGTTGATCTTGTCCTGACCGTACCCGGGGATCTCCACGAGGAGATCCCGGGGGAAGTGGATCATGACCGCCTTCTGGCGGCGAGGGTCGAGCTGGACCAGGATCAGGGTATCGGAGCGCTGACCCCCGATCAGGTCTGCGTCGCCTTTCGTGGACTGTTCGGCCTCGGACAGGACCTCTCGAGAATCGCTTCCCACGACGATGACGTTGGTCACGCCCTCGGCCAGGGGTGAGGTGGGACCGTTCCCCCCTCGAGCCGGTCCCTCCTCCCGGTCCAGCACCCCTCCCCCGATCGGGACGAAATTGACCGCATCGCGGACCAGACCGAGGTAGGCGATCGTCCCACCGGCCCCGGTGGCCACGGCCAGGGAGAGGAGCCCGGCCAGCAGCAGGGACAGCCGGCGGACCGCCCTGGAGGCGCGAGTGTGGCGGGGGGTAGGCTTGGGCATCAGGCCAAAGGGTACCGTCCGAGCCCCCGGAACGTCCGTCCCGGGGGGGAGCCCGTGAGGAGAGATCGATGAGCGACATCGTGTGGACCCCGTCCGCCGACTACCTGGAGCGGGCCAACCTGACCCGGTTCATGCGGGCCCACGGCATCGTGGACTATGAGGAGCTGATCCGGCGGTCTCAGGACGACATCGCATGGTTCTGGGACGCTGTGGTGAAAGACCTCGACATCCCGTTCTTCAAGCCCTACGAGACGGTGCTGGATACCTCCCGGGGGATCCCGTGGTCCACCTGGTTCACGGGAGGCACCATCAACCTCGCCCACGTCACGTGTGACGTCTGGGCAGAGCGGACCCCGGACGCGCCCGCGGTGGTGTGGGAGAGCGAGGACGGGGAGATCCGCCGGGTCACCTACGCCCAGCTCCGCGAGATGGCGGACCGCCTGGCGCACGGGCTTCGCTCGCTCGGAGTGGAGGAGCAGGACGCTGTGGGCATCTTCATGCCCATGGCTCCCGAGACGGTGGCCGCCGTCCTGGCCTGCGCCAAGATCGGAGCCATCTACCTTCCGATCTTCAGCGGCTATGCAGCGGACGCGGTGGCCACCCGCCTGGCGGATGCCGACGCCAAGGTGCTCATCACCGCGGACGGCTTCCTCCGGAGGGGCAAACCGGTCCGGATGAAGCCCGTCGCCGACGCGGCGGCCGAGCGTGTCCCGAGCGTGCGGACGATCATCGTCTGGGAGCGTCTGGGCCTCGACGATCTCCGCTGGTGGGACCGGGACGTGCGGTGGTCGGAGCTCGTCGAGGGACAGCCCTCTCGGTTCGAGACCCGTGAGCTGGAGGCCGAGCACCCCCTGTTCGTGGCCTACACGAGCGGAACCACCGGTCGCCCGAAGGGCTCGGTGCACGTGCACGGGGGATTCACGGTCAAGATCGCAGAGGAGGTCGCCTACCAGGTGGACCTGCACCCGGGCGAGATCCTCTTCTGGGTCACCGACCTCGGCTGGATCATGGGACCTTGGGAGATCACGGGAGCGGGAGCCCTCGGGGCAACCGTGTTCCTGTTCGAGGGCGCGCCGAACCATCCGGCCCCGGATCGGGTGTGGGACATGGTCGAGCGCCATGGGATCACCACGCTGGGGATCTCCCCCACCTTGATCCGGGCCCTCATCCCCTCAGGGGACGATCACGTGGAGAAGCACGATCTCTCCTCCCTCCGGATCCTGGCCTCGACCGGAGAGCCGTGGAATCCACAGCCCTACCAGTGGTTCTTCGAGAAGGTCGGCGGACGGCGGTGCCCGATCATCAACCTCTCAGGCGGCACGGAGGTGGGGGCCTGCTTCCTGTCCCCCCATCCGATCACCGACCTCAAGAACAGTACCCTTCGGGGGCCGGCCCTCGGCATGGCGGTCGAGGTCTGGGGACCTCATGGCAGCCCGGTGGCCCGGGGGGAGGTCGGGGAGCTGGTGTGCACCAAGCCATGGCCGGCCATGACCCGGGGCGTGTGGAAGGATCCGCAGCGGTACCTCGACACCTACTGGTCGAGGTGGCCGGACGTCTGGCTGCACGGCGACTGGGCCACGATCGATGAGGACGGCTTCTGGTTCCTGCACGGGCGTTCCGATGACACCATGAACGTCGCGGGGAAGCGGCTTGGGCCGGCCGAGGTGGAGTCGGCGCTCGTCAAGCATCCCTCGGTCGCGGAGTCGGCCGCCATCGGGGTGCCGCATGAGGTGAAAGGCGAGGCCATCTGGTGTTTCGTGGTCACCAAGCCCGGGACGGCACTCGGCGACGACCTCGCCGATCGGCTCAAGGCAGAAGTGGGCGGCCACCTCGGCAAGGCCTTCACGCCCGAACGGATCCTCTTCGTTGACGAGCTGCCCAAGACCCGCTCTGCGAAGATCCTGCGCCGAGCCGTGCGGGCCACCGCACTGGGCCAGGATCCCGGCGACCTATCGAGCCTTGAGAACCCCTCGGCCATCGAGAGCATCCGCCTGGCGGTCCAGGAGTCCTCGTAGGATCTGCCGCCTGCTATCCGGTTCGCGACTCCTCGATCGCCTTCTTCCGGGCCAGACGCGCCTCGCGGCGCAAGCGAGCTTCCCTCTGCCGCTGCTTCTCATCCTCGGTCTCGGCACGCAGAGGCGGGACGTTGCGCGGGCGTCCGTGCTCGTCGACAGCCACGAAGACCAGGTACGCGCTCGAGGTATGGGTCACCTCCCCGGTGCTCAGGCTCTCCGATTCCACACGGACCCCCACTTCTATCGACGTGGTGAACGCCTCGTTCACGCTGGCCTTCAGGGTCACCACGTCTCCCAGGTACACGGGCTCCAAGAACGACATCTCGTCCATCACTGCGGTGACGGCCAGCCCGCCGGCGTGCTTCGCGGCAGCCAGACCCGCAGCGTTGTCCACCAGCTTCATGATGGTGCCGCCGTGAACGTTGCCGGCGATGTTGGCATCCGCCACCTGCATGATCTCCGCCAGCACGACCCGTGACGCGGCAACCGGCTTCGGGGTGAGGTCGAGCGAGCCCGAGGACCCCTTGATCACCCTGCCAGCCCCCGAAGGACCTGGCGGGCGATGACGATCCGTTGGACCTGGTTCGTGCCCTCGTAGATCTGCGTGATCTTGGCGTCCCGCATCATGCGCTCCACCCCGTATTCGCGCATGTAGCCGTAGCCGCCCAGGATCTGGACGGCGTCGGTGGTCACGGACATGGCCGTGTCCGAAGCATGGGCCTTGGCCACCGCGGCGTGGTACGTCATCTTCGGGTCCTTCGCGTCCGTGGCGCTGGCCGCCCGATACGTCAGGAGCCGGGCCGCCTCGATCTGCATGGCCATGTCGGCCAGCATGAACTGGAGTCCCTGGAACTCGGCGATCTTCTGCCCGAACTGCTCTCGCTCGGTCATGTACCGGGCAGCCACGTCGAACGCCCCCTGGGCGATCCCCAACGCCTGAGCGGCGATCGTCGGCCGAGAGTAGTCGAGCGTCCGCATGGCGTACGCGAAGCCCTGACCCCCCTCCCCGAGCAACCGGTCCCGAGGAACCTCCACGTTGTCGAGGTATAGCTCGCGGGTGGGCGATCCTCGGATGCCGAGCTTCTTCTCCGACTTCCCCACGGAGAAGCCGGGGTCATCTCCGTGCACGACGAACGCCGAGATCCCCTTCGACCGGAGCGAGGGATCCTTCGTGGCGAAGACCGTGTACCGATCGGAGGCGCCGGCTCCCGTGATGAATCGCTTCGTGCCGTTGATCCGGAAGCCACCTCCTGTCGCTTCGTACCGCGTCTGGAGCGACGCCGCGTCCGAACCCGCCCCGGGCTCCGTCAGCCCGTAGGACATCTGATGCTCTCCCCGAGAGATGCCCCCGAACAACTCCGTCTTCTGCTCGTCCGAGCCGGCCAGCATCACCGGGATGGCGCCCAGCCGGTTGACCAGGGGGATCAGCGAGGCCGAGGCCGAGACGCGGGCGATCTCCTCGACCATGACGGCCATCGTCAGCGACCCGCCGCCGGCCCCGCCGTGCTCCTCCGGGTACCCCACCCCCATGAGCTCGTTCTCGACGAACAGCCGGTGGATGTCCCACGGGAACTCGTCCTGCTCGTCGATCTCGGCGGCACGAGGAGCCAGCCGGTCCTCGCAGATCTCGCGAACCAGCTTCCGGAACTGCTCGAGGTCCTCGGGGAGGGCGAACGCATCCATCCCGAGCATATTAGGGGATGCGTCCGCCCCTCGGTCAGGGTGGCGCGCCGGCTCCCGTATCTCTCCGCTCCGCGGGGGTGACCCGCAGCTCGCGGCCGCGAGGATCGTGGAACCGGAGGATCCCGTCTCCCCTGCCCGTGACCCTCCACCCGCCCTCGTGGATCAAGCGGTGGTGAGCGTGGCACAGGAGCGCCAGGTTCTCGAGGGTGGTCGTGCCTCCATCGGCCCAGTGGATCAGGTGATGGGCGTGCAGCCACTGCTTCCGCTCGCACCCCGGGAACCGACACCCGCCATCCCGGTGGCGGAGGATCCGGTGCATGGGGCCGGGCACCACGCGCCCCTGTTTGCCGAGCCCCGCCACGCGGCCCTTGGACTCGGATACCCACTCCACCCGGGCGTCGCAGGCCAGGCGGCGAACCGCCTCGCTGTCCAGGCGCTGCCCGCCCGCCGTCTCGGCCAGCCAGGGGCCGCGAGCCGGCTCCTTGCCGGCCAGGGTCTCGACCCCGGTGTGCACCACCAACGTGGCGGGGGCAGGCTCGCCCTCGCCGTCCCGGGTCACCAGCTCCACCAGGGCGTCGGCCATCCGAACGTCCTTCGCGCCTTCGTCCGTCCCCCGCTCCACCTTCCGCTCCAGGGCGGCCTGGACGGCGGCACCCTCCTCGGTCGGCAGGGTTCCCTCCAGGTGGAGGAGCGGGTGATCGTGATCCCACGTCAACGTCAGGGACCGCTGCTGCCGGGCATCCTGGGACCGCCTGACCTCAGCTCGCTCGTGCCGCTTCGCTTCACGCCACAGCGACCAGGGACGGAGCACCGCGCCCCGGTCGGTCCAGAAGTCCTCGGATTCCGAGGTCACGAAACACGTCAGCGGCCGGAGCTGGTCCCAGGAGAGCCGGCTCCGACGATGGGCGTCCGCGAGGTTCGGCAGCGCCCGAACCGCGTGGGCCACGCGCACCCACTCCTTGGCCGTGGCCCAGGCCAGCCCGTACCGCCCGGCAAGCCAGGCGGGCATGTTCGTGGCTCCGTCTTCCCGCCACCGCTGCTGCTCATCCAGGTCGGCGACCATCCCGAGGATCTCCGACATGGTCTCGTTGACCGAGTGGACGCGCTCGTCCAGGGTCTCGGCCGTCGTTCGAGCCTCGCGCAGCGGGGCCGTTGCAGGCATGGCCGGAACCCTAGCACCAGGGTCTGACACGAACCCCCGGGAGCGCTACACCGCTCGGATGATCAGCGCATCGCCCTGCCCGCCGCCCCCGCACAAGGCGGCCCCCGCGTACCCCGACCCCCGCCTGCGCATCTCGTGGGCCGCCGTCAGGACCAGCCGGGCGCCGCTCATGCCGATCGGATGCCCCAGGGCCACCGCCCCCCCGTTCGGGTTCACGATCCCCTCATCCAGCCCCAGCATCCGCGACGCGTGCAGCGACACCGCGGCGAACGCCTCGTTGATCTCCACGACCCCGAGGTCCGAGGCTCCGATCCCCGCCTTCTTCAGCGCGGCCTCCATGGCCAGCGCGGGCACCGTGTGCAGGTATGGGTACCGCTCCGCGCTCATCCCGTGCGCCACGACCTCGGCCAGCGGCTCCAGCCCCAGGGCCCGGGCACGCTCCTTCGACATCACCACCAGGGCAGCGCCTCCGTCCGAGATCTGGGAGGCGTTGCCCGCCGTGATCGTCCCTCCCTCGCGGAACGCCGGCTTGAGCCTGGCCAGGGCCTCGACCGAGGTGTCCGGGCGGATCCCCTCGTCCCGGTCCACCACCACCGGGTCGCCGCGCCGCTGAGGAACCTCTACGGGAACGACCTCGTCAGCCAGGCGGCCCTCTTCCCACGCTGCCGCGGCTCGCTGGTGCGAGCGCGCTGCCCATGCGTCCTGCGCCTCCCTGCCGATCGACAGCTCCTGGTTGACCTCGTCCGAGGAATCCCCCATGTGCTTGTCCGTGAACGTGGACCACAGGCCGTCATGGATCATCGTGTCGACGATCTGGGTGTGCCCCATGCGAGCCCCCCACCGCGCCGCGGGCAGAACGTACGGCGCCTCGGTCATCGACTCCATCCCGCCGGCCACGGCCACCTCGATCTCACCGGCCCGGATCAGCTGGTCGGCCAGGGCCACGGCGTTCAAGCCCGAGAGGCACACCTTGTTGATCGTGATCGAGGGGACCTCCTTGGGCACCCCGGCCTCGATGGCGGCCTGGCGGGCGGTGATCTGCCCCGCCCCCGCCTGCAGCACCTGGCCCATGATCACGTAGTCCACCTGGTCGCCCTGGATGCCCGCTCTGGCGATGGCTTCGCGGATCGCCGCGGCCCCCAGCCGAACCGCGGGGACGCCCTTGAAAGCCCCTCCGAACCTGCCGATGGGCGTCCGCGCCCCCGAGACGATGACCGAGGTGGTCACTGGCATCGCTCCCTTCGATAGAGTCTGGACCCACGGCCATTGTACGACCGCCCCGACCGGCCGTCCGAGGAGGGACCGTGTTCGACCTCGACCAGCTCAACGCTGCAGCCGCGCCCACCCTGACCGGACACGTGGGGGCCACCTTCACCCATGCCGAGCACGGCCTGGTCCGGGCACGGCTGGACGTCCAACCGCACCTGCTCGCCGCGAACGGCTTCCTCCACGCGGCCACCGTGGTGGCCCTGGCCGACTCGTGCTGTGGGTTCGGGACCGTGGTCAGCCTTCCCGACGACCAGGCCGCCGCGTGGACCACGGTTGAGCTGAAGGCCAACTTCACGGGAACCGCCCGGGAGGGAGCCATCGAATGCGAGGCCCGGCTGGTCCACGGAGGGAAGTCGACCCAGGTGTGGGACGCCACCGTGACGGCCGGGACCAGGGTCATCGCCCTGTTTCGCTGCACCCAGCTGATCCTCCGGACCTGAAAGGAGACGCCGATGCCCAGCGCGACCACGCGGATGGAGCCCGCCATCTGGACCGAGCCGGTCCGAGGCGGATACCCGGATCCCACCCTGTTCGGTCTGTCGGGCCTGGAGCAGGTCCGGGCCTTCTTCCAGCAGAAGTCGCTGCCGCCTCCGATCCACCACCTGACCGGGATGCAGCCCACCGAGGCCCAGCCGGGCTCGGCGACGTTCACCATGCCGGCCTCGCCCTGGCTGCTCTGCCCGCAGGGCTTCGTCCAGCTCGGTGCGATGGCCATCCTGGCCGACGGCCCCCTCGGCTCGGCGATCCAGACCGCGCTCCCCTCGTTCACGGGCTACACCACCGCGGAGCTCTCCATGAACTACGCCCGACCCGTCACCCCCGACAGCGGGACCCTGGTGGCCCGGGGACGCCTGGTCTTCGCCGGGCGGTCCCTCGGGCTGTCCGAGACCGTGATCGAGGATGCCCGGGGGAGGATCGTGGCCCACAGCACGTCCCGGTGCGTGATCTTCCCGCCCATGGGCCCACCGCCATCGGACCTCCCCGACCACCCCACCATCGCGTGGCCCCAGCACCAGACCCCCGACCCGTACCTCCGCCCGGTATCGGGCTCCGTGATCCCTCAGGAGGTGTGGGACGAAACCTCTGGGCTGGATGTGCTGCGACGGCAGATCGCCGGCGACCTCCCGGCCCCTCCCATCAGTCACCTCACCGGCCTCAGACCCACCGAGGCGTCCGAGGGTTCGTGCACCTTCGTCCTTCCGGCCACCGAGTGGCTGTGCAGCCCCCTGGGCAAGGTCGAGGGGGGGGCCACGGCCCTGCTGGCCGACTCGGCCATCTCGTGCGCTGTCCAGACCATCGTCGGGCCCGGGGCGGTCTTCGCCCTGCTCGACCTCAAGGTGAACTACCTGCGCCCCGTCCAGCCCGACGGCTCGGACCTCACCGCCCGCGGCACCATCACCCACCGTGGGCGGTCCATCGTCGTCGCGGACACCGAGCTCATCAACGCAGCGGGCAAGAGGGTGGCCCTGGCCACCGGAACCGCCATGGTGGTCCCGGACCGGCCATGGCACCGTCGAAACCTTCCTCCGGCCGCGGACAACCCCGGCACCCGCCCCGGTATGCTCCGACCGTGATCCCGGACGAGCCGGTCCGCGGCGGGTACCTGTACCTCGAGCAGCCGTGGCTGTTCTCCACGACCGGCCTGGAGCAGGTCCGGTACTTCCTCGACCAGGACGACTTCCTCCGGCCCCCGCTCTACCACATGACCGGTCTCTCCCCCTCCGGGGGAAGCCCCGGGTCCGCGGCGTTCAGCATGCCGTCCAGCCCCTGGTGGCAGTCGGCGGCGGCGGGCGTGTTCCTCGGCGGGACGTACCCGTTCGTGGCCGACGCAGCGCTGGGCATGGCCGTGTACACGGGGCTCCCCGCGGGGAAGGCCCTGGCCACCTCGGAGCTCTCGGTCAACTTCCTCCGCCCGGCCACGCTGGCCAGCGGGCTCCTGACCGCCCGGGCCTCCGTGATCCAGACCGGCCGCTCCCAGGGGCTCTCCGAGGCCCGGGTCGAGGACGGAGCGGGACAGCTGCTGGCCCACGCCACCTCACGCCTGGTGGTCCGCGAGCTCCCCTTCGAGCCGCCCCCCGCACCGGACACCCTCCCGGCCACCGAGCGGCGCCCCTACGGCACCCCGGATCCCTTCGAGCGGCCCCCCGACGGCGAGGTGACGCCGCAGGAGGTGTGGGACCGAACGCCGGGCCTCGAGATGATGCAGCGGTGGCTGAAGGGCGATCTGCCGATGCCCCCCGTGGCCCACCTCACCGGCTGGCGCCCGCTCGAGATCGAGGAGGGCAGGACCACCTGGGCCATGCCGGCCTCGGAATGGTTCGCCACGTCCTGGCGGACCTTCTACGGAGGAGCCGTGGTCCTGCTGGTCGACGGGG
>Ga0214472_10003538_pt1 | contig 16490 bp, 13 predicted proteins | sample RVTome_6_FD_207662 | JGI IMG/M metagenome (GOLD analysis project Ga0214472, IMG submission 207662) | Soil microbial communities from uranium-contaminated site in the Upper Colorado River Basin, Wyoming, United States - RVT140D175 | ecosystem: Environmental > Terrestrial > Soil > Contaminated >... | reverse complement strand
AGCATCGCCCGCTTCGCTCACCGCACGCTGGCGATGCAGGACCAAGCTTAGATTGCGAACTTCAGTTACGGGACACTAGGCCGCGCTCGTCTCCACCGAGACCTCGACCAGGTCCTTGAGGATCTCCTCCACGCTCTGGTAGCGGCGATCCGGCTGCTTCTCCAGGCAGCGAACGATGATGTCCTCGAGATCCGGCGGTACCCTGGGGTTCAAGGAGCGCGGCGGCGGGGGCGGCTTCTGGATGTGGCTCAACACGACGGCCATCACGGTGTCTCCGGAGAACGGCAGCCGGCCGGTGAAGATCTCGTAGAGCACGACGCCCAGGGAATAGATGTCGGACCGGAAGTCGGCGGGGTTCCCCTGCGCCTGCTCGGGGGGCATGTAGTCCGGCGTGCCCATCACTGTCCCGGCGGTGGTGAGCCCGGACGCCCCCGCCTCCATCTCGGACACGCGGGCGATCCCGAAGTCCATGATCTTCAGGTCTCCGGTCTCGGGCAGGATCAGGATGTTCTGGGGCTTGATGTCCCGGTGGACGACGCCCTGCTGGTGGGCGGCCTCGAGGCCCTGGCACACCTGTTTGGCGACCCGGAGCCCTACTCCGACGGGCAAAGCCCCCTTGCTCCGGACGAGGTCCTTGAGCGTGACACCCTCGAGGTACTCCATGGAGATGTAGGGGGTCCCCGCCGTCTCCCCGAAATCGTGGGTCCGCAGGACGTTCCGGTGAGTGATCCGCCGGGCCAGCTTGATCTCCTGCTTGAAGCGGTCGAGCAGCGTCGGGTCGTCCTTCATCACCTCCGAGCGCAGGACCTTGAGCGCGACCACCTCGTCCAGCTGCCGGTCCCGCGCCCGGTAGACGACGCCCATCCCGCCCTTGCCCACCGTGCCCAGGACTTCGTACCGGCTGGCGAAGAGGCCGCCGTGGACGGGTTCGGCGCCGACCTGCGTGGGAACCGCGCCGATCGCCACGGTCGCCTGGTTGGCGAGCTGCGTCAGGGCGGAGCCGGCGGGCGTGACGGAGGCGCCCGCGGAGGCGGCTCGCCGGTCAGCGCCGCTGCGGCGGTCTCCGCCGGGCGGCGGACCCTTGCGGAGCCCCGTGATGCCCTCGCGCAGGAAGCCGATGAGCTGCTCCTTCTCCCGCAGGTCCGCGAGAAGGCGGTTGAAGGTCCGGGCCAGCGCGCCGATCTCGTCCCGGGTGTCGACGGTCACCGCTCCCGAGTACGACCCGTTGCGCGCCTTCTCGACCAGGCTCGCCAGGTGCCGGACGGGACCGGTGATCCGCGAGGCCCCGACGTAGGCCAGCGCCAGGGCCAGGACCATCACGCCCAGCGAGACCAGCACCAGGCTCTGGCGGAAGCGGCGGAAGGAGGCGGTCTCCTCGGCCATGCTGCGCAGGGCCAGGACCGAGCCGACGTTCTCGCCGGTGGCGGCCTGCAGCGGGACCTGGACGCCGACGTGCCGGTCCCCGCCCAGCTCCAGCTCGAAGGGCGCGGCGGCGCCCGCGCCGGATGCGCCGAGGCCCGGCCGTCCCAGCGCCGAGCGGAGGGCCGGCTCCTTCGGCCCCAGCGACGACACCGAGACCTGCGGTTGTCCGGCCCCGGGGATCAGGTACGCGATCTCGCTGTGGGTGAGCTTGCGCAACGCGCTGGCCAGGGCCTCGTTGATCTCGTAGCCCGCGATGAGCACGCCCTTGAGGTCGGGTCCCGTCACCATCGGCACCGACACCGCGTGGTAGAGCCGGTCCCCCTGCCTCCAGACGGTGGCCGACTCCTCGCCCTCCAGCGGCTTCGTCACGAGCGGGTCCTTCGAGAGGTCCTCGCCTTCCGCCACGGGCCGGTCGGTGCGGGCCACCACCAGCCCCGCGGGATCGGTGGCGATGAAGAAGTCGGCCTTGATCTCCTGGTTGCGCTCCTTCAGCGTGTCGAGGATCGAGGCCTGGTCCCTGGTCTCGACCAGGCTCTTGAAGAAGGGGTCGTTGCCCAGCACCCGGATGCCGAGCTTGAGCTTGTTGTAGCGGTCCGCCTGGAACGTCTCCCACACCTGCCGGGTCTCCGAGAGGCCGCGCTCGATGTTCTCGCGCGCCAGGCGGTCGGCCTGGAACGTGGTGAAGGCGAGGGAGGTCGCGACCAGCGCCACGACCAGCAGGCTGGTGAACAGGAGGATCTTCTGGGTCAGTCCCATGGTCTGGCCCTCGCTTCAGGGACGGTGGTCAGTACTTCTCGTCCGAGGAGTAGTCCTTGCCGAACTTGTTCTTGTGCGGCATGGGCTTGAAGCCGGACGCGTCCAGGGACATGCGCTTCGCGGCGGCCTGGCCCTGGCCCGGGACCACGATCTCCTGGGAGACGTTGCCCGCCTTGTCGTGCCACGCGGTGAGCGTGTACCGGCCCGCCGGCACGCCCTCTATGGTGAAGGATCCGTCGGACGCGGCCTTGGTGAAGAAGGGGTTGTCGCGGACGAGCACCACCGCGCTCATCTGGGGATGGATGTTGCAGTAGACGCGTACGAGGCCCGGGTGCTGGAAGGTCTGGGCCCCGCTCTTGGGCCGCTTGTAGAGCTGCAGGTCGAAACGGTTCTGGCCCGAGACCGAGAAGACGTTGTGGAAGATCGGGTCCTCGTTGGGGAACTGGACGGTGCCGCCCACGGGGACCACCGCCACCCTGGGAGTGAACGACTTGCCCTTCATGACGATCGAGGGGCCGGGGCCGGCGGTCCTGGCCTTCGCGCGCGCGCCCTCGACGTAGACGACGACGTCCGAGTGGTCGGCGGCCTTCCGGCCGCCCTTCTCCGTCAGCTCCACCTCTCCGCTGATCGTGCCCGCCGGAGCGGGCGAAGCGGCCAGGAGGAGCGCCAGTGGCAGCGCCTTGCGCAAGGCGTTCAACCTCCGAAAAAGCCGCGCGATTGTATCATCCGCGGGGCCGCGGCTGTCGCGGCGCCCGCTTTGCTGGCATAATCGCCGCCCGCATGTCGCCGCTTCCGGCGCTGCTTCTGTCCGCCGCCGCCGGAGCCTTCGACGGCGAAGCGGCCTTGCGGCACGCCTCGGCCCTGGCCGCCCTGGGGCCCCATCCCTGGGGATCCCCGCGGGGACGGGCCGCCGCCGCCTACGTCGCGTCCCAGTTCCGCGCCGTGGGCCTGTCGGAGGTCCGCCTCCAGGAGTTCGAGAGCCACGGGATCCGCGGCGCGAACGTGGTGGGCGTGCTGCGCGGCGCGGGCCCCGAGATCGTGGTGGCGGGCGCCCATCACGACAGCGCGGCCCCCGCCGCCGCGGGGGCCTACGACGACGGGGGCGGGGTAGGGGTGCTCGTGGAGTCGGCGCGCGTGCTCGCGCGCCGACCCCGGCCGCCGCGGACGCTGGTGTTCGTGTCGTGGGACGGCGAAGAAGCGGAGTCGCACCGTGTCGGCGCGTCCACGACGGGATCGCGCGACTACGTACGGTCGCTGGGCGCGGAGGCCCGGAACCTCGTGGCCGCCTTCGACATAGAGATGTGCGGCTGGAAGGAAGGCTGGCCCGTCTTCCATCCCATCCCCTACGCCGACCCGCTGCGGCCCGGCGGCTACGTGGTGACGCCAGCGTGGCTCATGCGGGCGGCGCTCCGGGGATCGCGCCGCTCCCCGGTGGCCGCGGGGGTGGGCGACCCGCTCCTTCCGTGGCTCTACCAGCCGGCGGTGCGGACGTTCCGCGTGAGGCTCTCGGGCGACGACATCTCGTTCCTCCAGGCACGCGTCCCGGCCGTCTTCGCGGCGGACTCCTCGTTCTCGTCCTTCTACCCGTTCTACCATCAGCCCGAAGACACCGCGGACAAGATCGACGCGCCGTCGCTGGCTCGCATGGGAGCGGTGGCGGTCGCGGTGGTGGACGCCCTCCTCCACGTGCCCCGCGGCCCGGCCTCACAGCCGACCTGGTTCGCCGCCTTCGGTCACGTGCTGGGGGCGGTGCCGCTCGTGGCGGCTGGCCTGCTGTCCCTCGTCCCGGGCCTCGCCGCCGCCAAGGGCGGGCCCTTCCTCGCCGCGCGCCTCGCCCACGCCGCGCTGTTCGCCCTGCTGCTCTGGCGGCACCCCGTGCCCGCGCTGTGGGTCTTCCTCGTGGCCAACGTGGCGACGGCCCTGCCCCGGCGCTGGTGGACGACGGCCCTGGCGCTCGTGCCGCTCGTCCTGCTGCTCGCCCTGGGCGCCGCCGCCTGGCACCGCGGCATGGTCGCCGGGACCTGGCTCGGGCCGTGGGAGATCGCGGCCGCTGCGGCGGCCCTCGTCTTGCTGTTCGTCAGGCGCGGCGGTCACCGCGCCCGGGGTGCGCGGTCCCGGAAGCCCTCCGGCGGCCGGCTGCGCCGCCGCGTGGTAATGTAACCTGGATGGCAGATCCGCTGCGCAAGGTGTACCACGTGATCTGCCGGCCCCACCGCGTCACGGAGCACCTCTCCTGCTGGGACGTGAAGGCCGAGGACGAGCCCCAGGCGGTGAGCAGCCACTGGACGCGCGAGGAGGCGGCCTTCGAGGCGGCCCGCCTGGCCATGACCCTGCTCGCGGAGGAAGGCGACGCCGCCCTGGCCCAGGTCGTCATCCACCGCGAGGACAGCGCGCCCGAGAGGATCGTGGTGTACAGCCACGGCGGCCGCGGGGCCGCCACGCCCTAGCACCGCCCCTGCCGCGCCAGGCTTGACGGGGGGGAAGGCCGCTCCTATCCTTCCCATCAAGGTCCTTGCCGACGACGCCCACCCACGCAGTCACGGCCCTGCTTCAGGCCTGGGGAGATGGCGATCTCGCGGCGCGCGATCGGCTGTTCCCTCTCGTCTATGGGGATCTCCGCCGGCGCGCCGCGCACTACCTGCGGCGCGAACGCCCCGGCCACACGCTGCAGCCCACGGCTCTCGTTCACGAGGCCTACCTCCGCCTGGCCGGACCGAAGCGGATGGCCTGGACGGGCCGCGCGCACTTCCTGGCCGTGGCCTCCCAGGCCATGCGCCGGGTCCTCGTCGATCACGCCCGAAGCAAGCGCGCGGGCAAGAGGTGGGGCCACCGGGTCCAGGTGCCACTGGAGGAGGGGGCCGCGACCTCCCAGCCACGCGAGGTCGACCTGATCCTGCTCGACGAGTCCCTCGACGAGCTGGCGTCGCTCTCTCCCGGCCAGGCGCGACTCGTGGAGCTTCGGTACTTCGGTGGGTTGACGACGGAAGAAGCGGCCGAGGTGCTGGGCGTGTCGCATGCTACCGTCGAGCGCCGGTGGAACCTGGCTCGAGCGTGGCTCTTCCGCAGGGTGACGCAAGGACGCCCGTCCGTGACTCGCGACCCCGACGAGCCTTGACCCATGGGCGTCGCGGGCTGGGATCGCATCCAGGAGCTGTTCGACGCGGCTCTCAAGCTCGACGCGCCTGCGCGCGCCGCGTTCCTTGCTGCCGCCTGCAGGGGCGATGAGGCGCTGCTCGAGGAGGTGCGGTCCCTCCTGGCCGCTCACGACCAGGCGGGGAGCTTCATCCAGCCTTTAGCGGCGACCCTCCTCGAGCATCCTCCGGCTGGCGTGGACGGGACGCCTCCGGACGCGACCGACGCCATCGCCGCCATCCCGATGGGAACACGATTCGGGTCGTACGAGGTGATCGCCCGGCTCGGCGCCGGCGGCATGGGCGAGGTCTACCGGGCGCACGACTCGAAGCTCGGTCGCGACGTCGCGATCAAGATCCTGCCGCGGCAGTTCACCGCCGACCCCGACCGCCGCGCCCGCCTGGAGCGCGAAGCGCGCCTGCTGGCCACGCTGAACCATCCGCACATCGGCGGCATCTACGGTGTCGAGGACCGTGAGGGCGTCCTGGCCCTGGTCCTCGAGCTGGTGGAGGGGGACACGCTGGCCGAGCGGATCGCGCGGGGCCGGCCCGACAAGCCGGCCATCGGCGTCCGCACGGCGCTCTCCATGGCCCGTCAGATTGCCGACGCCCTCGAGGCCGCGCACGACAAGGGCATCGTCCATCGCGATTTGAAGCCCGCCAACATCAAGGTGACGCCCACGGGGACGGTCAAGGTGATCGATTTCGGCATTGCCAAGGTGAGCGTCGCGACAGATGCCCCGGGCGGGGATCTGCCGGCAATCAACACCGCGGGCACCGGCACGGGCATCCTCATCGGGACGCCCGCGTACATGAGCCCCGAACAGGCGCTCGGGCAGAATGTCGACAAGCGCACGGACATCTGGGCTTTCGGCTGTGTGCTCTATGAAATGCTGACCGGACGGGGTGTGTTCGGAGGAGATACCCCTTCCGAGACGACGGCGGCGGTTCTCGTGCGCATCCCCGACTGGCGTGCGCTGCCCGAGGCGACGCCGTCCGGCATCCGGCGCCTGATCCAACGTTGCCTCGATCGAGATCCGAGCCGGCGGTTGCACGACATCGCCGACGCCCGGGTCGAGCTCGACGACGCCCTCGCGTCTCCGGCCGCCGAGCCGCTCGTGGTCCGGGCGGCGCCATCCCTACGCGTCATCCCCGTGGCGATCGCGGCGCTGGCGGGCGGTGCGGTGATCGCGCTGGTGGCCTGGGCCTACACGCGCCCGTCGCCGCGCGCGCCCGAACCGCGGTCACGCTTCAACGTTGCAGTGGCCCGCGGAACGGAGCTGACGAGCTACGGCGGCAATCCCTCAATCGCGCTCTCGCGAGACGGTCGGCACCTCATCTACGCGGCGGAGGCCGGGGGACTCTACATCCGTTCATTCGATGGCGTAGAAGCGCATCTCATCGCTGGCAGCGAAGGCGGATGGCTTCCCTTCCTCTCGCCCGACGGTCGCTGGGTCGGCTTCGTAGCCGGCGGGAAGCTCCAGAAGGTGTCCGTCGAAGGAGGCTCACCGCGGCTGATCGTAGACGGGTCCGACCTAGGCCCGTGGGGCCCGTATGGCGCGAGTTGGGGTGAGGACGGCAGCATCGTGTACGCCTTGGGCCAAGGGGCTGGCAGTGCTAGTTCTCTGTACCGTGTGTCCGCGGAAGGCGGCACGCCACAGAAGCTGACGGACCCGGACCCGCAGACCGAGGTTCATGTGTGGCCTCAGATCCTACCCGGCGGACGGGCCGTTCTCTACACGATCAATCACGGCCCCCGCAACCAGGACCGCCGCATCGCGATCTTGTCCCTCGAAACGGGAAAGCAAAAGGTGATCGTCGAAGGTGGGACCTACGGCCGGTACGTGCCCACCGGACACCTCGTCTATGCCAACGGCGGCACGCTATTCGCTGCACCCTTCGACATCCGCCAGGTCGAACTCACGGGTCCGACAGTTCCGGTACTCGAAGGCGTCCGCACGAATCTTCTCCCTGGCTGGGGGGGTGCGCAGTTCGCCTTCTCCCACGCGGGAGCCCTCGCATACATCACGCCCCACGAACGCCCCAGGGAAACGCAGTTGCTCTGGGTCGACCGCAAGGGATCGGGTATGCGCATAACCGGGGCGCCGCACTCGTTCAACAATCCCAGTCTGTCCTCCGACGGACAACGGCTCATCGTATCCAGCCGGGAGCCGGATGGCGGGTCGAACCTCTGGCTGTACGACAGGGGTCGTCAAACGTGGACCCAACTGACTCTCGAAAACACCGATGACAACCCTGCGTGGTCACCGCGCGGAGACCGGTTCGCCTTTCAATCGAACCGCGAGGGGCGTCCGAACCTGTGGGTGATGCCTGCTGACGGTGGCGATGCGACACGCCTGACCCCGAGCACGTTGCAAGGGCAGCGTCCGACCGGCTGGTCGCCGGATGGCCAGGTTCTGCTTTTCGAAATGGCGACTCCGGCCACCGGTTGGGACGTGTGGGAGTTGCCGCTGAGCGGGGATCGTCGCGCTCGACCGTTGATCGTTGCCAACGGATATCAGGGGGAGGCGAGGCTCTCTCCCGATGGACGCTGGCTCGCATACGAGTCCGATGAGGTATACGTGCGTCCGTACCGCGGCTCGGACCGAAGATGGACGATATCCACCCACGGGGGCGGCAATCCCGTGTGGAGCCGTACCGGACGGGAGATCTACTACATGACTGGTTGGGGTGAACCTGGAGTTCCCAGCGCGGGAACCTCAAAAGTGTGGGTGGTACCGCTGACATTGGCACCGACGTTCCGGCCGGGTCCGCCGCGCGTTCTGTTCGAGCGGGAAAAGGTGTTGTTCGGTTTCGACGTCGCTCCGGACGGAGAGCATTTCGTGATCGTGGAAGCCGCGGACGCGACGCCCGAACGTCTCGAGATCGTCCTCATCCCCAACTGGTTCGAGGAACTGAAGGCGAAGGTGCCCGTCCCGCGGTAGCCAGATCGGAGCCTCAACGCTCGTAGGCGGAATCGTGGTCGGGGTGCAGCGAGATCAAGCGCAGGAAATCACCGTCCCGGTACGCGACTGCTCGGACCCTCTGGCTCAACCGGAGTGAATAGACCTTGGCGCTGTTCGGTGCCCTGAGATGCTCGATCGCCTCCCAGCGAAAGCCGGTATGCCGGTAGAGGCCGGTCCAATCGAGCTCGCGCAGCCGACGAAGTGACGCGACAACCTGCTTGAGCTCGGCCAACTCGAGGCGGAGGAAGACATCCTGGAACTCGGGGCTGTTGAGATCCAGGCGGACGCGGCTAGGCCCGACGGCCACGCGAGCGTCCGGCGGCCTTCTTGCGTCGCTTCACCAGTGCGTCGATCCCCGTCTCCTTGGGCTTGCGGTCGGCAGCCCAGGCCAGGCCCCGCGCGATCCGTGAGCGATGCGGCTCTTCGAGTGTCCAGAGCTGATTCTCTGGGACCATTGCTACGGCGGTGAGCACGATGCTCCCGTCGTCATGCCGCTCGACCCGCAAGGTCTTACCCGCGTAGCTCTTGCCGAGCGAGATCTGGCCACTCTTCCCCACGACCTTGATCTCGGCACCATTCACCAGGGGCATGACCGGCCTCCTTACTGCTCTCATGCTAGCATGCCAGCGTGCTAACGCAAAGGATCACTCCGACGGTTCATGACGATCCACGGCGAACGCACGGATGAGGCCGGTGACGCCGCGACGCCGGCCGCCGCCGCCGTCATACCTGGAGACGCAGCGTTACACCGGCGGGATCGCATAGTGGTAAAATACCAACATGAAACCCATACAGGTCATGTTCGACGAGACGCTTCTGAAGCGGCTCGACGCCGATGCGGAAGTGCGGAAGGTCGGCCGGTCAGCAGTCCTGCGCCGGGCCGCGGCCGAGTACCTCCGGCGTTCCCGGGCAGCTAGAATCGCCGCGGCGTATCGCCGTGCCTACGACCGCAACGGCGGCCTTGGCGACGAGTTCGCGGGGTGGGAGCAGGAAGGCGCATGGCCCGAGAGGTAAACCGAGGCGAGGTGTGGCGTTACCGTTTCGGCGCGCCTGACAAGAAACGCCCGGTCCTGGTCCTCAGTCGTCAAGAGGTCATCGGGCTGCTGCACACGGTGATGGTGGCACCCATAACGTCCACCATCCGTGGCGCTCCCAGCGAGGTGGTCGTTGGCGAGAGCGAAGGACTCAAGCACGAATCCGCCGTCAATCTCGACCACGTCCAGACCGTTGAGCGCGCGCGGCTGGAGGGATACGTCGGCCACCTCGATCCGGAGAAGATGCGCGAGGTTTGCCGAGCGCTCGCCATTGCCGTCGGCTGCGCTTGATCCCTTCCGCAAGGGAGCCTTGACCCCATGGGCGTGACAGGCTGGGATCGCATCCAGGAGCTGTTCGACGCGGCTCTCAAGCTCGACGAGCCTGCGCGCGACGCATTCCTCGCTGCGGCCTGCAAGGGCGATGACGCGCTGCTCGAAGAGGTGCGGTCTCTCCTGGCCGCTCACGACCAGGCGGGGAGCTTCATCCAGCCTTTGGCGGCGACGCTCCTCGAGCATCCTCCGGCCGGCGTGGACGGGATGCCGCCTGACGCGACCGACGCCGTCGCCTCCATCCCGATCGGGACACGCTTCGGGTCGTACGAGGTGATCGCCCGGCTCGGCGCCGGCGGCATGGGCGAGGTCTACCGGGCGCACGACTCGAAGCTCGGGCGCGACGTCGCGATCAAGATCCTGGCCCGGCAGTTCGCCGCCGACGCCGACCGCCGCGGCCGGTTGGAACGCGAAGCGCGCCTGCTGGCCACCCTGAATCATCCCCACATCGGCAGCATCTACGGGGTCGAGGATGGTGAGGGTGTCCTGGCCCTGGTCCTCGAGCTGGTGGAGGGGGACACCCTGGCCGAGCGGATCGCGCGGGGCCGGCCCGACAAGCCGGCCATCGGCGTCCGCGCGGCGCTCTCCATGGCCCGTCAGATTGCCGACGCCCTCGAGGCCGCGCACGACAAGGGCATCGTCCATCGTGATTTGAAGCCCGCCAACATCAAGGTGACGCCCACGGGGACGGTCAAGGTGCTCGACTTCGGCATCGCCAAAGGGAGCGCAGGGGACGCCGGGGGCGCAGGTCAAGCGCCGACGGCGGCGTCAATGGCCGCCGGCACCGGCCTGGGCGCCGTCCTCGGCACGCCCGCGTATATGAGCCCCGAACAGGCGCTCGGGCTGAATATCGACAAGCGCTCGGACATCTGGGCGTTCGGCTGTGTGCTCTACGAAATGCTGACCGGGCGGGGACTCTTCGGAGCAGACACGCCTTCGGAGACGACGGCGGCGGTTCTCGATGGCGTCCCCGACTGGCGTGCGCTGCCGGAGACGACGCCGTCCGGCATCCGGCGGCTGATCCAACGTTGCCTGGATCGCGATCCGAGCCGACGGCTGCACGATATCGCCGACGCGCGGCTCGAGATCGACGACGCGCTCGCGGCTCCGGCGACCGAGACGCTCGCCGTCCGGGCGGCACCGTCCCGACGCGTCATCCCGGTGGCGATCGCGGCGCTGGCGAGCGGGGCATTGATCGCGCTGATCGCCTGGGCCTACACGAGGCCGTCGCCGCGCGCGCCCGGACCGCCGTCACGCTTCAACATTGCAGTGGCCCGCGGAACGGAGCTGACGCGTTACGGCGGCAATCCCTCGATCGCTCTCTCGCAAGACGGCCGGCACCTCATCTACGCGGCGGAGGCCGGGGGACTCTACATCCGTTCATTCGATGACGCAGAAGCGCATCTCATCGCTGGCACCGAAGCCGGATGGCTTCCCTTCCTCTCGCCCGACGGTCGCTGGGTCGGCTTCGTAGCCGGCGGGAAGCTCCAGAAGGTGTCCGTCGAAGGAGGCTCGCCGCGGCCGATCGTTGATGTGATCGAACCGGGCCTGGCAGGCGCCAGTTGGGGTGAAGACGGCAGCATCGTGTACTCCGATCTCACCCAGAAACCTGGTCTGTACCGTGTGTCCGCGGAAGGCGGCACGCCACAGAAGCTAACGGACGCGCAGAACGAAGAGGGTCATGGGTGGCCTCAGATCTTACCCGGCGGACGGGCCGTTCTCTACACGATAGGGCACACTGTCCGACCCTTCCGCAGCGCGATCTTGTCCCTCGAAACAGGGAAGCAGAAGGTGATCGTCGAAGGCGGGACCTACGGCCGGTACGTGCCAACCGGCCATCTCGTCTATGCCAGTGGCGGCACGCTATTCGCTGCACCCTTCGACATCCGCCAGCTCGAACTCACGGGTCCGACTGTTCCGGTACTCGAAAACGTCCGCACGAATCTTCTCCCTGGCTGGGGGGGTGCGAATTTCACCTTCTCCCACGCGGGAGCCCTCGCATACATCACCCCCCACGAACGCCCCACGGAAACGCAGTTGCTCTGGGTCAACCGCAAGGGAACGGGTATGCGCATATCCGGGGCGCCGCACTCATTCGACAATCCCAGTCTGTCCTTCGACGGGCAACGGCTCATCGTATCCAGCCGGGAGACGGATGGCGGGTCGAACCTCTGGCTGTATGACAGGGGTCGTCAAACGTGGACCCAACTCACTTTCGAAAAGAGCAGTGACAACCCTGCGTGGTCACCGCGCGGAGACCGGTTCGCCTTTCAATCGAACCGCGAGGGGCGTCCGAATCTGTTCGTGATGCCTGCGGACGGTGGCGTTTGGACACGTCTGACCACGAACACTCGTGGGCAGAGGCCGACCGGCTGGTCGCCGGATGGCCAGGTCCTGCTTTTCGAACAGCACAGTCTGGCCACCGGTTGGGACGTGTGGGAGTTGCCGCTGGGCCGGGATCGTCGTCCCCGACCGTTGATCGTTGCCAACGGATACCAGGGACGGGGGAGGCTCTCTCCCGACGGACGCTGGCTGGCATACGAGTCCGATGAGGTGTACGTACGTCCGTACGGCCGCTCGGACCGGAGATGGACGATATCCACCCATGGTGGCGGACTTCACGTCTGGAGTCGTACCGGACGGGAGATCTACTACATCACTGGTTATGGATCGCCTGGAGTTCCCAGCGCGGTGACCTCCAAAGTGTGGGTGGTGCCGGTCACATTGGCACCTACGTTCCGGCCGGGTACGGCGCGTGTTCTATTCGAGCGGGAAAGCGTCTTGTTCGGTTTCGACGTCGCACCGGACGGAGAGCACTTCGTGATCGTCGAAGCCGCTTCCGCGGTGCGCGAGCGTCTCGAGATCGTCTATATCCCCAACTGGTTCGAGGAACTGAAGGCAAAGGTGCCCGTCCCGAGGTAGCCACATCGGCAGGGTTGCGTTCCGGATGGTCAAGGACGGGGCGGTCCGCGACCAGCGACTCAGGTCAGGCGATGCCTGCACAGCGGGCTGTACAATCGCTACGTTCGCCGTACTATAGGGCCCAAGTTCAGCCCCAAGGCTCCTTCGTCGAAAGGAGTTTCCTCATGTCCAGGAAACTGGCCCTCGCCGCTTTCCTTCTCGCCCATGGTGTGCCCGCGTTCGCCCAGCGCACGACGGGGGACATCATCGGAACGGTCAAGGACGACACCGGAGGGATCCTGGCGGACGTCGTCGTGTCGGTCAGCGGCCCGAACATCGCGGGCGCGCAGACCGGCGTGACGTCGGGGAGCGGCGTGTACCGGATCGGCAACCTGCCGCCGGGAACCTACAGCGTCGCCTATACCCTCACCGGCTTCAAGACCCTGAACCTGCGCGGGGTGCGGGTGGCGGTGGGCTCGACCGTCGAGGAGAACGTTGCGCTCGGGGTTACCCAGCGCTCCGAGCAGGTTGAGGTGATGGCGGAAGGAGCCGTGATCGACACCACGTCATCCGAGGTCGGGACGACCTTCCACAACGAGTGGCTCAAGGCAGCGCCCACGCGTCGCTTTGGATTCTACGACCTCGTGGCGCATGCGCCGGGCTCCGTGAAGGCTGGCGACGGAGGCAACGAGAGCCGGACCATGGTCTTCGGCGGCTCCTTCGACGAGAACTCCTTCCAGCTCGACGGCGTGAACGTCACCGACAACTTCTTCAATGAGGGGTTCTCGGAGCCGAACCCGGACGCGATCGAGGAGGTGGAGGTTCTCTCGCTCGGCGCCCCCGCCGAGTACGGAAACCTGATGGGCGCCGTCTACAACATCGTGACCAAGCAGGGCACCAACGCTTACCATGGCGACGCGACCTACTTCTACCAGTCCGACGGGCTCACCGGGAACAACACGGAGAACGTCAAGCTCCCGAACGGAAACTTCTTCGACGCCTGCTCGGACGATCCCACGAAGCGCTGCCCCTGGACGCGCGGCGACTACTGGGAGATCTCGGCCCAGCTCGGCGGCCCCATCGTCAAGGACAAGCTGTGGTTTTTCGGCTCTTACGGCCACCAGCTCGTCCAACTCACGCTCCCCGGCGTCAACCCGCAAGCCCCGTTCTCCGCGTTCAATATCAAGAAGGACCGTTACTTCCTGAAGCTCAACTGGCAGATCAGCCCCGGCCACCGGCTGGTCGGCACCTTCGCCCGCGACCGGTCGCCCGCAGACCTGGGCGTGAGCTTCAACGAGACGCCCTCCACTGCCTTCACGCGGACCCAGACGGTTCCCACGCCGGGCCTTGCCTACACGGGGACGCTCTCGAGCAAGACGACGCTGGATGTCCGGTATTCCGGCTTCTACGGCAACGTGACCGTCCTGCCCACCGATCCAGACGCTCCCCTATCCCAGCCGCGCTTCTACGACCTGGACAGCGGCTTGATCACCGGTGGCCACTACTACTGGTACGACTACGACGCCAAGCGCACGACCGTGACGGCCAAGGTCTCGCACCACGCCGACGACTTCCTGGCCGGGGACCATGACTTCCGCTTCGGAGTCCAGTACAACGATGCCGGGGTGGCGGGGATCTACGGCTACAACGACCTCGTTCTCACCTACACCTACGGCGGAAGGCAATACAGCCTGGGCTGGGAGCGCGAGCCCTTCACCTACGCGGGAACTGCCCACAACGTCGGGGTCTTCGTCGATGACAGCTTCAGGGTGAACGAGCGAGTCACCCTGAACCTCGGCCTGCGCTACGACCACAGCAAGGCTTTCTCTCCGCCGAACGAGGGCTTCGACGAGAATCGGAACGCTACCGGCGAAGCCTTTCCGCGAGCGGACCATTACACGTGGAGCAACTTTTCCCCCCGGCTCGGCGTCAACTGGAAGCTGACCGCGGACGGCAAGACCGTGCTGAAGGTCCATGCCGGCCGCTATCACCCCCAGATCACGACCGGCGAGTTCGCGAACGTGATCGGGCCCAGCATCAAGCCCTCTTACTTCGGATCAGACTACAACGTCGTGACCGGGACTTTCGAGGACCTGTCGCTCTTCTCGAGCAACGAGAACCTGAGCGTGGACCCCGACTACCGTTCGCCGCGCACCGACCAGTTCCTGGTGGGATTCGAGCGCGAGCTGTTCCGAAACGTCGGGCTCCAGCTCGCCTATGTCCGCAAGTGGGGGCGCGACTTCGCGGGCTGGGACGAGACCGCGGGAACCTACGAGCCGATCGCCGTGGTCGACGACACCGGGCAGGACCCGACCGGCGCGACGATCGACGTTTTCAAGCTCACGAGCGACCCCGGCGAGCGCAGGTTCCGAATCACCAACACCGACAAGGTCTTCACCAACGTGCACGCGGTCAGCGCCACCCTCACCAAGCGGATGACCCGCTGGTACGCGAACGCCAGCGCCACCTGGCTGCGCGCGGAAGGTCTCGTGGGGGGCAGCGCGTTCGGGAGCACCGTCGCGCAGCGGAGTGGTTTGCAGTTCAGCCCCTTCGGCCGCAACCCGAACGACTATGTCAACGCCGCTGGCCGGCTCAACGGCGACGTCGGCTGGCAGTTCAAGCTGCAGTTCCTCTGGCAGCTCCCCGCCGGCTTCGTATTGTCGACGAGCGCAGATCATCGCAACGGAGCACACCGTTTCCGCACGCGGATTCTGCCGGCCTCCGTCGCCGGCGTTCCCTCGCAGGTCACCCTATCGCCGCGGGGCTCGTTCGGCCGGCTGCCCAGCTTCACGATCATCGATGCCCGGCTTCAGAAAGACTTCAAGCTCGGAGGCAGCAAGCGCCTGTCGGTCTTCGTGGATGCTCTCAATCTGAACAACGAAGACGCCAACCAGGGCGTGCAGAGCACGATCGTCTCTTCGGACGTCTACCAGTACCCGTCGTTCTTTGCCCACCCGCGGCGGTTCATGCTGGGAGCCAAGGCGAGCTTCTAGCCGCATCCCCCTCTCCATTCTTCGCCACCCGCAGGCCGTCGCCCGGTCAAGCCGGGCCTCTCCCGCTTCGCCCCATGAGGGACCAAACAGGCTTTTGCCGCCTCTGTCCATAGGGAGACGCATCCGTCTCCCACGATAACTGCTCGCTCTCCCGAGCCTCCAAAGGGTGGCAAGGGAGAGACGAGTTGGAAAGGAAAAGACGATGAGAATTATGAAGCTTCTGGCCCTGGCGACGGTAGCCGTAGTCGCCGTGGCCTGCAACGGAATCTCTCCGAGCTCACCGAATAGCGCGACCGTCGCTTCCGAAGACGCCGCGGGGCTTGTCGGCGCCCAGGCGGTGAAGGACGCGGCCGACGGCTCGCCCTGCCGCGACGTCACCGAGGTCAAGCTGGCGCTGCTTCGTTCGCCTTCGCCCGGGTTCGACACGATCGACGCGTTCTACCTCAAGGTCGAAGCCGTCTACCTCTATCACGGCGCGCCCCTGCCCAGCACGTGCCAAGTGGCCCCGAAGTGGTCCTCGAGGCCGCGGGGCCGGCTCATTCCGACCAAGGACCCCTTCATCGTGAAGGTCACCCGGACCCGACCGCCCACCACCGTCCACGTGAGGGCCGAGGCGCCCAACGGCGTGCAAGGCGACATCCGGGTACAGTGACGATGACCAAGCCCGGCGGTCCTTCTCGGGGGTGGCTTCGGCCACCCCCGAGGTCCTGCCGCATGAACCCGCGCTCGACCCCCCTCCCGCGCCCGCTTGCTGCGCGGGGACCGCGGGCGCATAATCCGCCATCCCTTTACGAGATATGGGCATCACGTGCCCGCGGTCCTGATCGTCGCGCCGTCCGACCTGACCGCGGAGCTCGGCCGCACCGTCTTGTGGAGGAGCGGCGTCGAGCGGGCGTTCGCCGTCGATCCCCAGACGGGCTTCGAGGCCGCGCGCTCGCTCGCCCCCAAGCTGGTGGT
>Ga0214472_10003536_pt1 | contig 16498 bp, 15 predicted proteins | sample RVTome_6_FD_207662 | JGI IMG/M metagenome (GOLD analysis project Ga0214472, IMG submission 207662) | Soil microbial communities from uranium-contaminated site in the Upper Colorado River Basin, Wyoming, United States - RVT140D175 | ecosystem: Environmental > Terrestrial > Soil > Contaminated >... | reverse complement strand
GCTGTTCCCGTTCTTCTACGAAACCGACACCGATGATCTGGTACTGGTGCAGATCAATCCGATCGAGCGGATCAGCACGCCGAAATCCTCCCAGGAAATCGCCAACCGCATCGACGAGATCACGTTCAACGCCTCGCTGTTGCGCGAGTTCCGCGCCATTGCCTTCGTCAAGCGGCTGATCGCCGAGGGCAAGCTGTCGACCGACGACTATCGCGATATTCGCGTCCACCGCATCGAGGCGCCGGAGGAACTGATCGCCCTGTCGGCTTCGAGCAAGTTGAATGCCGAGCCGGATTTTCTTGCCTATCTCCACGACCTCGGACGCACCAGCGCCAGCCGATGGCTCGATGCAGGCGCAGAAAAGGTCGGGCGCGACTCCGGCGTCGACCTTGGTTCGGAGATCGGCTACGCGCTGGTTCGCGGGATTCCGGATCACCTTGCGGCCAAGGCGAAGACGGAACTGCGCGCGGGCGGCGGTCGATTGCGGCGCAAGACCAGGCCGGGGCGCACGCTTTAAGTCTCAGCTGGCCTTGCGGGCGACGCCGGCGCCGAACCGTCTTTCGATATAGTCGAGCACCATCGCCATGAATTCCTCGGCAATGCGTGGCCCGCGCAAGGTCGCCGCCTTCTTGCCGTCGATGAACACCGGCGCCGCCGGCTGTTCGCCGGTGCCGGGCAGCGAAATGCCGATATCGGCCTGCTTCGATTCGCCGGGCCCGTTGACGATGCAGCCCATGACCGCGACGCTGAGCGCCTCGACGCCGGGATATTTCTGACGCCAGACCGGCATCTGTTCGCCGATATGGTTCTGGATCGTCTGGGCCAGTTCCTGGAACACCGTCGAAGTCGTCCGGCCGCAGCCGGGACAAGCGGCGACCACCGGCACGAAGGCACGAAAGCCCATCGTCTGCAGCAATTCCTGGGCGACCTTGACCTCGCGCGTGCGGTCGCCGCCCGGTTCCGGCGTGAGCGACACGCGTATCGTGTCGCCGATGCCCTGCTGCAACAGGATTGCCATGGCCGCCGACGAGGCGACGATGCCCTTCGAGCCCATGCCCGCTTCGGTCAAGCCGAGATGCAGGGCATGGTCGGTGCGCGCCGCCAATTCGCGGTAGACGGCGATCAGGTCCTGGACCTGGCTGACCTTGGCCGAAAGAATGATCCGGTCGCGCGCCAGGCCGATTTCCTCGGCAAGCCGAGCCGACAGGATTGCCGATTGCACGATCGCCTCACGCGTGACTTCTGCCGCCGACAACGGGGAACCTTTGGCGGCGTTCTCGTCCATCAGCCGCGTCAGCAGGTCCTGGTCGAGCGAACCCCAGTTGACGCCGATGCGCACCGGCCTGTCGTTGCGGATCGCGGTCTCGATGATCGCCGCGAACTGGCGATCCCTCTTGTCCTTGAAACCGACATTGCCGGGATTGATCCGGTACTTGTCGAGCGCTTCGGCGCAGGCCGGATTTTCGGCCAGCAATTTGTGGCCGATATAGTGGAAGTCGCCGATCAGAGGCACATGCACGCCGCGCCCATCGAGTTTTTCGCGAATTTTTGGCACCGCGGCGGCCGATTCGGCGCGGTCGACCGTAATCCGCACCAGTTGCGAGCCGGCGCGGGCGAGATCGGCGACCTGGCGCACCGTCGCCTCGATATCGGCGGTATCGGTGTTGGTCATCGACTGGACGACGATCGGCGCGTCCCCGCCGACCGTGACCTTGCCGATGCGCACGGCGACCGTTTGCTTTCGCGGCGATTGCCCGGAGTGGATCGGTTCGCGCATCGTCGTTCTTGCCATCCTGATCCGGTTCGACAGTCCCTGCCTAACTCGTTTTTCCGCTTGCCGCCAGCCCGTAATTTGTGCATTGCAGCATTGCCGATTTGGCAGGTGACGCGGGCATCTCCCTTGCCTATACGCCACCCGGCATTAATTCTATTGTGCAAACGCGAAAAGCTGCCTAAGCCGGCGGCTGAATTCAGGAGGAAACCGCCATGGCCAACCCGTCGATCGTCGTCGCTTCCGCTGTCCGCACCGCCGTGGGCGCATTCAACGGTGCCTTTGCCAACACCCCCGCCCATGAACTCGGCGCAGTCGCCATCAAGAGCGCGTTGTCGCGGGCCGGCGTGGACGCCAAGGAGGTCGACGAAGTGATCATGGGCCAGATATTGTCGGCCGGCCAGGGCCAGAATCCGGCTCGCCAGGCGGCAATGGCCGCCGGCTGCCCGCAGGAAACGACGGCCTGGGGGCTCAACCAGCTCTGCGGTTCGGGCCTGCGCGCAATCGCCATCGGCATGCAGCAGATCGCCACGGGCGACGCCAATGTCATTGTCGCCGGCGGCCAGGAATCGATGTCGATGGCGCCGCACTGCGCGCACCTGCGCGGCGGCGTGAAGATGGGCGACTACAAGATGATCGATACCATGATCAAGGACGGCCTGACCGACGCCTTCCTTGGCTACCACATGGGCAACACGGCGGAGAACGTCGCGCGCAAATGGCAGTTGACGCGCGGCGAACAGGATGCTTTCGCGGTCGCTTCGCAAAACAAGGCCGAGGCCGCGCAGAAGTCCGGCAAATTCAAGGACGAAATCGTCCCGGTCACCCTCAAGGGCCGCAAGGGCGATGTCGTCGTCGACGCCGACGAATACATCAAGCATGGCGTCACGCTCGACAGCATTGCGAAATTGCGCCCGGCCTTCGACAAGGAAGGCACGGTCACCGCGGCCAACGCTTCCGGCATCAATGACGGCGCGGCGGCCGTCGTTCTGATGAGCGAAGCCGAAGCCAAGCGTCGCGGCATCACGCCGCTGGTGCGCATCGTTTCCTGGGCAACCGCCGGCGTCGATCCGGCGATCATGGGCACCGGACCGATTCCGGCCTCCAAGAAAGCCTTGGAAAAGGCCGGCTGGAAGGCAACCGATCTCGATCTGGTCGAGGCCAACGAGGCTTTCGCCGCGCAGGCCTGCGCCGTCAACAAGGACATGGGCTGGAACCCGGACATCGTCAACGTCAATGGCGGCGCCATTGCGATCGGCCATCCGATCGGCGCGTCCGGCGGACGCATCTTCAACACGCTGGTCTACGAAATGAAGCGCCGCGGCGCCAGGAAGGGCCTGGCGACGCTTTGCATCGGCGGCGGCATGGGCGTGGCCATGTGCGTGGAGGCGATGTAACCGGCCGTGATCTGGCCGTTCTGCAGACGGCGTTCGCGGGCAGACCGGCTCATCGACCTGATGCCCGTGCTAATCATTGTCGCGGCGGAGAAATGGCTTGAGTTCTCAAGAACGCCCGCATTTCGCGAGGTGGGACCGCTCAAGGAAAATATCACGTTCTTCGCTATTCCTGCCATGAAAGGCCTTCGCGAGAGCATAAGCGATTTGCGAAACAGTTCCGATTCAATGCTACTTCACGTCATTGCGCTTGGCATTGTTCAGTCCGGCACACATACTGAAGAAGAAGTGGAAAGCGCGCTCGGCAGGAAACTGTCTGAACCGAAGTAACCGGAAAAAAGGGGACATTCATGCCAAGAACAGCACTCGTCACCGGCGGCTCGCGCGGCATCGGTGCGGCGATTTCCAAGGCGCTGAAGGCGGCCGGATACAAGGTTGCCGCGAACTATGCCGGCAACGACGAAGCCGCCAACGCCTTCACCGGCGAGACCGGTATCGCCACCTACAAATGGTCGGTCGCCGACTATGAAGCCTGCGCCGAGGGCATCAAGAAGGTGGAAGCCGATCTCGGACCGGTCGAGGTGCTCGTCAATAATGCCGGCGTTACCCGCGACGCGTTCTTCCACAGGATGACGCCGGCGCAATGGCGCGAGGTCATCGACACCAATCTCAGCGGCCTGTTCAACATGACCCATCCGGTCTGGAGCGGCATGCGCGAGCGTAAATTCGGCCGCATCGTCAACATTTCCTCGATCAACGGCCAGAAGGGCCAGGCCGGCCAGGCCAACTATTCGGCGGCCAAGGCCGGCGATATCGGCTTCACCAAGGCGCTTGCCCAGGAAGGCGCCCGCGCCGGCATCACGGTCAACGCGATCTGCCCGGGCTATATCGCCACCGAAATGGTCAAGGCGATTGCGCCTGAAGTTCTAGCCAAGAACATCCTGCCGCAAATTCCGGTCGGGCGATTGGGCGAACCCGAAGAAATTGCCCGCTGCGTGGTGTTTTTGGCCTCCGACGACGCCGGTTTCATCACCGGTTCAACACTGACCGCCAATGGTGGGCAATATTTCGCTTGAGGCGACTTGACGGTTCTCCGTTTGCGGCCAACCACCAAGTCGTACAAGAAAACCGGGCTTTCGGGATTGCCGCAAATGCCCGCCGCTCTTGATTTTTTAGTTCCAAACCTCGATATGGCCGGGGAATCCATTCGATGGAAAACGGGACCACGATGATGGCGGATCCGACCGAACATCACGATACGAAACCTGCTGGCGAAGCCGAAGCGCGGGACGCGGCCGGTGCTGTGGAAAAAGGCGCAGAGCCGGAAGCGGCAAACGAAAATCCCAGCCCGGAAAATCCTGGACCGGAAAATCCGTCCGGTTTTGCCAGCCCGCTCGAATTCCTCAACGCCGAACTCGCTCGCGTAGAGGAGGAAAAGAAGCAGGCGACCGATCGCTACCTCCGGCTCGCCGCGGAAATGGAAAATCTGCGCAAGCGCACGGCCAAGGATGTTGCCGATGCGCGCGACTATTCCATCGCCTCTTTTGCCCGCGAAATGCTCGCCGTCGGCGACAACCTGCGCCGTGCGCTCGATGCGATTCCGCCCGAAAGCCGTGAAGCTGCCGACGCCGGCCTGCGGGCGCTGATCGAAGGCGTGGAACTGACCGAACGCTCGATGCTGCAGGCACTGGAAAAGCAGGGCGTGCGCAAGATTTCGCCGAAAGGCGAGCGCTTCGACCCGAATTTCCACCAGGCCATGTTCGAGATCGAGGATGCCGAAACGCCGGTAGGCACCGTGCTGGAAGTCGTCCAGGACGGCTACGTCATCGGTGAACGCATGTTGCGCCCGGCGCTGGTTGGGGTCGCCAAGGGAGGCCCGAAGGTTTCCGCAAAATCCGATGCGAAGGCCGAGGAAAACACCGTCGCGAAATAGCCGCTCTCGTCGGTGTGCCGTCGGCCGGCCGCGGTGCGTGTCGCCTGATTTTCCTTGCGCGTGATCCTGTCCGGATAGTGGTATTCCATTTTCGGGCACGGCTCCGGGGATTGGCATGCGATGATCCAGCTTTTCGACTACTCCGGAGTGGCGGTGTTTGCCGCGACTGGCGCCTTGGCTGCCTCGCGCAAGCAACTCGACATTGTCGGTTTCCTGTTTCTGGCTTCGATCACCGGCGTCGGGGGCGGCACCTTGCGCGACATTTTGCTCGGCAAGCTGCCGGTGTTCTGGGTCGCCGACCCCGGCTATGTCGCGGTGACGATCGCGGTTGGCGCGATCCTCTATTTTGCCGCTCCGCTGGTCGAATACCGCTACCGGCTTCTGCTCTGGCTCGATGCCATCGGTCTGGCTGCCTATTGCGTTTTGGGCGCCGCACTTGGGCTTGCCGCCGGCGCGCCGGCGCTGGTCGCAGTCGTTACCGGCGTCATGACCGCCACCTTCGGTGGCCTGCTACGCGACGTTGTTGCGGGCGAGCCGTCGGTCCTGATGCGCCGGGAGATTTACGTAACCGCTGCGCTGGCCGGCGCGGCCACATTTGTCGGGCTCGCCACGGCGGGTCTCGAACCGCCTCTCGCTGCCGGAATTGCTGCATTGCTGGCCTTCTCGATTCGCGGCGGCGCGATTGCCTTTGGCTGGACCTTGCCGGGCTATCGGGGGCGGCCGGGCCGGTCTCCGGACCAGGCCTGAACCGGACAGCCGAACTTTCGCGGCATTTTGGCGCGAATTTCCTTTTTCCCGCCATTGGTCTATGCGTGGCCGGCACCGCCTGATCGAGACGGATCGGACAATTTGAATGACCGTGCATGCCAAACCGATCTCGGAACCGCTGATCGATGCGGCTGACCTGCGCGCCAGGTTGAACCAGATTGCGACAGCCGGCGGCGACCTGCGGCCAGCTGTGCTCGAATTGCTGAAATCCGCTTCCGTGGCCGGGCGCGAAAAGGCGCGCATCCTGCTTGAAACCGACGGCCAGGGAACGCTATGCGCGCGCCGGATTTCGGCGATGCAGGACGAACTGGTCACGCTGGCGTTCGAATTCGCAAGCCTCCATGTCTATCCGGGCAACGATTCGGCTGGGCAAGACCGTTGCGCGGTCGTTGCGGTCGGCGGCTACGGCCGCGGCACGCTGGCTCCGGGCTCCGATATCGACCTGTTGTTCCTGCTGCCGAAGAAGCACGGCGCGCGGGTGACGAAAATCGTCGAATACCTGCTCTATCTGCTCTGGGACATGGGCCTGAAAGTCGGGCATGCAACCCGCGACGTCGAGGAATGCATTCGCCAGTCGCGCGGCGACATGACCATCCGGACCTCGATTCTCGAGGCGCGTTTCATCTGCGGGGATGCTTCGCTCCATGCCGAACTCACGCTGCGGTTCCAGAAGCGGATCGTCGCCGGCACTGCCGGCGAATATATCGCCGCCAAGCTCGCCGAGCGCGCCGAGCGCCACCGTCGCATGGGTGAATCCCGCTATGTCGTCGAGCCGAACGTCAAGGACGGCAAGGGCGGTTTGCGCGACCTGCACACCCTGTTCTGGATCGGCAAATACACTTTCCAGGTCCAGGACGCTTCCGAACTTGTCGCTGCGGGCCTGTTCACCAGGGAGGAGTATCGCCGATTCCGGCGTGCCGAGGATTTCCTGTGGACCGTTCGCTGCCACATGCATTTCCTGACCGGCAAGGCCGAGGAACGCCTGTCGTTCGAATTGCAGCGCGACCTTGCCCCGCGCCTTCGCTATTTGAGCCATGGCGGCCTGAAGGATGTCGAGCGCTTCATGAAGCACTACTTCCTGATGGCCAAGGAAGTGGGCGACCTCACGCTGATCATGTGTGCCGAGCTCGAGGAGCGCAACGCCAAGCAGGTTCGCGGCATCAACGGATTGATCCGGTCTATCCGCTATCGGCGCAAGCGCATCGCCGGCTCGCTCGATTTCGTCAACGACGTCGAACGCATCAACGTTGCCGACGAAAAGGCTTTCGAGCGCGATCCGGTCAACCTGATCCGCATGTTCAAACTCGCCGACGACAATAATCTCGACTTCCATCCGGATGCACTGCATCTGGCATCCAAGTCGCTGCACCTGATCGGTCGGGAGTTACGTAACAACGAGGAAGCCAATCACCTGTTCATCGACGTGCTGACATCACGCACGCGGCCCGAACACCTGTTGCGCAAGATGAACGAGTCGGGAGTGCTTGCGAAATTCGTGCCGGCCTTCGGACGCATCGTCGCCATGATGCAGTTCAACATGTACCACCACTATACGGTGGACGAGCATCTGATCCGCTGCATCGGCGTATTGGCCGGAATCGAAAACGGCAGGCTTGCCGCCGAACATCCGCTCTCGGTGGAGATACTGCCTTTCGTCAAGGACCGTGAGGTCCTGTACGTTGCGCTTCTGTTGCACGACATCGCCAAGGGCGGCCGCGAGGACCATTCCATCGCCGGCGAGCGCATTGCCCGCCAGCTCTGTCCACGCTTCGGCTTCGATGCGACACGCACCGATCTTGTCGCCTGGCTGGTGCGCGAGCACCTGACGATGAGCATGGTCGCCCAGACCCGGGACTTGTCGGACCGGCGCACGATTCGCGATTTTGCCGAAGTCGTGCAGTCGCTCGAGCGCATGCGCTATCTGCTGATCCTGACCGTCTGCGACATTCGCGCGGTCGGCGCCGGCGTCTGGAACGGCTGGAAGGGACAATTGCTGCGTACGCTCTATTACGAAACCGAACCGGCCCTGACCGGCGGATTCAGCCGAATCGACCGCAAGATGCGGGTCAAGGCGGAACGGATGGCATTGGCGGAATCATTGACCGACTGGGACGAGGCCGAACGTCAGCACTACGTAAACCTTCCCTATTCGGCCTGGTTCATGGCGACCGACCCGGAAACGCGGGCCCGTCACATGAACTTCCTTCGCGAGGCCGATCGCAGGGACGCCAAACTTGCAACCGAAGTCCGCACCCTGGAGTTTGAGGCGATCACCGAGATCACGGTTCTGGCGCCGGATCATCCGCGCCTGCTCTCGGTCATTGCCGGGGCTTGCGCCGCAGCCGGCGCCAACATCGTCGACGCCAAGATCCACACCACCGCCGATGGTCGCGCGCTCGATTCGATTTTCATCAATCGCGAATTTCCGCACGACGACGACGAACTCCGCCGCGCTCAGCGCATCGGCAAGACGATCGAGGATGTGTTGGCCGGCGTCGCGCGGCTGCCGGACGTAATCGAGAGCCGGGCCAGGCGGCGCAGGCCGGCCAGGACGTTCCAGATCAAGCCGCAAGTCCGCATCGACAATGACCTGTCGGACAATTTCACCGTTGTGGAAGTCGAATGTCTCGACCGCACCGGACTGCTTTCCGACATCACGCGCACCCTTGCCGATCTCAACCTGAATATCGGCTCGGCGCATATCGTCACATTCGGCGAAAAAGTCATCGACACTTTCTACATGCGCGATCTGGTTGGCCACAAAATCGTCTCGCCAATCCGCCAGCAACGGATCACGAAGGCGCTCGAGCGCGTGCTGGAAGTGGGCGCCGCTTCGGACGCGGTGAAATCCGTGTGACCAAGTGAGACGTCGGCAATGAGCCTGATCGCGAAGTTTTCCGCCGTTGGCGGCGCGACGATGGCGAGTCGCGCGCTCGGCTTCTTTCGCGAGGCGCTGATCGCCGCGATTCTCGGCGCGGGACCGGTCGCCGACGCGTTTTATGCCGCGTTCCGGTTTCCGAACCTGTTTCGAAGATTGTTCGCCGAGGGCGCTTTCAATTCCGCGTTTGTCCCACTGTTTGCGCGCGAATTGGAGGGCGGCGGCCGGGATGCCGCCCGCAGATTTGCCGAACAGGTTCTGTCAGTTCTGCTTTGCATCCTTATCGCATTGTCGGCATTCGCGATGATCTTCATGCCGTATCTGGTCGAAACGGTGATCGCCGCCAGGTTCGAGACCGGCACCGACAAATTCGACATCACGGTGCTGCTGACCCGCATCATGTTTCCATATTTGACCGCGATGAGCCTGGTGGCGATGCTGTCCGGGATATTGAACTCGTTTCGGCGCTACTTTCTCGCTGCATTCGCGCCGGTGCTCCTCAACGTCGCGATGATCGCGGCGCTGTTAGCGGCATGGCGGCTCGGCGCGAGCGAGCGCAGCGTCGGCCTGTGGCTGGCCTGGTCGGTGGTTTCCTCCGGCGTGCTGCAACTCATGCTGCTGGTCTTCGGCGTCACGCGCGAGGGCTTTTCGATGCGGCCGCGATTTCCGGCATTCACCCCTGCGGTGCGCCGATTGCTGTGGCTGGCGTTTCCAGCGGCGGTAACCGGAGGCATCACCCAGATCAATCTGCTGGTCGGCCAGAACATCGCCTCGGTGAAGGAAGGCGCGATTGCCGTCATCAACTACGCCGACCGCCTGTTCCAGCTCCCGCTTGGCGTCATCACCAATGCGATCGGTGTGGTGTTGCTCGCCGAACTGTCGCGGACATTGAAAGCCAACGACATCGCCGAAGCCGCCAAACTGCAGAACCGGAGCCTGGAGTTCGGCCTGGCGCTGATATTGCCGGCAGTGGCCGGTTTCCTGATCCTCCCCGAGGCGCTGATCGGCCTCGTCTACGAGCGCGGCGCGTTTACCCGGGAAACCACCCTGCTATCTTCGCAGGTATTGGCCGGCTTTTCGGTCGGTTTGCCGGCCTTTACGCTGATCGCAATCTTCCGCCCCGGCTTCTATGCCCGTGAGGACATGCAGACGCCGATGTGGGGCGCGGCCGCCAATGCAGCGGTCAATATCGCGCTGAGCCTGATCCTGTTTCCGAGGATCGGCGTGGCCGGCATCGCGATCGCGACCAGCGTCGCCGGTTGGGTCAACGCAATTTTCCTCGGTTACGTCCTTTGGAACCGGAAGCTGTTCCGGCCGTCCTCCGCCACGGTGAAAAGACTGGCGCTCATTCTCGCTGGCACCGCGATTACCGGTGGATTCCTGCTCGGCTGGAACGGCGCATTCGGCGTCGCGATGCTAGATGGCGGTCCCGCGGAGCGTATTGGACTGGTCGTGGGCGCGGTTCTCATCTCGGCGGCTCTGTATTTCGGCTTTGCGCTGGCGACCGGAGCGATCGCCCGCGATGAGTTCATGCGCCTGTTGCGACGCAACGGGCGCAAGGCGAAAGCACCGGCGGGCTAAGCCCTTGCACGCGACCGCCGCCTCGGCCATAACCCGCCCGCTTCAAATACGGGACGTCACCGAAATGAGCGTCGTGCGCAACCGCGTGTTTTCCGGCGTACAGCCGACCGGAAACCTGCATCTCGGCAACTATCTTGGCGCGATCCGAAAATTCGTCGCGCTGCAGGAAAGTCATGACTGCATCTATTGCGTCGTCGACATGCACGCGATCACGCAGCCGATCCCGGTATGGGGCGGCCCGACGGAGCTTGCCCAGAACACGCGCGAGGTGGCGGCGGCCTTCATCGCCTCGGGCATCGATCCGAGCAAGCATATCGTGTTCAACCAGAGCCGGGTCGTCCAGCATGCCGAACTCGCCTGGATCTTCAACTGCGTCGCCCGCATGGGCTGGCTCAACCGCATGACGCAGTTCAAGGAGAAGGCAGGCAAGGACCGGGAAAACGCTTCGGTCGGCTTGTTCGCCTATCCGACCCTGATGGCGGCCGATATCCTGCTCTACCATGCAACGCATGTCCCGGTCGGCGACGACCAGAAGCAGCATCTGGAACTGACCCGCGACATTGCCCAGAAGTTCAACAACGATTTTGTCGATCGCATTCGCGACCTGGGGTTGCCGGAAACCTATTTCCCGATTACCGAACCGGTGATCGAAGGTCCTGCGACCCGGGTCATGAGCCTGCGCGACGGATCCAAGAAGATGTCGAAATCCGATCCGTCCGACCTTTCGCGGATCAACCTGACGGATACGGCCGAGCAGATTTCACATAAGATACGGAAAGCGAAGACCGATCCGGCCCCCTTGCCTGAAACCGTCGAAGGCCTCGCCGCGCGTCCCGAAGCCGACAATATTATCGGGATATTCGCGGCACTTGCCGATCGCAGCAAGGGCGAAGTGCTTGGCGAATTCGCCGGACGCCAGTTTTCCGAGTTCAAGCCGGCGCTGGCGGAACTTGCCGTCGAGCGCCTGGCGCCGGTCAATCGCGAGATGCGCCGATTGCTCGGCGATCCGGGTCAGATTGACGCGATTCTGGCTGATGGTGCGGCTCGCGCCAGCGCCATCGCCGAAAAGACGATGCGCGAGGTGCGCGGCATTATCGGATTTCTTGGCGGGTAGCGGTTCCGTTCGGCGATGGACCGCTTTGAGTCGAGTAGCCCGTCCGGTTGCCAAACCATCGCCGGCAAAGGCAGTATTTCGCAATGGTATCGAAGCGACAAAGCCACGAAGAAGGACACAAGCGCAAATTCCTTGCCGTGATCGACGGCACGCCGGAATGCGGACGCGCGGTCCTGTTTGCCGGCTTGCGCGCGAAAGCAACCGGCGGCCAGCTGCTCCTGGTATATGTCTGCCCGCCGGGCGACTTTCAGCACTGGATCGGGGTCGAGGAAATCATGATGGCGGAGGCGCGCGAGGCTGGCGAAGCAGCACTCGATGAATTCGCCAAATTTGCCCGCGAGCGCGCCGGCATCGATCCGGAGCGCACGGTGCGCGAAGGCGATATCGCCGAAGAGCTTTTGAAGCTGATCGAGGAAGACCGTGATATCTCCGTGCTCGTGCTAGCGGCAGGCGAAAACCGGGAAGGCCCCGGCCCCCTGGTTTCCTCGGTGGCGGGCCGCGGCTATCCGATTCCGGTGACCGTCATTCCTGCGGATTTGAGTGACGAAGACATTCAGGCCGTCGCCTGAGGAGCGCATTCTCGGCGTCGGACTGTTCTTGACCTGGTGGCGCAGGGGCCTATCTTTATCTTGGCCTGCAAATAGCGCTGAAAACCGCTTCTTGCGCGCAGGGGAAAACCGAGATGTTCATACAGACCGAAGCAACGCCCAATCCGGCCACGTTGAAGTTCCTGCCCGGCCACCCGGTCATGGAAACGGGCACGGCCGACTTCCGCGACCGGGATTCCGCGTCGGATTCGCCGCTGGCAAACCGTCTGTTCGACGTTCCCGGCGTAGCCGCCGTCTTTTTCGGTCCCGACTTCATTACCGTGACCCGCGAGGAGGGGGCGTCGGGCACAGCCGAGTGGCAGCATCTGAAGCCCGCGATCCTTGGCGCCATCATGGAGCATTTCGTGTCGGGCGATCCGGTTCTGGGGAGGGAAAAAGCGGGCGAGGGCGGCGGCGAGGAATTCTTCGAACCGACCGATCGCGAAATTGTCGATACGATCAAGGACCTCCTGGCAACGCGCGTGCGGCCGGCCGTTTCCCAGGATGGCGGCGATATCACGTTTCGAGGTTTTCGAGACGGAATCGTCTATCTGCACATGCGCGGCTCATGTTCGGGTTGTCCTTCGTCGACGGCGACGCTGAAATACGGCATCCAGAACCTGCTTCGCCACTTCATTCCCGAAGTGCGCGAGGTTGAAGCAGTCTGACTTCCCGGACGCCAACGTCATGATGACGCTGGCTCTCGACACATCCGCCAATCTTTGCGCCGTTGCGCTCCATGAAGCCGGCCGCGATCGGATCGTGTGCTCGATTCGCCGGGAGACGCCATCGGGGCATGCCGAACTGCTTTTCGCTCTCGTCGCCGCGGCGCTGACCGAAGCCGGCATCGGCTACGGTTCGGTTTCCCGGGTCGCCGCGGTGCGGGGACCGGGTTCGTTCACCGGAATCCGGATCGCCCTGTCGGCCGCCCGCGGCCTTGCCCTGGCGCGCGGCATTCCGGCAATCGGGGTCGATGCGTTCGCCGCGCACTATCGCAGTGCTGCAAGGTTAACCGGCGGGACCGGTCCGGTTCTGGTTGCGCTTGACGCCCGACGTGGTGAAATCTATGCGAAACTGTTTTCCGGTGGACGAAATCCGGACGCAGGCGAACCGTTTGTCGGAACGCCGGAACATGTGCTTGCCCAATATCGGGAGCAGTCCCTGGCACAGGTGCAGGTCTGCGGTTCCGGCGCCGGCCGGTTCGGATCGCAATTTGGCACGCCAATTCATTACCTTGCGGCGCCGGATATCGACGAGATCGCGCAGATCGCGGCGGTTTCCGATCCGGCGCAACATCCGCCTGTTCCGCTTTACATTCGCCCTGCCGACGCCAGGCCGCAGGCACGAATGGGCGTGACGCTGGCTGCAGGCTCGTCGGACAGACAAGTGCGGTGATGTGATGCGCTGGGACTTCTGGCGAAAGCCGGTTTTCGTGATCGAAGCGGCGGCCGATGAGGATTATGCCGTCCTTGCCGAGATTCACGAGGCCGGGTTTCCGCAAGCTTGGGACGCCGAGGCGATCGCCGGTCTCGCCGTCCAGCCGGGTTCGCATATCTGGGTGGCGCGCCGCCAGGGCGGCAACCGCGGACCGGTCGGCTTCGCGCTCCTGCGTAATGCCGGCGGTGATGCGGAAATCATCACCATTGCGACCGCGCCGGCCTATCGCCGTTCGGGTGTTGGGCGGGCACTGATGGATCACGCCATACGCGAACTGCAGCGCGAACGCGCCGACCGCCTGTTCCTCGAGGTGTCGGAGCGCAATACGCCGGCGCTCGATCTCTACCGCAAGCTCGGCTTCCGCCAAGTCGGGCGCCGCGAAGGCTATTACCGGTTACAACAGGCCGGGGGGCGAACCGCGGGAGCGCTTGTCATGGAACTCGATCTTCGCTAGCCGGAGGCAGGATTTTCGCGGAACGGAAATGACCGACACGCTGATCGAACGCTGCAAGCGCAAGGGGTTGCGGATGACCGGCCAGCGCCGTGTCATCGCCGCGGTGCTCGACCGGGCCCAGGATCACCCCGATGTCGAGGAATTGCACCGCCGCGCCGCCGAGATCGATTCGCGGGTTTCGCTGGCGACGGTCTATCGGACGGTCAAGCTGTTTCAGGACAATGACATTATCGAACGCCACGATTTCCGGGCCGGCCGTTCGCGCTACGAGGCGACGCCCGAGCGTCACCATGATCACCTGATCGATGTCACCAACGGCCGGGTCATCGAATTCGCCAACCCGGAGATCGAGCGGCTGCAGAAACACATTGCAGAGCAGCTGGGCTTTCGCCTCGTAGGCCATCGCCTCGAACTCTACGGGGTGCCGGCAAAAGACGGTCGCCCGAAAGGCAAGTCCGCCGGAGGCCAGGGCAGCGGGCGCTGAGTCGCGACAGTGATCGCACAGGCCCGCATCGCGATGATTTTCGCCGTTTTGGTGTCGGCCACTTTGCTGCTCGCCCCGTTCCAGTGGGCGGCAATTCGTTGGCTGCCCCGCCGTTCGGGAGTATTGCCCCATGTCTGGCATCGCATGGCTCGTCGGCTGATGGGATTGCGGGTCGAAGTCGTCGGCGGGGTTCCCGGCCAGAGGCCGCTGCTAATCGTCGCCAATCATATCTCCTGGGTCGACATGGTCGTCCTCGGCTCGTTGTTGCCGGTGAGCTTCATCGCGAAATCCGACGTTCGATCCTGGCCGATCGCAGGCTGGCTCGCGAAAATGCAGAATACGGTGTTTATTGAGCGCGGCCGGCGCGCACGGGCAGGGTCGCAGGCGCAAGATGTGGCCGGGCGCCTTGCCCGCGGCGGCGCGCTGGTGCTTTTTGCCGAGGGAACGACCGGATCCGGCCATCGCGTCCTGCCATTCAAGTCGGCCTTGTTCGGCGCCGTCGACAAGGTGCTCGGCGACGGCGGTTGCGAATATGTGACCGTCCAGCCGGTCGCGATCGCCTATGTGCGCCTGCATGGCCTGCCGCTCGGCCGCTATCATCAGGCGCGCGCCGCCTGGCCGGGCGATTTGGCCTTGGCGCCGCACCTGAAATCGTTTCTGGCCGACGGCGCCCACGATGTATTCGTTTCCTTGTGCGAGCCAATACGCGTGCGCGCAGGCGACGACCGCAAGGAACTCGCCGAGCGTGTCCGCCAACGCATCCGCCACGACTTCACGGCGGCCATGCGCATGCAGCGTGCCGGGGACAGGGCCGCTGCTTGTGTTTCCGAGCGTTTGGAATAGACAGGCGCGGATCGAAGGAGCCACAACAACATGGCGCAGCAGAGTTCTGGCAGCCAGGCCGGCAAATCGGCGTTGCAGCGTACGGTCTTCGTCAAGACCTATGGCTGCCAGATGAACGGCTACGATTCAGAACAAATGATCGACGTGCTCGCCGGGCGCGGATTTGTGCAGGTCGATGAGCCAGAATTGGCCGATCTGGTAGTGCTCAACACCTGCCATGTGCGAGAGAAGGCGGCCGAGAAGGTCTATTCGGAAATCGGCAAGTTGCGCCGTATCAAGGAGCGGCGCCGGGCCGGCGGTCGCCAGGCATTCCTGGCGGTCGCAGGCTGCGTTGCGCAGGCCGAAGGCGCGGAAATCCTGTTGCGGGCGCCGGCTGTCGACATGGTGGTCGGCCCGCAATCCGGTCATCGGCTCGCCGAATTGCTGGAAAAGGCGGAAGCCGGCGAAAAACCGGTGGCGACTGAGTTCGAGATTGCCGAGAAGTTTTCGGCTTCCCATGCTGGCCGGGCGCCGGTTGCGCGCGCCGCATCGGCCTTCCTGACCATCCAGGAAGGGTGCGACAAGTTCTGTTCGTTTTGCGTGGTGCCCTATACGCGCGGAACCGAGGTTTCACGCCCCGCGGCGGCGATCCTGGAAGAGGCCGACCGGCTGCTCGACGGCGGCGTTCGCGAAATCACGTTGCTCGGGCAGAACGTCAACGCCTGGCACGGCGCCGGCGCCGACGGCGCAAGCTGGCGGCTCGGCGACCTGATCGACGCCCTTGCTGCCAAGCCGCAATTGCGGCGCATCCGTTATACCACCAGCCATCCCGTCGACATGGACCGCTCGCTGATCGAGGCGCATCGCAGCCAACCGAAATTGACACCGTATCTGCATTTGCCGGTCCAGGCAGGGTCCGACCGGGTGCTGAAGGCCATGAACCGGCATCACACGCGTTCACAATACCTGGAACGCATCGCCGAGATCCGCCAGGCGCGGCCGGACATTGCGGTTTCCGGCGATTTCATCGTCGGTTTCCCCGGAGAAACCGGCGCCGATTTCGAGGAAACACTCGACCTGATCCGGCGCGTCGAATACGCGTCGGCCTATTCATTCAAATATTCCCCGCGCCCCGGCACGCCGGCGGCGCGCGACCGGAATCAGGTGCCGGAAGCCGAAAAGACCCGCCGATTGCACCGTCTCCAGGCGCTGATCGGCGAACAGACCCAGCGCTTCAACCGCAACTGCATCGGGCGCGACCTGGAAATCCTTGTC
>Ga0214472_10003535_pt1 | contig 16500 bp, 13 predicted proteins | sample RVTome_6_FD_207662 | JGI IMG/M metagenome (GOLD analysis project Ga0214472, IMG submission 207662) | Soil microbial communities from uranium-contaminated site in the Upper Colorado River Basin, Wyoming, United States - RVT140D175 | ecosystem: Environmental > Terrestrial > Soil > Contaminated >... | reverse complement strand
GAAAATGAAAATAATTCCAGATAAAAGGCAGTCACTCGTATTAACCACAAAGAATTTAAACATTATAGAAACTGATAAAATTTCCTATTCGCAAAATCTAGACGAAATAAGAATAGAAGGCGATAAAAATGATCATATTATCATAGAGTTTACCGCTACGTTTAAATACAATTCCTCTCAGAATTCTGTTGTTGACAATGGTGTATTCCTAGTGGGCGACTGGTATCCGCACTTGGGCACTCCTTGTTACTATAAACTGTCGGCCAAACTGCCAAAAGGATACTTAGCTGTTTCGGAAGCTGAGCAAATCGACGAAGTTAAGGGGGATAACGACACTGCATTTAAATTTAGTTTCCCCCATCCCCTCGATCACGTACATCTTGTGGCCTCCAATAGATTTGTTGCAAATAAGGAAAAGCACAAGAACATTGATATCTACACATACTTTTTTGTGGAAGACGAAGGCTATTCAAAAACATACCTCGATTATTCCAAGAGATACATTGATCTATATGATAATTTATTTGGTGAATTCCCATACAAAAGGTTCTCGATTGTTGAAAATACTTTTCCTACAGGATACTCGATGCCAACCTTTACCCTCCTTGGCAGTAGCGTTATAAGGCTTCCTTTTATCGTTGACACTTCTTTGGGACACGAGATCCTTCATCAATGGCTTGGAAATCATGTGTATGTAGCCTTTGAGAAAGGGAACTGGAGCGAAGGCCTTACAACATATCTAGCAGACCATTATTATGAGGATCAGAAGGGAAATGGATCCGACTATAGGAAAAATCTTTTAATAAATTATCAATCATTCGTAGATCAGAATAACGATTTCCCATTAAAAGATTTCCAAGGAGTCTCGGACAAAAGATCTAGAGCCATTGGCTATGGCAAATCTGCAATGGTTTTTCATCTCCTGAAGCGTGCTGTAGGTAAACGCAACTTTCAAAATTCCATAAAAGACTTCATCTCTGAAAATCAGTTTGAAATAGCAGACTGGGATGATATAAAAATGAGCTTTGAAAAAATGAATAACAAAGATCTGGGTTGGTTTTTCGATCAATGGTTAAATAAAAAAGGATTGCCCGAGTTAGAAATAAAGAACACAAAACTTAGTCATGAAAACGGTCGCTACCTGCTTGAGATCGAGCTATCGCAAAATGAAAATGTTTATCAGTTCGATTTACCGGTATCAATCTATTCCGCTGATCATACAAAGAAAAAGCAAATTCTCAAACTTACGAAGGATGCAGAAACATTTAGAATTAATTTAGACACTGAGCCTCAAAGAGTTGTTATAGACGAAGATTACGACGTGCCAAGAAAGCTTTCAGAGCCTGAATTTCCACCGGTCATATCGAGGATAATGGGCGAGAAAAGAATTATCTTCGTATTGGAAAGAGATGAAAAAGCAATATATCAGAAATTCATTGATTTGTTTAACGACAAAGAGATAGAATTTAAAGCATCAGAAGAGATAGATATCGATGACTTAAAATCCGGTACTTTAATTGTACTAGGAAAGGACATTCCGCTTATAAAAAGAATATTTGGAGGAACTGAACTAGATGAGGAAGGCTTCAACGTCATCGTGAAAGAAAACCCGTTTGATGAGCAAAAGGTAATAGCCCTCGTCAACGGGGAATCAAAGGAAGAAGTAGAAGCAGCAGCAAAAAAGATTACCCATTACGGCATTTACTCAATCCTAAATTTTAAAAATGGAAAAAATGTGACGAAAGAAATAGCCCTATCTGAAAACGGAATTAATGTTAATAGAAATGAAATTGAGAAAGAAAATTCAATACAAAGTGAATTAGATTTGGAGAACATAGTCGATCATATTAAGGATAAAAAGATCATTTATATCGGGGAAGAACATGACCAGCCCGCACATCATATGACTCAAGTGAAGATAATAAAGAGGCTTGCCAAAATAAATAGAAACTTAGCCATAGGAATGGAAATGTTCGAAAAACCGTTCCAGCAATTCATGAACGACTATTCAAGTGGACACATAGACGAAAGACAATTCCTGAAAAAAACGGAATATTACAAGAAATGGGGCTTGGATTATAGGCTTTACAGGCCTATTATCGATTTCGCAAGAGAGAACAACATCCCTGTCGTCGCATTGAATGCTGAGAGCGAAATTGTAAAAAAGGTATCTGAAGACGGTGTCCTATCCTTGACCGACGAAGATCGCAAAAGGATTCCTGCCGAGATGGACTTCTCCGACGGAAAATACAGGAGGCTGCTAAAAGAAACCTTCAAGTTCCATCCGGGATCAGAGGGAAAAGATTTCAACCTCTTCTACCAGGTTCAAATACTTTGGGACGAAACTATGGCGGAATCCATCTCTGAATTTCTGAACGAAAATCCAGATTACCAGATGGTGGTTTTAGCTGGAAACGGCCACCTCATATACGGTTACGGCATACCAAAAAAAACATACAGAAGGAATGGATTTCAATACTCAACAATATTAAATGACGAGGAAGATGGCGATGATGTTGCTGACTTCCGGATCTTCCCCGAAGTGCTAGGTGCAACAGAATCCCCTAAATTGGGAATTCTCGTAGATAAAGCTAGTGAAGAGGTTAAAATAAATGGCTTCGACGAAGAAAGCATAGCAAAAAAATCCGGCTTACAAAAAGGCGATAAGATTTTCTATTTCGATAACAATCCAATAGACTCTATAGAGGACCTTAAGATAAATCTACTCTATAAAGAAAGGGGAGATACAGCCTTCGTCAGAGTTTTAAGAGATGGAAAAGAACAGACATTCGAAGTAAAGTTTTGAATTCAAAGACCTAATCTCAAATGATTGACCAAGTCCTTTTCAACTCATTTATGTAAAGTATAATTCCAATTAAGTAATGTCCTTCAATTAAATTTTTGCGCTTAATCCTTTTGTGTTAGCCATCACTCATTTCAGTAAACGGCTTGCCATGCCAATCTTCATAAGCGACAACCTTAATATCAAGGCACAAAAAAACCAATGCAGCAGCCTTCAAGCACGTTTCTGTCAAGTGCGATCGCGATGAGTATGCTCAATCGCTTAAGATCCCGCATTCGTGGTGTCGTTTGTCGAGACATTTAAATTAATGTTTAGGCTCCATCACAAAATGGGAGATAACTCGGAAAACGATCGTGTAGCTACCCTTGCTTATGGGATTAGTGTCAATTAGGTTTTCAATTTATTTTCCTTTTCTGGAGATTAACTCTTGGTATAATACATGCTAAATTTAATGATAGAGTAAATATATGTTGATAAAGGAACTCATGACTCTTAATCCCGTGAGCCTCTCGCCCGATGAGAGCATCAACGGTGCTTTTCAGACACTTTTGAAGCACCACTTCCGTCAGGCCCCCGTGGTTGAGAATGGAAAACTAATCGGCATTGTTACAGACAGAGATCTCCGTATGGCAATCGTTCAAACTTATGTAGAGTCAAGTTTAAATGTGCGAGATGTGATGCGTTTCGATCCCGTCACAATATCTGACGATGCGGAGGTGGAAAAGGCGGCTCGAATAATATGTGAGAAAAAATTCAATGCCCTTCCTGTCGTTTCGAGTACCGGGGATCTGGTTGGAATTATAACCACCTCGGATATTCTCAAATGTATCCTGAATCTTTAATTGACAGTAGACGAGGGAATTCCTTCGCGGAGTTACTACTGAGCAAAATCAATGGGCTCGCATCAATGACACTAGAAACTCTATAGCAATCTGGAAGAAACGATCAACATGAAGGAGACTGTTTAATAGTGTTTGACTGAACCTTAAATTCTTATATATTTTGAAACAGGTTTATAGGGATAAATCACTATTTGAGATAAGGGACGAAGGGCAATTTTGTAAATGGCTTCACAAATAGTAAATCTTTTAGGGATTGTCCAAATCAAATAATATAGTAACAACCATTTGCATATCATGCCAAATACTAGGTCCATCTTTAACTCTGTAGCAGAAAACTACGACCTGCTCAATACAATTTTCAGCCTAGGTAGGGACAAGCGATGGAGAGAGAGATTGGCTAAAGAAATAGAAGGTACTGATTATGTCCTTGATATTGCCACTGGCACTGGTGAGGTTTTGATTGAGATTTTAAAAAATAATAACCAGAGGAACGCTATTGGTCTGGATCCCAGCGCTCAAATGTTAGTTCTCGGACAAAAGAAAATAAACTGCATTGGCTTAAACAAGAAAATAAATTTTATACGAGCGGTTGGTGAAAGCCTACCATTCAGAGATGATAGTTTTGATGCGATCACCATAGCCTTTGGAATAAGAAATACAGTAGACCCTCTGAAATCATTAGAGGAAATGAATAGGGTTTTAAAACCAACGGGTAAATTGGGAATACTTGAATTTGCAGTCCCAAACAATAAAATTTTTGGGCCAATATATATGTTTTACCTTAAACGAGTTCTACCGCTCGTAGCATCGGTCTTCAATAAAAGAGAGGAGTATCAATATCTCGGTGATTCGATTTCAAAATTTCCGGACAGAGACAACTTTATTGGCCTCTTAAAAGAAGCCGGATTCCTCTTAGAAAAATCAATAGAGTTAATGATTGGAACGGTAATTATATATATAGGCATTAAAAAGAATCGAGCCTTTAGCTAAGTCAAAGATTTCATATAAATCTTTTTTGTTATTACACTCATACTATAATGATCGACTACCAGTCTACAATATTGCAAATCATACGTTAAAGGATCATGTAGTCTCTCGTTTTCTATTTTTCTTAATTCCGGGATGTATTTTTTGATATAGATACATTCCGGATCATATCTCTTCGATTGTAATTCCGGAATGAAACTCCCTGCAGCAAGCTACAGGGAATTCACTAGTTAAACCTGACTTCCTAAGTACTTGGAAAAGCGTAGCATAGCTGAAACATAAGGATACCAATTATTCCTCTGTAAGATCTTCAGATTATCATGTTATGGAAGTTATAAGAATGTCAGCTTTCCGTTCTTTTATCTCCTCTCCCTACTTTTCAGAAAGTACTTTAGTATCCTCACCGGTGATAAGTCTGGCACCGCGTTTTCGAGTAAAGTAATTCCAAGCCCATTGAATAAGTACCAGAACTTTATTATCAAATTCGATAAGATATTGAATGTGTATAAAAATCCAGATCAGCCATGCAAAAAACCCGCTGAACCGAAATCTACCAAAGTCTGCTACCGCGGCATTTCGTCCTATGACAGCAAGGCTTCCCTTGTTTTTATACTTGAATGGAGGTAAGTTCCTTCCTCTAAATCGGCTTTCCAAGAGCTTTGCTACATAGAGCCCTTCCTGCATGGCGACGGGCGCTACTCCCGGAAGTGGCCTCCCATCCTCATGGCTGAAATTCGCGAGGTCTCCAATAACAAAAATGTTGTCAAAGCCAGGAATGCTGAGATCCGGTTCGACTATAACACGACCTGCACTATCCAGTTTTCCGCCAGTACGTCTGGCAAGTACCTCACCCAGAGATGATGCTTTTACTCCCGCAGCCCATAGTATCGTCTTAGCCTGAATCGTTTCTTCTTTTCCATCTTTAGAGAATGTGACGAAGCTTTTTTTGATACCAGTTACCATCGCATTCTTATTCACCGTAATTCCTAATCGTTCGAGTGATTCCTGGGCCTTTATCGAAAGCTCCTCCGGGTATGTAGGCAATATCCTATCCGTTCCTTCCAACAAGATTATCTCAGTCTCGCATGTATCAATATGTCTAAAATCATTTCTTAATGTACTTTGAGCCAGTTCTCCAATTGCACCTGCGAGTTCCACACCGGTCGGCCCCGCTCCTATTATCACGAACCGCATCCACGATTTCTGTTGAGCTATATCAGCCTCTCGCTCTGCTGCCTCAAACGCAAGAAATATACGATGACGAATATCAAGTGTGTTTTCGATTGTCTTTATACCCGGGGCTATCTCTGCCCACTCATCATGACCAAAATAATTGTAAGTAGAACCAGTCGCAACTATCAGTGAATCGTAATTTAGCTCGCCGTCTCGGAACGTGATTCTTCTGTGTTCCGGGTCTAAATCAATTACCTCTGCCTTTATGACCTCGATATTCTTATATTTTCGCAATACCGCTCTGAGTGGTGAAGCTATATCACCGGGTGATAGTCCTCCAATCGCAATTTGGTACAGTAACGGTTGAAACAGATGGAAATTTCGCTTATCAACGAGAGTTATCCTCACGTCGGTTTTTCCAAGAGCCTTTGCAGCGTATAATCCACCAAATCCACCTCCTATTATTACTACATGGTGCTGGTTCGTTTCTGTCTGATAGAACACTTTATATTTCCCCTTTTACAATCTGATCGTGAATCACAGTATCTCAAGATTATGAGAGAAGTAATTTCTGGCCCTGTGAGCAACCGGCGGGAGTAATCTAGTTATGGCGAAAGACGCTCTATAATCCAGCCCTCCCCATCGACTTGCCTGTACTTCAATCGGTCATGGAGTCTATTTGGCCTACCCTGCCAGAATTCAATTGTAGAATGCCTGAGTCGATAACCAACCCAATACGGGGGTCTTGAAATATCACGACCTTTATATAAGGCCTCTAATTCACTAAATCGATGATCGAGAGCCTCTCGGCTGCTAACGACCCTACTTTGATTTGATGCCCATGCCGCAAGTCGACTTCCTCTAGGTCTAGTCTTAAAATATGAATCAGCCTCATTATCTGAAATCTTCTCAATAATTCCTTCTACACGGACCTGTCTTTCGAACAAGGGCCACCAGAATACAATAGCGGCTTTAGGGTTTTGTGAAAAATTTTCGCCCTTTCTACTTTCTCGGTTCGTATAAAACACAAACCCTTCGCTGTCAACATCTTTAAGAAGCATCATTCTCGCGGAAGGCTTACCGTCTTTTGTCGCCGAAGCCACGGTCATAGCATCCGGCTGGATAGACTTAGACCTGAATGCGTCTTCATACCATTTCCTAAACTGAATGACGGGATCCGGATCCATATCTATTTCCCTAAGTGCACCGAGTTTATGCGCTCCTTTCTTGTTCGCTTTATCCACTGGTAAACTTCTCCCTATTTTCAAGCCATAAATTTCAAGAATAATAAGAAGTTTTTGAAATATTAAACATACAACACAGAGGAGAAGATGTTTTGACAGACCGAATAATCATTTTAGGATTACACTAATCATCCGCCACAAACAACTATTGTATCAGACCTTCGGTTTTCCTAACAGATTCCTAAGAGATGCTTCTAAATCAGTAAATTGAAACTCATAGTCAGTCGACAACAACTTAGATGGTATCACTCGAGTACTTGAAAGCAGGGTTTCGTCAGCCATTTCACCGAATAATGTTCTTAATAGTAGAGAAGGCATCGTAAAAAAAGTAGGTCTATTAATCACATTCCCCAACGTGTTTGTGAATTGCAGGTTTGTAACCGGTTTCGGTGAAACTGCATTTACAGGCCCTTCAAGAGAATCGTTTTTGATGGCATGATAAATCGCTCCAATCACATCATCAATTGAGATCCAACTCATGTACTGGCCCCCGCTGCCAAGCTTTCCCCCTAGACCCATACGAAACGGGAAAAGCATTTTCCCCAAGGCGCCGCCACGTGGGCTTAAGACAACTCCCAACCGTAAATTAACCACACGAATACCGGCTTTCCTCGCTATTCCTGTAGCTGCCTCCCATTTCTTGGTGACGTCAGCCAGAAATCCCTTTCCTGGCTTACTTTCTTCTGTTAAAATCTCCTCACCGCGATTACCATAAAACCCGATGGCAGAAGCACACACCAACACACTTGGTTTCTTCTCAAGCTTGGAAAGCGCATTACATAAAAGCCCTGTGCTCTTAACCCTGCTGTCTTCTATTTCGGCCTTTTTTTCATCTGACCATCGGCCGGCGACATTTTCTCCACTCAAATGTACTACCGCTTCGAATCCCTCAAGTTTCGGTACCTCGATCTCACCTTTTTCGGGGTTCCAGTATGAATCATTCTCCCCAATTTTTAATTTATCACGTTTAAGACAGGATATATTGTGTCCACCAGTTGTGAGAAACGGAATCAGCGAAGCACCTATCAGTCCCGTTGAACCAGTTATCAATATTTGCATAGATTTTACTCCGTACTTCTTATGCATTTTTATATCTTTCATAAGAGTACCATGACGGTATTCAAAAAAGGTTTCAAGCTTTCTGATTACCAACTCATTCCCAAAGAGTTCACCCAACGCCCCAATGGGTAATAAAAATTTAACATTATCCTCCATGAAACATGCATTTGGGCCATCAGGAACAAATGAGTGTGTATGTTCCCAATGTCTAAAAGGCCCTTTAATCTGTATGTCACAAAATTGCTTTTCTTCTTTATAATCCCTGTGCTCGATTAACCAAATCATTGGAACTGGTCCTATCTTGGTTCTTATAATGACCCTTGAACCATCTTCTATTCCATTGCTTCTCTCTAAGAACTCGACAACCTTCCATGGGGGGGTCAGCCTTTCAAATGCCCCTGCGCGTGTATGCCATTTAAATAGATCTTTAGCAGATGTTTTGATACGTGACCGATAAGTAAAGCTTTCCATGTTTGTATTCCATTAATATAAACGATTAATAAAAGATTAATGTAGCAGAAAAAAATAGTTTTTTGATAAATTAGCTAAACTAAGCCCAGTTCCTTCGCTTTTTCAATGATTTCCGCAGCATGAGAATCAGCTTTAACCTTCTCCCATATGTACCTGATATTCCCTGATTTATCGATCAAGAATGTCTCTCGCTTTGCAGAACCGAACATACTCTCAACACCATATGCCTTAACTATATTTTTACCCTTGTCACTCAGGAGCGGGAAATTGAGTTCATATTTGTTTTTAAAATTCTCATGAGATTTAACTCCATCCGTGCTCACCCCCAATACCTGAATTCCATACTTCTCAAGATCCTCCATACCATCCCTGATTGAACATGCTTCTTTGGTACAAGTCGGCGTATCGTCCTTGGGATAAAAATAAAGTGCGACTATTTTTTTGTCTCTATAATCGCTTAGGTTTATCTTTTCTCCTCCGTAAGTCTCGGCCTCAAGGTTCGGTGCCTCTTGTCCTACATTCAATTTATCAGACATTTGAGGAAAACCTCCAAATTACTTTTCAGATTTAATATCTAACATATGATTCATAGGCACCAATCTTGACAACTCTGACATGTGTCATTCAAGAATCTAATCTTGACGCTATGCACAGTCAAAAATATCAGGAAATCCTTCCGAACAATCCCTCTAATACTTTATATCTGTAATTAAATATATCTATTACCTTTTTATTTACAACTAAATTGCCAACTAGGCTCCCAAAAAATCCAAATGGCATAACGTAATGAACAGAATCCTGCATTTCAATTCCATTGGGAATAGGTCGGAAGTGGTGCTCGTGATGCCAGAAACGATAGGGACCGAAGCGCTGTTCATCTACGAATAAATTTGGCTTATCTATATGAGTGATCTCGGTGATCCATTCTACTGGAATACCGAGAATCGGACTTACATCATACGTTATACTCATGCCTGGATACATCTCTTTACGGATTTCAGAGGTAATTTTTAGAGCCAACCATGGAGGAGTTATCAGTTCTAAATTCTTGGGATTAGAAAAAAAATCCCAAGCTTTTGTTGTAGAAATTGGCAGTTTCTGAATTATGTTAAAACTGAAAAGGGTCATGATTTAAGAGAATAAATAATCTATTTAATGTTATTTAAAGGCAAATCGTTAGTAACACGCCTGGGTTCAGAAATGACTCTCTCCCCTACCTGGTCAGCAATTCTTTTTAACATCCCACTGAAAATTATATTATGAAGTGGTTTTACAGAATACCAGTAGATAATTCCCACTAGACCACTTGGTATAAAACGAGCTATCTGGTGCAGTTCTGAATGATTATTGTCAATCTGACTAATATAGAAATCCAAAATTGCCGAACCCGGCAGTTTCATCTCAGCCTTTAGCAGAAGTCGCTTATTAGGTTCAACTAAATAAATATTCCAAAAATCAATATAATCTCCGGGCGTTAGTTTATTTGGATCGGTCCTTCCAGGTCTCAGCCCTACTCCACCCACGATCAGATCTAACAATCCCCTTAACTTCCAGAGCCAGTTGGCGTAATACCATCCATTTTTACCCCCGATCCTGAGTAATGGCTCCCAAATCCTATCAGGGGTCGATTCTAGTACAACAGCTCTGTGGTCTTCAAAAATCTTTCCACCAGCCCATTTAGGATCACCATTGAAACTCCATTCTACATGTTTCAACATTGTACTCATATCATTATGATTTTCCCCTATCAAATTATGTTGAGACTGGTCTAGCGCCAAACTTACTGCCTCACGACAATCCAGAAGGTCTTGGGGGATAATTTCCCTAATCCGGTTTTCCTCACAAATAACCTTATTACTCAGCCCCTCTGCAAGCGGACGTCCCAAAGAAGCAGGAACCGGGGTGACGAGATGAATCCAATAGGAGCTGAGTTTTGGAGTAAGCACTGGTACCGAAATAACAAACCTTTTTCCTAATTGGGCTTCATCGGCGTATATATCCATCAGATCACGGTAGGTTAATATCTCCGCTCCTCCTACATCATATGTCTCTCCAGTCGTTTCAGGTTTTTTTAGACAGCCAACGAGGTATGTGATAACATTCCTTATTGCGATAGGTTGACATTGAGTATGGACCCATTTTGGAGTTACCATTATCGATAAACGTTCCACTAAATAACGTAAAATCTCAAAAGAGGCGCTGCCAGAACCTATGATCATGGCTGCCCTCAGGATGGTTACCGGCACGCTACCCGATTCAAGAATGTTTCCGACCTCTTCGCGTGATTTTAAATGTTTACTCAAGTGTGGACTTTGCCCTCCCAATCCCCCTAGATAAATAATTCTTTCGACACCACTCTGCTCAGCGGCCCAAACCATATTCAATGCAGCCTGTCTGTCCGTATCGGTAAAATTTTTCTGATCGGGATCCATGGAGTGAACAAGATAATATGCGTACCTACAACCCTCACAGGATTTTTTCAACGTTTCTCTATCAAGCGCATCGGCTTCACAAATATCAACTGATTCGTGATTAGACCAAGGCCTTTTTTGCATATTGCCCTTTGTTCTACCTGCTGAACGGACTAAATAACCATCTTCAATTAAAAAAGGCACAAGTCTTGCCCCTACATAACCTGACGCTCCGAGTACCAGGACTCTTTCACGCATAAGGAATATTTCTCCTTGAACTATCGCTATTAAATCGTACGTCACCTAAAGCTATCTTCGCTGCCTCTTCTGCCTTCATCCTCTATAGCCAACCCTGAGAAACGCTCTAGGACTCTACCGGCAAAAAATCCCTTAGTCTTCCCGATGGCTGTGCCATCTTCGGAATTGGGAAATAACTTGACATCCTTTATCCCGCAAGATGGTGTTCTGCTCTTTAATATAAACCCATCAACTTCCTTCAGTGATTTCAGATAGTTATCGGCAAAACTCAACATTTTTGATGAGATATCCCTGCCAGTCGCAGGCTGAAGTAGTCTCTTTTCTTTACCCTGGGATATAACTCTTATCGGATCTCGAGGGACCCCGAGACCTATTTCAACCTCTGGACAAACAGGTTTAAAATCAACGTATGGCTCAATTTTCTTCACAAAACCATCCGGAATCACCTGCCCGTTGTACCTGCATGCTTCGAACTCAAGGCATTTGCTCAGAACAACTATAGGCTTGGGAAATTTTTGCATTGAAAGCAGTCTGAATTTAAGTCGGTACTTAGAAATCTAATTATCAATTTCCATTCTAAGTCTAACCAGATTTTCCAATCTTGTCATCGCCGCCCTCTTATCCCCTTATGAAGACACGACCCCTTTGACTTTAGAAATGCAATGTCTAAAATCGTAGAGAAAACTTTTTAGACTCTAGTAAAACTACCCCATCCAATACTCACATAATTAATTACTTTATAGTAATTATGAGTTGCTATATTAATGATTATCAAGAAATCGTTTTAAATATACTGAAAATTTAATTAGTTCTAAAAACTTTGGGCAAGCTTTTTAATTTAGATGAGTTGGCAATCGATGATAAAAACAACTCATAGAAGTCAAAATCATGGGACTCCATCACATAATTTGTTATTGAAACACCTTGTTTGGAAATGATCATGCGATATGCTGGCAAACAAAAGGATCTTGCTATATAAATTCAAAGGGGGATGCACACCCTTTTGGTGCCAGGCTTCATATGTTCTATATATATATGCACCGCCGAAAGTGATGACCCCCGGAAAGTCAAATAATTAAGAAGTAACACAAAGAAAAGCTTTCCCTGTGATTCGGATGAATTCGTTAAGATATTAGGAGGGATGGAAACTCAGATATTACATCACAGACCACAGGGACGTCCGACCATGAAAACAGAGTTAAATAAAGGACGCCTTCCCTATAGCCCTTAACCATTATCAAAACTCTCCATAGTTAAATTTTTTTGAGCAATTGACACTTCTAGTCTTGACCCCCTATCCTCTCGTTTTTATCCGAACCAGTTCAGCGCTCAATTCCCGGATTCGGTGGGACATGGTTTGCACAATATGGTAAGCCAGCGATGGGTCCTCTTGGATCCTGCGGAGAAAGTTTTTCTTCTCCACTGTGAGCACCCGTACCTCGCCTATGGCACGAACAGTGGCAGAGCGTACCTCACGCTCAAAGATAGCCATCTCACCAAAAAAATCCCCCTCATTTAAAACCGCCAATCGCACCTCCTTGCTTTCCTTCTCTTGAAGTACCTCGACCTGTCCCGCCTGGACTATATACATACAATCTCCTGTCTCTCCTTGGCGGACTATGCTTTCACCATGATGATACAACTTGCCCAAAACACCTGTGTCCATAACATCCTCTACTCATTGTCTTCTCTCGTTAAAGGGTATCACCGAAATGGCCATGTCCCAGAGAAAACGACTCAGAAAGAAGGGGTGAAAGGTGCGAATTAAGATTTCACGATAGGGTGCGCTTCCTGTGAACATATCCCACAACACGGTGCTCATGCGCCGGCTCCGACCTTCCTTCTGTTGTTCGCTGGAGACCATACGCAAAACGGCGCGGCGAGCAAACTGTCTCTTCTGAATCTGGCGGGTAAATGCAAAGACCATCTTCCCGATCATGTTATCGATACTGATAGCCTGGCAGGTCGGCCTGAAGTACCGCTTGAAATCGTTAACAGATATCCCATGAAAGACAGCGGTCGTGGCGGCAGCCTTAGCGGTGCGGTAGGCAGCCCCGATTCCATCCTTATATAATCTGGTTACTCCGCTATCCCCAATAAACACGATTCGATTGGCATAAGGATTCTCGGCGCCGTGGATATTTATGTATGGCGCACACTGACAAGAACCTTGCTCCCAGTGCATGTTCGAAGGCAGACACTCCTTCACCTCAGGGGTATCCAGAACCGATTGTATCAGAGACGAATCTATATCCTCCCCCAAAAGGCACAGAGACACGTAGTCACCCTTTGGTACGAGAGCAGCAAATTCTAATCGAGGTATGTTGAGCAAAAAGACATGCATGGAGCTACCAACATACCTCGCCACCGTTTCTTCGCCCAGGTAATATTCACGGATAAAGGTTTTAGTAGTCCGCGGGAGTTGGTAGTTTAGGTCTAACCCTTGGAATAGCTTGAGGGTGCCTGAATTCACCCCTACAGCAACTGCCAGCAGGTCATAGACATGTGTCGCGCCCTCCCGTGTCCTGATTTGGGGCTTCCCATCCTCCAAACTGACATCAACTACCCGGCCGCGTATCAGATGCGCCCCCTTTTCTACGGCCAGTTTTTGCAAATAGCCATCGAAGCTACCCCACTTTATCTCCTTTACGTCCCGTGGACCAGAGCCACGGTACACCGCTCCGATCCTCTTCTCCTGAAGCGGGGTATCGATACGAACTTTGCCAACATCCGTGTGCAGGATATAGGAGTCAATGCCTCTTTGTATTACCGTCGGGGGCAGAATAATCCCTTCAACGGCCAGATTTTGTATTAGAGTCTCGGATATTATCCCTCCGCACATGTTGCATCCCGTGGGACCCGGAATGGAAAAGTCTCGGGAATCGTAGATATCTACATGGATATCCATATCAACCATTCTTGAAATGTTCAGAAGGAAATAGCTAAAAAATGACCCCGCAGGCCCACTACCAATCACCGCAACGCGCGAATCATCGTCCAACTTAAGACTTGGACATGCTTCTTTTGACCATGCTGCAAGCTTACTTCCAAGAGCACGTCTCTCTGTGATCCCTATCACCTTGAATTCCTCCACTCTATTTAGGAAAGGTAATACAAATTCTAATTATTTACGCACATTAGTTGTCACTGAGCGTTGGAAAAGCATTCCACCTATAGTATCTATACATTCAGCAACTTATCTTGTCAACGAGGATTTCCTACAAATATAGGAGAAAATTGATGATCTGGTTTCTCGAGTCGATGAAGGACGCCGTATTGCTTAAAGGGTTGTATAACTTTTTGATAGATGGGTTTATAATTTGGTATAATTGTATAACAAGGAAGTTTGCTCTAATTAATTTTTAAATGAAACTCTGATCTTACCATAACCAAATAAATAAGGGGGTAATAACGGCATGATTAAAAAAATATTAATGATCGTTGGTGATTATGTAGAGGATTACGAGGTAATGGTTCCTTTTCAGGCGCTATTGATGGTGGGACATACAGTCCACGCAGTTTGTCCTGATAAAAAAGCGGGTGAAAAAGTTCGGACAGCAATTCATGATTTCGACGGTGACCAAACATATAGCGAGAAGCCAGGCCACAACTTTACGCTCAACGCAACCTTCTCAGAAGTGAGACCGGAGGATTACAATGCGCTGGTCGTTCCCGGCGGGCGTGCACCGGAGTATATCCGTCTAAATGAGAATGTATTAAAGTTTGTCCGCCACTTCGCTGAAACAAATAAGCCCATTGCAGCAATCTGCCATGGAGCACAGGTCTTGGCGGCTGCTGGTATACTCGAAGGGAGGAGTTGCTCTGCTTATCCGGCAGTGGCACCCGACGTTAATAATGCGGGTGGTGAATTTGTAGATATACCGGTAGACAAGGCTCACGTGGATGGCAATCTTGTCACGGCGCCAGCCTGGCCCGCACACCCCGACTGGTTAGCAAAGTTCCTCGAAATATTAGAGACAAAGATAGAGCCATAGGAAAAGATAAAGCGGTCACCCGTAAACATTAAGTAGTCGTATCTGAACCCTTGGCATCTATGCCAATATCTTCTATTCTATCTTTTTAATCAATCGCTCCAATCTCTTTTTTTAAAGACACTATTTATCTTTCTGTCAAAAAGAAATGTTCTCTCTCCTCTTACCTCAGGAGGTCATTTGCTAGCCCTCGTCTTTAGATATAAATATTCGGACTTTTGGAAGCTGATAAAATAACCCAAAATCACAACAGTTATTTGTCAATTGAAGCGGTACGATCCCCACTGGTTTAGTCTTCTTCTTTATTAAGCCTGCATACCTCTGTGATACCACAAAAAGCAAATGGATTATACAAGCAATTTATGTATTCCGTTTTCCTAAAAGCTGAGTTTTATGTGTAAACTAACACAAATTCTACCGTGTATTTTTACACTATAAGACAAAGCTTTAATATAGTTCAATGCCAATTAAATCATAACTTCCTGTACAAATTTGATAAATTTAACCGCAAATCGTATTAAATCGGCTGGTATAAATATTGCACCGCTCTATTAATATGATGAAACCTTAATGACGTTTGAGGGGTTTATATACTAAAATGAGATAGTTGGAGCACTAAGATATGAAGAAATTCCTTTTAATTGGGTCCTTTTTAACGCTTTTTCTGATTCCGGCATCATCAATGGCACGGACAAATGTCTTTCTAAGCTTTGGATTGGGTATCCCGGCACCTCTCTTTGTGGCTCCCGCTCCAGTTTATATCGCACCCTCTCCATATATTGTCCAGCAACCTGTGATTGTGCAACCCGCTACAGTGATAATTACCCCCTATGGGCCGTTTTTTAAACATAGGATCAAGCATCATGAAATAGAAATCGAAGACTATGATGATTACGACGATTAGAGAATCATACATATGAGAACATGCGACAGAAGCCTTTTTAAAATTTAGAAAGCGTAAGTAGTGAAAGACCGGATTTACGGACCGTTGATATTCAATAATTAATCAATGCATTGCCAACTAAAATAACCGATAACCGATACAATAAGTATCGGACACTGTTTTCCAATACTTTTATACTAATCTCATTTATTTTATGTTTAGCCACGACCTTAATTCATTCACCCATCATTATCATTCTTCTAAGAACCGCCGTAAACCTTTCTTGGCCCCGCCTATCCAGGGCTCTCCATGTGCGAATAGTAAGTGATCAAATTCGGTTTCAAGAATCGATAAGAAGACTTTACGCAAACCATTTT
>Ga0214472_10003534_pt1 | contig 16502 bp, 14 predicted proteins | sample RVTome_6_FD_207662 | JGI IMG/M metagenome (GOLD analysis project Ga0214472, IMG submission 207662) | Soil microbial communities from uranium-contaminated site in the Upper Colorado River Basin, Wyoming, United States - RVT140D175 | ecosystem: Environmental > Terrestrial > Soil > Contaminated >... | reverse complement strand
GCGGCGTGCTGAGGCGTGTTCAGACAGTCGACGTCCTCCGGGACGTCCGACCCGACCACGAAGGTCCGACCCCCGATGGCCACGTCGGCAGCCATGTTCCCGAGGAAATGTGCCCGGGCCGAGGTCGGGTCGGTGGCGCTCCCTGGTTGGATCGGAACCCCGGGCCCGAGGAAGGGAGCCACGGTCAGCGGCACGGTCATCATCATCGTGTTCCCGGCGAAGGTGACGTTCGCGAGATCGAGGTCGATGGCCGGTCCGCACCCGGAGACCTGCGCCGAATCCGGGGCTCCCGTCTCGGGGTCCAGGTCGGCGAACAGCTGGAGGCCACAGCCATCCTGAGCCCGGGCCACGACAACGTAGCCGAGCAGGTACCCGCCGGCGTACATCGCCCGCTTCGGTCCGGCGGTCTGGATGCTGGCCACCAGGGCGTCGGGGACGTAGCGGACCCTGGTCACCGCACCGGCGGCGTCCCGGTCCTTCTCGACCGTGTATCGGGTACTGAACCACACCTTCAAGAGATCCAGGGCGGGCGTGGTGAACTGGGGGGTCTGGGGGTCCGGATCCAGCCTGGACAGGTAGTTGGCGTCATCCCCCTGATCGGTGATCTCGGGGTCGGCCTCGGTCCCCGCCATGGCCGCCCCCGAACCGAGCAGCAGCAGAGCGGCACTCAGTGAGCACAGCATCCTCGACGTGCGGGTCATTGATCCTCCTCCTGATGGGGTGTGCCTCCTACTACCCCGAGAGGGAGCCGAAAGGTAACGGTCCCGGGGGGAGGAATCCGGCCCGCTCCCGTCGAAACCAATCCCGTCATGGACGAACGCGCTGGCAACTTCGATGACCTGTGCAGGGCTCACCGCCGGCGGCTGGTCTCGATGCTCCGCCGCCGCACCGGAGACCCCGAGGCCGCAGAGGATCTGGCCCAGGAGACCCTCCTTCGGGCCTTCCGATACCAGGACCGGGTTGACCCCTCGAAGCCGATCTGGCCCTGGCTGCGGGCCATCGCCCTGAACCGGGCAGCGACGTGGGCCGAGCGGCAGCCGTGCACAGCATCCCTGGAAGGTGTGGAGCGCTTCAGTGATCTCGACGAGCTGGGCGAGGTGGAGAGCCGCGACGCGATGCGGGCCCTGATCGTCGACCTGACCGAGGCCCAGCAGCGAGCTCTGTGGCTCCGCTACGTGCACGACCAGGACTCCCGACGGGCCGCGGCCACCCTCGGCCTGAGCGTGGCCGCGTTCAAGCAGCTGCTCCACCGGGCCCGGACCCGCCTGCGAGCGACCCTCGAAGCGGGCGGGTCCATCCTGGCTCCAGCCGTCGTGCCGCTGCGAGCCCTCCGCCGGATCCTCTTCCGGGGCGGCCGGAGCGGCTCCGATACCCAGCGCCTGGCCGAATGTCTGGCACCGGTGGGAGCGGCAGCCGTGGCCCTGTTCCTGGTGATGGGCGGGGCAACCAGCCCTCCCGCGGACGCCGGACCGGCTCCGGGCCACCCGCCGGCCGCCTCGGGAGGCCAGACACCGACGGACCGGGTCCGGGATCCCGGGGCCGACGCCGTCCGCCGGGCCGCCGGGATCCTTCGATCCCGGAGGGTGGCAGGGGCAGCATCCGCGAAGGCGCCGGGGAGCAAGACCTGCACGGGGGCGGGAGTGCAGGCCTGCGCCTCCCATGGCGACCTGCCGGACGCTCCGGTCCGGGCCGCCGGCGTGAACGATCGGATCCCGCCCATGGTCCAGGCCGACGTTCCCCTGATCGGCGACGTGTGCACGAAGGCCGGCTGCCTGGTGGAGGACCCGGGCCACGGACCGGGCGGTGACCTCGGCCGCCTGCTCGGTGGTCCGCCCAGCCGCATCCAGCCGGGGTGATGCCCCCGGCCCCAGCGAGACCCTAAGGGCCGGCGCCGCAGCGGGCGGCCAGGAAGCCGGCCAGGTGCTCGAGGGCGTCCCGAGGGGAGGCCGAGGGGAGGTGGCCCGCCTCTGCCAGCGCCGCACGGACCTGGGCGCTCACCGCGTCGCGCGCGGTATCCATGGCACCGTCGGAGCGGACGATGTCCCGGGCCCGCGCGAACCGCTCACCCGTCGGGGGCTCGGGCCCCAGGAGGTCGCGGAGCTCGTCGCGGTGATCCGAGTCTCTCAGGGCCAGGATCACCGGAAGCGTGTACACGCCTTCCTTGAGGTCGACGCCGGGCTCCTTGCCCAGCGTGGCCTGGTCCGAGGTCAGGTCCATGATGTCGTCGGACAGCTGGAAGGCCAGGCCCAGGGCCCGCCCGAACCGCTCCAGGGCCTCCACCTGGTCGGTGGGTGCCCCGGCCAGCGTTCCCCCCAGCCGGCAGGCCGTGGCGATCAGCGACGCCGTCTTGCGGTCGATCACATCGAGGTAGGTGGCCTCGTCGATGTCCACCCGGCCGGCCGCCTCCACCTCGTGGATCTGGCCCTCGCTGACCCGGCCGATCGTATCCGCCAGCAGACGAGAGACGCCGGGCCCGAGCTCGGCGCCGATGGCCGAGGACCGAGCGAACAGGTAGTCGCCGGTCAGGATGGCCACCGTGTTGTCCCACCGGGCGTTGGCGCTGGGGATGCCCCGGCGGGCGTCGGCCTCGTCGATCACGTCGTCGTGGTACAGCGAGGCCAGGTGGGTGAGCTCCACGGCCACCGCCCCGGAGATCAGCTTCGGCTCGTCGCGGTCGCCGAAGAAGCCACCCAGGAGCAGGAGCAGGGGGCGGAACCGCTTGCCCCCGGCCCGGAGGAGGTACCCCGCCGCCTCGGTGACCAGGGGCGAGTCGCTGCGCACGGCGTCCCGAAGGGCCTCCTCGACCCGGTCCAGCCGCTCGCGGAGCTCGGCCTCCAGCGCGGCGTCGGGGACCTCCAGACCCAGTCCCAGCGTCCTGCTCACCGGATCACCATCGCAGGATCGAGGCCGACTGCAGGGCGTCCAGGAGGACGCCCGGGTACACGCCCAGGGCCAGGGTGACCACCGCGGCCACACCCAGGGCCAGCCCCGGCCCCACCGCGGGCTCGATGGCCGGGGCCTCCTGCGGATCCTGCATGTACATCAGGACGATGACCCGGAGGTAGAAGAAGGCCGCCACCACGCTGGCCAGCACGGCCACGATGACCAGGGCCGACTGCCCGGCGGTGACCGCCGCCCGGAACACCAGGACCTTGCCGATGAACCCGGCGGCGGGCGGGATGCCGGCCAGCGACAGGAGGAACAGACCGAAGAGCGCGGCCAGGCCCGGGCTCCGCCTGGCCAGCCCGGCGTAGTCGGAGAGCGCGGTGGCCTCCTCGCCCCGGCGCGACACCAGGAGCACAACGCCGAACGCGCCGAGGATCATGGCCGCGTACGCGGCCAGGTAGAACATCGCTCCCGACAGGCCCTCCTGGTTCGCGGCCACCACCCCCACCAGGACGAACCCAGCGTGGGCGATCGAGGAGTAGGCCAGCATGCGCTTCACGTCCGTCTGGGCGATGGCCAGCGTGGAGCCCACCACCATGCTCAGCGCGGCGATCCACCACAGCGCGGGGCGGATGTCCCAGGCCAGCGGGCCCAGGGCCACGGAGGCCACCCGGAGCAGGGCGGCGAACCCGGCCACCTTCGTTCCGGCGGCCATGAACGCGGTGACCGGGGTGGGCGCGCCCTGGTACACGTCCGGGGTCCACATGTGGAAGGGCACCGCGGCCACCTTGAAGCTGAACCCCACGGCCAGCAGGGCCGCGGCGATCAGGGCCAGGGCCACGTCGGGCTCCCCGGTCAGGGCCCGGGCGATGCCGCTGATCGACGTGGTCCCCGTGGCCCCGTAGGCGAAGGCCACCCCGTACAGGAAGAACGCCGAGGAGAACGCCCCCAGCAGGAAGTACTTCATCCCCGCCTCCAGGGACTCCAGGCGCCGGCGGGAGAACCCGGCCAGCACGTACAGGGACAGCGACAGGACCTCCAAACCCAGGAACACGATGATCAGGTCCGCCGCGGCGGCCAGGAGCGTCATGCCCGACGTGGCGAACAGGACCAGCGCGTGGTACTCGCCCCTCCCCTCCCCCGTCCGCTGGAGGTACGTGTGCGAGAACAGCAGCCCGATGGCCGACGAGGCCAGGATCACCAGCCGGAAGAAGACCGCGAAGCGGTCGGTGGACACCATGCCACCCAGCACGGTGGGCGCCCCGTCCCACGACCACAGGCGGAACGCGAACACCGCCGCGGCCACCACCCCGGCCAGCGACAGGGCCAGCAGCGGCCGACGGTCCTTCGACGGACGGATGGCGTCGATCAGCAGGACGAGGATCCCGACCCCGACCAGGATCAGCTCTGGAAGGACCGGCCCGAGGACGATACCGGGAGGCTGGAGCTGGGCCGGAGGCATCAGTCGTCACCTCCCCCGGCGATCACCGAGGCCGGGCGGTCCACCCGGAGGACGGCGGCGTGGCGCTGGGCGTCCGGCTCGATGCGCTCCAGGAACGGCTTGGGGAACACCCCGATGGCCACGATGAGCGCGGTCACCGGGACCAGCACCGACCACTCCCGGACGCTCAGGTCCCGGAGCTCCGCGTGCTCCGGCCGGGCGGGGCCGTGCATGGCCCGCTGGTACGCCCACAGGAGGTAGATCGCCGACAGGACCACGCCGGCCGCGCCGATCACCGCGAACGGCGTGGCCACGACGTAGGTCCCGGCCAGGACCAGGAACTCGCCCACGAACCCGTTGAGCCCGGGCAGGGCCAGCGAGGACAGGGCCACCACCAGGAAGAACCCGCCCAGCCACGGCATCCGCACGCCCAGCCCGCCCAGCGCGCCCAGGTCGCGGGTGTGGGTCCGCTCGTACAGCATGCCCACGATCAGGAACAGGGCCCCGGTGGACAGGCCGTGGTTCACCATCTGGATCACCCCGCCGGACATCGCGTCCGTGGTCCCGGCGAAGATGCCCAGGACCACGAACCCAAGGTGGGACACGCTGGAGTACGCCACCAGGCGCTTCACGTCCACCTGGATCAGGGCCACCACCGCCCCGTACACGATGCCGATCACGGCCAGGACCATGGCCATCTCCCGAAAGTAGCTCGAAGCCTCCGGGAACAGCCCGAGGTTGAACCGGATCAGGCCGTAGGCCCCGATCTTCAGGAGCACGCCGGCCAGGATCACCGACCCGGCCGTGGGGGCCTCGACGTGCGCGTCGGGGAGCCACGTATGCAGCGGGAACAGTGGGACCTTCACCGCGAAGGCCAGGAAGAACGCCAGGAACAGCCACCGCCCGGTGGCCACCGGCAGGTCCAGCTGCTGGAGCTGGGCCAGATCGAAGGTGGGCCCGCCCAGCTCCGACCCCGCCCGGAAGCTGAGGAACAGGATGGCCACCAGCAGGAGCGCCGAGCCGGCCATCGTGTACAGGAAGAACTTGACCGCGGCGTACACGCGGCGCGGCCCGCCCCACGACCCGATGATCAGGTACATCGGGAACAGCATCCCCTCGAAGAAGAAGAAGAAGAGGAGCAGGTCCGTGGCCAGGAACGAGCCCAGCATGGCCGTCTCCAGGACCAGCATCGAGGCCATGTACGCCGGGACCCGGTCGTCGACCTTCCACGAGGCCAGGATGGCCAGCGGCATCAGGAACGTGGTCAGCAGGACCATCCACAGGCTCACGCCGTCCACGGCCAGGACGTACCGGAGGCCGAGGGGCCCGGCCCAGGTGGCCTCCTCGGTGAGCTGGAAGCCGGCCGTGCCGGTCTGGAACCCGGCCAGCACGAACAGCGAGGCGGCGAAGGCCGCCACCGAGAACACCAGCGCTCCCCACCGCCAGGTGGGCGCCGTCGAGCCCCGCCGCCCGGCCAGCCGGGCCACGCCGGTGGTCAGCGCCAGAGCAACCACCCCAGCCAGCGGGGCGAACACCGTCACGGTCAGCCAGGGCACGCCGCTCATGTCCGCACCAGCACGAAGACCAGGAGAGCCACCGCGCCCAGCAGGAACCCCAGCGCGTACGTCCGGACCAGCCCGCTCTGCACGCGCCGCCCCGCGCCGGCCAGGCGGGACACGGCCAGGCCCACGCCGTTCACTGCGCCGTCGATCACCCGCTGGTCGAACACATAGGCCAGGAAGGCCGAGGCGGCCTTGCCCGGCATGACGAGGAGCGCGCCGTAGACGTCGTCCAGGTACCAGCCGCGGGCCAGCGTGGTGTGCAGCCACCCCATCCGGACCCGGAGGGCGGTCCAGTCCACCAACCGGTCCCCGTACACCACCCAGCCGAGGACGATACCGACCAGCGCCGCGGCGACGGCCGTGGCCACGAGGGCGCCTTCGGAGAACAGAGGCGCTGCTCGCAGCGCGGAAACCTCCATGCCCGGGGTATGCGGGCCGGCGAACATCGGGCTCAGGAACGTGTGGAGCCGTCCGGTGGTCGCCGACAGGCCCAGCAGCCCGCCGAACGCCGCGCCGACCCCGAGCAGGGCCATGGGCACGGTCATGAGGACGGGTGACTCGTGGGGATGGAGCTGGTGGCGGGGCCGGCCGAAGAAGGTGAGCAGGGTAGCCCTGGTCACGTACAGCGCGGTGAGCCCCGACACCACCAGGGCGACGATCGACAGGCCACCGTACCCGGCCTCGTTGGCAGCGGCCAGGATCTGGTCCTTGCTAAAGAAGCCGGCGAACAGGGGGATGCCGGCCAGGGCCAGGCCGCCCAGGATGAACAGGGTCGTGGTGACGGGCATCGATCTTCGGAGGCCGCCCAGGCGGGTCATGTCGATCTCCCCGTCGGTGGCGTGCATCACGCTCCCCGCGCCCAGGAACATCAGGGCCTTGAAGAAGGCGTGGGTGATCAGGTGGAAGATGGCGATGGCGTACGCGCCCACCCCGGCGGCCAGGAACATCAGCCCCAGCTGGGAGATCGTGGAGTAGGCCAGGACCCGCTTCAGGTCGTCCTGGCCCAGGGCCGAGGTGGCCGCGTACACCGCGGTGACCGCGCCCACCACGGCCACCACGAACAGCGCGTCGGGGGAGGCCTCGAAGATGGTGTGGGTGCGGACCACGAGGTAGACGCCGGCGGTGACCATGGTGGCGGCGTGGATCAGGGCCGACACCGGGGTGGGGCCCTCCATGGCGTCGGGGAGCCAGGTGTGCAGGGGGACCTGGGCGGACTTGCCCACCGCGCCGGCGAACAGCAGGAGCGCGATGGCCGTGGCCGTGCCCTCGGCCAGGCCGGAGGCCGCGGGGAACACGTCGTCGAAGCGCACCGAGCCGAACGTAGCGAAGATCAGGAACACGCCGATCAGCATCAACGTGTCGCCGATACGGGTGACGATGAACGCCTTCTTCCCGGCGTCGGCGGCCGGCTTCCGCTCGAACCAGAACGAGATCAGGAGGTAGGAGCACAGCCCCACGCCCTCCCAGCCCACGAACAGCAGGACGAAGTTGTTGGCCAGGACCAGGATCAGCATGGAGGCCACGAACAGGTTCATGTAGGCGAAGAAACGCGGGTAGCGCGGGTCGCCGTGCATGTAGTCCATCGAGTACATGTGGATCAGGAAGGCCACGCCGGTGACCATCGTCACCATGACCATGGACAGGGCGTCCACCCGCATCTCCACCGGGGCGATGAGCGAGCCGGCGGAGATCCAGTCGAACAGCTCCACCACGACCAGCCGGGCCTCCTCGGGCGAGGCCAGGACGTCGCGCAGGGCCAGCAGGGCCACCACGAACGACCCGCCGACCAGCGCCGCGGCCAGGCCTCCGGCCACCCGGCGGAGGGGCCTTCCGAACAGCAGGAGCAGGACGGCCCCGGCCAGCGGAAGCGCCGGCGCCAGCCACAGCTTCTCGATCATGGCCTCACCACCGCAGGACGCTCGCGTCGTCCACGTTGGCCGTCCGCCTGCGCTGGAAGATGGCCACGATGATGGCCAGGCCCACCACCACCTCGGCCGCGGCCACCACCATCGAGAAGAACGCCAGGATCTGGCCGTCCACTTCGCCCAGCCGGCGGGAGAAGGCGATCAGAGCCAGATTGACCGCGTTGAGCTGGAGCTCGATCGACATGAAGATGACCAGAGCGTTGCGGCGGACCAGGACGCCCACGCTGCCGATGCTGAAAAGGAGCCCGGAGAGCACGAGGAAGTAGCCGATCGGCGTCCTCATGGCGCGGCCTCCTCGGGGATGCCCCGGGCCTTCCGCCGGGCCAGGACCATGGCCCCGATGGCGGCCACGATCAGCAGGACCGAGGTGACCTCGAACGGGAACACGTACCGGGTGAACAGGGCCTCGGCCACCGCCCGGACGTTGCCCTGGGGCTGGGCCATCGGTGGAACCGCGCTGCCCAGCAGGCCCACCCCCAGCCGGACGGCCAGCACCAGCTCGGCGACCATCAGCACGCCCAGGAACACGGCCAGGGGACGCTGGCCGCGGATCCGCTCCCGGAGGACCTCCTCCCGGTCCACGCCGAGCAGCATGATCACGAACAGGAACAGGACCATGATGGCCCCCGCGTACACGATGACCTGCACCGCGGCCAGGAAGTGGGCGTCCAGCAGGACGAAGAACACCGCCAGCGTGAACTGGTTCAGCACCAGGAGCAGCGCCGCGTGCACGGCGTTGCGCTGCAGCAGCATCAGGGCCGCGGCGCCCACGCTGATCGGCGCGGTCACCCAGAACACGATGAGGTCCATCAGCCCTGCTCCGTCCCGGGAGCGGTGCCCAGCGGGGGCGGTGGCTGGAGGAGCTGCTCCTTGGTCAGGATGGCCTCCTCGCGCGTCTCCCACGACATCTCGAAGGAGCTGGTCAGGGTCAGGGCCCGGGTGGGGCAGGCCTCCACGCACAGGCCGCACATGATGCACCGCAGGTAGTTGATCTGGTAGTCCTTGGCGAACCGCTCACCCGCCGACGCCGGGGCCTCCGGGTCGTTGTCCTCGCCCTCCACCCAGATCGCGTCGGCCGGGCAGGCCCAGGCGCACAGCTCGCAGCCGATGCACTTCTCCAGCCCATTCTCGTGCCGGTTGAGCAGATGGCGTCCGATGTGCGACCGGGGCGGCAGCTGCTTGATCTCCTTCGGGTAGGACACGGTGACGGGCTTGCGGAACATGTTGCGGAACGTCACGCCCAGGCCCTTGAGGATCTCCCAGATCATGCATCACCCCCGGCGATCGGCCGGAACGGTTCCCGAGGACGGTCCTCGGGCTTGCGGGAGAACAGCGGGGCCACCAGCGAGAGCAGGACCAGACCGCCGGCCACGATAGCCGCCCCCCGGAAGAAGTCGTCCCGCCCGTACACGTCCGGCAGGACCACGATGGCCCCCGTGGCCAGGACCCACACCAGGCCCCACGGGATCAGCACCTTCCACCCGAAGTTCATCAGGCGGTCGTAGCGGAACCGGGGGAGGGTGGCCCGGACCCAGATGAACACGAACACCAGCGCGGCCACCTTGAGCATGAACCACACCACCGGCCACAGGCCGGGGAGGACGTCGAACACCGGGCCCCGCCATCCGCCCAGGAACAGCGTCACGGCCACCGCGGAGACCGTGAGCATGTGCAGGTACTCGGCCAGGAAGAACATGGCGAACCTGATGCCCGAATACTCGGTGTGGTACCCGGCCACCAGCTCGGTCTCCGCCTCCGGGAGGTCGAACGGCGGGCGGTTGGTCTCGGCCAGGGCGGCCGTCGTGAAGATCAGGAACGCCGGGAACTGGGGGATGATGTTCCAGATCGAGTCCTGGCGGGCCACCACCTCCGACATCTGGAGGGTCCCCGAGTACATCAGGACGGCCACCAGGCCCAGACCCATCCCCACCTCGTAGGAGATCAGCTGGGCGGTTGACCGCACCCCGCCCAGGAGGGGGTACGCGGAGCCCGAGGCCCATCCCGCCAGCACGATCCCGTACACGGCCAGTGACCCCATGGCCAGGAAGAACAGGATGCCCACGTTGAGGTCGGCGATCTGGAGGGGGATCTCCCGGCCGAACAGCTCGACCGGCGCTCCGAAGGGGATCACGGAGAACGCCAGGAAGGCCGGGATCAAGGAGGCCACCGGGGCCAGCGGGTACACCCACCGGTCGGCGTTGGCCGGGCGGATCCCCTCCTTGAAGAAGAGCTTGATGCCGTCGGCCAGCGAGATGAGGATCCCCCACGGGCCGGCCCGCCTGGGCCCCAGGCGGGTCTGCATGTCGGCCACCACCTTGCGCTCCACCCAGATCACCAGCATCACCAGGACCAGGAGGGCCACGAACACCAGCCCGACCCGGACGAGGAGCAGGACCCAGTCCAGGAGATCCATCAGCTCGCCTCCTCGCCGGCCATGGCCGGCTCCCCCACCGGTTCCAGCGTGACCGGGGTGATGGGGCTCCCCGACAGGAGCGTATTGGCCCGGAGGCCGGGCTGGTTCCAGGGAACGAACACCGTGCCCTCGACGATGCCGTCGGTGACCGCGACCGGGAGCTCGGCCTGGCCGCGCTCGGTGCGGACCACGGCCCGCCCGCCGTCGCCCAGGCCCAGGCGATCGGCGTCCGCCGGGTGGACTTCGACGAAGGCCTCGCGCTGAAGGGCCTCCTTCAGCTCGTCGGCGCCGTCGGACAGGTGGCCCTCGTCCACCAGCAGGGGGTAGGAGAACAGGACGAGGCCTTCGGCCGGCTCCACCTCCGGGGGGGTGCCCACCGCCGGGGCCCCCGGCGCGGGAGCGTCCGGCGACATCAGCCCACCCATCTCCTCGTGCAGGACATCGAGGGAAGCCAGCCCCATGTCCCGGCCCATGGCCTCGGACAGCTCCTGGAAGATCTGCCACTCCGGGCGGGCCAGCCCGGGGGGCTGGCGGACCGGCCGGAGGCGCTGGCCCCGGCCCTCCCAGTCCGTGAAGTGCCCGTCCTTCTCCAGGAACGCGGCGGCGGGGAGCATGGCGTCGGCGTAGCCGGCCATCGCACCGCGGCGGATGTCGACCACCACCCGGAACGGGGCGTTCTCCAGAGCCCGGCGGGCCAGGTCGGCGTCCGGGACGTCGGTGAGCGGGTCCACGCCCACCAGGAACAGAATGTCGATCTCCCGGGCCGCCGCTGCCCGAAGGATGCCGGCCGTGTCCCGGCCGGGCTCGGCGGGAGCGCCGGTCCAGCCGTCGAGGGGCTCCGACACCGGCCGGCCGCCGGGGAGGAGCGCGGGATGGACGCCGGCCCGGAGCGCGCCCCGATCGTTGGCCCGCCGGGGCAGGTACACGAACCGGGCCCCCGCCTCGTCGGCCAGCGACGTGAGCCTGGTCAGTGCTCCGGGAACCTGGCCGACCAGGGAGCCGGCCAGGATGACCGCCCGGTCCCCGGCCTCCCGCAGGCGGTCCACGACCTCCTCCCCGTATGCCAGCGTCTCGGGCCACGACTCGAGTGCCGGAAGCGGGACGATGGCCTGCTCGGCGACGTCGGACAGCGCCGTGGCTCGCGGGTGGATCACGACCACCTTCGCCCCCCCCCGCGCCGCCTTGCGGATCCGGAGATGGAGGATGGGCAGCTCCTCCCGGGTATCGATGCCGACGACCAGGATCACGGAGGCCCGTTCGACGTCCCCATAGGTCACGGGCATGGCGGGCATCGCCGCCCGCGCTTCGACCTCGACCGCCTCCTCCACGGGCGCGGGGCGGTGGTCGAGGTCGTTGGTGCCGAACACCGTGCGGGCCAGCTTGGACAGCGCGTAGGCGTCCTCGTCCGTCAGCCGGCCCCCGGCCAGGAACGCGACGCGGCCGCCCTCGGCGTGCTCCCGGATCGCTGCGAACACCTCACCGTAGGAGGCCGGCTCCAGCCCGGGGACCCGGAGCAGCGGGGTGTCCAGCCGGTCCCGGTCGGCGAACCGGAACGCGTACCGGCCCTTGTCGCACAGCCACGCGTCGTTGACGTCCCCGTTGTCGCGAGCCAGGTGGCGGACCACCTCGTCACGGCGGACGTCCACCCGGATCGTGCACCCGGACGCGCAGTGCGGGCACACCGAGTCCTCCGACCGCACGTCGAACGGCCTGGCCGCGAACCGGTACGTGGACGAGGTCAGGGCCCCCACCGGGCAGATCTGCACGGTGTTGCCGGAGAACGGGGAGGCGAAGTCCTCGCCCGGGGCGATCGACACCTGCTCGGCGGCCCCTCGCTCGAACAGCTCGATGAAACGCTCGCCGGACACCTGGTCGCAGAACCGGGTGCACCGCGCGCACAGCACGCAGCGCTCCCGGTCCAGCAGGACCAGCGGCGACAGAGGGATCGGCTTCGTGTACACGCGTTTGGGGTCGATGTACCGGGACTCCCCCGGGCCGAAGGCCATGGTCTGGTCCTGGAGGGGGCACTCGCCGCCCCGGTCGCACACCGGGCAGTCGAGGGGGTGGTTGATCAGCAGGAACTCGATCTGGCCCCGCTGACCCTTCTCGGCCTCGGGACTGGTGTTCTGGGTGCGGACCACCATGCCGTCGGCCACCGGCGTGGTGCACGAGGTGGCCAGCTTCCTCTGACCCTCCACCTCCACCAGGCAGGTCCGGCACGCCCCCACCGGCTCCAGGTAGGGGTGGTCGCAGAACCGGGGGACCTCCACGCCCACCGCCTCGGCGGCCCGGATGATCAGCGTCCCGGCGGGGATCGTGACCTGCTTGCCGTCGATCGTCAGGGTGACGTCGCTCACGGGATCACCTCGCCGATCGTGCCCTCCGCCCCGCCGCTCCGGGGCGTCGCCGCGGCCAGGACCGGACGGTCCTTGTACGGGCAGCCGTTGGCCTCCACATGGCGCTCGTACTCGTCGCGGAAATGCTTCAGGGACGAGGAGATCGGCGACACGGCCCCATCACCGAACGCGCAGAACGACTTGAACAGGATGTTGTCGCCGACGTCGCCCATGATCGGGAGGTCCTCCATCCGGCCGCCACCGTTCTCCATGCGGTGCAGGACCTTGACCAGCCACCACGTGCCCTCCCGGCACGGCGTGCACTTGCCGCACGACTCGTGGGCATAGAACTGCTCCCAGCGCAGGACGGCCTCCACCACGCAGTCGTCCTCGTCTAGGACGACCATGGCCCCGGTGCCCAGCAGCGAACCCTGCTCGGCGATCGACTCGAAGTCCATGGGCGTGTCCAGGTGGTCGGGGGTCAGGAACGGGGTCGAGGAGCCACCCGGCGTCCAGGCCTTCAGCCGCTTGCCGTCCCGAACGCCGCCGGCCAGTTCGTCGATCAGCACCCGGGCCGGCGTGCCCATCGGGGCCTCGTAGTTGCCGGGGCGCTCCACCTTGCCGGAGACGCAGTAGATCTTGGTGCCGGTGGACTTCTCCGTGCCCATCGAGGTGAACCACTCGGCGCCACCCTTAAGGATGTGGGGCACCGTGGACAATGTCTCCACGTTGTTGACCACGGTGGGGCTCCGGTACAGGCCCTCCACCGCGGGGAACGGGGGGCGGAGGCGGGGCTGGCCCCGCTTGCCCTCCAGGGACTCGAGGAGCGCGGTCTCCTCCCCGCACTCGTAGGATCCGGCTCCGCGGTGCATGACGATGTCCAGGTCGAACGTGCTGCCGGCGATCCCCTTCCCCAGGTACCCGCGGTCGTAGGCCTCGCGGAGGGCCCGCTCCACCTTGCGGGCCGGTTCCAGGAACTCCCCCCGCATGTAGATGAAGGCCCGGTTGCAGCCCACCGCGTAGGAGGTGATAGCGATGCCCTCGATCAGCTGGTGGGGGTCACGGTTCATCAGCTCGTGGTCCTTGAACGTGCCGGGCTCGCCCTCGTCGGCGTTGCAGCACACGTACACCGGCTTGCCGGTGTCCTTGGGGATGAAGCCCCACTTGGACCCGGTGGGGAACCCGGCGCCTCCCCGGCCCCGGAGGCCCGACGCCTTGACCTCCTCGATCACCTCGTCGGGGCTCATGCCCAGGGCTCGTTGCAGGCCCTGGTAGCCGTCGTGGTCAAGGTAGCCGTCGATGGTGTCCACGCCCTGCGTGCCCCACCGGGCCGTGGTGACCTTCGGGAAGTCAGGCACGGTCGTCCCCCATCCCGGCCAGGATCCGGGAGGTGCCCGCGTGGTCCACGGGCTTCGGGCCCCGGACGGGGGCCGGTGGGTCGTCGCCCCGCAGGCCGTCCACCAGGCCCTCGAGGCTCTCCTCGGTGAGCTTCTCGTAGTTGCAGTAGTTGACCTGGACCACCGGGCCGCCGTCGCACGCCCCCAGGCATTCGACCTCCTCCAGGGTGATGGCCCCGTCGGCCGTGACCTGCTCGGCGCCCTCGCCCAGGATCTCCTGGGCCCGCTCGTACAGGCGCCGGCCGCCCAGGACGGCGCACGACACGTTCGTGCACACCGAGACCAGCCACCGTCCCGTGGGGCGGCGCTTGAACATCGTGTAGAAGGTGGCCACGGCCTCGACCTCGGCGGTGGTCAGGCCCAGGAGGTCCGCCGCCTCGCGCATCCCCTCCCGGGTCAGGTACCCCTGGGCGGACTGCGCCAGGTACAGGAGGGGGAGCAGGGCGGACCGGGGATCGGGGTACCGGCCGATGATCGCGTCGGCCTGGGCCCGCAGGTCGCCCTCGAACACGGCCATCAGCGGTCCACCCCGCCCATCACCGGGTCCACGCTGGCCACGGCGGCCACCACGTCGGCCACCAGCCGCCCCCGGGTCATGTCCGGGAGCGCCAGCAGGTTGCAGAACGAGGGGTCGCGGACCCGCACCCGGTACGGCCGCACCCCACCGTCCGAGACCACGTAGTACCCGAGCTCACCGCGCGGGGACTCGATGGCCGTGTACACCTCGCCGGCAGGGACCTTGAAGCCCTGGGTCACGATCTTGAAGTGGTTGATCAGGGCCTCCATCGACTCCTCCATGATGTGGCGCACGTACGACTCCGAGTTGCCGATCCCGTCGGGCCCCGTCTCCAGATGGGCAGGCCAGGCCACCTTGGGGTCCTCAACCATGACCGGACCGGCGGTCAGACCGTCCATGACCTGCTCCACGATGGCCAGGGACTGGCGCATCTCCTCCAGCCGGATCTCGTAGCGCGCGTAGCAGTCGGCCTCGGTTCGGACAGGGACCTCGAACCGGTACCCCGTGTACAGCGGGCTGGACGTGCGGAGGTCGTGGGCCACGCCGGCCGCGCGGAGCAGGGGCCCGGTGATGCCCAGTCGCAGGGCGGTCCCGGCATCCAGGATGCCCACGCCCCTGTTGCGCTCCACCCAGATCGGGTTGCCGGACAGGAGGCTCTCGTACTCGTTGATGGCCTTGGGGAGGCCCTTGGCGAAGGCGGCGATGCTGCCCTCGGCGCCGTCGGGCAGGTCCATGGCCAGCCCGCCGACCCGGATGTAGGAGTGGTTCATCCGGAGCCCCGTGATCATCTCGAAGATGTCGAGGATCCGCTCCCGCTCCCGGAAGCCGTACAGCATCACGGAGATGGCCCCGAGCTCCAGCCCGGTGGTGGCCAGCCACACCAGGTGCGAGGCGATCCGGTTCAGCTCGCACACCAGCACGCGGATGGCCTGGGCCCGTGGCGGGGCCTCGATCCCCAGCAGCCGCTCCACGGACAGGCAGTAGGCCAGCTCGTTGAAGAACGGAGCCAGGTAGTCCATGCGGGTCACGAAGGTGACGCCCTGCTGCCAGGTCCGGTACTCGGCGTTCTTCTCGATCCCGGTGTGCAGGTAACCCATGATCGGCTCGAGGTCCACCACGGTCTCGCCGTCCAGCGTCATCAGCAGGCGGAGCACGCCGTGGGTCGAAGGGTGCTGGGGCCCCATGTTGAGGACCATCAGGTCCTCGTTGAGGCGCTGGGCGGTGGTGCCCTGGGCCACCTGTGCCCCGGCCACGTCACGAGGAACGCTCATCACAGGCCTCGCTGGTCGGGGGGCGGGACCGAGGCGCCGTGGTACATCGTGGGCACGCCGCCCAGCGGATGGTCCTTGCGCAGGGGATGGCCCTCCCAGTCGTCCGGCATCAGGATCCGCTTCAGGTCGGGGTGGCCGTCGAACCGAACCCCGAAGAAGTCGAACACCTCGCGCTCCTGCCACACCGCGGCGGGGAACATCGGCGTGATCGTGGGGACGGTCAGGTCGTCCTCGGACAGTCCGGTCTTCACCCGGATGCGGTGACCGTGCTCCATGGAGTGCATGTGGTAGGCCATCCAGATCCGGGGATCGCGGCCGGGCCAGTCCGTGCAGGACACGTCGGCCACGGCGCCGAACGCCAGGGCCGGCTCGTCCCGGAGCCAGGCCAGCGTGTCCAGGAGATCGTCGCGGGCCACGGTGACCGTGACCTCGCCCCGGGCCAGCAGGGCATCCTCGTGCCGGGTCCGGATGTGCTCGAGCAGCTCCTCGGGCTTCACGTCAGCGTTCCTCGCTTGGCGATCTTCTCGTGCAGGCGGAGGATCCCGTACATCAGCATCTCCGGCCGGGGCGGGCATCCGGGCACGTACATGTCCACGGGGACGATGGTGTCCACGCCTTGGACCAGCCCGTAGTTGTTGAACATCCCGCCCGAGGACGCGCAGACGCCCATCGAGATCACCCACTTCGGCTCGGGCATCTGGTCGTAGATCTGCCGCAGCACCGGGGCCATCTTCTGCGACAGCCGCCCCGCCAC